>Ga0210247_100147_pt1 | contig 60764 bp, 53 predicted proteins | sample ChrtobMetP3_16mM_FD_155449 | JGI IMG/M metagenome (GOLD analysis project Ga0210247, IMG submission 155449) | Chrysochromulina tobin associated microbial communities from unialgal haptophyte culture, Seattle, Washington, United States - P3_16mM | ecosystem: Host-associated > Algae > Haptophytes >... | reverse complement strand
ATTTTAGGACGGAGTCCGCACGGGCCACTCCCACGCGCCGTGGTGGGCACGTCGGGTGTCGGCGGCGGACTCGCGGCCTGGTTTGCGACTCGTCGCGGCTGCGATTGGCCGCGCCGGCCGCGCCACACGCTGCTGCCACTGCCTCTGACTGCCTTGCCGTCTTCACGACCACCCTTCGCAAGCCCTCGCGCTTCCTGATGGCATGCGAGGGCGCGCCGTGATGGGCGCCACTGCTCAGCGCCGACAGCGTGCAGTCGCCCCACGCCGTCGCCCCACGCCATCGTCCTCGGAGAGGGCGCTGCTGCCGCCACTGCCATTGACTGCCTTGCCACCTTCACGACCACCCTTTGCAAGCCCTCGCGCTTCCTGATTGCACGCGATGGCGCGCCGTGCTGGGCACCACTGCACAGCGCCAACAGCGTGCGTTCCCCGTGCGCTTCGAAACAGGGATTGGAAGGCGGAGGCGGCCAAGGCGAAGGCCGACAAGGCGGCGGCCGCGAAGGCGGCGGCCGATAAGGCGGCGGCGGAGAAGGCGGCGGCCGCGAAGGCGGCGGCGGAGAGGGCGGCATTCTTCCACAACCTTTTCAACAAGTGTGGATTGTGTATCCACGCACCGGCCGCGCAGAGGGCTGAGGCAGACAAAGTTGCCCAGCAGGCACGCATCGCCGACGTCGCCGACGAGCCGCTCGAGCTCATGGGCCCGATCACGGGGGTGATGAAGTGCGTGCGCTTGTCGCTCATGGACGCGGCGGCGGCGAGCGGCGTCGAAGACATCGACGCGCACGCCTTCATGGCGAGTGAGGCGGGGGCGCAGCTTGCCGCGGCCGATCCGCACGGCCTCGACGCGGACGAGGCGGGCGGGCTGTGGCTGTACACGGCACAGAGCGACTTCTACCCGAAGCTCAACCGGCTGCTGCGCACACGCGACCGCTCCGCCCTCATTCCCTTCTTCCCGTACCTGCAGCTGATGCTGACGGCGCGCAGCAAGCTGCCCAAGTACACGGGCTCCGTCTGGCGCGGCGTCAAGGGCGTCGACCTGCGCGCCCAGTACCCCAAGGACAAGGAGGTCTGGTGGTGGGCCTTCTCGTCGACGACCAAGCAGCTGCAGACGCTGACGAACCCGATGTTCCTCGGCACCAGCGGCGTGCGCACCGTTTTCATGATCGAGATCGTGCACGGCGTCGACCTCCAGCGCTACTCGGCGTTCCAGGGCGTAGCGAGCGAGGCGGAGGTCCTGCTCTACCCAGGCACGATGCTCAAGGTGGTCGGCGCGATGGAGATGGGTGGCGGCCTCTTCCAGGTGCATCTGAGGGAGGTGCCGCTCACCGTCGCCGTCTTCAAGTGAGCGACGCCCGAGCACCTGTCGACGCCGTGCTGACGGGGCCGCATGGCGCATGCCGAGGGGCCGCCGCGTGCGGGGTGGGTCTGGGTGATGCCGCCTGGCAGCTCTCCGCCCGTGTGCAGAGCCATGGAAAGTGAGTGTGTGTGCATGACCGTTCCAGGGTGGGCCCGGTCGCCCGGTGCGTGGGCCGCGTTTGAGAGACTTTGAGGAGCGCGGCACACCATCAAGCATCATGCGTAATTTACAAGGTTGCGTATTTGCGATCGTATCCGGGTCGACCGGCATGCAAGACTATACCGTATACGCGAACGCGCCGTGCGGAACGACGCGCGCGATTACCGAAGTTCGGTGGTAGAACGAGTACAGAACATGCCGTGACGTAGCCGTGACGAAAAACTCCATGCAGCCGCTCCCACCGGTGGTGCTCAACACACACCCGACCTCAGCGGTCCTGTGCCTCCTCGCTGGGCGTCATGCCTGATTCGACGTAGAAGTACCGCCTGCCGCCAGGTTTCCCCCGGCGACGGCAGCGAAGATCGTCGAGCACCCCTCTCGCGTGTGCGGCGGCGTGTCTCGTCGCGCCGTGTCGGGCGGCGCCGTGTCGGGCGGCGCCGTGTCGGGCGGCGCCGTGTCGAGCGCCCCTCTCGCATGTGCGGCGGCGCGGCCAGCCGCCAGTAATGCCCGCCGTCATCAGCGATCATCAGCGCGGCTGGAGGGCGCCGTTTCATGTCGCGCCGTGTCGGGCGGCGCCGTGTCGGGCGGCGCCGTGTCGGGCGGCGACTCGCCGGGGTGCGCGCCATTGTGCATCGATCGGAGCCACGCGCCAAAGTCGCGCGTGCTCGGCGCTTTGAGCGCCTCCTCCCAGCCAGCCTTCATGAACCAGAGACCCTGCCGCTGATCGAAGACGACCTCGCCGTGAATGTGAACCGCCGAGCCCATGATGATCGACTTATCGCAACCGGCCTCGCCGTGCTTCTTGTCGCCGCACGGCATCGAGTTCGGCGGGAAGCAGTGCAATGCGTACGCGTGGCTCAGCAGATGGTTCCACAGCTGCCACTTCTTCGTCTCCACCTTATCGTCCGAGGGCGGCTTGCTCGTGCCGTGTTTAAGGATGGGGCACGCGCGTGCCACGTGTACATGGGGCAGCACCACAAACTTGCTCGGGTGGTACTCGGTGATGCCCCATGCCTTCGACTCGTCCGCAAACTTGGTCGAAAAGTCCGCAATCCCCTTCATGGGAGAGGGCGAATGCCATCGCACGTTGGCATCGTAGATCGCGTGGTTGATTGCCCATTGGTCGCTCGCCTGCCACAGCGGAACCAGAGGTCGCAATCAATGGTCACACTCATAGGGCAATCAGCGGCCGCACCATGTGCGGCAGCACCAGAGGCAGCCGCCAGTGGCCCGCTGCGGGGTGGCCGCCGGCCGGCCTCTCTCGCCTGCCATCTGGGCTGCTTGGCATGCAATCAGCATGCAATCAGCATGCAATCAGCATGCAATCAGCATGCAATGGCCGGCCGCTCTCGCCTGCCATTTGGGCTGCTTGGCATGCAATCAGCATGCAATCAGCATGCAATCAGCATGCAATCAGCATGCAATCAGCATGCAATGGCCGGTCGCTCTCACCTGCCATTTGGGCTGCTTGGCACGCTTGGCCACGATGCGGGCTTGCGTATCACGGAAGATCTCGATCGTGCGCGGGTTGGATCGAACAAAGTAGAAGCCCGTGCAGATGGCGGCGCCCCATTGCTTGACCATCGAGATAGGCCGTCCCCAGATGCGCTCACCGATGATATCGCCATCCTCGAGGAGTGGTGCCGGGCTGCGCGCTCACAATCAGAGGTCATCAGAGGTCGTCAGAGGTCATCATCAGAGGTCATCAGAGGTCATCGGAGGTCATCATCAGAGGTCACCTGCGTAGGAAGATCGCGTCCAAGTCGGCGAAAAGGACGTTGAAGCCGCTCTCGAGCACGCGCAGACCGAAGCGCTGCCGCTCGCCGATGACGTTGAGCTTCGAAATCATGACCTCGCCGCTCGCAACACGTGGCAGCAGCAGGGCGGGCGGCGCGTCGAACCGGTCGAAGATCTTGCCTAATTTGGCATCCATGGCGACGAGCACGAAATTCGTCACTTGGATCGAGCTCGCCGCCTGCATGCAATTGAGCGCGAGGTCGACGAAGTCATCAGAGGTCATCAGAGGTCATCAGAGGTCATCAGAGGTCATCAGAGGTCATCAGAGGTCATCAGAGGTCACCTGCATGAAATTGAGCGCGAGGTCGACGAAGTCGCCCGTGGCGAAGAGAAGAATGACCGTGTGGCAATCCCATGCGCTCGCGACGGCGCGATGCAAGACGCGGCGCGCCTCGGGCGGCAACTCGCTCGCATTGCCTCCCATCGCATCGGGCAGCGGCGCGAGTCGACTTCCCGCTCGCGCCGCGTGCCGGTGCGAGGCGCACACGGCCTGTGTCGCAGCGTCGTCCTGAGCGTCGTGCGGCGCTGCGCTGGGCGCCGGCCGTTGAGTCGCAGCGTCGCCCGACACGGCGCGAGCCTGCCGTTGAGGGCGATCGAGCGCATGGAGCGCTGCGCTGGCGCGGGGCGAGGGCATACCTGTCCGAGGGACAACTAGGCAGCCTGCTCGACGCCCCTTGCACCAGATCTTGTCGATGTCATACGTGAGCCGGGGCAGCGCGGCCAGCATCGCCGCGCGCTCAGCCGCGCCCACCCCAGCGCTCACCCTAACCGCCCCGCCGCCCTGCGCCCAGGAGAGCGCGCCCGAGGCGCCCATCGCGGCGCGTCCGGCGCCGTGCGTGCAGTTCATCACATCTCCGGCTTCGAGAGTGCGCGTGAGCAGGTAGTGCGACGTGTACGGTTTGGCCGGGAGCACGGTCAGGTGCAGGAAGCACGCATCCGCGACCGACGTGCCCGTCAGTGTGGGCAGCGCCTTGGCGGCCGCGATCTCGCGATCCGAGGTCGCGAGCACCCGTCGCACCTGTGGGGAAGAGGGGCGCCGTGGTGAGCGCTTGCATGCGAGGCAGGGGAGGTCGCGAGCACCCGTCGCACCTCGGAGCCAGGGAGATTGTAACTGTCGCCCAGGTGGTTCCACTCTCATCATAATCAAGGGAGATCGCACCTCGGAGCCTGGGAGATTGTAACTGTCGCCCAGGTGGCGCACGCACACGCCGCGCTGCCGTACCTGTGGGGAAGTGCGGCCGCGCCGTGGTGAGCGCTTGCATGCAAGGTGGCGCACGCACACGCCGCGCTGCCGTACCTGTGGGAAGGGCGGGCGCGCCGTGGTGAGCGCGTGCATGCAGGCCACGAGCGCGCACGCGCACGCCGCGCAGCCGTACCATCGCATTGAGGTACAGCTGGTCGCACAGGATGCGGCACTCGAGCTTCCGCCGGTCCCACCCGTCCAGCAACGGCAGGTGCGCCGACGACAGGACCATCACACCGCTATTGAAGATGCGCACCCGCTTGACGGCCTCGGGCGAGCACACGCTGGGGAGCGTCGTCTCGAGCGCGTAGAGCGAGCAGAAGGCGCGCCCGTGCATCGCGTGCCAGCCCTGCTTGTGGAATCCCTCGTACACCGCGCCCAGCTCCTGGCACGGCGTGGCTGCGAACACGTCCGCCGCGTACGGCGAGACTAGCACGTCGTCATCAATGAAGAGCAGCTGGTCGTACCGGCGCAGGTACCACTGCAGGAGCGGGAGCTTGATGAAGTGGGAGTTGGCGCCCGCCTGCAGCGTCGCATTCCAGCTCGCGATCGCCACGTGCGCGAACGAATCCACAACCACGAACTCGGCGCCGACGCGCCGGGCGTACGCCTCCATCGGTAGCCGCGTCACCGCAAAATGCGAGCGCTTGCCGATCGAGAGCGTGACGACGACGCGACGGCCGTTGGCGATGCAGTGGTGCTCGGCCTTGGGTACGCACGATGCCTCGCTCGGCGCTTGCGACTGCGCCGCCGCCGCCACCGTCTCGTCCTCCTCGTCCCGCTGGCCTTGCCGCCTCTTCTTCCACTTCTTCTTCTTATGCTGCTTGCGCTTGCCGCCGATGGCACGGCCGCGAGTGGCATTGCTCATCCACGGCCGCGGCAGGGTGCCGACCTCGGCGCTCGCGCCCGCCTGCTCGCGTAGCGTGCGGTCGAGGTCGGGCTCCTGGTAGCCAGAGCTGGGGCCGATGGGGACCGGCCAGATGGGAGCGAGCAGCAGCCAGAGGATGGAGATCACGAGCACCGCATCCACCACGACCAGCACGCGGCGCGGAGGCGACATAAGCGGCGCGATACCCTCGCCACGGAGCACGCCGAGGGCGCATTCCGGCGTGACGATGCCAGAGATCATTCGCAAAAGCGTCGGAACCCATCTCGTCCTGGTACGCCTAAGTTTACTAATTTGACTTCGACTACATGTATCCCAGGCGTCAACCCCAAACATTGGCTCGATGACAGCTCGATGAGTGTGAGGAGAATCGCGCTCACTCGCGTCCACGGACTGGCGCCGACGGACTGGCTCGTGTGCCGAGCGCTGAGCGGACTGCGGAGGCGGTCGACCATGCTACTTGAGCTTGCGGTGGGCTTGGGGGTCCTATCACGCAGCCTGCTCTGGGCGCGCGACGCCGACTCGCCGTCCGACATCTGCGCCACCACCGTGCACGGAGGCATGCTGCTCGAAGCGCCGCCTGCGCTCGGGGCGCCATCACCGGGCAGTTACGCGCTCGACTGGGAGTACGGCGGCGACGCACCAGTCGCAGCACCCTCCGCACCCTTGCAGTCTCGCCTGTACCTCCCCGAAGAGCGCGACGCCACCTTCTGGGCGGGTTGGGCCATAGGTGCGGCACTCTCGTACATGCTCTTCCACGCCTTGCCTCGCTGCTGGCTTGAGCGGCGGCGGCGCGCGGCGGCATGCGTCGCCCGCCGCGTCGGCGACCGCATCGAGCTCCTCACGCGCCGCCAAGCCAGCAGCCAAGGATCTGAGTGGGTCGTCCTCTCCGAGCGCCTCGACACGAAGCACAAGGCGCACGACTGGGCGGAGCGTTACCTCGACCACATGATGAAGGGCGGCGTGTTCGTGGCGGCCAGCGTGGTCGTCAACCACGTTCCGGGCGGCTGACGAGGATACGAGAGCTTAGGACGGCACGCGGGGCCTGCGGATGTACTGGGAGGGAGAGAGATAGAGAGGCCCGCGCCGCCTCGGTCGCACGGACCACGGTCCGACTCCGCGTACTCGACGCTCGAGCCGTCGAGCACATACGATTCAAAGCACAGGTCGAGAAGCACTACGGTACGAGCCAGGTCGTTGATGGACAAAATCATGCATTGTTACTCCGATTCTCCCCCTACGCACTCTGTAACCGACGTACATGTATTCTCTGTCACGCGCCCCCGTCGCGTGCGTCGCGCTTCACCGCACCGCACGGCACTTGCACGCGCCTATGCTGACTGTCACGCCCCGCCACCCGCCAGCACTTGCGTGCTGACTGTCACACCGATAGCACTTGCATGTAGCACGATTATGAGCAGCGCATAGACGGAACTGCTTCTCACCTGTGGGGAACTCCTTCTCACCTGTGGGGAACTCCGTCTCACCTGTGGGTGCGTCGAGAGGAAATCGATCGAGATCTGACCTCAGACTACGCCTCTCCACCAGAAGAAGGCTAACTCTGCAGCCGACGACATTGCAACTTGCTATGTCGTGCGCAGCTTCTGGCCGCCATTGCAGCGGTGGTAGGCGAGGACGTAGTCGATGTGCACGTACTCGGAGTGGAAGAGAACAAACTCGCGGTAGCGATCGATCACCTGGCCCAGCTCGGCGATCAGCGAATGGTGGCAGATTGGTGGCATGACGCCCGGCACCGCCGAGAGCTCACGGAAGTTGATGGGGAAGATTTTCTCGCGAGTGTCCATCGAGGTGGCCGACTGGCCCATATGCTGCGTGCGCACGGGGAAGCCGAGGGCCGCGCGCACCACGAGAACGTAGAAGACGTCCTCCGGGTGGCGCATGGTTCTGCCATACAGCCGCTTGTGCAGCTCACTGCTCTGGTCCCACGCGCTGTCGGCGCTGACGTACTGATCCGTCTTGCCAACGTCCTCCGCGAGGTAGACGCCGTCGCCGAAGGCGGTGCCCGCGTTGGTGCCCGAGTAGCGCTCGTTCAGGCCCGTGGACAGCAGAGCTAGCAGCCGATCTGGGTTGGTGCCATGCAGGAGGATGACCTCATTGCAAGCCTCCGAGAGGGTGAAGCCGCGCACGCGATCCGTCTTCACGGGCAGGCCGGGCACGTAGGAGACATCCTTGCCCTTCCTCTCGAGCAGCTCGAGCTCCTGCTGCACGCGCTTCACGCCGGCCGTGTACCTGTCCAGGTTGCGTGGATGGTCGACCTTCCACGCACACGCGAGCTTCAGCGAGTCGTACGAGCCGTACTTTTTCGACACGTCCTTGCCCTTGCCGAGCCACTCTGGGCGCTCTGTCTGGAGCAGCGCCTCGAGGGAGCGCAGCAAGCGCGCATCGGTCTCCGGCAGAAGAGCCCGGAGGGCGAAGCCGTCCTCCTCCAGGGCGAGACGAGCCTTGTTCTCGGCGGCCGGCTGTCCGAGCAGGCTGTGGAAGCCCCACGGGGTACCTGTGGGGAAGGGTGGCGCCGTGGTGAGCACTTGCATGCAAGGCTGTCCGAGCAGGCTGTGGAAGCCCCACGGGGTACCTGCTTGTCCCCACAGCGATACGCGCGCTGTGGTGAGCACTTGCATGCAAGGCAGGTCATCACTGGCAATCAACGTACCTGGTTGTCCCCACGAGTTCCACGCGCGCTGTGGTGAGCACTTGCATGCCAGGCAGGTCATCAGTGGCAATCAACGTACCTGGTTGTCCCCACGAGTTCCTGGTTGTCTCCTTCGCGGCCGGCGCGTGGATGCACGATCCACACTTGTTGAGAAGGTTGTGGAAGAATGCTGCCCTGTCCTCCGCCTTCTCCGCCGCCTTCTCCGCCGCCGCCTTATCGGCCGCCGCCTTCGCGGCCGCCGCCTTGTCGGCCTTCGCCTTGGCCGCCTCCGCCTTCCAATCCCTGTTTCGAAGCGCACGGGGAACTCACGCTCTTGGCGCTATGCAGTGGCGCCCATCACGGCGCGTCGTCGCGTGCAATCAGGAAGCGCGAGGGCTTGCGAAGGGTGGTCGTGAAGATGGCAAGGCAGTCAGAGGCAGTGGAGGCAGCAGCGCCCTCTCCGAGGACGACGGCGTGGGGCGACGGCGTGGGGCGACCGAGTGCTACTGATTGCTCGTGAGTGCTCGTGAGTGCTGCCTGATTGCTGCCTGAGTGCTGCCTGTGAGTGCTGCCCGAGTGCGCCCGAGCGCGCCTGAGCGCGCGCCTGAGCGTGCGTCGGGGCGCTGTCTGTGGCGCGGCCGGCGCGGCCAACCGCAGCCGCAACGAGAGTGGCCACCCAGGCCGCCAGTGCCGCCGACTCCCGGTGTGCCCATCACGGCGCGCGTGGCACGCGCCCCACTCGGCGGCAATCGTCGCCACGGAAGGAAGCGCAATCGCAAGGCACTCTCACGCGACGCAGGTCGGCCGTCGCGTCCTCTCGGCCGCATCCCGTGGCGAGTCGCCGCCGTTTGTTCGCCGTCGGCCAGCCATCCGCCGACGGCGTGTGCCCAAGACGGCGCGGCCGCTGCGTTCGAGTCGCTCTGCTCGTTCGGTCTTCATCGCGTACCTAGGCTCGCTCAGCAGGGCGACGACCTCGCTGTGGCCATTCTCCCGTGCGCAGTCGATGGCCGTATAGCCGGACTTGTAGCCAGGGACGTCTCGCTCGTCTTCGAAGAGTCGATCGGCGCCCCCTTCGAGGAGGCGCTTGGCGATCGCGAGGTGGCCTCTGGATGAGGCCTTCATTAGAGCTGTCTGACCGTAGGCGGGCTAGAGACACAAGAGGGGATAAGCGCGAGATCACTCTACGTAAGCAGACCCTTGGCATTGTGCTGGGAGAGGGCAAGCTCAAGACTTACATCCGTGTCGTCGACCTCGATCGCCTCGGTTTCGAGGAGGAGGCGGACGCACCCTTCGTGCCCTTTGTTTGAGGCCAACATCAAAGCTGTCCATCCGCCGTCCTGTGGCAAATGCAGCACACGCGGCGTCATCGAGTGCCAGAGCACGCGAGGAGCGTGGGCGAGCACGCGGGGGTGCGGCGCGCGCCATGCGACGAGGACGCGTGTGCCAAGCTCGGCAGGGCGGCGGGGTGGCGGCGCAGCCAGCGCGGCCGCGCGCGATACAGCGAGCTCTGGGGACAACGCGCCGTCTCGGGCGAGCGCGGCGGCGAAAGCAGCAGGGGACAACGCGCCGTCTCGGGCGAGCGCGGCGGCGAAAGCAGCAGAGGCGGCGAGGACGCGGGCGCCCACGCGAGGCACATGCGGCGGCGCACCTCAGGATTGTGCCAGTTGACGTTGCCTCCACGCTCGATCAGCCGCGTGAGCTCCGCCTCGTTGCCGTTCCTTGCGGCCTCGCACACGGCCTTGCCCATCGAGTCGCTCATCGCGTCCGCCGCGCTTATTACGCCCGCGCCCGCTCGGCCACCTGCGCATTCGGGGGGGCACGCGCGGCTCCGCTGTGACGCTCGGGAGGCGGCGGCGCGCACTCCGTCGCAATGCGCATGCAGCGCGCCCATAGGCCCCTCGGAGCTCGGGTGGCCGCGGCGGCAGCCGTGTGGCGCGAGGGCGCTCGAAGCGACCACGGCGCGCAGTCGAGGCTGCCGCAACGCCTGGCTCCCGAGGCCCCGAGCAGCGTGGTGTGGGCGTGCGAAGCAGCGGGCGAAGCAGGCCATCGGGCTCGACGAGGGCATTGGGTAATGCGCGCCCGCACGAGGGGATTGCCGAACTCACGTCCACCGTGCTTTGGCATTGACTTTTGGAGGACCCACACCTGTGAAACGTTTTGTGCAACGTCTGTGAAGTGCCCGTGGGCGGCGCGCGAGGCGTGAGGTGGGCACTTGTACCTGGTCCACGTGGGCGAACCTCCAAGCGGGTGCCTCGCCGCTCATGCCACTCTGATCATAGGTGGGGGCTGGGGGCTGTGGGTGACATTACGGTTTGTCGTTTCCTGCGTTTACGCGGTCGGGGGTGCGTATACGCAGAAACTTGTGTATACGCGAGGGGGTACGTATACGCACCCGCTGTGTATACGTACTACCGCTCGCGTAAACGCACCTACCCGCGTATACGCACCCGACGCTGCGTTTACGCGGGGACGCGACGAACGCGTCATGTGAGTCGTGTAATCGTGTTACTGTGATGTGTTCATGTGAAAATAGATCATAGTATTATAATAGTATTACGTTAACGGGGGGCGGCAGCGCGGCACGGCGGCGCAGCGGAGAAACGGGGAATTGAACCTCCGGACGGTCCGGCTCGCTCGTTCTCGTTTGGGAGGAAATCCTCGACGAGATGCGTCGTCGCGTGCTACGTTGTACGTAGTCCGCAACTCCGCATGCGCAGTACGGACGCCTATGTGGGGGTCGATACGCACTCGCTCGCTCCCGGCCATGGCTCACAGTGGCTCCCCCAGACGCCACGGCAGCCAGCACACGAGCGCCGCGATCCCCATCTGTCCCGCGCTCAATCGGCAGCGGAGACTGAACGTTCAGAGTGCGTGTGTGAGACTCGGAGGTGAGGTGAGCCCAGAGCCGCGAGTGCATGCAAGCTCACCACTTGTGCTCATACAGCTCTCGATATGGCGTGGGCAGGTAAGGCGAATCACGGCCGGGTGGCACCGTGTACATGCTCAGCTCGCAGTCGCCATATTGCCACGCCGGTTCGCGGCCGTCGTTGCCATCTGTGCCCCAGTCCTCGAGATCGCTGAGGAGCAGCCGCAGCCTTCCGCCAGGTCGCAGCGCCGTCTCGGGCAGCATGGCGCCCTTGTCGGGCAGCGGCGCGATCAGGAAGCAGAAGCCCTGCCCGAGCGAAGTGCGACTGAGCGCATCGGGCAAGTTGTCGAGCGCCGCGAAGGCCTCGTCAAGTGCATCGAGCACCTGTGGGGAAGGTATGGCGCCGTGGTGAGCACTTGCATGCGAGGTCCTCGTCGGGCGCCGCGAGCACCTGTTGATGATCCATGCACTGCTCCCACTGGCCAAAACGCTCCCACGTCCTCCCACTCGCCTTCGAAGCGGCCGTGCCTCCCGCAGCCTCGGGCGCCGCCGCCGCCGTTGGCGCAGCCGTCGCGTCGCCCTCAGCCAGTGTCGGCGCGATCACAAAGGACGAGAGGCGCAAGTTATCGGCGGGCGACTCGCCATAGTGCAGCCATGTCTTGGCGAGTGGCACCGAGAAGATGCCGCGATTGCGCCACCGCTTGCCGGCCGCATCGAGGTACGTATCGATCGTCGGGAAGATGTAGCGCGGTTCGCCGTTACGCAGCACCAGCCCAATCGCCATACGAGCGCATGGCACCGGCAGGTCCGCAGGAAGCCAGAGCTGTTCAAAGGATGATGGAGGAACGAAACTGGCGCCCGAGGTCCAGTCGACGTCGGCTGCAGGCGTCGGTATGCGGGAGACAGGCACACGGGAAGTGCTTCCTTTGCCGTTCACAACCCAAATCGGCCACGAGCTGCACGCCTCCAGCGGAAGGGTCTGCGCCTGGAAGGGCAGTGGAATTGATCGCGCAACATCGTCGAGCTGCTCCACACGCACGTTGCCGGCGCAGATTGAAATCCGGTCGACGAACCTGTCTGGCACAGGCGTATTCCAGCTCGTCGTTTGCAGCGCGGCCGACCCGTGAGCGGCGAGGCAGACCACTACGAGCCGACCTCGCCAAGCATTCAGCATGTGGATTCATTCACAACACACCAACACGCACAGACCAAACTCAAACCAAGCGTGAAGGTCGAACACCTCGCACACGTCACAGCCGCTTCATTCTCATGCTCGCGACATGCAACGTGTACCGCGCTCACAGACACGGATCAGAGTCGCCATACCCCGGGTCAACCCCGGGTCTGAACCCGTGCAACCACCTCGCCTGGCGGGCGTGTGGACCGTGGCGGACACACATACACAACACATACTGTGGATTCACAGCCAAAAAGACATTCACAGGGACAAAAGGAACGCCGAGTGGTCATGACGGTCCTATACATCGGAGGTAGCCGGGACACACTACGACTGGTACCGGTTCAAAATCACCGGGCGGGGGAGTCGGGACAGACACGGCTCACACGGGGCGGCCGCGTAAGCGCGTTATGAATCCGTGGATTCCGTTTTCGCGGTGTCTTGTTCGGCTCGCGCGGGGGGCTCGGCTTCAGGCTCGGCTTAGCCTTAGGGCTTTCTATTCTTGATTCTTCTCGCTTTCGGCTTTCGAGTTTTTCGGGCTTCGGTCGGGTGTACGCCTGTACCGTTACAACTTAGGGACGACCGCGAGGGCCGAGGCGCCGGTGGCCGGACGACGTTGGCCGATGCTCACCGCACACGAATCCGCAGCCAGGCGCAGCTTCGACCGGACACACGCGGCACGATACGAGCTCACCCGCCATGCTATATTGTTGCATGTCTGTGCCTGGCTTTCGACTCTCGAGGCAGGGACTTAAAGAAGGGACCCACTCACGCCGAGCGCTCCCCTAAACCTGTGACAGCAAAACGGGTGAGGGCACAAAGTATGGTGTGTAGAACTGCGGCTCCTCTGGGGGCGCCAAGTTCGGCGCCAAGGTCGGCGCCGCCGACGGCGCCACCGACGGCGCCCCCACGGCACCCACGGCCACCAAGGGCGACAAGGTCGCTTGCCGTGTGACTGAGTTGAGAGATGATTTTCTCATCCGATCCGACCTCGAGAGTGCGATCGCGGTGCGTAGAGGAGCGGCGAGAAAGAAGACGCTTGCGAGCATGAAAAGGTGATTGATCCCCTTGGAACGAGATTGCATCTCCCAGGAATTGAATTCAGAGGCCCCCGAGAAGAAGAGCATGGCGCCGATGCCCAAGCTGATCTCGGAGACGAGAGCCGCTCGATCACTCTCGTGAATTTGTGCACTGCTGAGAAGCCGAAGCATCTTCCAGGATTGGGCGACGATGATGGTGAGCGAGCCGCAGATGAAGCCGTAAATGCCCACGAGGTTCCAGGGATAGCCAAGCTCCTCAAAGGCGGGCTCGAATCCTATGGAGCCGGAGAGAAAGAGAACGTCACCTAACACGGAGAGAGCCTGGTTGATGCGCATCCAAGTCACATTGGGCGGCAAGCTCCGAAAGAACTTGCTGTCCAAGTAGATGTAACCGACGCACCCGACGAGATAGAATGTAGCGCCCGCGTAGGCGTCCACGTGGTCGTACGCGTCTGGCGTCAGTGCGGTGACGTAGAAGGCAAAGGTGCCACAGATGAAGAGGCACCCGCAGAATGTGTACGCGAGATTGTCGAACGAGTGGCCACTGTACAAGAAGGAGTATGCGGGCCCGATGGTGTAGAAGAAGCAGCCCATCAGCCAGATGTGATTAATGGTAGCTGGATTGACCACCATCCCAATCATTTCCGCTTGACGATCCCCTGCATCATACAGCAAGCAGCCGAACAAAAACAGCGCCGCGCCCAGGAAGAAGAAGGTCTCCATCAGGAAAGCCGTGAGCTCCGCGAGGCCACTTTCCACAGCTTTCATGATTCGGTAGACCTTCCATATCTGCGACAGGGTGACTGCGAGCGCCCCGATGACCCAGCACACGATTCCGAGCCTGTCGAAGGGAACGGCCGACTCATTGACGGCCGGAATGGCGCCAATCGAGCCGAGCACAAGCGACGTGCAGCCGAAAGCTGACAAGCAATGGGGGAGTACCGGTAACCCAGCAGCTTTGGATGCCCAGACCTGCGAGAGGTCGACGAGAAGCAGGCCGCAGAAGCCGATTGAGTAAGCCAAGGCACCAGCCACGGGCCCTGCCGACCATTCATGTATGTAATAGACGGCCGTGCCGATGAGCAGCACGAAGCTTGACAGGCATGCCATGGTCGTGTGCCTGCGTGGCGTGCAGAAACGAGCTTGGCTGGTGGAGCCTGCCTCATAGCTGGGCAGCACCTCGACGACGGTAATCGAGCGCCCTTCGTGCACAATCGTCGTGCTCTTGCCCGTCGGCCTCAGGAAGGTCAGCGGAGGGTAGAGCACCTCCTCCTCGGCTGGAAACGCCGAGAGGAACTGGATCGACGCGCCGCGCTCGACGAACGAATCGGTGCGAAGCTTGACGAGCAGTGACGTCGGTGCCGCCGAGTCCAGCAGCGCCGCCTCAAGCTTGGTGGTCGTACTCATGGGCGCCAGCTCCGTGCCTCCGTGCTGCAGGAAGCTGTCGCTCGGCTGCATGTCGCGTAAGCCCCGCCACAGGTCGAGCTTCGTCACCACCTTGCGACTATCCTCGTCGGCGCCCACCACACGTAACTTGCCGATCGCGTCGCGCAGGAACGCGACAGTCACGGGGAAGGGGTGCGCCGCCGTCGAGGCGACGTCGCGCAGCGGCTCGTTGAGCACCTTGTGCGCGGCCGTCGTGTAGATGCGCAGCGCAGCGACGTGCGCCTCGTCCAGCCTTGCCATGCGCGCGTACGGATGCGAGACGAAATCGGCGAGCCGCTCGCCATTGCGGCCAATGTCGCGCGTCAGCCCGTGCTGGAAGGTCTTGCCGGACGAGCCTGCGCGCTCATACAGCACATAGCGCATGCACTCCTTCGCTTCCTCAGCGTGCTCGCCAGCGTAGCCCTCGAACTCGGCCACAATGGCGGGAAGGCCCTTCGCAAAGCCGCTGCGCACCACACTCGGCGGCACCTTCGTGTTGAAGCCGAGCGCAGCGTCCTGCGAGGAGTGCGTGCCTGTGACGAGTGACTTCAGCTCCGAGATGAACCTTTCGCTGCCGCGGGCGTTAGAGGCTCGAAAGCGGACAAACTGATCGAGATCGAGAGGATCGTCACAGTCCTTGAGAAAGACGACCAATGAGTCGGCCATAGAGCCCTTGGCCGTTTGCATCTCCTGTTCGCCGAGGAGCTGCGTCGTGAGCTGTTTACCAGTCGGCATGCTGCGTCTCCTTGCTTCCTTTTCCACGGCGTTCCTCGCCTGCAGGGTCCACAAGCGAACGTCGGCGCGTCCGCGGCGTCAACCACGTTGGCAATAAAACTCCACCACAAAGATCAGTTTCGTCAGGCAGTTTCGTCGCGGTCCACCAACTTGCTGTCCCGTACAACACGTCCGCAGGCCTCTCTCCGGACCCCCACAAAACGAGTGAACGACGCTGCTGTTGCTGTTCAACACGTACGCCGGCACTCTCTCCACACTCCGTACCGTACATTGTACCCTCAAACACGAGGGCCACAATCACCGAGATTGTGGGATAGCCTGCGGCGCACGCCGCCGCTCCTGGGCAAGAAAGTCACGGAACTTGAGCGCATGGCCGGGCTTCATGCCCACATCGCGCACGAGCGCGTCGAGGTGCTCTGCGCTCATCTGGAGTATGAAGTCGCGATCGTCGTACCCCGCCTCGTCAAAGCTGGCGGCGTACATCCCGAGTCGGAAGCGCTCGAGCATCTCCCTCACCTCGGTCATGCCCATGGCAACGCTCGCAAGGTCGCCCATGACAGCGCCTGAGGCGATGGAGTCCGCAGCCATCTTGGGACGCTTTGCGGCCGCCGGCACCGTGCGGGGCCAGTCAGGTGCCGGCGCTTGCCTGCCAGGGGCCTCCTCGTCCGCTTGCATGCCACAGGCCTTCTCGCCCGACATGTACGTGAGCCACGCGCCTTGCACCGTTCTCGCCTTCCGTTGGCCATCCGAGATGACGCTCCTCGTGTTGCCGTTGCCCGTGACGTATTTCACCCTCGACCATCCCGGCGGCAGCTCGGCGAGCCGTCGGCCAGCGCGCGGAGCCGACTTGCCCTCATCCTCTGCATCCGCCGCCGCCACCATGGCCGACGACACTTCGGACGACCGCTGCGCTGCCGGCACGAGGAGGCAGTGGCCTCCCCGGCCGTTGTGCGCGTACCCCCGCGTGCAAAGCGGGTTGCGCTCGCACTGGCCCACCGCGAGCGCCGTCTTGGGCGCGCCTCGACTCGATGCCGGTGCTCGACTCGGCGCTCCACCCACCGCCAGCGCCGTCTTGGGCGCGCCTCGACTCGATGGCGGCAGCGCGGGCACCACCAACGACAGCGGCGCGCACCGAAAGGTGATTGGCTGGCCGCCGCCCAAGGACACGGTGGACTCATCCCATACGACGGCGCCTGCGACGGCGCCTTGGCCCTCGCCGCCGTCGCCTTGGGCAGCCGCCCAGACGCCACCCCCCTCCCCGCCGCCGCCGCCGCCACTCTCCGCCGCCGCCGCCGACACCACCGAGGTCGAGGTCGAGGCCCCTTTTTGGTTGTAGCCTAAAAGTAGCTTCGGAGTTGCCTTCTTGGGCAGCTTTGGAGCACCGTCACGGCGCTTCCACTCGTGATTCTCGGAGCGCCGGTCGTACCACTCGAGGAAGGATTCGTCAGCCGACTCATCGGGACGATGCACGCACACCTGCATGTAAGGTGAGCAACACCCATCAGCGGACCATCGAGGCCGGTTTCGTAGCGCGACTGATCGGGACGGTGCATGCATCGCGGGGTGGTGCATGCATCGGGACGGTGCAAGCATACCTGGAAGCGTCCATCCACGAGCACGCGACGCACGTGCGCCGTACGCCACTGCGGCTCGCCAGGGCGGGTATGCTCGTCCTCGACTTCCGCATCGATCAACTCGTAGAGAGCGGGCGGGCGCCAAACCTCTCGCCCCTCGTGGCGCGCCTCGAAGCGCATTCGCAGCACCTGTGGGGAAGAGGAGGGCGCTGTGGTGAGCACTTGCATGCGGCCGGGCGCGCCTCGAAGCGCCTTCGCAGCACCTCGTGTAGCGAGCCGAAGGCACGGATCGAGGAATGGTTCCACATCTTGGTGCCCTCCTTGGCCGCAGCGATCTCCGGTGTGGCTACGTACAGGTCGCTCTCCCTGCTTCCAGCTTGCGGCCGGGGTACCTTGCTCATCAGCCAGATGCCGTGCGGCGTTGGCACTTCGACACATAGCTCGGAAGGACTCAATGCCTTAGCTGCCTTCCACACCGCCGCTGCCTCCGGGTCGTTGGCGAGGGCGCCGCTGAGCTCTTCGGGGGCGTGTAGGTGAGGTGCGCGCACATGGGCGGAGATGACGATCTCATCAGTGGAGGTGCCGATCTCATCAGTGGAGATGCCGTACTCGTCCTGACCGTCCCCGCCCTCGTCCTCGGCACGACCATTCCTCGCCCTCTTCCCTGGCGATGGCCGCGGCGTCGCCGTGGCGGTGCGCGCCGCGATGGACAGGTCGACGGGCACGAGCGATGTGCAGAGCGCCTCGTCAGCCACGCCCTCCTCCTCCCAGATACTTTGAAAGTCGTCGTCGCCTTCCAGGGTGCCAGGGACGAAGCGCTCGACGGGGCGCTTATACCGGAGGGATGCGCGCGGAGCGGACGAGTACTTACCTGTCGACGAGCCGCCCTCTTCCTCCTTCGCAATCGTCGATGTGCCCTCTGTCATATCGGCCACACCGCTTGCGTCGCCGACTGCACTCGAAGGGAAGCCACCGTGGGTTGCAGTTGCGACTGTTGGCAGCTCAGCTACTGGCGAGGCGTCAGCCGCGGCAACGGCCTCCACTGCAGTGGCAGCGAGGACGAGGACGTCCTCCTCTTCCTCATCGACCTCCATTTCGAGGCTTTCGTCGTCGTCGTCGTCGTCGTCGAGGAAGAACATGCTTGCGATTTGCTTCGCAAGCACGCGCCCAGTTTGGCGGTTCGCGCCATTTCCCAGGCTCGACAAGCAAAGGAGCGGAGCGGCGAGCCCGCCTCCCCCACTCGCCGCGCGCGCGCGCTCGCAAATCTTTGCCGAAACTGACGTGACCTCTATGGAAACTTGACCCAGGTCAGCAGCATGCTGGACGCGCCGACGTCGCAGTACTCTCCCGAAGACGCCGCATGGCTCTTGATGCACCAGCATCGCAAGGTGTTGGATGCGCGCGTGCGCATCACGGGCGTGGCGGCTCGCGATGCAGCCGATGGCCATCCAACTGTACTCGTTTGCTATCCTCTGCGAGATGTCGGCGCAGAGTCGGCCGCGGCGCGCAGCTTTGAAGGCCGGCGTGAGACGCGCGGCGGCTCCTTGCGAAAATGGCTCTCCGCATCGCCAGTGCCTTGGCCCAACTTTTATTGGCTCTGCTGCCCTGCGCTCGCCGCGCGTGTGGGCCGCCTTGAGCACCTCGGCCTCGTGCAAGAGTGGCAGAATGAGATTGCACACGACAGCACAACGCCGTTCGCGCTTGAGCTCGCTGCGGCGCACCGGCAGTACGGCGCCGCACGGTGGGCAGCGCTATCCGACGACGACCGCGCCTACTGTGAGTCTCAGCACGAGGGCTTTGTCGCCGCCCTGCGCGACGCTGGCGTGGGCGGCCAGAAATTCGTCAGTCAGGTGAAGTGCTTGCATGCGCACCTTGCGCATGCACTCGCGGGTGGCGACAACCCCGTGGGCAGGCGCGTGCTCGCATGCCTCGCGCGGCGGGACGACGAGGCAGTGTGCGGGGGTGACCATGCGCACGAGGAGGAGGCCGGTAGCGAGGAGGAGGCAAGGTTGCTGGCAGGCTTGGAGGAGGATACAGGTACGGATGACGTGCGTCATCACGAGGTGGCTCGTCGTGTGACCTCTTTGGAAGAGGATCGAGGAATGCCGCCGAGCACGACCAGAAGCAGCGGCCAGACGAGCAGAGGTGGGCGTGGCAGGGCAGGAGGCGCGTGGTCGATCGTGGCTCGGTCTGCCTCTGCGATCGTGCTGGCTTTGGTGACGCTCGCCGCGGCCTTGGCGCTGCAGAGAAGACGTAGGCGGTGATGGGCTGACACTTTCTTTTGGCTTTGACGCTGTCTTTATTTCAGTATCCTCGACGGGCCGCGGTCCGTCGCTTTCACAGTCGCCTCAACACAGCGGCGCTGTCGCGCATACAGCTCACATCAGGTGCTGACCGACGCGTGCGACGTGGTCGCTTTCATATGATTTGTAATCTGTAAATTTCTACCTTCGCATACGGTTCATAGATCATACTTCTTATGCGGCTTCGAATCGGGCTGCGCGGTCGGACGAGTCGCCTGAGGTCAGAGTTCCTTCTCCTCGTCCTCGTCCTCTAAATCGGCGCCGTGACCATCCTGCTCAATATCACCCCCATCGACCTCGTCGTCACCGCGCCCAAAGTCCTTGGCGCGTGCCCGTCCAAGCATGAAGTCGTCGCGTAGGAACGTGGCGCCTGGCTTGTCGCCGCCGCCGCTGCTCCTCACTGCGCCACTGCTACCACGCCGCAACACATCGAGGAAGCTCTCCTTGCTGGCGGCCGCCTGAGCCTGCTCGCCCATAGCATCACTGCCGCCTTCGGAGGCGGCGCCATCCGATCGTTTGCGCTTCCGATCCTTGCTCTTGACCGAGCTAGTGTCAGTGTCCTTTTGTGCAGTGCGCACGGCGTTGAACAATGCGACGACGCCTTGGGTGGCCGTCTTCTTGAGCATCGTCTCGAGGACGGGGTTGATCGCCGATGGCATCTGTTTGAGCTGCTGGTGCGCCGTGCCCGTGAGCGCCTTCTTGGCGCGCGCAAGTGCAGCCTTCTCCTTTTCCTCTGCCTTCTCTTCCGCAAGGCGCTTCTCGGGCCCCTTGCGCCGCGCGAGGATGGGCACACCAGCAGGGAGCGGCGCGTCGAGGATGGACGCGGCGATGTCGCCGAGCGATATAGTCGGCTGCTTAGGCGGCATGTGCGTCCGCGTTTAGGGCTGGCTGGTCTGGACGCACGCACTGCCGGAGCTCTGTGTGGTGTTCTGAGTGCGCGGAGCACGTCGCGCAAAGGGCGTCGTCTTGTGGAGTCCAGTTTTGTTGTTCAACACAGCGCTTCTCCGGACCCCACAAGCACGTCCTGCATGGCCCTGAAGGGCGAGCTGTTCAGGCACGGCACGCAACCGGACCCCCAAGAGTGCGCCTGCTGGGCTGCTCGCGATGTTCACCACAACCACGAGACCGCGCTCCCGACGATTCTCGGCGGCAACGGCATGCAACGGAATCGCGGCGCGGCCGACGCGCGTGACGCGCTGACGCCCCGCGCGTCTATGCCGACTATGGGCCGCCCGATCGACGTGCGACGAAGGACGAACTTCACATTTACAATCGACATTTACAACACATTAGTAATCTCACAATCATGAGGCCGCGTCACCGTCAGGGTCAGTGAAATCACGCCACAGAGGACAGAGCCTAATACTTAGGCTGAGCCTAGACCCATGCCTAGACCAGACACTGCACACTCCGGACACTGATTGTAACACACTAGTAACACACTGACAATGTAACTGACAATGCACACGTGAATGAATGATTATGCAATGACACGACTGAACATTTTGAGAATGACTATCTCTCTACACTCTAGAAGAATCATTGGAAGTCTGAAAGGCCGTGTCTCAGAGCAGTCGAGAGCCGAATCGACAGTGCGCGACACGAGTTTCGCCACTTCACGGCCAAAGGTGCAGATGTTTCGACACCGAGCGGTTAGTGGACGCGAGGCGAGGCCATCGCCTCACGGAAACCTGGCGCTGGCGCTCGTAATAGCCTGTCCGTGCCAGAACCCGTCGTCGCCGTCGTCGCCGTCGTCACCGCCGTCACCTTCGAAGGCACGCTTAGGCGCGGGCTATTGTTCATGGCCGACGGCTGCAGCGTGCGGAGGATAGAGCCCCAAGGCTGCAGCATCATGTCGTCAGAGATCTTCCACTCCACGTCAGCGTTAGAGGCGGTCTCCGGCAGCTGCGCGGGCGGCACCGTCGCCGACACAGCGGCTGTGCCCCACGGCGCGGCGCCCTGACGAATGGCTCCGGCTGTGCCCACTACGGCGCGCGGTTGATAGTGTGTTGGGGGCTGGGGTTGGGGCTGCGGCTGATACTGCTGTGGCTCGTACTGGTACTGGCGCGGCTGCTTCACGGAGACGGTGGAGGACGTGGCATCACGAATCGCCACGGTCGCCGGCCACGGAGCAGGTTGGCTCAGCGTGTCTACGCGTGGCGTCATGTCACCATACCCGATTCCTTGTGGCCGAGGCGTGAGGCGGGGCGGCTGCGTGCAGGGCACGCCAGAGTCGGCAGATGCGTTAGTATGATGGCGCCGAGCAGAAACGAGGGCGATGGCTCGATCGTCCTCCTCTGGAGTAGCGACAGTGTCAAGCCGGCGGCGGAGGCGTGCGATCTCGCTCCTCGGCGCGATGGGCGGTCGCGGGACCGTGACAGGCATTTGATTGGCGGCAGCGCTTGCTTCCTCGAGGCGCCGCGCACTTGAGAGCATCTGCCGGTTGCGCGAGCGCCCAATCTCGAGCTCGTTGTGGAGCTCATTGTGGAGCTGCTCAACAGGCAGTGCGATGCCACTGCTGTCGTCCGACTCGTAGGCCTTGTTGAAGGCCTTCAGCGTCCGATCACCAAACATATCTAGGCCACACCCAGCATCGAGGGCGGCGTCAACGGCGGCGCAGCGGGCACGCAAGTAACGTGCTGATGCACTGCCGTCGGTGTCGTTCATATCGTGACCTGTTGGCTCCTTCGCATTGTCAAATGAGAGCGCCAAAAATACAGCATGAAAACTGACTGTGAATTTTTCAGGGGTCCAAAGCATGTGTTGACTTCAAGTCAAGCGCCTGTGAATCTGCGCTAGTCAGGCGGGAGGGCGGCATGTTTAACGGGACGCCGCCGCGCAAATCGATTCGCAAAATGAGACCCGCACTCCGTACGCTTGGCGCTTGGCGCGTGCGGCTCACGACGGCTCCTCGCCTTCCGTGCCGCCCCCCGCTGCTGCTGCATCGACGGACGATGGCCACCCGACAGGAAGATATCGACGAGATGAATGCGGAGATGAGCGCACTGTTTGGCTCTCCGGTCGGCGATGCTGGCCTCAGCACGGGACAGCAAAGCGTGCCGGAGATTCAGCACCGCGCGACGCCGTCTGAGATCCAGCATGCCGTGGCGGCTCTTAGCCAGTCTCATCCGAGCGCCGCGGAGGCAACGGCGGCGCTGTACGCACGCATCGCCATGTGTTCCGTAGAGCTCGGCCGGCTCGGCGCTATCGAGCCATCCGACCTCGATCGTGGCATGAAGCTTGCATCAAACATTGCAGAAGCTGCCCGCGCCATCAGATACCTTAAGGAGTTGTAGGATGGTGGTAACAGAATACAAGTTATACATAGGTGTCCGCGACGTAAACACGCGTCTCTGACGCACGCATCTTGGTTCTCTCCCCGAGCCGGGGAGACTCGTCGCGGAAATTCAGAGATTTCAGCGCGCGGCGCGGGAAGAGTCCTGTTAATCAGCGGTAGAGGCGACCACTCTTCCCCTCACCACGCGCTGCTCATCCACCGCTTGATCTGGAATCATTTGCGGGTGGTTCATCATCATAGCTGGGCCCACTGGCACGGCCACGGCCATCTCCACGGCAGAATCAGCGGGGAGGGCGACGGCAGTCCCCATCACCACCTGCTGTCCATGCATCGATTGACCTGGAATGATTTGCGAGTGGTTCATCATAACAATGGCTGGGTTGACTGGCACGGCCACCATGACAGCCACGGCCATCTCCACGCCTGCTTCGCCCGGATGCGGTCGCCCTTCTAGCCGCCGTCGCTCAAACTCGCTCATCCTAGTTTCCTTTCGACAGCCCTTGCAACACACGAGGCAGAAGCATGAGCCGAGGAAAATGGATGGCAGTATGATTCCCACAAAGCTCTCCAGGTCGGTGGCGTTCTGTTGGCAGATAGCCCCGCACTCCGGAGGAGGAGGCGGAATGCCCACTCGCCCCGATCCCCCACAGTCCGTGCAGTCAGTGCCGAGGGCACACGTGCCGAATTCACTCCCCGGACCACCATCATCGCAGTCGCGATCGAGTGCAAAACGGCATTTGTTGGAGCATATCGAGGTCCCGCTGGGATTTAGCGGCGGTGGCGGCGGGGCCGCAGGTTGGGCCGATACTGAATCGGCAAGTGATCGCAAGGAAAGCATCCACAGCATCAACTTCTTGAGCGATGTCCTGGCGTGGACTGACGCGTGCGCACGGCAGCGAATGCCTTGCCATTCGGGAGCTGCGAATGTAGTGCCATGCCATCGTCGGTGCGGCGGTGAATGCCTTGCCATCTATAGAGAGACGCCCGAAGATGCAAACGCGAATCCCGACTCGGAAAGTTCCTCGGCGCCGCCGCTCCCTTGGAATCCACGACTTGTTTTCAGGAACTCCCCCTCAGCATGTGGGTCTGCTAAATGGCCGCATCATTTCACAGCGACGCCGGAACGTTAACGCCTTCGGCCGTGCCTTCGGCGGTGCTCATGCCCACCTTCGTCGAGGCCGTGCGCAGCAAGTACGAGTACAAAAAGTCGGAGGACAACGCCGCGGAGGCGGGTTCATACGGCGTCGTCGGCGGCGAGAAGACGGGCAAGAAGCAGGCACTCGACGTGCTCACCAACGTGTACGTGCCCAGCGCTGGCATCGACTCGCCCGGCGCCGACGGAGAGATCGGGTCGACGTGCGGCGCGATCACAGAGCTGGACATCGGTGGCAACGGGTTCGTCAGTTGGCCGCCGATCCTGGCCATTGCTGTACAGCTCCCGAAGCTCCACTGGCTCGGGCTCGACAAGATGCCGCTCGCGCCGCTCGCGTCGCTGCCCGATAACTTTGGCAAGGCCCTGGGCGGGCTGCGCACGCTGTGGCTCGACGGCACGGGCATGGCGTGGGAACAGCTCCTCTTCCTCGCGAGCGCGATGCCGCTGCTCGAGGAGGTACACTTCAGCTCCAATCAAGTGAGCACGCTGCAGCCGTCGTCGGCCGAGGTGCCGGTGGCGGCGTCCGTGCTTCCGAAGCTGCACAGCCTGTACCTAGAGGGCAACGCGATCAGCCGGTGGGAGGACCTCGAGCCGCTCGGCGCGCTGCCCGCGCTCACGCACCTCAACCTCAACTTCAACCAGCTCGCCAGCGTGCCTCCGCCGCCGCCTGCCCACGCCGGCGCTGGCGGTGTGGGCGCCGTCTCGGGCACGCCCTTCAGCACTCTTCGCCACCTGATGCTGCGCGGGAACAAGCTCGACTCATGGGCGTCGATCGACGCCCTCGACGCCTATCCTAGCCTGACCGAGGCACGGCTCGCTGAGCTGCCCTTGACCAGCGCCATCTCGGGCGCTGCGGCGCGCCGTTTCGTCATTGCACGCATGCACAAGCTCAAGGCACTGAACGGCTCCGAAGTGCGCCCTCGTGAGCGCGAGGACGCCGAACGGTTCTACCTGCGCCAGATCGCACAGGAGTACCCTGAGGGCGGCCTGCCGGCCGACGCGGTCGTGTACCCCGAGGGGAGCTGCGAGGGCGGCGCCGAGTCGGGCGCGGAGCCAACGGCCGGCGCGCCAGCAGCCCCTAGGCTGGATGAATACGGTCGGCCGTTGGCAGCCGTTGGTCTGCGCGAGCTGGCACGGCCGGCCAACGCGCCTCCGCCCGAGCTGCGCGTGCCTCCGGGCGAGGCATGGGCTGCGCTTCAGGCGCGGCACCCCCGCTGGGCCTCGCTGCTCCTCGAGCATGGCGTGCATGTGACCAAGACGGTGCGTGATGACCACTGATGACCTCTGATGACCTCTGATGACCTCTGATGACCTCTGATGACCTCTGATGACCTCTGATGACCTCTGATGACCTCTGGCGTCATGTGACCAAGACGGTGCAGGCGGAGTCGGACGATGGCTACGCGCGCGCATGCATGCGCTCACCACGACGCCATATGTGTCCCCTTTCCCCACAGGTGACGCAGGCGAGCGGAGGCGTGCTCGCCAACGAGCTGCTCGAGCTCAACTTGCGCTCCACGGCCGCCGAGTCGGCCCACCTCCCCATGGTGACGCGCCGATGACCACTGATGACGCGCTGATGACCACTGATGACGCGCTGATGACGCGCTGATGACCTCTGATGACCTCTGATGACGCGCTGATGACCTCTGATGACGCGCTGATGACGCGCTGATGACGCGCTGATGACCTCTGATGACGCGCTGATGACCACTGATGACCACCTCCCCATGGTGACGCATGGTGATGCGCCGGCTGCCGGGGGGGGCTTCGCCCGAGCATGCATGTGCTCACCACGGCGCCCCGTGTGTCCTCTTTCCCCACAGGTGACGCGCCGGCTGCCGGGGGGGCTTCCGCTCAAGTCGATCAAGCTGATCGCGTGCCAGCTCTTCAAGGTGGAACCGCTCAACATGCAAATGCTCTACTGCCCGCCGGGGGCCGAGAAGGACATCCCTGAGCTACTTGACGACGATTCCAAATCGCTCGCCGACCTTGGCGTCGTGAGCGGCGGCACCATCGTCGTGGAGACGACGGAGAGCCACGGCGTCGAGCTGAGCTGATGGAGGTCTGAGGAGAGAGGAGAGGCGCAGCAGCCGCCGCAGTCGAGTTTTAAGCGCTGCAGAGCAGGAGCAGAGTGGTGCCTTACGACTGTACGCGGAGCGGGCGGCCTCGAGGCGGCAGGGGACGGGCAGACGCGGACGCGGGGGAGTTTCGAGCCCTCCTGAGTGTGAACGGTTCGTGAGTTACAGAGGGGTTGCAGGGGATAGTAAGAATTTGAACTAGTAAGAAACAACTCTGAGGAACTTGATGCGAATTGACTTTTTCACAACGCCCCAACCGTTCACACGAACGGTCCGGAAGAACCGTTTGTCCACATGAGTGCGTCCGATCAGGTCCTCCCCACGACCGATGCGGAGACCGATATGCGACTGCACCGCTCGAGGCTGATGGTGGCCATCACCGCGATGAATCCAAAGGGCCTGCAACAGGTTCTTCAGAGCCTGCCGCCATCGGCGCAGGCGCTCGAGACGGAGATCAAGGCAGCGCAGGCGGTGGTCGAGCTGCTCAGCAGGTACGACCAGCTGGTAAAGGAGCAGGCGGATGTGCGCGCGAGCGCCGAAGATCTGCGCATACAGCTCGAGTCCGAGGCGCGCGCTCGGCGCGGCGCGCAAGAGGACGCGAGGCAAGCAGCGGCCGGCCGCCAGGCGGGCGAGGCACAGATGCGCACCGAGCTGCGCGCCGCGCGCGGGCAGGCGCCGCCCTCGTCCGAGCAGGAGCTCACGGCGATGGCGCAGGAGACGCGCATCAACGAGCTGCAAGCGGTCGTCGTCTCGCTGCAGACGCAGCTGCGCCAGTCGGAGATGCGCGGGCAGCAGGTGCGCCTCGAGCTCGCGAATGCCAAGGAGTCGCTAGGACCGACGCTCAAGGCGCTCAAGGTGGCCGAGGAGGAGGGCGAGCATACGAAGCGGCTGCTGCGTACCAGCGAATCGTCTAACGCCACGCTCCTCACACAGGTCGCCGCACTCCAGCAACGTGTCACCGGCATCGCGATCGGAGAGAGCCGCCCGCCAAAGCCACCGGTCTCAGCGTCCGCGTCGGCCGCCACCGCGGCCGCCGGCGTGCCGGTAGGCGGCGCGGCCGCAGCGGCGCCCGACGCGGACGCGCGGGCTGCCGACGCGGCGGACGCGGCCATCGAGGCCAGGGTCGCTGCGGACGCCGCTGCGGCGGCCGAGGAGCCTTTGCCGAGCTCGGTGGAGGAGATGCAGCAGGCTCTGCGGCATGAGCGCGCGCGTGTGCGCGTGCTGCAGGCGGAGGTGAGCAACGCGCGCGAGGCCGCCGAGGAGACCTTGGAGCGGCAGCGGCGCGGCGCCGACCGGGGGCTGCGGGAGATGCAATCGGAGTTCGCGCGGCTGCACCGGATCACAGCTGAGATGCGTGAAGCTGTGAACGGCGCCGAGGGACGTGCCAGAGGTGAAGAGTCGTTTCGGCGGCGAGCGGAGCAAGGTGAGTGCCCCGATGGCCTCCGATGACCCCGGATGTCACACTGATGGCCCCTGATTGCGAGCTCGTCCTCTTCTTGATGACACACTGATGGCCCCTGATTGCGAGCTCGTCCTCTTCTCGCAGGCTGGCTGGCCGCCCAGCAGACGCTCGAGAAGACGCAGGCGGAGCTGCAGGCGAGCCGCGTCCAGATCGGCGAGCTCGAGGGGAGATTGAGCGCCGCCGCCGCTGTGTCGGCCGAGCTCGCGAGCTCGAAGCAGACGATTCGAAAGCTCGAGAGCCACGTCACTAGCTCGGAGGCGCGCATGCAGGTGTGATGATGACCTATGAGTGCCTCTGATGACCTCTGATGATCTCTGATGACCTCTGAATGGACCTCTGATGACCTCTGATGACCTCTGATGACCTCTGATGACCTCTGAATTACCTCTGATGACCTCTGAATGACCCTCTGATGGCGTCTGAGGACCTCTGATGACCTCTGATGTCCTCTGATGACTTCGCCTTCGGACGCATGCATGCAGGAGCTCGTCGAGTCGCAGAAGATGAACTCGCAGTACGTGGCGGCGGCGATGGGTGCGGCGCAGCAGCAGGCCGCGAGCGAGTACGAGCGCTTGCATGCAGAGAGCCTCGCGGCGCAGCAGCAGACGGAGGCTGCCCGCTCCTACTGGCGCCATCGTGCCGAGAGGGCCACCGCACGCTGCCACGCGGCCGCCGCGGCGCTCGCGGCGGCGCGCTCGTCTCTTGAGTCGTTGCTCGCGCGCCTCGTCACAGCCACGTCCGTCGCCGACCTCGCCGACCAAAGTCGCATCCTATTCGAGGTCAAGGCGGCTGTGATCGATGTCGAGGGTGAGCTCCAAATCTCGCTGCCCTCGTGCATGCATGTGCTCACCACGACGCCCCACCCACTTCCCCACAGAGAAGCTTCGGAGACCGGACTCGTCGGGGGGACCCCCCGACGGCGGCGGCGGGCGCTTTACCGGCCGCAAGGGCGGCGGCGGAGGTGGCGCTGGCGGCGGCGGCGGAGGTGGCGGAGGTGGCGGCGGAGGCGGCGGCGGCGGTGGCGGCGCCACTAGCCCACGTGGCGTGACCGCGCCGCCTCGGGTGCCCCAGTTTGGCAACCCCCTCATCGCTGCTGGCTTTGGCACGGGCCTGCCCTCCTTTGGCTTCGGCGGCGCGGCCGGTGCGGGCGCGGCGAGATTTCATCTGCCCAATATCAGTGCCCCGTACGCGACGGCGACGCAGCAGGGCTTTGGCGGTTTCCCACAGTCCTTCGGCGGAGGCGGAGGCAGCGGCGGCGGCGGAGGCGGCGGTGTGGGGTTTGGGGATGGTCTGAGCCCTCAGCTGCTCGCAGCTCTCGCTCAGCATTATGGCGTCGGGCCCGGCGGCGGCTTCGGTGGCGGCAACGGCGGCGGCGGCAACGGCGGCAACGGCAACGGCGGCAACGGCGGCGGCTTCGGCTTCCCCACAGACCCTGCGACGATCGCGCCCCTGAACGCGAGCGCAGCAGTGGGCTCGCCACCCATGCGGGGCAGCAGCGGCACGAGCGGAGGCACGGGCGGCGGCCCGCCCAGAGGGCCCGCGTCGGCCAAGAGCCGAATTCCGCAGCCAATTCCGCAGCCGAACGGAGCGAATGCGCCGCCTGCACCAGACGCCCGTCACGGCGCTACCCGATCGGTCGCCGTGCCGCCGCCGCCGCCGAGTGGCGCCGTGTCGGGCGCGTCTCGTGGGCTGCGGGCTGGCGAGGGAGAGGCCCCGCCGGAGCCGCCGCTGAGGGGCCCGCCCTCCCGCGCCGGAGCCCGCGCCCGTAACGGCGCCCTACCAATCCAAGGGGCTCTGGGGCCGGTAGAAGCTAGTGGCGCCGGAGCGCGCTCCGCCGCCACCGCCGCCACCGCCGCCAGTAAGCCGACCGCGGCGCTCGACCGCCGCGGCAAGGCCGTCTCCTTTGGCTAGCTTCGGATAGGAACGTTAACGTTGGCAACGTAGGGAGCAGAGAGCGCAGAGCAGCCCGCGAAATTGGAAAATTCGAGGTTCGTCGTCGCAGAGGAGCGCGCAGCGCCGTTGAGCGTCGACCGGCCTCGTCGGCGTGTGTACGGTAGATATAGTCGTCTTGATGGTCTTGTGTACATGAACTATGATTTCGCGACGACGCGACAGGTGCCCGATAGTCCCACCGCGCACCGGCCACCGCGTACCTACGAGGGACCGGACTGACGTCGGACGAGGCTCGAGCCTGAAACCGGCCGCCGGAGGGAGCGTCGCGCGCCACGCGCACGGGCCGCGCTGACGACTCGTAATCGTAACGAGGCAGCGGCGCGTTAGCGGCGCGTCACCGCTCACGCACCGACACGTGCGCTTTGCAAACGGACCGGTGCGACGCTGGCCGCAGCCGCATCCCCATCCGGCCCGCGCGACGCGCGACACGATCGCATGGCGACACGACGAGGGATAGTCGATTCGACCGAGGCATACCGAGCACGCGCCACGCGGACCGACATAGATCCCGCACACGTGACAGCCGCACTACACACACACACACTGGGCGAGGTACGGCCCCCACTGTTCGAAACAACAGTGCTGCCGCGAGTAAGCCGCGAGTAAGCCGCGAGTAGGCGCCTCCGCCAGTCCCTTCGACCCCGCCTCACCCCCGTCACCCGCCCACACTCGCCCCCCACTTTCCAAAGTAGTGAACGCCTCACAGGTTCAGACGTGCATGCCGCTCATCATCTCCCGGACGTGCTCGTCGGTCTTGCCGACGATTGGCAGCATCGTCACCTTGTCCTTCTTGTTGGTCACCGCCACGTCGGGCGACGCGAGGAACTTGGACATCTCCGCCGGCGTCTTGGTCGACATATTCAGCAGGGCCTGTTTGTCTTCCTGCGTCGCGTTGTGGATGCACACGACGGTGACACGTGACTCGCCCTCCCTTGCCGGGCGCACGCCCTCCGACGTCACCTGTGGGGAGAGGGGAGGAGCGGGCGCCATCGTGAGCACGTGCATGCAGGGCGGTCACCCTCCTCCGACGTCCACCTGCTGCATCGAGCACCAGCCCTCCATCGTCGTCCAGAAGCGCGTGCGGTACATGGTGTCGAGCAGGATGAGCACCTTGGCCGTCAGGTAGAGGTCGGCGATCGCGCTGAGCATGAGGTCGAACTCGGCCTTCTCCGCGGGCGTGCGGTCGTCCTTGTCCGGCGGGCAGCCGCTCGAGCGCTGCGGCATGCACGCGTAGTCGAACCAGACGTACTGGACCTCGGGGTCGGCCCTCAGGTGCGCCTGGAGCGCCGCCAGCTGCGCGCCGGTCTCGTCGGGCGTCGCCCAGTCCTCCCACCTGTGGCTGACGAAGAGGATGTTCTGGATCAGCCCCGTGCCCTGAAAGGCTTCGTTCAGGTCGACGGCCATCTTCTCGAGCAGCTTCGAGTCACGCAGCTCCTGCATACGCTTCAGCTGCGTGGCGGTGGCGCCCAGCACGGCGGCGCGGGGCAAAAAGTAGAAGGTAGGTTTGTGCGAGTTCCACGCCGCCTTCGCGGCCGGCGCGTGGATGCACAATCCACACTTGTTGAAAAGGTTGTGGAAGAATGCCGGCCTCTCCGCCGCCGCCTTCTCGGCCGCCGCCTTCTCCCACCTGTTTCGAAGCGCACGGGGAACGCACGCTGTTGGCGCTGCGCCCATCACGGCGCGTCGTCGCGTGCACTCAGGAAGCGCGAGGGCTTGCGAAGGGTGGTCGTGAAGGTGGCAAGGCAGTCAGAGGCAGTGGCGGCAGCAGCGCCCTCGCCGAGGACGACGGCGTGGGGCGACGGCGTGGGGCGACTGCACGCTGTTGGCGCTGTGCAGGGTCGCCCAGCACGGCGCGCCCTCGCATGCCATCAGGAAGCGCGAGGGCTTGCGAAGGGTGGTCGTGAAGGTGGCAAGGCAGTCAGTGGCAGTGGCAGCAGCGTGTGGCGCGGCCGGCGCGGCCAATCTCAGCCGCGACGAGTCGCAAACCAGGCCGCGAGTCCGCCGCCGACGCCCGACGTGCCCACCACGGCGCGTGGGAGTGGCCCGTGCGGACTCCGTCCTAAAATCTTGAGGATGTGCGATCGCGACTCGCCGTGTGGCCCCATGGGGGGTGCGCGGCGTCCTCTCGGCCTCATCCCATGACGATTGGCCGCCATTCGTTCGCCGAGCGGCCGAAAACCCGTGGTCCGCGTGCGCCCAAGACGGCGCCTCTGCACATCCGCTCGGCAGCGCTGGGCAATCAGTGTGCATGCGCGCGGCGTACCGAGGCTCGCTGAGGAGCGCCACGACCTCGCTCTTGCCCTCCTCCCGTGCGTAGTCGATGGCCGTCTTGCCGAACTTGTTTCGAAGCGTCGGATCGGCGCCCCCTTCGAGAAGGCGCTTGGCGATCGCGAGGTGGCCGTAGCGTGCCGCCCAATGCAATGCTGTATCATCGAAGCGGCCCTAAAGACAAACGAGAGGCCAAACGGAATGACTACATGGAAGCGGACCCATCGCATGTGCTGGGGGAGGGCATGCTCGAGGCTTACCTTGGCGTTGACCTCGATCGCCTCGGCCGCGAGGAGGAGGCGGACGCACCCTTCTTGCCCGCAGATTGAGGCCGCTACGAGAACTGTGTATCGGTCCTGTGGCAAATGAAGCACACGCGGCGTCATCGAGTGCCACAGAGCACGCGAGGAGCGTGGGCGAGCACGCGGGGGTGCGGCGCGCGCCATGCGACGAGGACGCGTGTGCCAAGCTCGGCGGGGCGGCGGGGTGGCGGCGCAGCCAGCGCGGCCGCGCGCGGTACAGCGAGCTGTGGGGACACGGCGCCGTCTCGGGCGAGCGCGGCGGCGAAAGCAGCAGAGGCGGCGAGGACGCGGGCGCCCACGCGAGGCACATGCGGCGGCGCACCGCATCAGGATTGTGCCAGTTGACGTTCCCTCCAAGGCCGATCAGCCGCGTGAGCTCCGCCTCGTTGCCGTCCCTTGCGGCATTGTACACGGCCCGGCCCATCGAGTCGCTCATCGCGTCCGCCGCGCTCTACAGGCCTTCGCCCGCTCGGACACCTGCGCATTCGGGGGGGCACGCGCGACTCCGCTGTGACGCTCGGGAGGCGGCGGCGCGCACTCCGTCGCGGCGCGGCGCATGCAGCTCGCCCACACGCCCCTCGACGCTCGATGCGACCACGGCGCGCAGTCGAGGCTGCCGCAACGCCTGGCTCCCGAGGCCCCGAGCGGCGTGGTGTGGGCGTGCGAAGCAGCGGGCGAAGCAGGCCATCGGGTTCGACGAGGGCATTGGGTAATGCGCGCCCGCACGAGGGGATTGCCGAACTCACGTCCACCATTACATTGGGATTGTCTGACCGCCAACTTTTGGAAGCCCTCTGTGAAACGTTTTGTGCAACGTCTGTGAAGAGCCCGTGGGCGGCGCGCGAGGTGTGCGGTGGGCACTTGTCCCTGGTCCACGTGGGCGAACCTCCAAGCGGGGTGCCTCGCCCGCTCGTGCCACTCTGATCATACTGGTAGGTGGGGGGCTGCAACCCTGAACCCACGCAGTTTGAGTTTTTCACCCGGAACGATCACCGCCCCCGGCCCCGCACGATCGTCCCCGAAAGGGACTTGCAACAATCGCGAGGGCACGGCTGCGAGATCGGGCGAGAGGGGGAGTGCACGACCGTGACTAACCCCGTCGACTAACCCCGCAGCTCTTGAGCCGCAATGGCCAATGCGCGCTGAACGGGGCGTGTACCGTGTTGCCTGATGCGTGATGGTGATGCGGGCCGTTCGATCCGACGGATCAGCCTCAACCAACGTGGACACCACGTCTTGGCCTCAACACTCGGTTTGCTGACACCGTACGACGCTTAGTATGCGACGAGCTGCCTGGGGGAGCCCCCCTCGCCACGTGTACGCTGCCCCTGTTGGCATGTGTTACTTACTTACTAGTAGACACATAACATGAAACATGTACGGCTCATCGAACTTCGAACACAGTCGCTCCTATGTGCGGCTGAGGTCTGGGGACGTGTAGGACGCAGGCTGTGCCTCGACCACCATTTCGCATCTGTCCCGATCCGCGTCTGCGTGCCTCTCGAGCCGGGCCTCTCCTTTCGCTCGCTCCCCGTCGCCACTGGATTCCGCTCGACCCAGCCACCGGCCACTCGCCCGCAGCGGCTCGGAGCACAGCGGCTCAGAGCACTTTCACAGCGGCTCGCTTTCACAGCGGCTCGCTTGGAGCAGAGCGGCTCAGAGCAGCACGTCGTAGTCGGCGATCAAGGGTCATCAATGGCCATCAATGGTCATCAAGGCTCATCAAGGCTCAGAGCAGCGCGTCGAAGCGGCTCAGAGCAGCACGTCGTAGTCGGCGATCTTGTGGCCGCGCGCCTTGAGCCGCTTGCGCATCTCGGGGAAGAAGGACTCCTTCGCCTCCGGGTTGCCCGTCAGTTGGATGTACGCGGACTCGAGCGCGTTGAGCGCGAGATTGATGTCGAGATAGCCCTCGTCGTTGTCACGCACGGGGCGTAAGAAGAAGGTGACGATGAGCTTGCGCGCGCGTGACTTGTCGGGCGGGCGCGCGCGCAGCAGCTTCCAGATGCGGCTGACGATGAACCAGCGCACGATGGTACGTGCGGCCTCGTTCTCGACCTGCTCGCAATTACGGCGCGCAATCGGGGAGGCTCATCAGGGAGGCTCATCAAGGGCAATCAGAGGTGATCAGAGGCGAGCACCTGCTCGACACGGCGCGCAACCGGGGAGGCTCATCAGGGAGGCTCATCATGGGCAATCAGAGGTGATCAGAGGCGAGCACCTGCTCGGCACGGCGCGCAATCGGGGAGGCTCATCAGGGAGGCTCATCAAGGGCAATCAGAGGTGATCAGAGGCGAGCACCTGCTCGGCACGGCGCGCGTCCGCGGCCGCCTTGGAGAGTTGTTCGATGCGCAGGCTTGGCTGGTCGCAGTACACCTGCATGCAATGAGGGAGGGCACTCAGCATGCAATGAGGGAGGGCACTCAGCATGCAATGAGGGAGGGCACTCAGCATGCAATGAGGGAGGGCACTCAGCATGCATCGAAGGAGGGCTTTTTGCACGGCCATCGGCACGCGGTCATCAGCATGGTCATCAGCACGGCCATCAGGGCGTCATCTGGGCGTCATCAAAGGTCATCAGCACGGTCATCAGCATGCTCCAAAAGGGCGCCCACCTCGATGTCATAGGGCATCTCCACGCCCTTCTTGTACGTCATTGGGATGAGCAGGTACGGTGTGTCGGCCTCGAGACGAAACGGTTTCGCCGTCTCGATCGCCTGACGAAACCCACTTTGGCAGCGCACGTCCTCGAGCGAGAGCGATCCGTCATCCACTGTGACGTAGAAGCCTATCCCTTCGTAATGGACGCCCACCTGAAACATAGGAAAGCCGTCCGTGGCCATCAGTGGGCCATCAGTAGGCCATCAGTAGGCCATCAAATGGCCATCAGTAGGCCATCAGGGCGTCATCAGGGCGTCATCAGGGCGTCATCAGGGCGTCATCAGGGCGTCATCAGGGCGTCATCAGGGCGTCATCAGGGCGTCATCAGGGCGTCATCTCGGAGCACTCACCTGACCCTCCGTGAAGCCGCCGCCCTCGGGCAGACGTTCACGCGACTCTTGCCGAAGGAAGAGCTCACACGTGGCCGTGCGCGAGGCGCGCATCATGTAGATAGGATTGCGCACCTGTGGGGAGAGGGCGCGCCGTAGTGAGCACTGGCATTCGAGCCGTCCATCAATGTCGAGAGGGTTGCGTACCCAGCTCGCGTGGTTGCGGCAGCCGCCCGCCGAGTTTCCCGCCCATTCGCCGGCGAGCTCGTGATGATGCCACGTCGACGGCTCAATGCGCCGCAGCTGCGCGCGCTCGTCATCCGTGTACCTGATGAAGTAGGTAATCAGGGAGGTCACTCAGGGAGGCCATCAGGGAGGTCATCAAGGAGCTCACTCAGGGAGGTCATCAGGGAGGTCATCAAGGAGCTCACTCAGGGAGGTCATCAGGGAGGTCATCAGGGAGGTCATCAAGGAGCTCACTCAGGGAGGTCATCAGGGAGGTCATCAAGGAGCTCACTCAGGGAGGTCATCAGAGAGGCCACTCAGCGTACACGAGCAGCTCGAAATCGCCCAGCTTGTGGGGCTCGAACGTGGACGGCACGATGGCGTACGAGAGCGGAGGCTCCGCCGCGCCGCTGCCCGCGCCGCCGCGCGCCGCGCGCCCGCCGCCGCTGTAGAGCGCAAGCGCGCGCGCGCGTGCGCCCGTTGAACGCCCTCTCGGCCCGTCTTCGTCGTGTGGGATCGGCGTCACAAACTCGGCGGCCACTTCGAAGGTGGGCGAGAAGGTCGTCTTGTCGATGATGTCGCCGCCGTCGGCCAGCTTGCGACCGTCCAAACGGAGCAACTTGCGCTCCGACTGCTCGGTAGGGAGCACTGCGACGATGAACCCCATGAGGAAGTTGGCGTCTTTGGGCTTCTTCTTCTTCTTCGACTGGACCGCCTTCTTCTTCGAGTGGAGCGCGGCTTCTGAGACTTCCGGGTTGTGGCGTGCGAGCACCACCGAGACTCGCGCCGGACGCGACAGCTGTAGATGGTACTGCTCGTTCTTGCGCCACGTGTAAAAGTTGCGGCAGCCGCCCGCGTTCGCCTCCGTCCACGCGCCCGCCACGTGTAGTGTCTTGAGAGGCGGGATGGGCTCAGGCGGCTGCTCGAGGGGCTCGGAGGTGAGGATGACGATGCGGAAGATGCCCTTGCCGCCGGGGGCGAAGGTAGACGGGATGAGGACGAACCTGCCGTAATCAGAGGCCATCAGAGGGCCATCAGCTGATTGCACGGGATGAGGGACGGACCGTCATCAGAGGCCATCAGAGGGCCATCAGCTGATTGCACGGGATGCGGGACGGACCGTCATCAGAGGCCATCAGAGGGCCATCAGCTGATTGCACGGGATGAGGGACGGACCGTAATCAGAGGTCATCAGAGGGCCATCAGCTGATTGCATGGGATGCGGGACGGACCGTTGCATAGAGAAGAGCCCGGGCTCATTCTCCTCGTCCATGGTGTTGCAGGTCACGTCACGGTACGCCATGAACGGCGTCGAGTCGACGACCTCATCTCCCTCGATCTCGTCCGAATCGAAGAGCACCCTGCGCCGGTAGACCTCATCGCCGCGCATGATGTACATACCGATCTTCTTCTCGTACACGGGGCCACCCTCGTCCCCGCCACGCTTGCGACCTCCGTCGCTCGCGGAGAGCACGCGACCCGTGAGCGCCGCTGGGTTGGTGCGCGGGTCGGGCTGCATGCAGCAAACGAAGGCAGGCCGTCAGTGGCAGTTGGTGTGGCAGTGCGTCGCAATACGTGGCGATCAGCTGCCAGCAGAGGCCATCAGCAGCCATCAGCAGCCTTCCGCAGCCCTCCGTAGCACTCCGTAGCACTCGCCTGCATGAGCAAGAAGACTGCCTGCGTCTCGTTCGGGCCCGTGCGGATCTCATACTGCGGATTCTTACGCCACTCTGGGAAATTGAAGCAGCCACCCGCCGTCTGCTCCGTCCACTCTCCCTCGATCTCGTAACGGCACCTGAGGAGGCAGGCAATCATAGGTGATCAGTGGCGACCCAGTGGCACTCGGATCTCCCTCAGATCTCGCTCAGATCTCGCTCGAGCTCGTGACGTCACCAGCTGCCCGGCGGCGGGCGCTCAACACGGCGCTGCCCACGCAGCAGCTTGGCCGGATTGCACTCCTGGAAGATGCGGCACACGTAGATCTTATTAAAGTGCGCTTGGAAGTCCTCCCACGCCATCCAAAAGGTGCCATCGTCCTCGAACTGCACGTTGAGCTTCTCTCGAGCTCGCATGCCGATGGCCGTCTCCCACTCGCGAGAGTTGTCACTCCACGGGCCCTCCCACTCCTTCATACCCCAGGGGTTCCGCAGCTGGACGAGGCGCAGCTTGCCCTCGCCGTCCCCCACCTCTTGCACGTCGATGAGCGAGTACGCGTGGTTCACGAGGATCCCCAGGTCGGTCACCTGCATGCGAACGACGGTTTGCAGCACGCACTCGGATCACTCAGCATGCACTCGGATCACTCAGCATGCACTCAGCATGCACTCAGCTGAATCTCAATCAGCATGCAAATGAGGAACCGCAGTATGCACTCAGGATGCACTCAGGATGCACTCAGGATGCAGTCAGCATGCAGTGCGGCGGCCACCTGCATCGCGCCCAGCCCGCCCTTATCCTCCACATCCGTGCGAGAAAGGGCTGCGCCGAGAAGGTAGGTCCCACCGCCGTCGTCGTGCTCGTGGCCCGCACCCTTCGAGTTGTAACGTTTGAGACGCTTCCAAAAGGAGCCATCGCCGATCTCGAAGCGAACGTCCTCATCGGTCATGTCGATCGACTCGCCCACGCCACCCGTTAGGTCCACGAGCGCCGCGCTCACCTGATGGGGGGGGCAATCAAGGGTCATCAGTGGCCATCAGCATGCAACTCTGTGGACAGTTCGCTCCTGCAGCGCCGCGCTCACCGACGCCGCCATCAAGGGCTTCGTACGAGCCGTGGCGGGCAATCAAGGGTCATCAGGGGCCATAAGCATGCAACGCTCACCGAGCCGCCATCAAGGGCTTCGTACGAGCCGTGGAGGGCAATCAAGGGTCATCAGGGGCCATAAGCATGCAACGCTCACCGAGCCGCCATCAAGGGCTTCGTACGAGCCGTGGAGCTTCGCGTACGCCTTCTCAAGCAGTGGCACCCAGAGCTCACTCGGGTCCTTGCCGTGAGCAAAGATGGGTTGGCTCTCCTCATTGCACGGGATGAGCGTGTCCACGCTCACCTCGACCCACTCACCGAACTTGTACAGCAGGAATGTGATGAACCCCTTGTTGATGCACTCCCTCGGATCCACCCCTGGCTTGATGAGCGGCCCGAGCAGGTTGCGCGAGGCGATCGACGACATCGCGCCGAGCAGGTAGCAATCGCCGAGCTCGCCCTGCGCGACGTCGCCCGCGGCCAGGCCGTCCTTGATCAGATCGAGCTGCCCGTCCACCGCGCCCGCGATCTCGTGCGGGCGCAGCCAGCGCACCGGCTGTCCGTTGTTGAACGGCTTGTCGGCGGGCTCGCCGGTCACGTACAGTGTCGTCGGGATGTCGGCCGGAAAGCGCTGATCGGACCACTGCGCATTGCGTGGCAGCCGCGCACACTCCTGCAAGATCTCCACCTGGGACAGATCCTGCGAGGGCGAGAGTCGCAGAGCCGCACAAACGTTGGCGGAACAAATTCGTGGACGACGCTCATCTGATTGCAGCACGGTGTGTGCCAGGGGACGGCAGCGGCACGCACATCGTTTAACACGCGGGCCGTCGTGTCAGACGTGCCAAACGTCATTTGCCACCTCCAACCGTGTGCAGCCAAGCGGCGGAGTCGGTACGAGGCGGTGGAAGCGGCGGAGGTTGTCCAGAGAGCCGGCAAGTCAAGGCAAGTCAAGTTTCGAATTGCAGTCCTCTTCATCTATTTGCGGCCAGTCCATGGGTCGTAGATTGAACAGTTCGCATCCTTTAGGGCGAATTTTGCTGAGATGCGATCGGAGGCGCCGGATCGGGGAAGAACAGTGCTTCGCGAAGATGGCCGTCGCCAATGCGGCGGCGCCCATGAACCGCAACGTGAAGCTGGTGCTCATATACGTGACGTGCCTCTCCATGTACAGCAGCCTCACGTCCGGCACGCCCATGACCGCGTACGCCCTGCTCCTACGACCCGACGACTACACCGCCATCGGCGTCATGTCGGGCATCCAGGGAACCATCAGCCTGGTGATGGCGCTGCCCGCCGGCGCCATCTCCGACTGCTTCGGCCGGCAGGGCATGCTGCGCATCGCGGGCGTCGTGGCGCTCGTGTCGGCGGCCTACATGGGGGCCATCCTGCTCACACTCGGCACTGAGCTCGAAAACTACTTGGATCAGCACCAGGAGCACGTGGTGAACGCCGCGATGCCATCGAAGCTGACAGTCGGCAGCGGCGGCGGTGGCGCAGGTGTGGAAGCCAACCGCTATGGTTTCGATGGCAGCCTCTTCAGCGGCAGCAGCAGCAGCAGCAGCAGCAGCAGCGGTGGCGCCGGCGCCGACGCCGGCGACGCGAGCGGCCTCGCGGCGGCTGGCGCGGCGCTCGCCACCGGTAGGTGGAGGTGGGGCGGCACAGCCGATCTGCGGGGCAACTGGGCGGACGAGGCGGCGAGCGGCAATCAGCCGGGTAGCGGCGAGGACGCCGAGGCGACCCGTATCGCCAACGAACTCTTTTATACTCTGCTCGGCTCTTCAGCACTGTGGGGAATCTTCATGGGCCTGCACTCGGCGCCTCTCGAGGCCCTGTTTGCCGATTCGACGGTGTCGGGGCAGCGCTCGAAGCTGTTCGTGTGGCGCTCGTCGCTTCGTACGCTCGGCAACGTCCTCGGGCCTCTTCTCTCGATCGTCATCTTCTCACAGGTGATCGCCCCTGATGGCCTCTGATTGTCACTGATGGCCTCGGACTGCCTTTGGTCGCCTCTGATCGCCTCTGATCGCCTCTGATCGCCTCTGGTCGCCTCTGATCGCCTCTGATCGCCTCTGATCGCCTCTGATCGCCTCTGATCGCCTCCGATTACGACTGTCTCACGTCTCGCAGGAGGATGAGTGGACACTTTCGCAGCTGCGCCTCGTGATGCTCGTCGGCCTCATCGGCTCCGTCCCGCCCGCGCTCATCCTCTTCGCATTCTCCGATCGACACACGATCGACGCATCCGAATCCATCCTTATAAGGAACGCATCCGAATCCATCCAAATAAGGAGCGACAGCAGTCGCGCCACGCGAGAGAGCGCGCGCGTTCCTTTGTTGGAGGAGAGTTGTGCCTCTGCCAACCTCTCCGCCGCCAACCTCTTCGCCGCCTCCGCCGCCGGCGCCCGCGTCGGCGCCTCTACTCGATCCGCCACCTTGCCGCCACCCTTGCCGCCGCCCTTGCCGCCGCCGCCGAGGCCGCCCGCGGTGATCACGACGAGCTCCTCTTCGGCACACATGACCACGAGCTCCGCCGCCGCCGCCGCCGCCGCCGCCGCCGCCGCCGCCACACTCGCACATGAGCCCGGCCATCCAGGCACATCACCACGCTCACCCACGAGCCCAGCCAGCCTGACAGGCAGCAGCCCCGCCAACGGCCCCGCCAGCGTCATTGCCAACGGCCCCGCCAGCGTCGTTGCCCACGGCCCCGCCTACGGCACCGCCTACGGCACCGCCTACGGCACCATCAACGGAGGAAGGGCGGTGCCCGACGGCCCACGTTGCCTTTGGTTCCGTCGAGAGCACATCCCCGCTCTCGTTGCGGGTGCGGACACGTTCCAATTCCTCGGCTCGGGCATGACGGTGAGTGCATGCTGATTGCATGCTGATTGCATGCTGAGTGCATGCTGATTGACGTTCCAATTCCTCGGCTCGGGCATGACGGTGAGTGCATGCTGATTGCACGTTGATTGCATGCTGAGTGCATGCTGATTGACGTTCCAATTCCTCGGCTCGGGCATGACGGTGAGTGCATGCTGATTGCACGTGCTGAGTGCACGTGCTGAGTGCATGCTGAGTGCATGCTGAGTGCACATGCTGAGTGCACGTGCTGAGTGCATGCTGATTGCCCGCCTCATCAGGTGCGCTTCTTCGCCCTCTTCTTTTGGCAAGAGCTCGGCATGTCACCCGTCGCCACGAATGCAGTGTATGCATGCGGGCCGGTCGGGATTGCCGCGCTCGCCTTTGTGATGCAGCGTGTGTCGCGCACGGCTGGCCGGCCGCTGACCACGATCGTGTGTCGCACGTCGTCCGTGCTATGCCTCGCGATGATCGCCGCCCTGACGCACTGGATGGAAGGCAGGGGAGGCTCGGGCGCAGCAGGGAGCGCGTTCATGATCGCGCAATGGTCGATCCCTCCGCTGTACATTATTCGCACGTGGCTGATGAACTGCACGAGCGGGCTGACGAAATCGATCCTCAACGACTACGTGAGCAGACGAAACCGCGCTAAGTGGAATGCGCTCGAGAGCGTTAATCTCTTCTCATGGAGGTGAAGACACGCTGACGGCCGCTGAAGGCTACCGATTGCCACTAATTGCCACTGATTGCCACTGATTGCCGCTGATGGCTACCGATTGCCACTGAGTGCCACCCTGTTGCCTCTCTTATGGTCACATGAATAGCCCCTCCTGAGTTCTCTGATGGAGATTCCGCGCTGCCCATTCCACACCTCCTGGCTCGTCATTCACACCTCCGAATGCCCATTCCACAGTGGCTCGTCGATGCTTGGAGGCTACCTGATCGATATGTATGGGTTCGAGACGACCTTTCTGATCACTGCAGCGCTGCAGGTGGTCTCGATCGCTTGCCTGATCCCGCTGCTTTGCCTCGTCAGCAATGAGACGCGTACCCCGAGGCCCGAAGCTGCTGCTACTGCTGCTACTGATGACCTTAAGGGGGGCGTCGTGGTGAGCGTCATGGGGCATGCCGGCGTGCGCTCTTCGTCGCTGCTACCCACCACAGTGGTGCCGCTGCTCGCGCCGCCCCTACCAGTCGAGGCGTTCGGGGTCGGGGCTGGCCCATCGAGCAATAGCGACACTGATGGCTCCGCCCCCCCCAGTGCCGCGACACTGATGGCTCCGCCCCCCCCGGTGCCGGCCCGGTGCCAGCCAACCCGGAGGTGAGGAGGTGAGGAGGTGAGGAGGTGAGGAGGTGAGCCCGAGGTGGCGCCGCCTGGCGCGAGTCGTGCCGGTCGGGACACTGGACCCCGACCGCCCGCGATGTGTAACCTATAGATGACAGATGTACTCATGATCGGCGAGCGGGTCCACCACCCGCGCCAGCACGCGCCGCCGTGGGCTACGACAATTGTACGGTGAGGGGAATAACTCAATGGGATACTGTATCCCCTCACCCCTGGTATCAGGTATCCCATTGAGTTATTCAAACGAAAGCTCAATTACTTTCAGAATCGAACATACTCGAAACCTCACACGAGACTGACTAGCGTTCGAGCGGAATCACGTTCTCGGCCCCGCCTCGAGATCCTTACGACACGACCCGACCAACTATTGTGTACAGAGGCCTTAGACCATGGCATCTCTTGCCGAATTGTGCGAATCAATATGGCATGGCTTGAAATGGCGGATTGTGAAGCAGGTCACTTCGGGGCCATGTTCGGAGCCGATCCTCCTGTAGGGACCGGCGGTGGCGGTACCTCTGCCGGCGGCTCGACCAAGCGAGCGGACAACGGACGCGAACCAAGTCGTTGCGCGAAATCCATTACGGAAGACTGCTCTCCCCACGCCTGCTGCCTCCAACTGATCTCCTTCTTGAAGGCGCATTGTGAATCGCTCCAATACTTGATTTTCTCCTCATCGGTCGCATAGTGCCACTCCATGACCGCGATCCGCTTTTCATCCTGGAGCTTCCGGTGGTTTTTGGCCTTCATCTGACGCATCTCCTCCTGATGCTGGGCCTTGGCCACCTGCGCTTGGTGCTCAGTCTGCTTCGCATGCCTCAGATCAGCCTCTGCTTGCCTCTCCGCCTCGATTCGGCGCTCGTTGTCCTCCTCGATCTTCTTGCGGGTCTCGATGGCGACGCGACGATTGCGTTCCCTCTCGGCCTGCTCCAGCTCCTCCTTGACGCGTTTCTCCTTGGCCTGATTCTGTTGGAAGACGTTGGCAATCTCGCGCTGCGCCTTGACAATCTCGCGCTCGCGCTGTTTTGCCTGTCTCACTCTGGCTTTCTCTCTGGCAGCGTCGCGCTCGGCAATCAGCGCCTTGAGCTCCGCCATCTCCCGCGCTTCCTCCTCCTCGAGTGCGCGCATCTTCTTCATGCCCTCGATGAAGGGGTCCGCGATCTTGACAAGCTTGCCCGACTCGTCCTCCTTATAATGCATCGCCATGACCTCCTTGAGAGCTTTCTCGCGCGCCTTCTCGCGCTCGATAGCCTTGTCTCGTTCGAGAGCACGTTCCTGTTCGATCTTCTGCCGAAACGCGGCCTCCATCTCGGCCTTTGTCTGGCGCTCTTGCCGTTTCCTCTCCGTCTCTTCCATGAGGCGATGCGCCTCGGATTCCTTGAATCTCGCCTTCACCTCCGCCGCCTCGCGCGCCTTGGCCTCCGCTTCCTGGCGCGCCTTCCACGCCCAAGCATCCCGCTTGGCCTTGCGCGACGCTGCCATCGCCTCTATGGCCTTCCGTTTGGCCTCCATCTCCTGCGCAGCCCGATCAGCCCGCTCTTCCTCCATCCATTTGAGCATCTCGAGATGCTGCTGGCGAGCCCTCCGCTCCTGCTCCGCCTTATTCGCCATGTGAACCTCGTGATCGCGCTGCGCCTCTGCCTGCTTCCTCAACTTCTCTGCGTACGCGGTTGCCTCCTCGGCGGCCTTCATGAGCGCTACCTCCTGCAGGCGCTGGCGCGCCGTGGCCTCGCGCTCACGAGTGGCCTCGAGCTCAGCGCGCCGCCGCTCTGTCGCCTCGCGCTCAGCCTGGCGTGTCATCTCCATCCGTGTCATCCTTGCGGTGAGCTTCTCCTGGCGTTGCGTCTCCGCATACTTGGTTTGAGCTGCGAGAAAGCGCTCCTGCTGCTCCCTGGCCGAGTGCGCCGACTGGCGCGCCGAGACGACCCGCATGGTTCCACTCGGAAACTGTCGGCGCCGGTCGATCTCGTGCTGCCAGACCTCATCTTTCCGTTCCGGGCTGAGGTGAGGGGCCGACTCTTCTTGTTGCTGATACGGCTTCGGGTCAGAGGGTTGGTGCGGACCGCGAAGCGAGACGTTGATCGGGCTTGCACTTCGTAGAATCAGCCTCGGAACCTTTTTCTTGGGCGACTTCTTCTTCTTGGGCGACTTCTTCTTGGGCGACTTGGCCATGGCTCCCGACCCTGCGCAATGGGGAAGCTCAAAGTTCTAAGTTGACTTTTTGGCAGACGGTTTCAATCGCGGGAACAGTTCTGGACGCGCTATATTCAGGCTCGGCTAAAAAAAGACCGCTGCGCAGGCATACGTCGACATCAAAACATCAATCAAGAACAACCCCTGAATGAGTGCCCCCCGCCCTCAACTAACTCCCCTACCGGCACAAATAACACCGATCACCGTAACCGCTCTGCATCTGGGTATACGCTGCCATCTGGCGTGTTTTACTTACTAACTTACTCACCCCCACGCTCAAGCCTCATCCTTCTTGCTATCGATACTGACGATGACGCGCACGTCAACCGGGTAGGTTTCGTTACGATAGATCGAGACCAGGCTACCGGTGCCATTGTACTCGATGCGCATGCTTCCAATGTCGGCCTTCGCCGTCACCGTCGCCCCACCCGGGTACCGTTCAGGCCACACGAAGATCTCTGTCGCAGCTCGCTCGTCCAGCGACGTATTGGCCGGCACCACGTACTCGAGACGGAAGGCACTGCTACTCACCTGATGAGGGACGCAATCAGCATGCAATCAGCCATGGGCACGAGCGTACTCGATACGGACGGTCCTTGGCTCACGTTGAAGTGCATGGAGAGGGCCTCGCCAGCAATAGCCATGGCGTACGTGCGCGCGTAGCCCCTCTGGAGATCCTCTGGAGGTTGGAGAGGCGATCGCTCCACATTTGGCCATTTGGCCCCATATCCGGTCTTGTCGGCGCCCCAGGCAGCCATCTGGCTCACCTGATGAGGGAGCCGATCAGCATGCAATCAGGATGCAATCAGCCATGGAGCCATACCCTCCGGTCGTGTCACCCATCCGATGCAGCCACCCGACTCACATTGCCGTCGGCGCCGCGGAAAAAGTTCTTCCATTCCCACGTGGCCCACGACTGAAGTGCCGCGTCCGCCGCGTCCCCCACAGCACTATCGACCACCCTCCCAGGCGCACTGTCGCTCTCCGTCATGAACGCGGCCGTCCGAAGCCGCTGCGCCGCACGCTTGTACGCGCTGAATTGGAATGGCGCCGAAATCTGCGGCGGTGCGTAGTAATGGTACGCGACGACCGACCGGTTCGCATATGCGCCGCCGCCGGGCGGTGCAGTGAAGCCCACACCGAGATCGTCCCAGGTTGTCCCGCCGAAGAAGAGGAGCACCTGCCATCAGTCGCAATCAGCATGCAATCACGACGAAGAAGAGGAGCACCTGCCATCAGTGGCACCTGCTCGTCGACGGTGCGGATGGCAGAGGCACTCAGTCGCAATCAGGAGCAATCAGGGGCGCGCCTGCTCGTCGACGGCACGGATGGCAGTACTGATACGCTCGAAGAACGGTTGCAGGTTGTGCGCGTCCGCATTCTTCGGGCTTGGGTACGGGACCATGATCAGTGGCTCCTCGTACAAATCGCCTGCGAACGACTCCTTCATCAGTGGCTAATCGGCGACCAATCAGCGACCAATCAGCGGCCAATCAGCGCGCCTGCGAACGGCTCGTTCAGCAGCTCGATGCCTAAGACCTCGGGACGGCGGACGAAGCGGGACGCGAGCTTGGCCTGCGCCATCGCGAAGGCGTCTGCCACACCCTGCCAGTTGGAGTAGATCGCCTGGTACGCCTGCGCCGTCTCGCGCGTCGTCTCGCCCCAGCCCGGCCCGTGGCTCGTGAGGCACGCGGACCGTGTAGGGAGCGTAGGTGCGCCGCCCATCTTCTCCTCCACGTAGAAGAGCGAGCTGTCGTTGAAGGCGGGCGCGAAGGGGAATGGGTAGCGCAGCTGTGGCTGCTCGGCACGCCGAATGGCCCAGCTGGGCGCGCCCTCGCCGCAAAAGTGCTCCGAGATCCCGTCTTGGTGCCAATCGAGGAGCGTGTACACCCCGTGCGCGGCGGCGAGCGTCACAATCGTGTCGAGCTGGTCGAGGTACGTCTCGTTATAGTGACCACGAGTGGGCTCGACGCCCGACCATAGCACGCCGAGTCGAACCACATTCAACCCGAGCCTTTGCATCCATTCAAAGTCCTCCTTGGCCATGCTGATGTCGGCACTGAACGTGTACGGGTCTGGGTGCCACGGCGGCCCCTTGACGACAGCGTTCGTGCCGTGGAAGATGCGCTCGCGCCCGGCGGAATCGATGAAGACACGGTCGCCGCCTTGGCGCTGCAGCAGCGTGATGGGTAAGAGCCCTTGGACAGCTTGGAAGATCAACCACATGTGTGCAAAGTTACGCCACGACCTGCTGTGATTCTCTCTCGATGTGTTGTGAACAGCGACTCCAAAGTCGTGTAAAATGTTCGACCGGCTAGCGGTTACATGTACAATTGTACGCGTGACGGAACCAAATTACCTACAACATGATTGTGTTTGATCATTGAATGGTGTGTAGACACACGTGCAACCCTACCGCTCCCCCCCCTCACAGCCGGCCGGTGCCTGGTGCCCAGTTTCGGGTCCTGATGTTGGGGTCCATTGAGGGGCCCTCTCGTCCAAGCTCCCACAGAGCACACAGGCCCCACGCTCGCTCCCCCCACCCCGCCGCCCGGCGCCCGTCGATTATCTGTGTTGCGTGTTCAGCGAGCACAGACGTCAGACCTATCCCTCTCCGATCCCTCTCGCATCTCGACCCCGCCCCCCCGTCTCGATTGTTCGGCTGTCGCGGTTCGGCCACGGGGATGGTGTTTTCACCTCTCCCTAGTGCACCCCGCCGTCGGCCTCGTGTAGAATATTGCCATGGTATGTACGTGGAAGCGAATATGGCTTCGTTGTATGTTAGATTGTATGGGTTTGGTTTCGAATTGTATGCGTTTGGGTTTGGTTCGAATGGTATTGTTCCGTTGCGCTTGTTGGTGATGGTTGTGATCTAGCACTCGATTTGTGGCTCGGTTTGTGGAGGTCCACCTCTGCCAAGCTTCTTGAAACCCGCCGCAAAGCCGGCAGCGGCATCAGCTGGCTTCGACGGCTCTGGAATCGTCGTTGACTTCACCGGCGAGTCGAATGTAAGCTTCGCCGACGTCGACTTTGATCTCTTCAACGTTTGTCTCTCCTCGAACTCTGCTTTGGTTGCCAGCTTGGCAAGCTCTTTCACGAGGTCTTTGGGATTCTTGATGTGCCTAAGACGATCGAAAGCAGTCTCGTGTTGCTTAGCTGGTGGATCTTTGGTGATCTTTCTCCCGTTGGCGAAAGCGTTGGTGACCATCTGCTTCCGCACCGCGTCCTTGAAGGTCTGCTTGACCTTCTTGCGGAAGCCAAGTAGCTCGAGTAGGGTGCGTTTGGGTGGTGCATCACGAACGGCTTGATCCTGAATTTGTTGCCAATCTTCCACAACGATTGCAAAGTCTTCGTAAGGAATCTCGTCCGCTTTGACGGCTTTCATGGCCTCGGTCACCTGCTGTCTGTTCAGGTTGGGATACATGGCATCGAGAATGAGGCGAACCTCCGCCTTCTCGAGCTTCTTCGACTTGTCAAGGTCGAAGGTGTCGAACGTCATACGCATGACCTTGTCCATCTGATCCTTGGTCAGCGTCTTCTGGACGTCGTCCGTCTTGAGCGCCTTGAGCGCCTTGACCATCGTCTGGCGGTTCTTTTCAATGTTCCAGGTCTTCCGCAGCGTCAGAAAGATCGAGTAGACTGTAAATGCGGAAAGGCCGCCAACGATGACAGCCAGGAAGGCTGTAGTTTCCTGCAAACCTTTGAGGATCCAGCCGACCACAAGGCACGGGAAGAGTACGAAGGGGAGCAACTTCCGGAAGACGCCATCGACGGAGAGGGCCAGGATCTTGTGATTGAAGCGGAGGAGACAGTGCACGAAGATGGTCTCCATGAGCCCCGAGAAGATGACGAAGAACTGGACGAGCGAGAACTCGTCCGTCCAGATGAGGGAGCTAAGTACACCCAGGCCGAGGTCTGCGCTGGCGCGGAGGACCACGAGCACCATGGCGAAGATGTGGATCGAGGCGCGGCCAGCCACGACCGGAGGGATGGTCGGGTCAAGCCACAGACTGATGAGCGGCGCCTCCGCGATGATGATGGTGGGCACCAGCTGCTTGATGACGAAGACGTTGTTGTTACGCCTGATCTTGAACAACACCGGGCAGTCGCCAGAGAATGCATCCCCGCCCGCCCGCTGGGCCGCCAAGAATTCCGCATCGATGAAGACGTCTTTTTCGATCTTTTCTGGGTCGCACCCGCCCCCTGAAGTGCCACAACTTTCCCAGAGCCACGCCGCATTCCCGGGAAGAATTCCACTTCCACGTGCCACCTCTTGGGCACGCACCTTGTCGACCAGCGCTTGGCAGCCGTTCATCCGCACGGTCGGCAGCCTGAGATCCAAGCGAATGGTCTGGTGGTCGAAGGGGAAAAATGTGTAGACGAAGTCGAATGAGACGGTGACAGCCTCGCGGATGTCAAGCAAGGCCGTGGCTGTCGTTTCTGTCAAGTTTGAAACCTTGAAGAAGGAATCCATTGTCGAGCGTGCCCGAGCGGGCTCCGTCTCAGTGCCGATGGCGAGTTTCGGGCGCCAGTAGGTAGCCAAATGCTGTGACGGCTCGGATCCCTTGCTGGAGAGCATCGCAGGGAGGACCACGCGGCAGGGCGAATTGGCCATGCGATCGTCCCGCCACGACAGATTGTACTTAAGGTTGAAGTCAATCTGCACGCCAGCGCCTTTCAGCCGATCGACACCAATGCGGAACTCTCCAATATCGAATGATGCAGTCACCAAGGGCTTCGACTCTTGGCCAGTTGGTGCGAAGGGATCGGAGGGCATCGAGGAATAGACGCGCCCCTGTTTGAGTTCGAGTGTTAGGCAAGCTAGAATTGCCGCCTGCGACGTGCAGTGATGATGCCCGCACTCCGCGGTGTTGCACTGCGGCCAGCACTGGGCGTCCATGTACATGAACTCGAGGCAGGCTTCTTTTTCGTACGTGTTGCCTTCCACAGAATTCAGTGCTAGCGCCGAGCACGCGCTCGGGCAGCTCGTGCACATGCTGCGAAGCCCGCAGTCATCACAGTCAGTGCCGAGATCGCACTTGACCTGGCTCGTTCGATCAGTGGTCCCTGCAAATGGATCGACGCGTTGCGTTGGATTCCTACTGGCGCGAATCTGCGCTAATGCATCCGCAATAGCGTCCTCAGTCATTGCGCCATCGTCGCACTTGCCCCTGCTGCCCGGAAGCTTCTCATTGCACGTGTTGACGCACAGGGCGGGCGGCGCGAAGGGCGGCACCGGCGGTAGGGGAGGGGGTGGCTTGCTGGGCGGCGGCTTTGGCCTGGGAGGGGAGGATGGCGGCAAGTAGATTGCGACGGCGGAACGGTCATCCCCGGTTGTTACGCGGGTGACTGTCATGTTGACCAACCCCAGGAGCGTGGACAAGTGCGTCATGTTGTAGCCTAGCAGCTGAGATTTCCTAATCGCTGGGGCGAGTTCGGCGCCTTGGACGAAGACTTTTGCGTCTGCGTATGGCGTGGGGGGTGGCGGCTTCGAGACAGGGGGTGGTGGCGACTTGGTCAGGAACCGCTCATGGTACAGCCCCATGCCGGTTGCAATCATGTCCACTGTCATGTCTGTAGACTCGAGGTAAGGAAGGGGAGGCGGCGGCGGCGGAGGGCGTGAGGGTTCTGACGGCGGGAGGGTCGGAGCTGCCGGAGGATAGGTGCGACGGATCTCAGCATCCGTCCATTTGACTATGACCTCGACATGTATCGTGGAGATGCCCGCCGCATCGGTGGTGTTCCATTCTGGTGGCAATGACAATGACGTAACGCATCTCGGCCTACCGGAGCAACCCATAATGGCATTCGTGCCAATGCGGAGTGCTTGGGTGAGACGGGAATCCCATGCTGTCGTGTTATCTACCGTAGGCGTGCATCCCACTGCGCACGACGGCACTGTAGCCACGCTGTAATTGTCAAACTGGTACGTGATGATCAGCGATGGAACGACCATGGCAAAACCATTGGTGCCGGCATCAATCGGAGCGACTGGGGGCAACGCGGGGGGCGCGGGCGGAGGTCCCGGGAGGGGGACGGTGAACGTGAACGTTTGGGAATAGACGTAGTAGCTCGATATCGTGTATGGGCCCACGTCCCCCCACGTCCAGGACGCTCCGTTCCATGTGTCGCCGTATGATTCCGTCAAAATCAGCGTGCACGTCGCGCCCGCGATCAAGTTGGGATTGGCAACCGTCATCGGAACAGTATTCTGCGATAGGGTTCGGGCGTAGCCGTTGGTGCACGAGATGCTCCAACCGCACTCAGATGGCCAGCTGCCCCCCGCGACAACGATTGGAGGGGCTATCTGAGGCGGCGGCGGCGGGGGGATTGAAACCAAACGAGGGCCGCAGTCGGTGCAATCGGTGCCGAAAGTGCAAAAAGGAAACTCAGAGCCCGGGCCGCCGTCCTGACACTCGCTGTCGCCGGCGTAGTACATCGCCATAGAAAATCCGTTATCGAATGGTGAAGAAGAAACGCAGGTGTCCGAGCACACGTAGGTCGAGCCCGGTGGGGCAACGAGGGGGGGGGACCGAGGCGGAAAAGGGGGGGAATGAGGTGGAGGTGGCGAAGCTGGTGAAGAAACGGGGGCAGTTCGGGGGCCACAGTCCACGCAATCGGTTCCGACAGAGCAAGCGGAGTACTCGGCACCCGGGCCGCCGTCGTCGCAGTCGTTGTCGCTCGCGCTAGAGCAGGTGTTGGTGCACAGGCAGTTGGAGGTGCACGAGACAGAAGGGGGGCTCGAACTTGCGCCGGAGCGCGGTCCGCAGTCGCCGCAATCGGTGCCGAGGGTGCAGTCGGAATACTCCGATCCGGGTCCGCCATCGTCGCACCAGCCGTCATAAGCGAACATGCACGAGTCCGAGCAGGTCTGTGCTCTGGCGAAGCCCACCATCAGGGCGAAGAAGAGGAAGCGGGCGGGCCGAGGCGCGGAGCTCGGCGCCGAGGTCGCGGAATGGGTAGAGGAGTAGGCCTGTGCCGAGCTCATGCCGACGAGACCCAGCATCAGGGCGATCTGCATTGCCCTGTTTGACCCAGCAACAGGGCGTCACCACGGGAAAAGCATTTGGTACCTGAGAGAAGGACGGCGATCGGGAAGCGGTTGAGCGTTTTATGACTTTTTGGAGAGGAAGTTTTTGGAGGACTTATATGTAACTGAAAGAGCGACTCAGCCCGGAGAAACTGAACTGAACGGAGAAACAGCTTACCGTGTTCAAAAACTTCGGGGGTTCAGTTCAGTTCAGTTTCTTCGCGGTCCCCCCACGCTCACACATCGGGGGGAGCTGGGAATCACAACAAACACGATCAGTACGTTCCCGCCGTGTGGGCCAGGACCTCCCCTTTTCCCCCTTTTCCCCCACGCCCCCCCGTGTACACCCTCCGGCCTGTGCTCCCCTGATCCCTGATGCCGCCTCTGTGCTCTGACTCTGCCACATGCTACACTCTTCTGCTACTGCGACGTAGCTTGCGCCAGCTGGCCCCAGCGCGACACGCATCCCTCCATTGCCTCGTATCGGCGGGAGGCCTCGGCGGCGCTCTCCGCCGACGACCCGACCGACTCCTTCATTCGCCGGAACGCGTCGGCTTCGTCCGGGCACACCTGCTGCGCGATGCATGCCATCAGCCCGATATGGGCGACGGCGCAGCTGCGCTCCGAGTCGCACGCCTGCAGCGCGGCCATCTTCTCCGCACATGTCTGCTGCACGTGCTCGACAAGGCGCTCGCCCCCCCGCCGATCGGCCGCTGCTGCTGCCGCAGTTGGCGCGGCCTCCACCGCCGCGGGGACAGGCGCCGTCCCGAGCACGGCCTCCGCCGCGGCGGGGGCAGGCGCCGTCCCGAGCACCTTCGGCAGGCCCGCGAACGTGGCCTGCACCCTATCGAGCACGTCGGCGAGCGAGTCGCCCGCGGGGCGCACGTCGATCGAGATCGAAGGCACCGCGCCCTCCTCGTGCATGCTCACAGGCAGCCTGTCGTTCGGACGGGCGCTGGCGACGTCGTAATAGTCGATGATGTACCGCACCTCCTTGCCGCAACGGTCCACGATCCAGTCATGACGATCAAAGGGGCGAGAGGCGAGGCCGAGGTAGTACTTGCATGCAGCCTTGGGCGAGAGCTCGTCGGGGCGGCCCATGAAGCTCTTGAGCGTGCGCGGTTGCTTGCATTCGGAGTGCCGCTCCTCCCAGGCGAGGACTTGCTTCCACGTGCTCTCATTCATGTTGTTGTGGATGGCCACGACCGCCTCCATCGCGTCCTCGTCCACGCCGTCGCCCTTGCCCTTGCGCACCAGTGCGTTGTAGAACATCTGCGCCGACGGGTAGACCCACTTCTCGCCCTTCCCGTCTGGGATGGTCGATTCGACGCGCTCGACCGGCAGCACGGCCGCCTGGCCAGGAGCTGGCGTCTGCGCGAGAGCAGGCATCATGTTGAGCGGGTTGACGGGCGCGTCGGAGGAGCACGGTGCCGGCTTGCGCATCACTGGACAGCCACCATCGCCGCTGCTCGAAGAGCTGGCAGCCGCGGCCGGCGTGGCCGGCGTGGCCGCCGCCGTGGACACGAACACGGAGGCTGAGCCCTTGTGCATGACCGGGCATCCGCTGATCTGGCTTGAAGCGTCAGCAGGTGGCGGCGTGCTACCGCCAGTGGCACTGCAGGTGCTGAGCGCGCGCATGACGCCGCCGGCGAACCACGACATTGTGACGAGTCCACTTCGAAATTGCCACGAAATTGCCACGTGTTCGTCACTCACTGCTGCAAATCAGCTAGGTTGTGTCTGGAAAGGAGGTCTCGTCGCATGTCGTCGTCTATCGTCTCAAGGTGTTGCCTACTTCGTTTAAGCGACTGTGTTTGTAGGGACGCCCGAGCCTTACCGGTAGCGGTACCTCCCGAGCCCCGTTAGCCTCGGTGCCTCGCCCATCCCTCGGCTATCTTGTCTATCGGTCCTCTCACGGACCTTACGAATGCACGTCAGCAACTTGCAAATCAACGGCTGAGACAAGCTAGAACAGCCCGAACACCTTCTTCGCGGGCGCGGCGGGCGCCGGGTGGCCCTCGCACCCGTCCTCGGCCGACAGCCAGAGCTGATCTTCCCGATCGAGGTGCAGGTAGAAGCGATGGTGGAGCGTGTAGGCCTTGTCGCCAAACTTTGTGCGGAAGCCGGCGAAGCCCTCCTTCTCCAGCGTCTCGCCCGTGCGCCAGACGCGGCCGGCGTCATGTGCCCAGCCATCATACCCCGCGACCTCAGGCGCTGTCCAGCCCTCCGGGTCGTCCTCGCCGGCCTTGGAGAGGTGGATCGCGAAGCCCATGCCGCCCGTCGCCGTGGGCACCTGCCGGACCTCACGCCCGTGGAAGATCTTGGCATTGTCCGCCTCTGCGGTCCGCGAGTAGCCCGGGATGCGTGCCATGCGACCGGCGTCCGCATCGAACACCACAGGCTTCTGGGCGTTGCCACTCGCGAGGTGCTCCCTGAGCTTGTCAGAGAGGATGAGCTGAAACATCATGCCGCCGCAAAAATTGAACGTCGCCTTCGCGTCGTGCAGGTCGACGAGGTACTGAGCCAGGTTGCCATCAGCGTAGTGGGAGTCTCGTGCCTCGGGCACGTGGAGGTGAGGCGGCATCATGGTGGTAGGCTCGGCGCACACAAGGGTGCTAGTGCGCGATTGGGTGCTAGTGCGCGATGTCGGAAGCACCAACGCGTTTGAGGCGGTCAGGAGGAAGGCCGCCGTCGCTGGCAAGATGCGACCGAGCATCTTCGTTGTTCAACACGACGCCGGGACGCCTGACTTACCAAAAAGCGGATACGTTGCGGTAGGGTTCCAACAGCGGTGCGCGCTTCGTTGAGAAAAGCTGAGCTTTGCTAGATTTATGTACCAGTCCCTAACCTGATGTGGCCCCTGAGGTAGGCCCTGCAGTAGTCGGTGTGCCAGGAAGGGCCTGGAGCGCTCTATGGGCTCTAAGACCACGAGCGTGTGAACAGTAGTGTGTGTGTGTGTGTGTGTGTGTGCAGTCGCGATGCGCGGTCCACGCGCGCTCACTCAAAGTCGGACGGCGAGGATGGCCGGGCAGCGGCCGGCAACTCAGCTGCGGCCTCACCCTTGTCGACGACTGTTGCAGGTGAGCGTGACCTGATCAGCGACTCGGCGCCCGACACGGCGCTGTGCCCGATGGCCTGCGCGTGTCGGTGCAACAGGGGCGGCGGCCGGTCCCCCCCCCTATGCCCAGGTGCGAGCGAGTGCTCAGGTGTGAATAGCTCCGGTGTGAATGGCTCGCCGTGCGAGGGCTCAGAGGGCGCCCACGACGGCGCTTGGCGAGCGGGCTGCTCTCGTGCGCCGAGGGGCTGCCCCTCCTGGAGAGGGTGCCCCGGGGGCGGTGCCCTGTGAATCGCTGGGGTGTGAATAGCTGGGGTGTGAATAGCCGGGGCGTGACGGCCTTGGTGCTCGCCGGCCGCAGTCACGGCGGCGATGGCACGGCGCGCCCTCTCCTGCATCGGATCGGAGGGATCCCACCCGCCGCCGTAGATGGCCTTGCCGGCGGCGGAGCGCGCAGCGAGCGTCGCAGCGACCGATGCGCGGCCGGAACCCAAAGGGAGCGGCCGACGCGGGTAGGCGCCGTCGTGGGCGCTGGGAGGCGCCGCGCCGGTGCGCGGCGACGTGACGCCGGCGCCCACGACGACGCCGAGACCGACGCCCACGACGGCGCTCGAGGGGCCACGCGGCGTAGCGGAGGTAGGGCGAGACGCTGACGGAGTTGACGAATCCGGTGGCGGTTGGCAGAAGCCGAGCCTCGTGCCGTTGAGGCCCTCGCGCACCGGCGCCGCCGTGATTGACGAAGCCGAGGAGTGGGGAGGCCCGCCGACGCCATGCTCGACGCTCACCACGGCGCTCCCCACGGCGCTCGCCACGGCGCTCGCCACGGCGCTCTCGGCCGGTGGCCGACGATCAGCCTGCCGTCGTGCGTCCGCACGCGCCGAGGCGGGGCGGGGGGGCGCCGCCTCGCGCGCTGTGACGGGCGCCGCCTCGCGCGCCGTGACGGGCGCCGCCTCGCGTGCCCGCAAGGGCGCGGCGAGGGAGCTGCTCACGCCGGCGCTGCTCGAGACCGCGCCCGACACGGCGCGCGCGCTCTGCGGCAGCGCGCCTGCTGACCGATTGGTGTGAACAGACTGATGGGAGTGAACAGCCCGAGCGGCGCACGCGCCGCTGCCCTGCGGCGTCGGGCTGGCTCGAGTACTGCTCGGTACGGCGCTCGAGATCGAATCTCGGCGGCTGAGCTCGCAGGTACCGCTCCGGTCGACGAGCGCCGTCGTGGGCGCTGGCTGTCCGTCCGACGATGCATGCGGATGGCATGCTGCGCGCATCGACGCCATCTCCACCGCGTCCGTGGCTTCGATGGCGGCCTTGGCGGCAGCAGCAGCGTGCGCCGTCGGCTTGCTCACCACGGCGCTCGCCACCTGCCGCGTCGCCCTCCCCTTGGCCGCCACCATGATGGGATGTTCTGCGGCGGCGGCGGCGGGGCGCTGTGGTGAGCGCTGCGATGCGGAGCGCTGTGGTGAGCGCTGAGAGTGGTCCTCTGATGGTGAGGCGCGGCGCACGCCTTTGATGGTCATCGGGTGGGGTGCATTCGCGGGGTCAGCCGCGGCGCTCGAGATGAGCGAGCTCGCCGCCTGCGTCATCACCTGATGAGCTCCGAGCTCTTCGGTCGCAGCATGACGCCACGCGCACTCCCCTCGAAGCACGCGCCGCTCCATTCGATCTCGCGCCCAGCGAGATATGGACACCGACGTGGCACGAAGCTTCGGAAGCATGGCGCCCATTGTAACGGCCAGTAACTGCTGGGGCGTCTGCGCGGTGGCCGCCGGACGCAGTGTAGAGACGGCCAGACCGACCTCGCCGACGCCGCCTTCGGCCGCCTGGCCGCCGAACTCACCGCCGCCGCCTTCGGCCGCCTCGCCGCCGACCTCTAGTGCGGCCGCGACGCTCGGGGCGCCCGCGACGGCGCCGGTGGCGCCCGCGATAGCGCCGGTGGCGCCCGTTGTGGAACTTGAGAGCCCCTCGAAGAAACGGACAAAGGCGTCAAAGAAGGCGCTCAGGACGGCGCCCTGCGCGCGGAGCACGAGGAGTTTCCATTTCCAGCCGAGCTGCATGCTGCGCGCGGCGGCGGCCTCGTTCACAGCCTGCTCCAGGCTGTGAACCGAGCGGGTCGCCACTGTGAAGACGCCAGCGAGCGGCGCCGGCAGGGACGGCGGCGGCGCATCACTCGCGGGGGAGTTGGGTCGAGCTCGGGGGGGGGAGGTCGAGATCCCCTTGCCGTAGCCCGGAGGCGCCGTCCCGAGCGCGCACTGGTACGCGCCGGCGACGTTCTCGGAGGCGAGCACGATGGTGCCCGGCACAGCGGGGGCGGGGCGCGAGCCGTTGACGACGGGACGAAGCCCGAGCTCCGGCGCCACCCTGTGCACCGCAAGCCCGGGGGCAGGTGGCTGGGGGTACCTCCGTGACGTGGCCGCAGTCGCCGCCGGCATCGGCATCGGCGCCCCCGCCCCCAGCGCAGCACCCGCGGTCGCGCCCGACACGGCGCCCGGCGCGTCGATGCGGAAGGTGCGCCTGAGCTCCTCGAGCTCACTTAGGACGGCTGCCGCCGCGGCGCTCGCAAACTCATCGAGCAATGATACCGGTAATGCTCGTCTCTCACCGGTAGGTGGGGGGTGGTACTGGCTGGCGGCGGCGGCGGCGGCGGCGCCATAGGAGAGGGGCCTTCCTAATATGGTCGAGGGGGCATCACGCTCGAGAGAGACGTTCCCAACGCCTCCGCCCATGACGGCGCTTCCGCTCATGACGACGCCTCCGCCTGCGCCCTCTGCCTCCCTCGCCGCCTGCCATTGCGCACGCCGCTCGGTGTGCATGTGAATCACCTCCTGGCACGCGGCGAGGTACTCGGCGATGCGCGAGGGCCCACGCGGCGTCCGCTCGGCCGCCGACGAAGGCGGCATCGGGAACTGCGGAATCATCAGCGGCGTGGGGCCGCGCAGCCCCAGTATCGGCTCAAAGACGGTCCCAGTCGGCTGCAGCCCTTGCATGGCCGCCCACTTGACTTGCCGTTGGTACGCCTTGTTCCGGCGCGAGACGCTCGTCGGCTCGGTGGGGCGCCGTGCCGGGCGCCCGTGGGTGGCGCCCGCTGTGGAAGGCCGGTCGCCCGACACGGCGCCCCCCTCGTCGCCGCCGCCACCGCCGCCGCCGCCGCCGCCGCCGGTGCGGCCGATGCGATCTCCATACGCCTCGTCGGCCGAGATGCGATCTCCGTACGCCTCGTCGGCCGAGATGCGATGCAGATGATGACCTGGGTGATCTGGGGGCGGCGAGGGTCGCAGCCCCAAGGACGATGTGTCCCCGTGTTGGAGGCGCTGCTGCGGCGACGAGCGCTCGTCCCGAGATTGCATCTCGATCTGCGCGGCCATCTCGCGCTGCAGCCGTTTCGTCATCGGATGCTCCGATTGGGGCGACGGTTTCGTCATCGGATGGTCCGATTGGGGCGACGGCGGCGGCGCCCAAACCGCCCCAACCTCCGGATCCTCGAGATCGAGATCATCATCTCCCATCAAAAAGAGACTCGGGTCGAACATCTCGGCCGAGAGCCCCGCGGCCGCCGCCGGGCTGTTGGCACACGCGAGATCGGCGCATGCAAGCTCACGCAGCGCCTCTGCCGCGGCGCGTGCGCCTGAGCGTTGCGTGTGCGCTGATCGCTCCTTCCGGCTGCCCCCAGCGCCGCCGCCGCCTCCAGCAGCGCCGCCGCCGCCTCCAGCAGCAACGCCGCCGCCTCCAGCAGCGCCGCCGCCGCCGCCGGCGGCGGTCGTCCCGTTTCGGGGCAGCGGGTTCGTCACAGAGGCGTCGTTCTCGTCAGCCACAGCCTCTCCCATCCGCAGCTTGGAAGACGGCGCTGTGCCGGGCACCATCGCGGGCCCAGCGCCACCGGCCGATCCGGACACGCCCGACACGGCGCGGGACGATCCCAAATTAGGAACGTCGCCCGAGACGGCGCGCGCGGCCGCATGCGCGAGGTAGGGCTCGCGGCCTGCCCCGCAGGAAGGCGCCCATGACGGCGCCCCACAGGAAGGCGCCCACGACGGCGCCCCGCAGGAAGGCGCCCACGACGGCGCCCCACAGGAAGGCGCCCATGACGGCGCCCCGCAGGAAGGCGCCCACGACGGCGCCCTACAGGAAGGCGCCCACGACGGCGCCCCACAGGAAGGCGGCTGCGACGAGGGCAAGAGCTCGGGCTGCGCCCACGACGGCGCCGGGGGCGGCGGCGAGCCTCCGCGGGAGGAGCGCTCAGCACGGCGCTCGTCGGCCCCGTGCACCAGCGCCATGTTGAGCGCCATGCGGCTCTCGGCGTCGCGGGCGTACCTGATGAGGGAGGTCATCAGGGAGGTCACTCAGGGAGGCCATCAAGGAGGTCATCAGAGAGGTCATCAGGGAGGCCATCAGGGAGGCCACCAGATAGGCGATCCGCGCACATGGTACGCTTGTCCTCCATGTAACGGCCAATGATGAGGGAGGCAATCCGGCGGGGGCACTCAAGAGCCATCCGCGCACATGGTGCGTTTGTCTTCCATGTAACGGCCGATGATGCGCTCGGTACGCGCCTTGGCGATTGCCTGATCGCTCGGTGTGAAGCCGCGTCCTTCGCTCACAAGTGAGGCGATCTCCGCGCCCATCTCGGCGGCCATCAGAAGCGCGGCCTCGTTGATGCGAGCCTGATGAGGGTGACCTCGAGCAAGGCGGCACTCAGTGGCAATCAGTGGCAATTAACGACACTCACCTGGAGGGTGACCTCGAGCAAGGCGGCACTCAGTGGCAATCAGTGGCAATTAACGACACTCACCTGGAGGGTGACCTCGAGCAAGGCGGCAATCAGTGGCAATCAGTGGCAATTAACGACACTCACCTGGAGGGTGACCTCGAGCAAGGCGGCAATCAGTGGCAATCAGAGGCAACTAACGACACTCACCTGGAGGGTGACCTCGAGCAAGGCGGCGCGAGATCGCATCTCGAGCTCGACCCGCGCCGCGCGCACCTGTGGGGAAGCGCAGGGCGCCGTAGTGAGCACTTGCATGCAGGGGGAGATCGCATCTCGAGCTCGACCCGCGCCGCGCGCACCTCCATCTCGCCCACGAGATCATCGATGCTCGGTGGCGAGATCCTCGCGCAGCGACCGCCGCCACCGCCGCCACCGCCGCTTCCTTCTCCGCCGCTGCCGCCGCCCTCAACACCGCCGCTGCTGTTCACACCGCCGCTGCTGTTCACACCGCCGCTGCCGTTCACACCACCGCTGCTGTTCGAGGCCTGGACCGCAGCCTGTCCGCGTGTGAAGGCATCCGGTGTGAAGGCATCCGGTGTGAAGGCGGCATCATCCGCCCGACGGAGCGACGAGATCGCACTCTCGACCACATCGAGATTGCTTCTCGCCGGAGCTCGCGCGCCCTCGACCGCGCCCACGACGGCGCCCCCATTGGCGCCCACGACGGCGCCAGGCGCCGGCGCCTCCTGCGTCGCCCACGCCGGCGCCTCCTGCGCCGCCCACGTGTCCGCGCCCGAGTCGCCCATTCGAAAAAGGCGAGCGCCCATCGTCTGAGTGCCGAGGGTCCGTGTGGGCACAGGACGACGCACCCCATCGGGGCCGCCTCCGCCGCTTCCACTCTCATCATTCGTATGCTCAGTACGACGCTCCGCATCGGTACCGAATGAAGGCCCCTGATGGCTCTTCATGGCAGCCTCGAGCCGAGACTCCGCCTGACGCAACTTCTCATTCGCCTCCTCCGCCGCGGCGGCCGTTGCCTTCTTCGTATGGACTGCGGAGCGCAGGGACAGGGCGAGCTGGCCGGCGCGCGCGTCGTGCTGCACCTCCTCAAGGCGCTTCAAGGCCGCTTCCTCTGCCGCCTTGAGTGCCAGTGCGGCCTCCTCCTTTGCGGCCGCAGCATCTAGCTGCGCTTGTTGCGTCGCGTCCTCGAGTTGAGCTTGGAAGGCTTCATGCGCCTGGGCGATCTGCATCTGTGCCTTCTCACGCTCCGCATTGAGGGCGTGCTCCGCCTGCTCCCTAATTAGGCAAGCCTCCTCCTCCGCCGCCCGTGCACGCTCGGCAGCAGCAGCCTCCGCCGCCGCCGCCTCTTCGCGCATCGCATCGATCCGTGCCTGTGCCTCTGCGCGCGCTGCCTCCTCTGCCCGCGCCGCCTCCGCCGCCGCCGCCTCTGCCGCTTTGGCCGCCGCCGCGGCCTCTATGCGTGCTGCCTCCACCTGCAGCAGCTCCACCACACCCATCTAATTAGTTCTAATGAGGTCGGGCAATCATATGCCATCATATGCAATCATATGCAATGAGGTGTCATCAGGCAGTTTCGTCACCTGCTCCTTGGCCATCCGCAGCCCCTCCTCGGCCTGCTCAGCACGGCGTGCCGCCATGGCGCCTTCACAGCGCGCCTGCTCCGCCTCCCTACGCGCCTGTGAAGCATCTGCGAGTGACGAAGCCGCCGCCGCCGCCGCCTGCTCCGCCTCGCGCTTGAACCGGTCGGCGAGCTGCTGGATGGCCTCGAGGTCCTTGGTGTGCTGCTGCGCCTGCTGCATGCGCACCTGTGGTGCGGCACGATGCGCAGCGCCGTGGTGAGCACTCGCGAGCGGCGGGAGGGGGCAGCTAGGGGGGGCAGCAGGGT
>Ga0210247_100125_pt1 | contig 64679 bp, 45 predicted proteins | sample ChrtobMetP3_16mM_FD_155449 | JGI IMG/M metagenome (GOLD analysis project Ga0210247, IMG submission 155449) | Chrysochromulina tobin associated microbial communities from unialgal haptophyte culture, Seattle, Washington, United States - P3_16mM | ecosystem: Host-associated > Algae > Haptophytes >... | reverse complement strand
CCCCGATACCGCCCCCGATGCCGCCCTCAATGCCGCACGAGCCCACATGGGAGCTCGGGCTCCAAGGACTCATGCTCGTGAGCGTGGCGGCGTTCGCCTTCGTCAGAATTCGAAGCGAGATGGCGGCGAGATGGCGGCGAGATGGCGGCGAGGTTGCGGCACGGTGCGATAGCCACCTGTCGGCTGCTTTCCCCACGATCACCACTTTAGGGGATGCGGGCGCGCGGCACTACGCCAGGCTCGCCAGCGATGCAGACGAGGACGGTATGGATGGCGCAAGGGGCCGAGCTAGTTCGAAGAGCTACGCGGAAGCGACCACGCCGGAACCGCCACCGTCGCCGCGGGCAGGAGGGCAGGTTGCCTCGTTCTTCATCGCGCGTAGGGGCAGCCGCAGCGGCTTGGTCGGCGAGGCTCCCTCACACCTCGGGCCCACAGCACACCGACGGCACTCCGACTCGACACCGACTACAGGCACGGCCCAGGCACCCGCCTCGTCCGATCCGATGCACACAGAGCTCCGAGAGGACCAGCCAGCCCCGCCATCGAGGAGCTTCCTTGACGAGACCCAAGAGGCGCCATCGAGGAGCTTCCTTGACGAGACCCAAGAGGCGCCATCGAGGAGCTTCCTTGACGAGACCCAAGAGGCGGCCGACAACCTGATGTTCGAGGCGGATCGGCAGGCGCACGAACTGCTCTTCGAGGCGCAGCGCGAGGCGGATGCCATCCTCAATGCGGCGCGGCGCATCAGCGCTGCTCACTCGCTTCCACGCCCACGAAGCAGCCTTCCTGCGTCGCTCACGCCCGGGGCGCATGAGAACGACTATTTGGATAGTTTGTTGTAGAGAGACCCGTCGCGCCGTAGAAGGAAATTTAACCCCGCACTGTTCACACTCACTCCGTGGCGTGTGAACAGTGTGTTGTGAATGAACAGTGAGGACCGCGCGCGAATGCGCTCATCAGCAGCGGCTGGCATGGACTCCGCCGCCGCACGGCGGCTTTTCGCGCTTCTCGAGCAGCACTCGCCGGGCCCGGCCGAGCACGACTACTCCGCCGAGGCGCGCAAGCTCTTTGCCACGCTCGGCGAGGGCGACAGCGCCAGCTACCACGACATGGACGCCCTCTGGCGTGATCCTACCACGGGCGGCATCATCTTCGTGGGCAACGAATCGGCAGCCCGCGGCCCCCTGAGCTACTTCAAGGCGGCCGACATCACGCACGTCGTGAACGCGACCGACGACCTGCCCAACTTTTGTGATGGCGGCGTGAAGTACATGCGGTTCCACGCGGCACACCACATGCGCCACTCAGGCGACTCGCGGTCACTGCTCGACTTCGTGACGCCGCTCTTCCGCTTCGTCGACGAGGCGCTCAGCGCCGGCAACAATGTGCTCGTGCACTGCCTTGCTGGCGCCCACCGCGCCGGAACCACGGGCTGCCTGCTGCTGATGTGGAAGGAGGCCCTCTCTGCAGCGGATGCCACGGCCCTCGCGCAGCAGCGGCGCCCCGTGATCAACCCGATCGGCACGCTGCCGCAGCTGCTCGCGCGTTTCGAGGCCCTCCGGCGCACCTCGTCCGCGTGGGACGGATGGGAACGGGAGGCACGCGCCGCTTTCGAAGCACGCGTGGCCGCGTCTGTGCTCGGCGAAGCGGAGGACGCGCGGCTGGAGCAGGTGATGACCACTGATGTCCTCTGATGACCCTTGATTGCCTCAGATTGGCTTCTAATTGCGAGAATTCGGCGTGTGACTCGGGCAGGAGCGTCGCATGCACGAGGCAGGGTCGGTCGCCGCGCGCCAGGCGGAGCGCCGCGCGCAGGACGAGTTCCTTCTTCAGGCACAGGAGCTGCAGAAGGCGTGGGACGAAGCCGAGGCCACGCGTCAGCGCCAGGAGGAGCGCGAACGCCATCGCGCGGAGCTTCTGGAGAGGGAGGAGCTCCTTCAGCAGCAGCAGCAACAGCAGCAGCAGCACATGCTGCAGCACATGCAGCAGCAGAATGAGATGCGGCGGCTCCGGCTGAGGCTCGAGGAGCAGCAGCAGGAGCGGCAGCAGCAGGCGAAAGCCGCCGACTTCGAGCAGGCGGAAGCTGCCGACTTTGAGCAGGCGGTGGGGCCGTCGCGCGATGCGCTCATGTACGCGATGCGCGACGAGCTCGACGCGGCACTCGAGATGATGCGCACCATTGGTCTCAAGGCCCATGCGCTGCAGGAGGAGGCGAGCGTGGTCCATCGGGCGTTGCGCCATGCCGGGCCCGACGAGGACGAGGACGAGGACGAGGACGAGGACGAGGACGAGGACGAGGACGAGGACGAGGAGTACGAGGATGATTTCGAGGTGGACGAGGAGGCGGTGGCCGTGGGTGCCGAGGAGCGGGAGATCGAGCGGGAGATCGAGATCGAGCGGGAGATCGAGGAGGGCATTCTTCTCGCGCGGCAGGAGGAGGCACTCTCGCAGGAGGAGGCGCAGCTCCAGCGCGCCGTGAACGAGTCACGCGAGGCTGTGAAGACCGCTACGGCGCGAGTTGCGCAGGCAGAAGCACAGGAGCAAGCACGCGCACGCGCCGCGACGGCGCGTCGGGCGGCCATGACGGAGTACGATGATGACAACTACGATGGGCTGGCGCAGACGGCGGCGGAGACGCAAGCCGGCGGATCACGCGAGCTCCTCTCGCACTCGCTCGCCGCTGCGATGGAGGTGAGCCTCGCGACGGCGCAGGCGGCGATGGCCGCGACCCATGGCGACCTCACCATGGCGATGCATCTGATCGATCTTCAGCGGCGCAACGGCGGCCCCGGCGTGCTAGGGAGTGGCCGCGGCGCTCCTCACGGCGCTGAAGGAGGGTCGAGGTCCGACGAGGCGCGCCGTCGCGAGGTGCTGGACGCGCATGCCTTGGCGTTGCATGCAGCGCTCACTGCGTGCGCGCCACCTCCCGCGCCCGAGCCACCTCCCGCACCCTCGCCGCCCCTCTCGCCCTCGCGCGGGCGCATCGCGTGGCAAGAGCCCGTGGCCGAAGAGATCGACCCTGGCTGGAAGGTGATGCGCACGGCGGCAGGTGAGCCCTTCTGGTTCAACGAAATCAGCGGCTCGACTAGCCGGACGGCGCCGGCGCTGCTTCGCCCCAAGGAGAATCAGGGGCCCAAGGAGGATCAGGGGCCCAGTCAACCTGCCGCCCGCGCGGGCTTGCCTAGTCAGAAACCTGCCGCCAGCGCGGGCTTGCCCAGTCAAGAGCCTGCCGCCCGCGCGGGCTTGCCTAGTCAGGAGCCTGGGTTCTGGCAGGCCATGAGGCGCCGTGATGAGCATGCCGTGGCACGTCCCGAGGCACCTCGACGCTCTTCGGAGGTCATTCAAAGAGCGCGCCCAACTGCTCGCGGAGGCTCCGGCGGAGATCACTCGGAGCTCATGCAGGCCGCAACGCGGGCGGCGGCGGCAGCGGCGGCGGCGGGCGACACACGCGGTCGGGACTTGGCCGAGAGGGCGGCGGTGCTGGCGCAGCAGCGGGAGCTCGCTCAGACGCTACTCGCCTCTCTCAACGAGCTGCGCTCCATGTGAGGGGTGCGCCGAGGAGAAGGCAGAAGAGAAGCAGCGTGACGTGGCGCCGTCCCGACGAGCAAGTTGCATGAGAGCTCGCGAGAGTTGAGAGCGAAAGAGAGCACTGGCAAGTGAGGTGCGGCTCAGGTGCGCTACATTGCGATACATTGCGATACATTGCGATACATTGCGATACATTGCGATACATTGCTGAGGTGCGGCTCAGATGCGGCTGAGGGTGAGCGACGAGGATCGAGGGCGCCAAGTCCGTGGGCGCGGCGAAACACGCTGGAAGCAGGAGGGCGGGGCAACCAATTCAAAGATAGTGTGGCCGACGTGGTCCCACACACACTGGTCCTGAACTTACCATGTGATGGTGGGGGATGTGAGTCGAAATCTACCGACGCTCCGCGGTGGGGTGTTACTGTGTCTGAGTGTGACGGTGAGTGTGCGCGCCGACGTGGTCCGTGTTCGATGCGATTCGCTGTGTATTACGAACTCTCGTGAGTAATACTTCACGCACCTTGAAGTGTTAAACTCCGTGTCGTGGGGTCGGTGCAACTACGGTAGCAATCGCAATTCGCATGAAAAGCAATCCGATGAACGCATGAATAGCCGAGCCCAAACGACGACGCGTTGTATCTCGGACGACGGACCGTTCATTCGACGCGAGACCCGCCCGCGGCGAGACTGTCAGACTGTCACCTTCCCGTCACTTCGGGCGCGAGGTCGGTGTGCATCTCGGCCGTGATGACGTTGAAGGGCGCGCCAGGGCGCAAGCCAAGAGCCGCCGCGTTCTCGGGGGATGCGTGCAGCTTCTCGACGTGCACCACCTTGCCGATGGCGACGGGCGGCAGGCTCGCATGCGTACAGTGCATCGCGCGGCACAGGCTCTCCTCAGACGCCCTCGAGAGAAAGTAGGGAGGCCCTGCGTCACCTGTGGGGAGAGGCGAGGGCGCCGTGGTGAGCACCTGCATGCAGAGAGACGCCCACCAGAGAAAGGAGGGAGAGGTCCAGCGGCACCTTCACGCAATGCAACATACAATGGCACTGAATGGGGCGCCGCTGCCTTGCCGCCCGCCGCCACGAGCTGCCCGGGAGCGCCCAACCCGGCGCCCACAGCGGCCACACTCCCCCCGGGGGCACTCCCCCGGGGGACGCTGGCGCGGCGCACGAAGGCCACACGGTCGTCGAAGCGGAATCCGGTGGTGACTAACCCCGAGCGATCGCTCGAGCGCGCGGGGTTCGTCACCACCGGAGAGCGCCGCATGGACGCGCGCAGCCGACGGCACTCCTCCACCTTGTCGCGGAAGATCTTTTGGGCCCGAAGCGCGCCCTCGAGCGCCTCGGCCACCAACGCTTCCTCGCGTCTCTCTCTCGAGGCGCTGGCGGCGGCAGGAGCGGGCGCGGCCTCGGCGGCCGCGCCGCCATTGGGGGAGGGGGCGGAGGCGTTCGCGCCGCCCACGACAGCGTCCACGCCCACGATAGCGTCCACGCCCACGACAGCGCCGCCGTTGGGGGAGGGGGCGGAGGCGTTCGCAGCGGAGGGGAGCATCCTAACGAGCCGCTGGAGGGCGGCGAGCAGCCGCTGCCTGGCAGCGCTCTGAGCGCCCTCGTGAGCGCCCTCGGCAGCGCTCTGAGCGCCCTCGTGAGCGCCCTCGGGCTCCGATCTCGTAACCGCTGTAACCGCCGTAACCGCCGCCTCCGCCGTAACCGCCGCCCGCTGCTGCTCGTGCTCGAGACGGCGCGTGAGCTCGAGCTCGAGATGGCGCACCTCGGCGGTGAGGGCACGCACGGCCGTCTCGAGCACGGCCGTCTCCGGCTGGCTGGTCAGAGCCCACTCGAGGAGGAAGCTGCTCCCGGCCGCGAGGGTCGAAGGCGGCCCGACCGTCATGAAGCCATTCGCCGTCTCACCCAAGGCGTCGCCGCCGCCGCCGCCGCCGCCGCCGCCGCCGCCGCCGCCGAGAACGGGCCCGCCACCAGCATTGAGCCCACCAGCATCGAGGGAGCGTGTGGAACCTGTGGTACACTTCGACGTGGCCTCAGCCTGGGTGGCCTCAGCCTGGGTGGCCTCAGCCTGCACTGCGGCTCTCGCGGTCACTGGGGGCAGCGCCGGCGACATAGCTGGTGCTGCCGCCGCGCGGATGGGCGCTGCACCGGGCGCTGCACCGGCACCGTCGAGGGCGACGCATGCATCGTCAAGGCATGCATGCGTCGAACAGAGGAATGCATGCGTCGCCATCTGTTCGATGCTGATGCGCGCCTCGGGCACAGGCTGAAGCGCTGCGATGAGCAGCTTCGTCGCGGCGGCAGACACGCCCGGCACGGCGGGCGGCTGGCCACGTGGCGCCGCATCGATGGCGGCCAATAGCTCGGGCACTGTCGCGCCGCTGTAAGGCACCCGCCCGGAGAGCATCTCGAAGAGACACACGCCCACGGACCAGACCTCCGCGGCGGCGCCGTAGGGCTGCCCGCGCAGCGCCTCGGGCGCCATGTACAGGGGCGAGCCGCAGACGGTACGGGCCATGGACGCGCCATCGAGGGCACGCGCGAGGCCAAAGTCGGCGATCCGTAAGCGCGCCGCGCGAGCAGAGCCGTCGGCCACGGGATGAGGGCTGGCGCCGCCCACGACAGCGCCCGCGCCCGCGAGAGCGCCCTCGTACGCGTCCTCGTGGGCGTCCGGGAAGAAGAGGAGCAAGTTCTGCGGCTTGATGTCGCGATGGAGCAGCTTGCGTACCCGCAGGTAGCATAGGCCGTCGACGAGCTGGCGAAGGAGTGCGGTGGCCTCGAGCTCGTCGGGCGGCGCGCGCGCGCCGGCCCCGGCGGTGCGCGCGCGGATGAGCGCGGCAAGGTCCGTGTGCGCCGCGTCCATCCACAGAAACACGTGGCGCGCCGAGGCGGCCACCGCATGCAACTGCACGATGTTCGGGTGAGAGATTGCATGCAAGATGCGCACCTCCGAGGCGAGGAGCGACGCCGTCTTGGGCGTCAGATTCCGCCGATCGATGGCCTTGAGCGCGAGGAGCGTCGCTGTTGTCGTCAGGCCAGCCGGGGCCAGGCTGCTCGGCGCCTGCGGCGGCTGCACGCCCGCCCCGCTCGCCTTTTGACGAACCGCCGCACTCGAGAGACGCCGTAGCAGGTACACCTGAGCAAAGGATCCGGTGCCGATGCAGCGCTCGACGGCGTACTCGCCTATGCTGCTGAGCCCGGGCCGCAGCTCGAGCGTAGGCGTGCGCTCCGCCGTCGTCAGGCGCGCGATCATCCGCGGAATCAGCACGCCGTCGCCCAAATCTTCCATTGCGCGGCTCTCGAGCCCGTCTCCTTCTGACGAAACGCTCTCGAGCCCGTCTCCTTTTGACGAAACGCCCTCGACCGAGGGCACGCCAGTGGCAGTGCCGTGAGCAGTGCCACTGGCCGAGCGCGGCGCGTCGGCCGGCGTGGGAGGCGCGCGAGCGGCCGGCACCGCCGGGGGGGTGGGCGCCGTTGGCGTCGACGGCGGTGGCGGTGTCGAAGGCGGCTGCGGCTTCGATGTCGGCTGCTTCGACGATGCCGCTGGCTCATGGAGTGAGAGAGACTGAGCGACAGCGGCGGCGGCGGCAGCAGCGGCGGCGGCGGCGGCTGCACGGCTGTAGAGCGCGGCCATGTGGTGTTGCAACTGCGTGATGCGCTGCAGCCGCTGGTGGATGTGTTGGCGCAGCATCGCCTGCGACGCGATCACTGTTGCATGCAGCTCGTGCAGCTGCGCCTCATTCGCCTCCATCGTGGCGAGCTGTGCGCCGAGGTCGTCGCTCAGGTCGGCTTCGAGCGCGCACGCTGTCTGCTGGCGCGCCACCTGCTGATGGCTGATCGCCTCGCTCGCGAGCAGCAGCTGCTGCCCCGCCTCGGGCGAGCTCTGCAGCGGCAGCCCCTCGGAGGCCGCCCGCTCGCCCGCAACAGCCTGCACGACGCCGCGCCACTCGTCGCTGAGCGCCTCGGTGGGCGCGCCGTGCGCGCTCGCGCAGCGCAGCGATTGCAATGCGGCGTCGAGCGCGCGCAGCGACGCGTGCTGCTCGCGCACGCTGCGCCTCACGCCCTGGAGATGATCCAATCCGCGCCTGCGTAGCATGTCGGCGCGAGCACGCAGGACGCTGGTTGACGAGTCGGCCGGCGGCGGCTCATCCGGCTGTGGCAGCGGCGGAATGTGTGGCAGCGGTGGCGCAGTCGAGCCTGGAGTCAGCGACCGAATGTCAAAGACAAATGTCAGTCTGCCGCCGCCATCTTTGTGGTCCAGCGTCACAGCATGCTGCTTGGGAATACCGGTCACGAGCTGGATGTCCGCGTCGGAGCTGATGTCGTGCTCCGAACCGAGCCAGGTGATGAGGCGGCGAGGTTTCATGATCGCGGAGAAGCCGGGCGCCACTGCGCAGAAGTTGGCGCCACCTCGTGGGACGGATGGTCGCCTCTTGGTCCTCTTGGGAACACGACGCACGCGAGTAAAAAAGCACCAAAAATAGCGAGAACTAGAGCATGTCTGTAGGTCTTCCGCCTCACCACACGGACGGGTCCGCTGCCCCCGATCAACACGAAATCTGTGTACCGCTCTCGTGGACTATTCAATTGTTACAGTACATGTAGATTTCTTGTGTGGGCATGTTTACATATTAGCCGTTAAGGGCACCCGTTCGACCCGGTCCGGTCCGCCCGAACGCACGGGGGTGGTACACGGGTGTGATGTTTTTAGACGTTCACGTGAACGAGCAGCGATGGACGTCCACCTCGCGCGCTCTGTACCGGCGAACGATGGTGCGGGCGACGTGCGGCGTCGCGACCGGCGGCGGCGCGGACGCTTCGCGGCTGCACTTGTCGGTGCTCGCGCCAACGGGCGCGCCCGTGATCAAGCTGCGCGTCGACAAGGTCGAATTTTGGACGCTCGAGAACATCACGGTGCTGCAGTCGCCGGACGGCAGCCAGGTGGGCGCTTTCTTTCCGCACGTCAATGCCGCGATGGGGCAGCTCAAAAAGTTCCTGCCGCACTCGAACGCGGCCAACTACATCGAGCTGCTCCAGGTCTACGTCGTCGGGGCGCTCGACGAGGCCGTGCTCGGCAAGCGTGACATCCGCTTCAAGCTGTACGGCGAGAGCGTCAGCACGCGGCACTCACCCGAGCTCCTCACCGCGCCGGTGCGGTGCCTCGAGGCCGAGCCGCTTGAGGGGGGCGGCAGGTGGCTGCCCGTGGCCGTGCTGCGCCCCTTTGCCCCGGCGCACCTGCCCGATGGGGAGTGCATCTCGCGCATGAAGGAGCTCATGCGCCAGGTATGCGTCGAGCGGCGTGGCAGGGGCAGCGAGGGCCCACTGCTGATTTTGGTCTTTACTCACCGCCCTTTGGCTGCGTCGAGTCTCGTTGCCCCACAGGATAAACACATCCCATTCGTGCGCCCGCAGTTTCGCTGCGCGCCCGCAGGTGTGGCCCCCACGCCCGTCACCGGCGCGAAGCGCCCGCTGCCCGCAGGCTTCGAAGGCTTCCAGACCGTGGCCGAGCTGATGGCCAGCGAAGCCAGCGGCGGCGCGATCGCGAGCGCGGCCGCGGGCACGTGGTCGGCGCACTCGCACCACTCGACGATGCCGTGCCCCAGCAGCGAGGCGGCAACCGAAGCCCTGGCGGCGCCCAGTGACCCCCGCTCCGCCTGCCGCACCGCCGAAGGCGGAGCCAAGCCCAAGGGTCGGAAGCGCGACAAGTATTTTGACAAGAAGGGCAATGTGGTCGTCGCGCGGCAGCAGGGTGACATGCTCCTCGCGTACTGGCCGACGTGCCTCGTGATCGTCGGCAAGCAGCACGGCGCGCCAAAGGGCGGGAGCAACTCGCCTCGGTACGTCCTCACGGAAGGCATGCTGCCCTCGGCATCGCCGGGTCTGTGGCACATTACCGAGGTGGCACCGCTCCCCGAGGTGCTTTCCACGGTGTGGCGCGCCTACTCTGACGGCCGATTCACGCACGACGGTGGCAAGCAGCGCATGCTCGAGGCCATGGTGTGGGCAGTCCAGAAGCAGAATGCGGCCTCGCCTAAGGCCTCGCATACGGTGGAGCAGACGTGGGACTGGCTCGTGCCGGAAGCTGCTGGCCGCTGGAAGGAGCTGCTCGCGGCGGCGAGCGGAGCCCCCGCAGCAACATCCCACTCGTAAGTGGCTCCAGCCAAGGTCAGGCTCAGGGGCCCCAGGCCCCAGTGTACAGCCGGCTACAGCCAGAGAGCCAGTAGTGGCGAGCGTGGTCCCGGAGATAGCTGTTAGCTCGGCTGCTCGCGAACCGCCGGTTAAAAACCGCTGCCCCTAACCGTCTCGTCTAGTGCCACTTGGCACTTCTGCCCACACAAAAACGATAAATAATCGCGATAGGCGTCGATGCTTTTTTCAAGCGCCTGGGATTCAGACGATCAGACCCTCCCCCCCCTGCTGCCTCCCCCCCTACTCACATGACGCATCCAAGACAGCGCGAGCGCAGTTGAGCCAGCTCCCTCTGAGACGAGTCGATCTCGTGAGACGAATACAAAGTACAGCACGGTGGCCGCATCATCACCTGCATCCTCAGCTGTGTGACGAATCTCCCGCAAATCTCCCGCATCCCTCTGTCGATGTGCCCCACGCCTACTTCTTCGCGGGAAAGCACACTTTGAGCGCGAGCTGGATGAGCCCGAGCACCAGGCCCACGCCATTCGGACCCCACACAAAGGGGTCGCGCGCGGCCAGCACGCCGTACGTGGTCCAGAGCACGCAGTTGGCCACTTGCGCCGCCGTCAGAGACGCGAGGATGGACTCCGAGTTCTTCTCGCGCACGACGCTCGCAATCGTCGCGAGCGGCGAGGCGAAGAGTGCGATGCAGATGATTGTCGCATACAAGCCGAGCGCCTTTGAGCGCGCGGCCGCGCTTGCACCGCCAAAGATCAGCTTGCCCCAGAGCGCAATGGTGAACGCAGCGCCACCGAGGACCGTCGCCTGGAACTGCTGCAACTGCTTACCCGGCTTCATGAGCGGCAAGATGACGACGAGTTGCGCAAGCGCCACCAAAGCGCCCGGCGCGTTGGTCAGCGCGATCCACGGGTCGCGCACCGACAGTCCGTATCCGAGCCACGCTGTCGTGGCAGTCACCATGAGAGCCGATGGCAGCGGATTGAACGCGCCCAGCGAGCCCTGCTTGATGGCCTCTCTTAGCGTGGGCACGGGCGCACAGTACAGTGCGCTCGAGAGCACGAAGCCGAGCGCCGGGCACACCCGTTGGGCGACGAGGAGCGCGGAACCCGACAGCATCGTGGCGGGTGGTGCACGCGCCGGCAGCGTTGGAATGAGACCTGCAGACCGATGCACGACTCGCGGCACTGCACTAAAGGCGCTCACGCTGCCAAGAAGAAGGAGCAAGAAGCGCTTGGAGTGCCTACTGCTCGGCATGAAAGCGCGGCGACCCGTGGAGCCAGCGTTGGCTGGAGGAGCATGACTTCCCGGAAATTAACAGGTCGCTCCATCGAGGCTCCACAGGAGCACAGTGTGCGATGACCAGGCTTGACGTTGAAAAAAAGGGTTCTCTCGTTCATGTAAACGTGAGAGGCTTTTCACACGCGTGAAATGGCAAGTCGCCCTTCCAGCCTACCCGTGACGCACCGCCCTAGCGTCGGCCTGGTGGCCTCAGAGCTTGAGGATCAGTACAGCGAGTCGGAACCGTTCCAGGTCTCCAGCTTCGGCCGTGCACACAGCCAGCGCACCACGTACAAGGCCCTGCCTGTCGACAATGCACTCCTGAGCGCCTCCGTTCCATTCGATTTCAGCGAGCTGCGCCAGCAGAGGTTTAGCGGGCTGTCGTCCTCAGACGGCGAACACCCTCTGCGAAGCATGCGCGCCGAAACGTCCGCCGCAGCCGCGGGCGACAACGCGCCGCGCGCCAAGCGCAGGCGCCATCAGGGCCGCACCAACAGCGTCGGGGCAACAAGCTGTTTTCAACAGCCTGTTGCCCCGATGTGTGCGGCAACCACGCTGGCCGCAGCGGCACCGGCGTCTTCGGCAGCAGCAACTGGCGCTGGTGAGCAGGCGGCGCTGCCCGAAGGCACGGTGCTGCTGCGCGTGGCCTTCTACCGGCAGCACATCCACGTGCGAACAGTCGAAGTGCATTCCGGTCATACGCTCAGCGATCTCTCGTCAGCTCTTGGCGGCTGCTTGACGGGCGTTCAACTGGCGCGGCAGCATCACGAGCTCGCCAAGCGTGACGCGGCGGCCGCCGCCGCGCTGCGGCCGCCGTCGAATTCCGCCGCCTTTTGCATCGAGGGCAGCTGGTACACGTCAGGCAATGAGGACTTGAGCATGCATGTGCGCCCGTGGCTCGCGGCGCACGGGCGCGCACCACCACCGCCCCGCCCCATGGACGCAACTACGCTGGGTTCCCTGACTATCCGTCTGGGCCGCCAGTATCTGTTCGTGCACCACGGCGACTGCGAGCACGCCCTCGTCTTCGTGGCTTGCTGGCTCGCCTCCTCCTCCTCGGCGGTCGCTCGACAACTCGCCGCGGTGCCGTGCATCATCTTCCGCCGAAAGGAGGTTCCCATGCAGTGCGTCGTCTGCCTGCGCGCGCCCGCCGTGTGGGCGGTCCACGGCGACGTGTTCGCCGACGCGAGCCCCTGCTACCTGTGCCAGCGCTGCCATTTCCACAGCCACTACACGGCCGAGGGCGAGGCGCGGCGCCTCGACTACCGCGTGTACCCGATCCTGCGCGAGGACGACGAGGACGAGCAGCGAGCAGTGCTCGTGGACGGCAGCGGTGACGGCAGCGGTGACGGGATGGCAGCCACGGACCCTGCAGATGCTTCAGCTGGCGCGCGGCTGGGCGACGACGACGCGTTGCCACCCTCGGCAGCGCCAGGCGCTGTTACTCTGCTGACACGACCGGGGTTCGAGCCGCGCAGCGCTGAGCACGCCGCAGCCGACAACCGCTTCCGACTAGCCGAAGATGACGAAGATGACGAGGAGTCCGACGGATAGTATTGTGCGCGCAAAGCGGGCTCCTTTTTCATGTTGTTCACACAGCTGTTCACAGCCCATGATTAATTTCGACACCCTGGACCAATGCGAAGCGCCAAGATAGAGGTGGTCCTGCGGCCGTTCATGCGGCCCAAGGAGCTTCTGCGCGCGCTTGGTCAGCCGAGAGTGAGCGAGAGCGCACTCGCTCGGCGTGTCGGATGGAAGAAGCTCCGCGGACTCTTTGCATTGCACCACAGTGGCGAGGAGACCAGCAGCGCTTCACTGCTGCCGCTGCTACCTCCGGGCTTTGCGCTAAAGCCTGGCACCTACCGCTCACGCGCTCTGTCGGGATGTTTTGTGCCGCTCGCTACATCGCTCGCGCTGGCCGCTGAGTATGGCCTTGCCGTGCGCATTGCTGATCCCGAGCCGCTGCCGCCGCCGCGCCCTCCGCCGCCTCGGTCCAGTGGCACAGGCGTCGTGGCGGTGCTGGCGCACGTGGACCACGGCAAGACAACGCTGCTCGATGCGCTGCTGGGATCGAATGCTGCGGCACGAGAGGCTGGTGGCATCACGCAGTGTGTGCGCCCGTCGCTCCTGAGGCTCCCATCCTCTGAGGACGGCGCTTCTTCTTCTCCCTCGTTGCACACGCTTGCCTTTGTCGACACGCCTGGGCATCAGGTCTTCGAGGGCATGCGCACCGTGGTCGCGGACGGCGCCGACCTGGCGCTCGTGCTCGTGGCGGTCGACGCGGGCATCCAGCGGCAGACGCGCGAGGTCCTCCGCCGTTGCGCCGCGCGCGGGCAACCAGTGCTCTTCGCGCTCACAAAGGCAGACACGGCGGGCGAATGCCGATCAGAGGCGCTGACCTCGCGCCGCGTCGTGGCGCTGCGCGCGGCCCTTCGACGGCTCTGGGCCACCGAGCTGCGGCGCGTAGGCACGGACCGGCACGCCGCACGCCTTCTAGCGACGAGAGCGGCCGCGCCTCCGGCCCTGCTGTGTGCGCCACGTGGCTGGGGGCTTGACGCGCTTGTGAGTGCGCTGCGCTGCCGGCTGCTCGCCCTCGACGGCCGTGCGAGCGCGGTGCCCGCAGCCTCTGCGATGGCGGCAGGGCACGGGGGTGGTGGTGGTGGTGGAGGAGGTGGAGGTGGTGGTGTGGCGGCGACGATGACGACGGAGGCGGCGCGCAGCGACGGTGGCCGTTCAAGCAGCGGTGCTCTGTGCCCACGCGCTGTGCCCGTGTGGCGCGCCGTGCCGCCAGAGGACGAGGCGGTCGCCCTCGTACTTGAGAGTCGCCGCGCGCCGGGTAAAGGCACCACACTCCTCGTCATAGTGCGCCATGGCACGCTGCGGCACGCACAGCACTTTGTGTGCGGCTCGGCGAGCGGTCGCGTGCGGCAGATCGGCCTGGTGGAGCGCGGTGATGGCGGCCCCGGACCGACCGGCGGCGTGTGCGAGGTGCGCAGCGCCACTGCGGGCCAGCCGGTGCGACTGCTCGTCGGCTGGGATGACGCCAAGAGCGCTGGCGTGGGCAGGTTCGAAGTAGGCGACTTGCTGCGGGCATGGCCACGAGAAGAGGCCCTCGCGCTCGCAAGCTACCGGCAGTCCGTCGAGGCCTTCCTTGACAGCCGCATCGAGCTGGATGAGCCGATGGGCAAGGCGGCCCGCGAGGCGGCGCTACCAGAGGGCGAGGCGCTCGAGGGACCGGAGGCTGTGGAAGCCGCTGTGGAAGCCGACGAGCCGTTAGATCAATGGGCGGAGGCTCCCGATGGGCTGGCACGAGCCGAGAGGCTAGGCGAGGCGACGGGGGCGGCCGCCATTCTCAAGGCGCAGAGCGCGGGCGAGCTCCAAGGAATGCTCGATTTCCTCGCCTCGCGCCAGACTGGAGACAGGCTCATCCTACTCTCGTATGGAGTGGGCATGCCCCGCGATGAGGAGATGCTCATGGCGAAGGACGCGCTCGAGCAGGAGGTGCCCTGCGCCATCTACACGCTCAACCTCAAGGTGCCCCCCGAGCGCCACCGGCGCGCCAGCTCCCTCGGCGTGAGCATCCGTGAGCACAGCGTCTTCCACGAGCTGCTCGTCGAGATGCTCGACGCGGCCAAACTCGCGCCGCCGAAGCGCGAGCTCGCGGCCATGGCCGACGATGGCACCCTAACGAAGCAGCGGCGCGTGGGCAGCGTGAAAAGGCGGAAATAAGTTGAGCATGATCCAAGTTTCACACCATCACAGTTTCACAGCATAGTTTCACAGTTCACGGCGCGAGATGGCCCTCGTGCTCGTGCCGGCGAACACGGCGAGCACAGCGAGCGCCGACGCCACGCCCAAGCTGGAACTCAGCCCGGGTGACCGCTGGTTGCTGCTCTCGCAGTCCATCCATGTCAGCGTGAGCCTCAAGGGTCGTGGCTCGCTGCGTGGGACGGCGCAGTTCCGCATTCGGCTCAGCGCGTCCACGACAGAGATCCGGCTCAACTGCGCACCCACGTGCGTCGTCCACCGTTGCCTTCTCGATGGTGAGCTCATAACCACCAGTGACGCCCGCGCTGAGCCACAGCCAGTCGTGCCCGTTGCCGATAGCCTCGCCGAGGCTGTCGTGCCGCCATGCTGGCGGCGCACACGGGACCTCGTCTCCTTCCAACGGTGCCACGGTGCTGCCACCTTCATCGGATCGCACCAGCAGTGGGACGAGCCGCGAGGTGCGGGCTTCCACTACGGTGAGCTGGCGATCCCGCTGCCTGCTGCCATCGTCACGCGGGCTAGGCCACGTACAAAGGACGGAAGCGTGGCCATGGACGGGCCGGAGGTGACGCTCTCGGTCGAGTTCAGCGTGAGCGAGCCGCGTGGCGGCGTCCACTTTGTGCGCTCCGCCGGCTGCGCCGATGCCGTCTACGCGCACACGAGTGGCGAGTGGGGTGCTCCGCGCCGCTGGATGCCGTGTGTCGACTGCCCGCAGGTGCGCTGCCAGATCACGCTGCATGTGACGGCGGACGCGAGCTTGCAGGTGCATGCGAGCGGCCGCTGCCTCGGCGTGAGCAGCGCGCCGGTGGCGCGCTCCGCAGCACAGCGCCATGCCACGTGGGGCTTTGCGCTCGACGAGCCCTCCCTCGCGGCACAGGTCGGCTTCGTAGTCGGCCATCTCTCGTCACTGCCTCACCCGACGCTGCCCAATGTGACGCTCGTCCTAGGCACGCGCGACGCGTATCCATCTGCCGGCGTGGGCACCGCCTGTGCGGGCGCCGCCACCCCCGCGGGCGCCGCGGCCCATCCCAAAGGCGATGCAGCGCGCTCGCCGTCCGGCATGCGGCTCTGGCCACAGCTGCTCTACCTCGCACGCCACCTGCCGTCCACGCTCGCCTTCTTGCACCGCCACCTACTCGAGCCCTCGGTGGCTGCCGCGGCGGAGGCTCGCCTCGCGGCCGAGGAGGCTTCGGCCGAGGCCGCCAGCTCGGGTCGGGCGGGCGAAGGACCTTCCATGTGCAAGGACGCCCAAGACGGCGCTGCTAGGGCCTCCGAGGAGAGTGAGGCGATGGAAGTGGACGATGATGGTGTGAACAGGACGCTCGCGCTTGCCAACAGCGGCGTGAACAGCCAGCAGCATCTGAGCGCCAGCCACGGCGGCGGCGGCGGCGGCGTGAGCAACTCGTTGGCGGCCAGGGCGCCGTACGCACGCCACGTGCTCGTGGTGCTCGAAGGAGCTCGTGAGGAGACAGCATCGTTTGGAGGGCTGGTGCTGCTCTCTTCTCACTGGCTCCACTCGCCCGAGGCGCTCGAGCCGGCGCGCCCGAGCTGCATCGAGCTCGGCCGTGCGCTTGGCCGCTCGTGGCTGCTCGCGCTCTTGTGGCTCGACGGTTGGCGCGAGGCATGGCTTCTCATGGCTCTCGAGGGGCGCTTGGTGCACGAGTACACGCGTCATGAGTTTGGCTCGGACGAGGCAGGTGAGTGTCCATTGATGATGACCACTGATGATGACCGCTGATGACCACTGATTGCCACTGATGATCGCTGATGATCACTGTTCGGTTCGGACGAGGCAGCTCATCGGCTGAGCGAGGAGCGCGCGTGGCTCACGGAGGCGGGAGCGCCTCCAGAGGCTCTCGTGCCCGACAGCACCGAGCTTGAGCGGTGGGGCGGTGGGCTCCATCCCGAGCAGCTCTTCACCGAGTACCGCCGGCGCAAGGCGCCCCTCGTGTGGCGAATGATCGAGGCCGCTGCCATCCGCTCCGACGGCGGCCAACAGTCGCTCAGCCGGCTGCTCGCGCATCTGCTGCCCAGTCGGCCGAACAGGCGGCCAGTCGAATCGAGCTGCGCAGCGCACGCCGGCACGCCGACCGCCTCGACGTCCGCGGTGGCTGGGATGCATGAGCGCCGTCCTGAGCGCATTTCGTCGACGGCGGCACTGCTGGCGGCATGCGTGGCGCAGGGAGTGCGGTTGGGCGCCTCGTTCGCGAGCGAGTGGGTGTACGCCGCCAAGCCGTGCCCCACGCTGCGCGCCAACTTCGCCTTCAACCAGCCGCAGCACCGCCTCGAGCTCGTCGTGATCTCGCCCAAGCCGTTGGCCGCCGCACAGATCGGAGAGTTCCCCCTCGTCATCGGGTGGGGTGAGCACGACGGCGCCGACGGCGGCGTGAGCCGCACGATCGACAAGAAGCTCAGCCCAGTCGATCGGCAGCAGCTCATTGAAGTGGTGATCAGTTCGCATCGGCGACGGCGCCATCTCAAGCGCTCGCGCGCCGCCGTCGACGATGCGGACGAGGCGAGCTCCGCGCCGTGGCAGCTGCTCCCGCTGCTCTGGGTACGCCTCGACCCGCGGCTCGAGCTGCCAGTGCGCGTCACGTGGACCGGGCGCGCCGGCGATGGCGCGTGGGCCGGCATGCCCGAGAGCATGTGCACGGCGCAGCTGCTCTTTGATCGGGACGTGCCCTCGCGAGAGGCGGCGGCGGCGGCCCTCGCTACCTTTCCCAACCCAACGGCCGTCCACACACTCGTCGACGTGGCGCGCGACCGGAGCGTGTACTTCCGCGTGCGCACCGCAGCCGTTGCGGCGCTCGCGCGCCTCACGGCGCTCGTGTCGGAGGGCGCGGCTGCCGAGGCGCTCGTGGCGCTCGCGCGCGAGCTCCTGTGCGACACGGGCGGCCACGTCCTCCCGAACGATTTTGGGGACTTGAGCGAGTACGCGACGTTCAAGGCGCTCGTCGAGGCGCTCGGCACGTGCCGCGACGCCTCGGGCTTCACCCCGGCCGGCGCCTTCGAGCTGCTCCTCCAGCTCATCGACGAGAACGACAACGAGAGCAACGAGTTCGACGATGGCGCCTACGTGGGCGCGCTGCTCCGGGCGCTCGCGACCACGCGCTGCCGCCACCCAGGGGCAAAACGCGAGGTCGTTGCCCGAATCACGCGGCAGCTTCGGCTCGTCTCCGTCTCGTTCGAAGGGCGTGGCGCCGGCGCGCGCGACGGCGGCGCCCTCTGCCGCGCCGCGCTGCATGCGCTCTGTACAGTGGAGATTGCACGCGCGCACTCCGCATCGACCTCCGCCCCCGCCTCCGCCCCCGCCTCCGCCTCGGCCTCCGCCTCGGCCGACACCGCCTCCACCCCCAGCTGGCGCACTTACTGGCACTACGAGGCCGCCGGCCAGCTGCCGTCCGTGCGCCTGGCCGCCGCGGATTGCCTCCTCCGGCTCACCCTTCTCGCCGGACCTGAGCGGCCAGACGAGGCGGCAGCCGTTCGCGATGAAGCGGTTGGAGCCGAGTGTGAATTCACAGCTGGGGCTGGGCGCGAGGGCGGCACGGGCGGCACGGGCGCCGTGCGGCACGAGCCGTCGCACCCGCGCCCGACGTCCGTGCTCGGGCTCGCCCTCGGGCTCTCGGAGCGGCGGAAGGACGAGCCGTTAGAGCAGCTGTGGCTCTGGCAAGCGGTGCTGCGCCTGCTCAAGCAGGCTGTGAATTCACACTCGGAGGGGAGCCAGGCGGTGCGCGGCGCGCGTGCGGTCGGCGAGGACGGCCTCGACGATGAGGACGAGGCAAGGGACAGGCATGCACGCGCCGCCGTGAGCTACCGCGCGGGGCTCGAGCGCGAGCGGCGCCGGCTCGCGCAACGCGGGGAGGCGGCGCCCATTGCGGCCGCCAGCCTTCTGTGGGAACTCATGGGGAGAGGCTCGGCGGGGCACGCCCGGCTGCGCTTGACGCTCTGTGAGGTGTGGCGCCTCCTCTATGGCGAGGCGCAGCCGGGCTGCTTCGCCTTCGTTCCGCAGCCCCTCGGCCTCGCGCAGGTGCTCCCCCTCTACGAGCCGCTGCACGCCATCCTCGCGCGCCGCCAGGCCTCTCGTGAGGCATCGCGTGCCCTACCAGTAGGCTCCCTCAAGATCCAGCTGCACATGAACAAGATGACGGGCGGCACGCTCACGCACCACGTCGGTGTCGATGCGGCGGCCGGCGAGCCGACGGGCCTGGCCAAGGTCACATTCCGCTCGGCCATCGCCGAGAACGAGAAGCTCGAAGAGCTCCTCCCCGAGCTCCTCCGCACCTATCGCGAGCGTGCCGAGCGGCTCGTCTCGTTCAAGAATGTGCTCGCGGCGCCCGCGCCCGCACCCGCGCCGGCCCCAAGCGCAACGTACGCGTCACGGAGCTAAACCAAAATACGTCATTCTCCGAAACTTTTGATGGAGTGTGAAATCTCTTGTGAACATTGAGCTGCCGCCTCGGAAATGCCGGAGGACAAGGTCTTGGTGGAGGACCAGATACAATGCATCTCATTCAACCAGGACGCCACGCACATCGCCGTGGGATGGCGACGTGCGTGGTCCGTGTTCACATGTCAACCCTTCGCACCATGTGCTAGCGGTGACTGTGGTGTGGGAGTCATTCAGATGCTCTTCTCCTCATCGCTGATCGCCATCGTCGGCTGCGGCGAGCGCGCCGGCGACTCACCGCGCCGACTTCGGCTGTGGAACTCTTCGACCGCGGCGCCTGTGTTCGAGATACCCTTTGCAACAGATATCTTGAACGTGCTCATGAATCGATCACGCCTCATCGTCGTCATTGCCCAGGCAACGCACATCTTCGAGCTGGCAACCATGCGAATGCTGCACACGCTCGAGACGGATGCGAACCCACACGGCCTGGCGGCGCTCACACACGAGGGCGATACTTCCGTGTGCGCCCTCCTGCCGACGGCGAGTAGCGGCCCCGGCCGCGTGGTACTTTTCGACGCAGCGCACGGCCACGTGATGAGCACGATTGCCGCTCACCACTCGCCTCTCGCGGCGCTCGCCCTGAACGCGCGTGGCGACATGGTCGCGACCGCGAGCTTGAAGGGCACGGTCATCAGGGTCCACGGAGTGGCCACCGGCCAGCTCCTGCACACCTTCCGTAGAGGCACGGCGCGAGCGACCATTCACAGCATTGCCTTCTCGACGGAGGCGCCGACGGCGGCGGAGGGCGACCTGCAGCCAGCCACTGCAGCTGACGCCGAGCCGGCCGAAGGCAGGGCAAGCCCGGGCGCCGCCGGCAGAGCGAGCCCGGGCGCCGCCGGCAGGGCGAGCCCCGGCGCCGCCGGAAGGGCAAGCCCCGGAAATGGTTGTGCCGGCGGCAGCGGCAGTGCTACCGCCAGTAAGCAGAAAAAGGGAGCCATTACCGGCCCGCTCCTATGCGCCGCTTCCTCGACGGGCACCGTACACGTCTGGCGTCTGGGCGAAGTCCGCGTCGCGACTCCACGCGGCGGTGGCAGCAGCGGCGGCGCCACCGCGCGGCGCCGCGGCCCTCTCGGTGGGTTGCGCGAGAAGCTTGCCAACACGGCCTCCGCTGCGCATGCCGGACGGGACGTTGCCCACGTGCACGTCAAGATTCCTCCCCAAAAGGAAGGGAGCTGGTGCCGGGCGGCCTTGCGAGACGGCGGCACCGAGGATGGGAAGACGTATTTGCAGGTGGTCACCTCAAGCGGCTCGTTCCTGATGTACACACTCGAGGGCGGTGCCTGCACGCTGCTGGATGAGCGACGGCTCGTGCCCGCGGCGCAGTAGCCTCGGCCGCCTTGCATGCAAGTGCTCATCACAGCGCCTATACGCTGCTGGATGAGCGACGGCTCGTGCCCGCGGCGCAGCAGCCTCCTGGTTCGCATCTCGCCGCCATGTCGAGCGTCGCGGCGCGTTCGACGCCCCGACCTGCACCGCAGAACCAGAGACGAAAGAGAGGGGAGCCGTCAGCCGAGCGAGCGGTCTCTGACTCTCTTCTCCGTGTGCGTTCGTCGACCGACCGGGGCGGGGGGGGGACACGTTCCGTGCGGTCCGGAGGGGCTGCGCGGTCCTAAACTGGGTCCTTGTTTCACCCGTTTCATCCAGTTATGCACGCACGCACGCGCCGCGCACTTAGTTTAATAGTGCAAACATGGCTAGTAATACGCTGAGCGCTCACACGCTGCGTTCGCGCCTGTTGCCCACACAAAACACCTGTGAAGGAAAGCAACCGGAGAATCTTGCCACGCACGCATGCGGCATCCCAGTTGCCAGTACGACCGCGCAGACCGCCACCCGGGGTTTCGACCCACGCCACCATGAGCAACAGCGACTGAACTTTGGGCACAGTAGACTCCGCAGTCCTCCGGGCGACAGACAGTTGGCGCGCCTCTAGGGCATCGAGGATACGTCTGTCATGGCGCACTTATCGGGAGCACCTGTCAGCGGCTCACGACTGCTGCTCTGCGAATCTGCGTATCCGCTGGAGCAGCTCCTGCTTGATCTCGTCGGGCACCGTCCCTGCGCACGTGCACGTCGGCACACGGAATGCTCAGTCCCTGCCGTGAGCATTTGCTGGGAAGTTAGATGATGTGCCTTGGCGAGGCTCTCGCGGGAGTGGCAGCCTTGACGCCGTTCGAGGGCAGGGGTGTACCTCGCCCTCGCGGGATGATCTCCTGCGTCAGCTGCTCGACCGTCATGGTTGTATCACCCTTGCTACGAATGAGCTCTGCGAGTCGATCGGGCGGTCAGCATCCACAAGGGATTCCGACATGCGAGGCGGCTGTAGCAGCGTGCGAACGCAGCGCACGCACCCATAGTGTGCTCCTTGAGTCTATCCCTCCACCCGCAGTCGATCAGCTTCTGTCGCAAATGCTCCTTCAGCCTGTCGCCATCGCGAGAAAGCCACACACACAGGTTAGAGGCATCAGGTAGCCGCCCACGCGTGCACCAACGCACCACACACGAGTGCATCACCGCGCCGCATTCACCTGTCGTACTCTCCCGTCTGCTCGAGCTTCATTTGGATGCTGTTCTTCAACTCCGTCGTCGACGTCATCGTGGCGCGGGCGGCGGCTGACCACACCAACGCTAGCGCTCCTTCGTGGCGCTCGCCTGCGATGCTTCGAAGCGGCGTTTTGGGCGTTCGCCACGTCAGGCTCCGGCGGTTCACGAGAGTGTGTGTGAGTGACTGAGTGAATGAAGTGAGTGAGTGAGTGTGTGACGGTGACGATTTCGCGTAAACACGCATGCGCTGGATCTCTACTCGTGGTGAAGAGCAGAACTTTGCTCACTCGATGGATTGACTTGAAATGACTTGGCTTGAATTGACTTCTTGAACTTGACTTGACTTGACTTGACGGCTTGACTAAACTTGTGGAATCTCAATCGCCGCATGGCCGTCTACGACTTTCACAAGTGGGACGTCGGACTCCTTGGCAGCGCGCTCGGCTCCTCATTCGGTCCATTGGCTCGCGAGAAACTCCTACTGACTGCCGCGCGTAAGGCAGTGCTAACTTGTAGTGGCGCGAGCATTCTCTCTTCCATCGTCAGCCAGCACCCCATCGAGAGCCTCATGCTCGAAGCCGCATCAGCACATGAGCAGATAGCCGGTGACGGTGTGAAAGCCTACGCTCTTATGCTTGACGCTGCACGCGCCGAGGTGGGCCAACAGCTGCAAGCGCTTCCTAAGGACCGCCAAGCGGCATGGCGGGTGCGCTTGTCAAGGGCCGTCTGCTGGTTGCAGCTCGAGGTGCTGCCGCACAACCTCACAGAGTGCTGGCGAGAGCAGGCGGTGCGCACGCTGGACGGCGATGACGCCTTTCGTGCCGATGCGTATCGTGTAGCCGCAACGGCGCTCGGCGTGCAGCTGGGTGCGAGCGCGTCGGCCTCGCTCTCCGAGGCGCTCATCGAGGCGGTGCTGCCTGCCCGAGCGGCCACGCTGCTGCCTGCTGGAGCGGCCACGTGGCAACTCGACGGGACGGTGGCGCGCGCGAGGTGCTTGGCACTCGTCGCCGCACCCGGTGCGCAGCCGAGTCGCTCGTGCGCAACCGCAGGGCGAATCATCGGCGGCACGCCGTCCTCGGAGCTGATGCCAGTGTTCGGCAAGGATGGTGTGCTTCTGCTGCTCGGTGCCCATGCGGCAGCGCCTGAGGTTCAGACGGCAGCGGAGGCTAGGGCTGTGGAGGCTGGCGTGCCCGCCGAGGTGGTGGTCAGTGCGGATCAAGCGCCTGCCGGCGGCATAGACAGCGCGGCCGTTACTTGTAACGGCATAGACAGCGCGGCCGGCCGGTGGGTGGACTTCGTGCATGCATCGCGGGAGGCGTGGGTGCAGACAGCCCATGCCGCCGGCGTGCGGCTGTTACTGAGCGGTGCACCACTTAGCGCGCTGACGGTGCAATTGTGCGCACAGCACGGCGTATGCGCCGTGCCCGGCGTCGATGAGGACGACCTGCGCGCGCTCGCTACCGCGGCTGGCATCTCCATCCTTCAGCGCTGGCCTCGGCCGGCAGAGCTCACGGCGCTGCTCACACCGACTGCGGGCTTCGCTCAGCCAGGATGCAGCTTCGAGTGCTTGCGCTTGGGCGGGCGGGGCTACGTGCGCGTGCAGCTCGCGAGCGCGCCGCAGCTGTGCTCGCTCGTCGTGCGTGCTACCTCGCCTGGACTTGCAAACGAGTACGCTGCCGCCGTCGGCCGTGCACTGCGGAGTTTGCGACTGTGGCTGGACGCGGGGCGCACGAGGACTGACGCGGACGCAAAGGAGTGGGGGCGCAGAGTGTTGCTGGCGCTCCCGGGCGCTGGGGCGGCTGAGATGCAGCTCGAGGCGAGCGTGCGACGGTTGGTAGCCGCGCAGAAGCAAGCGCGTACGAGCGCGAGCGCCACGGCGCTCCTTCCTGAGCAAACGGCCGTGCTGCAGATCCTCTCCGCCGCGCTCCTCGCTCCCGTGCGACAGGTACGTTGATTGCCACGGATGAGCCGCCTTGCATGCAAGTGCTCACCACAGCGCGTCCGTCGCTCCGTGCGACAGCTGCACATGAATGCGGCGCAAGCGCGCGCGCTCTCGGCGCATGCGAGCCGCTGGCCGTCGGTGCTACAGAGCCTGCGAGCTGCGCACGATCGGTCGTCGCGGTGCGCGCTGGGACTCGTGTTGGTGCCGCCGCAGGCGCCGAGTGCGGTAGGCGAGGTGCACCTGCAGTCGCTGTCCGATGCTGCCAGTGCCGGCATCCTCGAGCCACTCGACCTCAAACTGCAGCTCGTCGATGGCGTCCTGGGCTGCCTCGCGCAGCTGCTACTCATTGATGATGTCTTGCCGGTCCGACGAGGGCGGCTGCAGGCAGCGGCGCGGCGCGGCGGCTTGCTGGAAACGATGAGCGCAAGCGCAAGGCAGCGGCGGCGGAGCCGCGATCCTGAGAGCGAATCTGAAAACGAGGAGGCGGGGAAGGTTGAAGATGAAGACTCGTGTGAAGACTGAGAATGATAGACCAGGGCCCTTCCAAATTAGGAGATGTTATTGAAAAAGATTCGCGATCTGGCTTCCTTCGAGAGCCTGCGCTGTGGATTCACGTCCGACATGATCTACGCCTTCCTCGCTGCCTCTGCCATTGCCTTCGCGCCTCCGGCGTCACTCTTCCAGGCGTCGCCGGCTGTGCGCTTCGCAACGCCAGTCATGCAGCTCACGCGCGGTGGCGCGCCGCTGCTCGAGGAGGCGTGCACCATGGGCGGCGGCCGTCCCCAAGGCACGTTTGTTCGCCAGTCAAATGGTGTTGTTGTGCCGACGACGCATGCGTCCGCTTCGGCGATGACCCCGATGCTCGACAAGGTGGGTATGCTCCAGGAGGCGTGCACCATGGGCGGCGGCCGCGTCCAAGGGACTCTTGTCCGCCAATCCAACGGTGTCGTCGTGCCGGAGGCTGCTTCCGCTCCAGCGACGGCCCCGACGGCCCCGACGGCCTCGACGGCCTCCACGGCCGAGATCTTGCCGGAGGCCTGCACGATGGGAGGTGGCAGGCCGAGCGGCACCCCTGCCCTCGGCTCTTACAAGTCTGGCTCAGCAGTCACCCTTGCGCAGCGGCTCTGAGATAATTGTGTGGCTCTCTGGCGTTTTTTCGTGCGAGGATGTGGAGGATGAGGATGCTCACTGGCGGCGTGAGCCCGTGACCGCGTGGCGGCTTCGTTTATGGCTTGGAGGCATGCGTGCCACAGACGAAGGCATTCACTTAGAGTGAGTTACCCATGAACCAGTCATTCTATTACTTAAGTGATGAGGAAATTCCATATCTCCTCACTCTCGAGGCATATCTGGAACGCTGTAAGATACTTTCGGTGCGGTGCCTCCAAAGTTTCGTCTGATGACGGTTCGACACGGCGCGACACCTTTTCTCTTTTCGTGCGCATGCGTCGGCCGCCGACCGGCGCCGATGGCCCTCCGCTGGAGGGTAGACCACGACAAGCACGTATTGCTCACCAACTTTGCGCGGCGCGGCTGGACGCGCGCGACAGATGATGGCGATTGGAACTTTTATTGGGCCGACAAGGAGGGCACAAGGCAAATCTTCTCGGCCGAGTCGGGCGTGCGGCTCCACGATGGCCAAGTGATCTCGCATTTTCCCAATCATTACGAGCTCACGCGCAAGGACCTGATGGTGAAGAATATCAAGCGCTACCGCAAAGAGGTCGAACGCACCTGGCTCGAGCGCATCGACGGCGCGAGCGGCCTACCCATGCCTGACCTTGACATCATTCCCACGACATTACTTCTGCCCAACGACTTCTCGCTCTTCGTGGAGGAGTACAAGAAGTCGCCCTCGCTCATGTGGATCATGAAACCCACGTCCAAGTGTCAGGGCAAGGGAATCTTCATCATCAACAAGCTTGCGCAGGTCAAAAAGTGGGCCGCCTCACGCAGCGCACAGCTCGCATCCCGTGACGCCTACGTCATTTCGCGCTACATCAACGACCCGCTTCTCATCGGCGGAAAGAAGTTCGACCTGCGCATCTACGTGCTGGTGACGTCGTACCGTCCGCTCAAGGTCTACATCTACCGCCATGGCTTCGCGCGCTTCACAACGGTCAACTACTCGAACGACGCACACGACCTGGACAACGAGTTGATGCACCTGACCAACGTGGCGATCCAGAAGCACTCGGAGGGCTACTCGCACTCGCACGGCGGCAAGTGGAGCCTGCGTAACCTGCGGCTCTACGTGGAGGGCACGCGTGGCACCGAGGCTGCTGTGAAGCTCATGGCAGACATCGGCTGGATCATTATTCATTCGCTCAAGGCTGTCCAGAACGTGATCATCAACGACAAGCACTGCTTTGAGATGTACGGTTACGACATATTGATCGACTCGTCGCTCAAGCCGTGGCTTCTGGAGGTGAACGCCTCGCCCTCGCTCTCGACCACCACTGCGACGGACAGAGCGCTCAAGACGGCGCTGATTAGCGAGGTGATCGACATCGTGCTGCCGCCAAGCTTCTTCGAGCACGCAGGCCGCCAAAGCACCGGTCCGTACATTCCCGGCGCTCCCGCGGCCGCTGCGACGAGCCGGCGTGGCTCTGCGGCGGCCGACGCGAGCGCCGATGGTGCATGCGCGCCCGGGAGCGGCCTGCCGAGCGGCGGTGGCTTCGAGGTGCTCTACGACGAAGCTGTGGAACTCGACGCCGAGCGTGCGCGCAAGGAGGCCAGTGAGATGTCGCGCGGCCGGGCGGGCAGTCGGCCCACGCACACTGGCGGCCGAGGCGCTGCTGGACGCAGCGGGTCATCTTGGGCTCCGTGAGAGACAGGACGTAGGTGAGTTTCAGTTTGTTCTTAACGGCCGTGTTCTTTCCCCGTTACAAAAAGCGACCTTCCCGCGTGAGATTTGGTTGCAGCAAGCAGGTAGCTTCTCTGTGTCTCGTTTCATGGAAAGTGACACGGAGTGTCTCTGAGGAGAAGCTAATAGTATCATCGCGCCGCGTTCAATCACTCTCGACCACTGAAGTTCTTCGTATCTTCTCGAGTGTCTCGTTTCACTTTTGGTCCGGTGTCTTGGGTGTCGAATTATAAACATTGGCTGTTAAGGTTTGAGGGTGCTCCCAGTGGTGGGAACACCGCCACCGTTCGCCCCCCCCCGACGTATCTGGCCGCCAATGAGATGTTCGGTCGAGCAAGTCTCCTTGTGTGGATTCAACTGATGACCCTTTCTCGAGAAAGTCCAATTCCCGCGCGGCGCACCCGACTTGCTGTCACCGCGCACATGGCAAGGCGCATCGAGATCAATATCATCAGCTCGGACGAGGAGGATGACGAGACGACGTTGGATCGCCGGCTTTCGGGCCTGCCAACGGTCCTGCGCTCGACATTGGAAAGCAATCCTGGCAAGCGCAAGGCAAAGGATGTAGAGTTGCTTTCCGCTGATTCAGACGAGGAATGCGTGGAAGTGAGCCCACCAGATAGATCAAGCCACGCCGCCGGGTCATCTATGGCCGCGAACTCGCTCGCCAGTCCAAGCAAGGCTGTGAACGACGAAGCGGATAGTGACGGCGACGACGACGTCATCTTCCAAGGGCGCAAGGGCGATTTGGCGCTTTCGGATTTCCCTCACGCTCGCGAGAACTGTGCCACCTTCCGCTTCACTGATGGCCCGACGCTCCGGTGCGCGAACTGCTACTGTTTCGTCTGCGACCAGCCAGCACCCACCTGCCCAAAGTGGATTGAGCACTGCCATGCCACGCACACGTCGGCCCGCTGGCGGCAGGAGCGCGAGGCGTGGAAGCTCCGCGCGTCCTCCGCATCCGCGTCGTCGTCGTCGGCATCAGCATCCGCCTCGTCGGCGGCGGCGGCGGGCAGGAAGAGCCTGCCGACAGCGCACGTGCCTGGCGGCGGCGGCGGCGTCATATCGTGTGAGGTGATCATGAAGCGGGTCGAGCAAGTCTTTCCGATCGAAGCCGCCGCGCCACCAAAGCTCAAGGCTACGCTGCGGCCTTACCAGGCCCAGTCTCTGGCGTTCATGATACAGGTGGAGACGACAAGCGATTTGCAGCTGCTCGGGGGGCTGGGAGTTGGGGGGAGTGGGGCTGGGGTGCGCGGTGGTTGGCTGTGCGACGAAGTGGGCATGGGGAAGACGTGCGTGTGCGCCGCCCTCATGCTAGCACAGCCGGCGCCGAAGCCCACGGGCGAGGCTCTGGCCGCCATGCGCAACCTCTTCGGCCGCTCCCTCACGAGCAAGACATGGACGATGACCATTGGGGGCACGTTGTACAGCACCCAAGGCCACGAAAATGATCTCAGGGCGCCCGAAATGCTGATGACGCCGCTCAAGGAAGTGACGTTTCAAGAGAAGGTAGAGGGCTTCCCCGGCAAATATATCACGCGCACTCGAATGGAACTGGACAAATACAAGCCGAAGCGGCCCAATCCAGAGTTCGCCAAGTGGACGAAGCCGGAGGTCGTGACGCTGCCGGTGACCGTCGTGCTGACGACGAATGCGTTGCTTGGCCAGTGGCAAGATGAGCTCGCCAAGTTTGCGCCGTCGCTGCGCGTGCGCTGGTACTATGGCACGACGAAGCCTAAGATCTATGCCGATCTGATGAATACCGATGTCGTGCTCTCGACGCATGGCACGACGATGTTTACTGATGGCGGCCATCATATGGGCAAATACATTCGCGTCCACCGGATCATCATCGACGAATGCCATGGGCGCGACGCCATCGCGCATGCAACCAGCTCGTTGAGAGAAAGAGCCACCGGCTCCGAAAGCATGGGCGGCTTTCGATTTGCGTGGGGTGTGACAGGCACGCCCCTGTCGAGCTCGGTGAAGGACCTGTACAAGATGGCGGATCTGATCGGCCAGTGGGACGGCGGGCTGCAACTCCGCAAGTACCACGACGACGACTCGTGCCGGTCGGAGCTGCCCGGCGTGCTCCAGCGCCTCATGATCCGGCACACGAAGGCCCAACGCATCGGGGGACAGGTAGCACTCGCGCTGCCGGACGCCGATTGCGCAACGGTGTGGGTAGACATGAGTCCGAGCGAGCGCCGCCTCTATGACGAGTCGACTCACAGACATGAGCACAAGCTGGCTTCCCTGATCGAGGAGCCCAAGAAGGCAAAGACGTTTAGCGTCGAGACCGCGCTCAACGAGCGCCGCCAAGCCTGCTGCGGCGCCGGCGTGCTACCGAGGTGGACACAAAGCAATCGATGTTTCAGCTCGAATTGGCATGCCCCGACGGGACGAAAACTGCAGGTGCTCGTAGACGACCTCGAGCAGCTTCGCGCCACCGAGCCGGCGCTGCATGCCGTCGTCTTCACGCACCACTTGGACGCATACGCCGCCATCACAAAGAGGCTGGCAGAGGCCGGCTTCGTCGTGTGTGGCTTCACCGGCGGCGTGTCCGCCAAGGAACGCCACCGCTCGATCCGCGAGTTCCAGGAGTCTGCAGAGGCTTGCGCCGCACATGGCAAGGGCGCCAAGAAGGCCAAGGTAACGCCGCCCAAGGTATTCGTGGCCACGATGAAGGCGGGCAACGTGGGCATGACACTCACCGCCGCGACTCGAGTGTATCTCATGGAACCATGCCTCGACCCGTCAATGGAAGTGCAGGCAGCGGGGCGCATCCATCGCCTCGGGCAGACGAAGGAGGTTTTCGTCAAGAAGCTCTGCTACAAGCACTCGCTCGATGGCGCCATCGTCCATCTGCACAAGGAGCTCAGTGCGGGTACACTTTCGATTGTGGACAACCAATTCCCGGTGGAAGCCCTGCGGATCCTCCAGGCTGACAGATGAGGATGTTACATGTTTATCGACGTGATTTCGTGACTCGGTTACGGTTTCTTGTGCCGTTCGGCCGCTTGTCAGCGCCGCACGGCACGTGTTGCGTTGCGTGCTTGTCAACCGGCGGCACGGACCTTGCGTACGCACCGGGCGGGGCCGAGACACCGTATGGTTTTCATCTTTATACACGTGTGACCGACGATGACTGAATGCCTTACGACAGAGCAGTTCGTGCAACACGCGCAGCTGCTGCGCATCATCCGCGGTCCGTGTGCATCCCCACAACTACATCACACTGTTCATCAGCATGCTTTCCCCGTCTCACACACGTCCCTGCACTGTGCGGTGGCGCACCGTGAGTTCCCGCTCGCCTCGCTAGAGGATCACTCAAATCATGGCAAAGACCTCCTTGGCGGCCTTGATGGTTTTCTCGATGTCAGCGTCCGAGTGCGCGAGTGAGACGAAGCCGGCCTCGTATTGCGAGGGAGCGAGGTACACGCCACGCTCGAGCATGCCCCGGTGCCACCGTGCAAACTTGTCCGTGTCCGACTTGGCCGCGTCGGCGAAGCACTTGACTGGCCCCTCGCAGAAGAAGAAGCCGAACATGCCGCTGATGTGGCCGCCGGTGACAGCGTGGCCAGCCGCCTTGCCGGCGGCGAGGATGCCGTCGATGAGCTTCTTGGTCTGCTTATCAAGGTACTCGTATGAGCCTGGCTGCCGGAGGATCTTGAGAGTCTCGATGCCCGCGCGCATCGCGAGCGGATTGCCCGAGAGGGTGCCAGCCTGGTACATGGGGCCCGCAGGCGCCACCATCTCCATGATCTCCCTCTTGCCCGCATACGCGCCCACGGGCAGACCGCCGCCGATGACCTTGCCGAAGGTGGAGAGGTCAGGCGTGATGCCCCAATGCTGCTGCGCGCCGCCGTACGAGATGCGGAAGCCTGTCATCACCTCGTCGAAGACGAGCAGCGCGCCGTTGTCGTCGCAGAGCTGGCGCAGCCCCGTGAGGAAGGCCTTGTCCGGCACGATGAAGCCCGAGTTGCCCACGACGCCCTCGAGGATGACACCGGCGATCTCGCCCTTGTTCGCCTGGAAGAGTGCCTTGACGGTCTCGAGGTCGTTGTACGTCGCCACCAGCGTCGACTGCGATGCGCCCACGGTGACGCCCGGCGAGTCAGGCAGCCCAAGAGTCGCGACGCCCGAGCCCGCCGCCACCAGGAAGGCGTCGGCGTGCCCGTGGTAGCAGCCGTCGAACTTGATGATCTTTTCGCGCTTGGTGTACGCGCGCATCAGCCGCAGCACGCCCATGCACGCCTCGGTGCCCGAGTTGGTGAAGCGCACCATCTCGACCGACGGCACCGCGTCGATCACCATCTTGGCGAGCTCGTTCTCGAGAGCGCAGGGCGCACCGAAGGACGTGCCCTTGTCCATCGTCTCCTTGATCGCCGCGAGCACCCTGTCGTCCGCGTGACCCACGATCGCTGGGCCCCACGAGCCGACGTAGTCCACGTACTCGTTCCCGTCGACATCGTACGCCTTGCTGCCCTTGGCGCGGTCGAAGACGACGGGTTCACCGCCCACCGACTTGAAGGCGCGCACCGGCGAAGAGACACCGCCCGGCATGATCGTCCGTGCCTCCGCCATGATCTTGGAGGACTTTGCAGTCGAGAAGCCCGTCGCCTGTTCAGCGACACACATCGAACGTGCACTCAAAATCAGCCCCACGGTACAAGAGCGCAGGCGCGGCGCGGTCGCGATGTTTCGTTGGCAGGTTCGACGCGCAGCTCGACGAACCGCGACCATGCTCACGACCGGCTGCTGCGTCTGCTGCTGCTGCACAAAGTGCGGACCGCTTCCGGCGAGGAATGAGAGCGAGGCAGTGGTAATGGCGGCGATCATGGTCTGCACGCCCGACGATGAGGACGAGAGGGAGGTCGCGCGAGATGGGAAAAGCAATGATTGGAAAGTCGCGCGGAAAAAACGTTCCCCACGTGGCGCGTTGTCTCTCTCTCTTCGATTCTCACAGAGAGCGCCTCTCGACCTACGAGCCCTGGTCGCCGTGTGTATTAACAGATCGGATGGTATCGTCTCTTGGGCCTCTCAAAGAGTCAAACCGACTAAACTCGGCACCTAAAAAGCAATTGCTAAAAAGCAATTGTCTGTGGTCTCTGTCCCCACGTCTCAAGCCGAGCCTGACGAAACTCGTGTGTGTGGCCGGCGGACGGCCGCGCCCCGGTCCCATACAGGCGCCCAGCTCGAGCTTCAAGCTACGCCAGAGTGAGTATGCCGGCGAGCAGCGCTATCAGCGCGAGAAGTGCAAGTATTGCCACGTCCGGCCGTCCATCGTCCGCGTCGATGCGCAAGGCCGCCCCAGCTCCTCCTGCTCCTCCTACAGAGAGTCCAAGCGAACGACGGGCGCGCGACGCGCGAGCGAACGACGGGCGCGCGATAGAGCCGTGATTCACAAGCAGATGATCGACGACGGCCGCCGCTGACGGGAAGGCTCGCGCCCACTGCGAGTGGTAGCAGCCGTTCTCGTACAAGCAGAGCTGCGTTGGGGCGGCGCAGCCAACGCCCTCCTTGCAGCGTGAATTGCCAGGCCCAGCTACTGTCCTGAACGCCTTGCATCGGTTGACTTGCGCCCACCTGCGGAACTGCTCTTGCACCGATTCACACGTGTCGGCTTGGATGCCGCAGCAGCAGGTCGAGGAGGGACTCGCTATGCTCCGCGACATCCTCTGCCGGACGAGCTCACCGGCCGGCGCAGGGCTGCGTGCGCAGCAGCCACTCGTGTTGACCATCGCGTCGTTGCGGCAGTGGTGGATAGAGACGGGCAACGGATCGGCTCGCGTGAGTCCGTATTCGTGACCGGCGGCGGTCGCAACAGCCGCCCATTGCGTGCGGCTCTTGGAGGCAGGGTCCACCAAGTGTGACGCCATGAAGCCGCCGTTGGAGAAACCGCTCACAGAAATCGAGTGGGGCTCGGCCAAGCCCTCCGCAACAAGCGCCGCGACGATGCCATCGATGAACGAAACGTCGTCAATCTTTTCGTTCAGGGCCGGGCCGCAGCAGTGTGGCGCATGGAAACTCGAACCGATGCCTTCGGGAGCTACCAGCCCGACTCCGCGTGCATCCGCAACGTCTGCAAATTTGTCGATCTCCATTTCAGCAGTGCACCCAAAGCAATGCACGAGGACGATGAATGGCAGTGGCTTCGCATGCGCACATGATGACGGCAGTCGAACGATGTATGATCTGCCGTCGGCTGTTGATCGATGCGCTGGGATGCCGCACGGATGCGTCGCTGCGACACTCAGCCACGGCAGAATGACGCCGGCGGAGGACATTGTACGAGTAGACTACGGTAATTATAGGACACCTTCTTCGAGGACCCCCGCAAAGCGCATTCCCGGGGAAGGCCGCGGCGGGGGCTGGCCGAAATTATGCAATGGTTACTAGTCGAGCGTCCACATCGTGCACCTCTAGCAGCGTCGTACCGGTCACCCTCGCGGCGTCCGCCTTTTGTCCTGCATGCCGCCGCCAGCGCCGTCGTCCCGTCGCTGCTCTAATGGCATCCTTACCTTCTTCAACCCGACGGAGGCCAACCTTCAGAGACTCGACACCTTCTGCTCGGAGGAGACGAACTACGCCGTCTACGGCGAGGCGGTGTGCCAGCACACCAAGTTGCCGTTGATCCACGTCGTGTTCAAGCTGAAGAAGCAGTGTTCCATCTCGACGGTGCAGAAGATCCTCGGCGATGGCAAGCAATGCGGCTTCAGGTCGTTCTCGGAGATGGGCGTGCTGGAGGACCCCGAGTCGTCGAAGTTTGCCCCAAAGTACGCCAAGAAGGGCGACCAGACCGAGATCGAGTGGGAGACGCACGGAGACAACGGGCCGAATTTCGGGTTGAACTACAAGGGCAAGGAATTCCACGAGTGGTTGACGATGGGCGCTAGGACCGACCTCAAGCGCAAGGAGGAGGAGGCGGGGGGGGAGACGGCGGTGGCGAGGGCGGCGGGTATGGAGACGGAGTCGATCGAGGGTGACGTGGCAGAGGCGGGGGCGGCGGCGGCGGCGAAGACGGCGGCTGAGGCGGAGGAGGCTGAGGCGAAGGCTCGTGAGGCAGAGGAGGTAAAGGCGGCAGAGGAGGCGACGGCGGCGGAGGGGGCGGAGCCGGCCAGAGCACGTGCGGCAGCGGCGTTGGTGGAGATGGCGACGGGCGCGATGACGTTGTCGACGAGGTGAACAACTGTCTATGATACAATTGTAGAGGAACGGATCAGTTCTTGCGAAAAATAAATCATATGAAAGTATGAAGGATACACGATCGTGTTCGCGTCATCGCTGATGCTCGACCTCAGCCATCCAAAAGTGGCCCGCCGGGCGCAGTTTCGTGACGATTTTCGCATCGATCCGTCGGCCGGCACGCTCGCGCGACAGCAGCGCGAGCTGTCGCTGCTCGTCCGAATGGAAAAATATGGCGCTCTCGTACTGTGGGCCGATGTCCATTCCCTGCCTGTAGCTCGATGTCGGGTCCGGCACCATGCCCCAATAGGACTCGAGCAGCTCGGTGAACGTGAGCACCAAAGGGTCAAAGGCCACTTGGACCGCCTCGACGTGGCCGCTCCGGCCTGTGCACACATCCTCATACGTCGGCGACTCGGACTCCCCTCCGCAATAGCCGGCAACCGCCACGAGCACACCGGGAATGGCAGCGAGCGAGCGGCGGAAGTGCCAAAAGCAGCCGGCGGCGAGGGTGGCCACAGTCGCGCGCCCGAGCCACCTTGTGCCTCGATGCGTCCTCAGGAGCGCTGCCAAGGCGGGAGCGGGTGGTTCCGGCAGCCACACCGGCATCGGTTCACCGCGTGGCACAAAGGCCAGGGCAGCCGCGTTGATGCAGTACACGCCGCCCAGGTCATGCCCGAGGTGGAGGCCTGTGTGGCTCTCTACGAGTTCGACACGCGCAGTGCCCGCACTGTAGTCCATCGAGGGCTTGAGGTGCTTCGACAGCGTGCCTCCGGTCGCCACGAACGATGGCCATCCCGACGTGCTGCGCCTTCGCTGCACGCTGTCGAAAAGCGGGGCGCCAGTGGCAGCGGAGACAAAGACACCATCCGAACCTTCGGCTGGAAAGGGTGTGCCATCCGCTAGAGTATACGAGTGTGGCGGCTCGGTGGAACCGAAGAGGAGCACGCGCGCTGCTATTGTGGTCCAAGAGGTGTGGCGCCCATTCTGCTGAAATTCGACGGACGACATCACTTGATAGCCAAGCTCACCTATGACGATAGGCGTGCTCATCGCATCGGCTATGGTCTGCTCGTCGCTGCTGCGCTCTGCAGGCAGGGTCATTAGCCTTCTGAGCTCAGCATCAGTCAACGCCTTGGTATCGAGTACGGGCTCCTCGTCACCAGCGAGATAACCCCAGCCATTAGCGTCGGCGATGATCTCCTCTGACGCGGCGCTCGCCGTTCCGATGGCGATCCATGTTGGGCCATCGGTGCCATGCAGCCGCTTGAACATCGCCACGCTGGGCTGATATCGGTAAAGGCTCGCGCCCAATGCCTCGCTCAGCTCGAGCAGCGGTATCGACGATCGGCTACAGACGCCGAGCTCAAAGATGGCCCGCACACCACTGATGCTGTCTACCTGTGCGGCTGCCCTCCCATCATCGCCGTGGATGTGAACGAGAGGCATCTTTCCAAGGGCATGTTGTAATCCATGTGCAAGAGTGTGGTCCTCGCCAGGTCGAAGCAGCACCACAGCAGCTTGGTGGATCGGAGTTGTGCACATCGCCAGCCCAGAGAGCAGCGTCGTGCGCATCATGCAGATGTGAGCGCCGCATACACCTTTGTGAATGGAGGCACTCACCATTTGCAGTGGCAGATCAATGTCTGAGGTGTGAAATCGGTGTGAAATTCACAACACGTTCACCTCCGCTCAACACGGCACCTCAACACGTTCACACCTGAATCAACACACATCTCGATCTCCAACTTGAACTTCCATTCACACATGCTCTGCACGTTCACATCATGGTTGCACACCACGCACTTGCCCAGCGGAAGGATCCGTTGAGAGCTTGAGACCTGAGTCGACGACGAACAATGAAGAACCTCTCCTAGAACGACCTCTCCTAGAAGCTAGAACCTCGTCTCACTCATGTCTCATCCTGCGCGCGAGGCGTGTCCGAGCAACAACGAAGCATGAGAGGCGGCGCACTTGGGCGCAAGGGCGCTGCCAACATGGCGGCGGCGCGCGTGCTGCGCAGCGTACCCGTGCGTAGAGTCCGTATCGGACAATGTGGCCGAGCACACTTGGCGGCAGAAGACCCTCGGCCTCATCATACCACGAATGGTTGCGGCCTGCCAGGTCGATGAAGCCACCTACCTCCCCGTATCGGGCAAAGTCATCTCGCATTCGGTGGCGCACCTCCTTGGACGAGAGCAAGGTGGACGAGAGCGTCGAGCCGCGCGCTTCGAGCGCGGGCGCTATGCGCGCGAAGTTGGGCGGGAGCGCCCTTTGGCCGGCATCCACGCCCTTACGAGACACGTAGTCAACCACGATGAAGTGGTTCTCGTCCATGAAGGTCTTGCCGCCATCTACGACCTCCTCCCAATAGCCTGGTAAGCTTGGCGCGTCCCAATCTTGCACATTGTCCAGCAGATCGGTGCCGAGGACGAAGGAGAAGTCGTACTCTGGGTACTTCTCTTTGAGCCGTCGCATCAGGACGACGGACGGCACGTTGCGTGGATTGCCCACCTCCTCGTCGCATACCTTGACGCCAAAGTGCGAGCCGAATGTTGTGTTCACGGCAAGGTGCGCCATGATGAGCCGGTGCACGACCGACGTCCTCAACTCTGGCTTATCTGGTCGGCGCGCACAGGGCGTCAGCCAAACCTCGTCGGCCAGCTTTGAGTGCACGATCTCGGCGGCGGTATTCAGGTGCGAGTTGGTGATAGGGTCGAAGGAGCCGCCGAAGATTGCGATTCGTGGACGTCGAGGTGGCAACTCTAGTGCGATTTTCTTCTCACGATCTTCTTCTATTTGGCTCCTCCTCCGCTGCATTTTCGCTTCGGTCAGGCTCGGCTTCATCGCTGGCCGCATCTTGCTGTCTTCACTCAAATTTGAGCTCGGATCCCGCCGCGAAATCGCGAGGCAGCAGGTCGCTGCGGCGGCTGCGGTGGCGCCGCCACCTGCGATGGCCAACCGAGACGCGAAACGCATTTTCCTCTAGGTGCTCTTCGAACTCCGAGCGAGAGGCAAAGTGCGCACCGAGCAGGTCGTGGAACACCAAGGCAATGGAGACGCGCCAGATCGCAGTTTCGGGTTCGTCAACTCGGTGCATGAGATTCCACATGAATCCGGCTTTGATCAGCCATCGCTGAAAAGTGCTCAAGTTTGTGTTGTGACTGTGAAAAATTGCGTGTCTCTATTACCATGTCGGCACGTATCTCTATAACAAGGTCGACCTCGGCGTCTTTGAGTCTTCCGCCCGACCTTATCAGTCTGCTCAGCGAGCTGGACGTCTCAGATCTGCGCTCGGTGCGCATCGCGCGCGCCATGTCCTCCTGCGTGCAGCGCGCAGCCCGCAAACGTGCCCGGGCAGCCTTCTCAGCCTGTGCAACCCCACAAACGTCTCTTTGCAGGTCATCTCGCCCGAAATGTGGCGGGGGCTGCCGGCGGCGGATCGACAGAAGCTTTCGGCGTTGCTGCCGGTTTCGCCACAGAGCACGGAGGAGGAAATAAACGCGCAGGCGGAGCAGATCATTGAGAAGCACGTCGGAGCGACGGAAGCCCATTTTTTCGGCACTCCGATCGAGCACTTCCACACGGCGCTTCTCGCGGGCGAATTCGAAGCCGAGGCGGTGCTCGCCGCTGAGCAAGCTGAGGCACAGCGGCGCATCGACTGGGTGGACAAGCAGCGTGAGCACCACAATGCCATGGTGCATCAGCTCCACTACATCAAGCGCACGTGGACGCCGCCGCCGCCGCAGCTGGCCAAGCTTCCCAAGGGGTCGGGCAGGGGCAAGTCGGACGAGGCGCTCATGTACTCGAAGGCGAGCGGTGGCTTGGTACGGCGATCCAAGACGGGAGGCGTCGGCGTGCCGCTCGGGCGGCCGTGCCTTGGCGACAGCCGTGCGGGCTCCACGGCCGGCGGCGTCATCGAGATCCAAGGCAGCACGGGCGGCGCAGGTGGCTCCCGCGGCACCTTGTTCCCCAAGTCGGCAGGCGTCCCGATTGGGACTCCGCTGTGCCCGACGGGTGTGCACAACGCGGCCGGCACCAGCGGCGGCGGTGGCGGCGGAGGGGGCAGCCGGACGGGGGGGTCGCAGGGGGGCGCCCGGACAGGGGGCGCGCCGCCCTTGCCGCTCATGGGCGGCTATCCGCCGCGGCGCGCAGCGGGCGGCGAAGAAGACGATGAGATGCTCGGGGAGCTCTCGGACGAAGATGATGAGATGCTCGACGAGCTCGAAGGCACTGCGGGCGGCACAGGCCTGCCCGTGGCCCCGCCTCTGAAGCGGCCCCGCCCAACCGATCAACCGTTGGGCGGCTACGGCTACCCTGGCGCGCTGGCGGGCGGGGCGGAGGCCGATGAGGGCGTCGGCGTCGGCGGCGGTGTGAACTTCTTCTCCCTCGTGCGCGACGCGATGGCGAGCGTGCCGCAGGCCCTCGCGCCCGCCGAATACATTCGCAAGCAGGTGGCCATACAGGCGCAGGCCGCAGGCCTCATGGCACGACTGCCAAAAGGTACCATGCTCGCCGCGTATATCCGATCGGTCCTGATCTTCATGACCACGCCCGCGCACTGCCACGCCGCCCGAACGGTCAAATCGAGTGGCGCCGCCGAGGGCGGCGCGCCCGCGGCGGCGCCCACGGCACCCCCGCCCGCGCCCCTCCTCCTTTTCGACGACCCGACGCAGAGCTACCGGTGGGTCGGGACGCCCGAGGCGTCGACGGACGAGGCGCTGCGCCGCCTCGAGGCGCTCCACCACGAAAACTTCCTCGCGCAGCATGGGGGCATTACCGGTACCGCGCGCGGTCTCGGGCTCGCGCCGCTCAAGGCGCCCAAGGCGGCGCTCACACTGCCGCCGGGCTCGGCTGAGCAACTGGCGCGGCTGCATGAGGAGGAAGCGCGCCGTTACGCGCAGCCCGACCTCGCCTTCGTCTACACTCTACGAGACGGCTCGACTGCCACTGTCGCGCCCGTCGGGCGGAAGGCGGGCGGCAAGGCGAGGGAGCACTTCCTGTTGCAGCCTGAACGACCGGCCGCTGCTACCCTCCTAGCACTCGTTCGCGATGCGGTCGCGCGACTACCCGGCGGCGAAGGCTCGCGCACCGACGTGTGTGAGCTGCTCAAGGAGTCGCACTACATCACCGACGGCGCCAACGACGCGCAGATCTCGACCGTCGCCTCGGGCGCGCTTGATCGGCTCCACTATGAAGCCGACCCGTGCTGCCGGTATGACTCTGAGCGCAAGCTCTGGGTCTACCTGCACGGCGACCGCAGCGTCGCGAGCTTCGTCAAGTCGCCCACGCCCACATCCGGCTGAGGCCGTGTGCCGGGCGCGAGCTGAGACGTCGGGAAAAAAACGCAGGCAGCTCCTGAGCTGTCAAGTCAATTCATCGCAAGGTATTGCCGGGGTGCGGCACGCGGCCGGGGGGCGGCGGACGGCGCTTACACGGTACGGAGCGATTATGCCGTACGCGGCCGATGACGAAATCGTAATGCCAGCGCGATCTAGAGACCCAAGAGGTGTCACCCCGCGGTCCCGGTAACTTAATCTAACTTCTTTCGTCGCCACGGCCGAGAGTCAGCGCGGCCACCCGGGGTCCGGACCTTATGTCTCCAGTGCGCGCAGTGGGCGGATCGGATGAGATTGCTCCTTTGCTATAGGTCGGACTGTAGGGCCGAACTGGGCGGCGGCGGGCTCGTTTCGCGACTCCGTTCGGGGCCGCGCCCTGGAGCGGACGAGGTACGGGTCACATTCGCCAGATGACGTGCTCTTGAGACGTTTGTGGTGCGCGCCTGAAGTAAATGCTAGTCGCGCTGTGCGGCCGTCTTGATGATTTCGCGCAGCTGCTTGTCGAAGGCCTCCTGGTCAGTCCGGTGTATCGAATGGCCTGCGCCCGGGAAAAACGTAAACTGCGCCGCCGGACAGCGCGCCTTCATGTCATTGATGCCACCACGACCTTCTATTTGGACGACAGTCCCTCGCTCCCCCTTATCCGCGTAGAGCACGTGCAGAGCAAACGGAAGCGAATCTCCATGCGCCGCGAGCTCATCCCATGCCATGCTCCCGTCAGACGATGCGAGCACACGTTCCCTCGCCAACCGCTGCGCTGCCGGGTTGATATCGCTGTGAACCTCGGTGCCTCCAGGGATAGGACGGACGCGCGTGTTGCGCCACGAGTTGATGCGCTCCTCGTCCCGATCGTACCAGGGAAGCAGCGCGGCACGAGCCTCTTCCCAAGACGCGAATCGCCGACCACCTGGCGAGGCAAAGCGCTCGAGCGCCGCACGGTCCTCCACAGTCTTCGATGGCGCATAGCGCTCGATAAGATCCATGTCCTCGATGACCACCGCACGTAACACGGGCTCGCTGCTAGCTGCGTCCAGCGCAGCCGCGCGCATGGCGATGCGGCCGCCCATGGAATGGCCCACGAGGACTGCCCGCGTGATACCGTGCGCCTTAATGGCCTCAAGCACGTCAGCCGCCAGTGCAGGCGCGGAGAAGTCACTCACCTCTCCGAATGGGCTCTCGCCATGACCGCGCAGATCGAGCGAGACACACGGGTAGTTGTCGATCACAAGTCGTGCTAGCGTGCCAGAAAACGTCTCCTTAGACGAATCGAGGCCGTGCACCAGCACAGTTGTGGGCAATAGATGGGAGCGACTGCTCGAGGTCAAGGAAATACTACGGGCAGGGGTGCTCGGACTGTTCGTGGCTCGGAGCGTCGAAGCAGCCGCCGAAGCGGCTCCGATGGCTGACACAGCCAGCAAGCGCCGGGCCACGATCATCTTTCGCACGTCGGGGCCCTACCCATGGTACCTTTCAGGACCTTTCCGGGCCGTGTTTGAGTTAACACTACGGCACTGTTACATGTACTGCCCTCTCAGAAAACACACGTGTGTCCGCCATTTTGACACTCGGTGACTTGACTTGACATGTCTTGACTTGACGCGTCAAAACTTTATTTGTCTTGATTGAGAATCGGAGTCGCCGGACCACATGGCAGCCGCAAGCCCTCCTCTCAGCTCGAACGGCCATTCGAGTACCCTGAGCCGCGAACAGGCCCAGCAGTTGCTCTCATCGCAAAATTTGCCCGGCTCCTTTCGCACGCAGCCGTCGGCCCTCGGAGAAGTGCATCTCGAGGACAGCCTCGGGCAGCTGCGCACCGCGCTGAGCTCATCGGCGTGCCTTTTGCAGCTCGCACTGACCACTGCCATCTCCGTAGGCGCACACATTATCATCGGTTGGGGCGTGCTCACAAATTGGGCCGACCACGAGCCCGTTCAGATCTGCCTCTTCAACTGGGCACATCCGGCGGGCTACTCGGGTGCGCCCACCTCCATTGCGCAGTCGCTGCCCTTTGACGCGTTTTTCACCGCGTTGATCTCGTGCCTCATCTCGATGAAGAGAATGGGCGAAGTGCAGCGCGGCTTTCTGCCGCACGTGCCGTCGACAGCGTTGCGCGTCGGCCCGCTGTTCATGCTCTTCCCACGGCGCGGCACAAGCGTCTATCCGAGGCTGAGCACGGTGGTCTCGGTGACTTTCGTGTGGACAGTGTTCTGGTCCGCGCTTGCCCTCGTGACGCTCTCGATCGTGTACGCGGCGCAGGGCTCGAACGCGATGTGCACGCAGGGCTGGAACTACATCGCCGCGCGCACAGCATGGGGCACAGTCGAGGCGTGGCTCGTGTCCGCGGGCTCCTTCGTCCTGTGGTGCTCGCTCGCCGATGACGTGACGAGCCGTTCGCCCGCAGAGCGCGCGCGGTTGCGCCGCGAGGCGGACGACGAGGACGCGCGCCTCGCCGCCGGCTTCTTCGGCTGGTTCCAGGTCTCCCTCGTGATCGTCGCCTTCGTCGCGCTCGGCTTCGGTGTCTGGACGTGGTATTTCGCCTATGGCGGGCTGCCCAACTCCATCTGGTTCGGCACGCTCCATGTCGTGGTGTGCTCGTTGCTCATCTGGTTCCTAGGCATCGTGCTCTCGCGCTACCACCAACGCGACGAGTCGCATGCGGCTAAGACGATGCGCCCGGGGCTTCTGCTCGGGGTCTACATCACGCTGCTCGGCGTAACCACTTTCACTTCGGGCACGCTCGGTGCGGTCACGCTGTCGGCGGTGCCCTCCGCCATGGAGTTCATCCTGCAGAACTGGGCATGGGTCAAGACGCGCGCTATTCCATTCTCCGAACCGGGTGGCACCGCGACGGCCACCGCCAACAATATGAGCCGCCTGTCGATCGTGCTCATCGCGCTCGCCTGCCTGCAGGCGCTCACGCTGTACAATGTACTCATCATGCTCTCGCGGCGCGGCGTGCTCGCGCTCACCCCCTTCGCGGCGCACTTCACCACGTTCTGGCTTGGGATCGTCACCATCGGGGGCGTACTCACTCTGGGCCAGTCCGCTTGCTACGCCTCGCCCATCGGTTGTAATGGCGCCAAGATCCTGATGCTCGTGGCACTGCTCCTCGCACTCCTCCCCTTCGTGCGGCTCGTCCTTGCCCCTGGCCGGGACCCAATCGAGTCGTCGGTCAAGTTTGCGGTGTACCTCGTCTACATTGCCCTCACGGCGGCGTTCTGCCTAGGGAGCACCATCACGCTCGGCGTGGCCGGCTCGGGCGTCCTCGCCTCGATCGACAATAATTGGGACACAATCAACCTCGCTCTGCCCGACGCTGCCTTTCTGAGCTCGGGTCACCGGCGCGACTTGTTCCGCTCGTCGGCCGAAACCTCGCTTGGGGTGCTCGCGACGCTCGGCTCGGCCGCACTGCTGCAACTGCTCGTGATGCTCAGCCTCTCGCTGTACACGCGTTACGCCACGCTGGGCGAGCTGTTGGGCACGAGAGCCGGCGCCAACCGAGTCGCTGACGTGCCCTCCATCGAAGACCTGGACGGCGCCAGTGGGCTCGGCCGGAGCAAATCGTGGTGGTACTCGGCCTCGCCCAAGCGGCTCACGCGCGAACTGCTCCTCGGTGTTGAGGACTCGGAGGCGCCGCACTCTACGCTCGGTCGCACCTGCTCTGCGCCTCCCGGCTTCGCGGCGCCGAGCCTCCCTCGGGTCTTGGAAGATCGTGTGACACCGCCCGGCTCAGATCAATATGACAGCCTCGACAAGTACCAGACCCGCGTGCGCGGTGGGGCGGCCGCCGGCTCAGCCGACCGGCTGCAGCATCAGGAGTCCGTCCTCTCGAACGTCGATAACGACGGCGTGGGGCAGGTGCTGCTCCATAACGCAGAGCTCTTCCCCACATGGTTCTCCTCGAGCGTGCCACGACTCCCATGCTCGCTCCGCTTCCTGTTCGCCGGCCTCGCCTTGGTCATCGCGTACGTGGCGGGCATGGTGTACTTCGACAGTGTGGCCGGGGCGGCGGTGCCCTTCAAAACGTCGGCGCGCCAGTCGCTCCAGCTTTCGGTGCCCTTCTCCCTCAACTACTCGCTCTACCCACAAAACCCCAGCTACTTCGCAAACGACGCGACCATCCTCAACATAGTGAACAACTTCCACCACGGCACGACGCAGGTGTTGTTCAGCCATGGGAGCGTCGCGGAGGTACAGGTCTACCTGACCGTCGACACGTCGCACACGCTCACCGAGGACGTGGTGCTCTCAGCGACGAGCTGCACCTCCATTGGTTCCAGTTCCTCCTCTGCCTGGCCGAGCGGCGGCGTGTGCTACACCCCCCCGACGGTCAGCTGCCAGAGCCGCGTGAGCGGCGCGCAGAGCTCGGGCAACGCATGCAACTCGGCGCAGCTCAACATCACGGCGTCGCCGCCCGGCAGCTGCAACGAGCAGTGCTCCTGGTATTGGCTGTGGTTCCCATGCCGCTGCCATGCCTCTGCGAACCTGACGATCGTGCTGCCCAACGCGGCCGTCAACGCCAATATCAGCCAGCTGCTCGCCGCGCCGTACACGACGCCACTCGTCGTCTCCGGCGTCGGGGCGACAAACAACATGTTCCAGCACGCGTTCATCGATCTCAACATCGCAAGCCCGAACGGCGGCGCCGTACGCATCGCGCCGTTAGACTCGACGCCGACCCCCTTGAACCCGGGGGATATTTCGGACTTACTCGGCCGCTTCGGTGTGAACAACCTGAACGTGCAGGCCAACGGAGACGTGGTCCTCGAGCAGGTGCTCGCGGTCGGCGCTGTCGACGTGGCTTCAAATGTAGGCGCGACCATCCTCACCGACATCTTTGGCGGCGCGGGCGTCACCGCGAGCGCCGCCTCCATCACCGTGACCGATGCGTTCATCGCGCAGCCCTGCATCTTCGTCCAGCTTCTCGGTCAGTGGGTGGGTGGCTCGGCCTGTGCGGGCATGGGCGTTCCGATGGGTGAGCGCCCCTGCATTTATAACAACCCGCCGTGCGATCCCACAAAGGTAGCCCCACCGTTCGGCCTCGTGCTCGGAGCTCTCAGCCTCACCGCCAACGGCGACTTTGACGGCGCCATCCTGATGAACGGCACCGTCATCTCGGCGTCGGCGCCCATGGTCGCCGCCAAAGGCATCATGGCCTTTAGTGGAGCACGCTTTGTCGGCTCGATGCAGATGACCTTCACCGAGGATACCAAAAAGGGCTCGGCGGCGAACTTGAACAATGTGGCCGTCCTCGACTGCGCCGTGTGCAAGCCGGTCAGCCTGCTGTCGCAGCTGAGCTGGGTCGACCTGCCACTCTCGGCAGCGCTGCCCACGATCTTCTGTGCGTGCCAGCCCCCTGAAACGTACGGCATTCTGCTCAGCGCGAACGACGCGAGCATGACCGCGCTGCTCGCGATCGGCTCCAACATCACGGCGACCTCCGTGTCGGGTGCGCTGGTCCTCGACGAGTACGTGCTCACCTCGCAAAAGCCAACGACCAACATCAACGGCACGCAAGTAGGACCCAATGCGCCCACCCCCGTGGTCAACTTGTTCTCCACCTACGGCGACGTCCAACTCAACGGGCTCATCTCCACTAGCTTGACGCCGGGTGCACAGTACAACATCTCGCTCCAGTCGATGGCAGGCGACGTCAAGGCGCTCTTCACCGGCGGCGCCCTCGACGGCAACTACGAGGTCAGGACGGAGCCTGGCGGCATCGGGCACACGGGCATCGTCATCGACAACCAGGTCACCAAGAAGAAGAGCGGGCACGTGGGCGGCGCGGGCAACGCCTCAGTCTACCTCTACCACGACTATGGCGAGCTCTCTCTTTCAATGTCGACCAACGCGCCCTCGGTCTTCGATGGGATCACGGGCAGCCTCACCTCGGGGGGGGGCAGCAGCCTCTTCGGCGCGGGCGCGCCTGCCACGGAGCCGGACGCGTGCGGCGCGCCAGCGAACCGCATGCCGGCCTCGAGTGCTCTCGAGCGGGTGCCAGTCGCCCAGCGTGTCTTTCGCGCGCTCACGGCCATGGCCGAGGCGGAATGGGGCGTCGACGAGCAGGAGTTGCTCCAGCATCGGCGCGCGCTCGAGGCGATTAGGAGTGAGTTGTAATCCGCGCGGACCCCCAAGGACTGAGTCGGGGTGCTGACAGTGAGGGCCATTCGCCATGGAGAGAGCAGGGTCTGTCTTCCATGTACATAAATCATGTCGGTGTTTCTGTGACGTCTGAGGGTGGTGGGGGTAAAGGTCCATTCACAGCCAATGTTTATAATTCACACCGGCGTGTGTGAAGGGAAAATATGGAGGAGGACGACGAGCCAGTCTACGTGCCTTTGAAAGAGCGCCGCGCAGCGAAGCTGCAAGCATATACCTCTCTGGCTGTCGCTGGCCGGGAAAGCCTTAAGCGGCCTCGTGGGCTGGTGGCCGAGTCGGACGGCGCCAGTGCGGCCAAGCAGAAGCGGTCGCTGCTGGACGAAAAGGCAGAGATGCTCGCGAAGGGCAACCTGGTGACGCTCTCCAAGGAGGAGGAATCCAAGCAAGAGGAGGTCAATATTCTCGCGGCGCTGGATACGGGGTTCAAACCGCTCATGTCGGTGAAGGAAATTGCGACCGGCGTCGAGTACACCGAGTCGATGAAGACACGGTGGCGGCCTCCAGCGCATTACCGCGCCCTGAGCGAGGCCGAGCTGCAGGAGACACGCGACAAGTGGCACATCCTCGTCGAGGGCGAGGACGTCCCTCCGCCGATCAAGAGCTTCAAGGACATGCGGTTCCCGGATCCGGTGCTCGAGGCGCTACGGGCCAAAGGCATCCGCAAGCCGACACCCATCCAGATTCAAGGCATCCCGGCGGTGCTCGCCGGGCGCGACCTCATCGGCATCGCCTTCACCGGCAGCGGCAAGACGCTCGTCTTCACACTGCCGATGGTGATGATCGCGCTCGAGGAGGAGAAGCGCATGCCCATCAGCCGCGGCGAAGGACCGTTTGGACTCATCTTGTGCCCATCGCGCGAGCTCGCTCGACAGACCTTCGAGCTCGCCGACCACTTTTGCAAGCACCTCGCGGCGAGCGGCACCGCGAGCATGCGCGCCCTGTGCACCATTGGCGGCACGCCGCTGAGCGAGCAGCTCGAGACGATCCGCCTGGGCTTTCACATGTGCGTTGCGACTCCAGGCCGTTTGAACGACATGCTCACGAAGAAGCGCATCAGCCTGGGCCTGTGCAAGTACATGTGCCTCGACGAGGCCGATCGTCTCATCGGCGATCAGGCCTTTGAGGAGGAGGTGCGCAACGCGATGACCTTTTTCGAGGGGCAGCGCCAGACGCTCCTCTTCTCGGCGACGATGCCCGCCAAGATCCAGGCGTTTGCACGCTCGGCGCTCGTGCGTCCGGTGGTCGTCAACGTGGGCCGCGCGGGCGCTGCGAACCTGGACGTGATCCAGGAGGTGGAGTACGTGAAGCAGGAGGCGAAGATCATCTACTTGCTCGAGTGCCTGCAGAAGACGGCGCCGCCCGTGCTCATCTTTTGTGAGACGAAGACCGAATGCGACGACATCCACGAGTACTTGATGCTCAAGGGAGTGGCGGCGGTGGCGATCCATGGCGGCAAGGAGCAGGACGAGCGCGAGTACGCGATCAAGATGTTCAAGGAGGGCAAGAAGGACGTGCTCATCGGCACAGATGTCGCCTCAAAGGGGCTCGACTTCCCCGAGATCCAGCACGTGATCAATTTCGACATGCCTAAGGAGATAGAGAACTACGTGCACCGTATTGGGCGCACGGGGCGCTGCGGCAAGACGGGCGTCGCGACCACCTTCATCAACAAGAACTGCGACGAGACCATCCTGCTCGACCTGAAGCACCTGCTCATCGAGGCCAAGCAGCGCATCCCCCCCGTGCTTGCCACGCTCGAGGACCCAAACGAAATCGCCACGCAGGGCGACGACGACGGCGTCAAGGGCTGCGCCTTCTGTGGTGGCCTCGGCCACCGGGTCGCCACGTGCCCCAAGCTCGAGGCGCACCGCATGAAGCAGATCACGGGCGCGGGCTCGCGCGACGAGCTCGCGGGCGCAGCGAGCCAAAAATTTGGAGGCGCACATACAGATTGGTAGTTTCTTGGTCAGTGTTTGACCATGCAGGAGTAGTCGGTTTTCTTACGTGCCGAAGCGCTGTCGCGGGCGCGCCGCGGCCGAACCGCGAACCTCTCTGTGCAGCGGCCTAGCTCGCTCGCTCGCTCGCTAGCTCACAGCGACTCTCGGAGCAAGCCTCGGCGCCGCGGCGTTGAAATGCTCGCCGCCGACAAGCTCCTGTTGCGGAGCTCTATCAAGCAGCGCACGATTGAGCTACGCGAAAAGGAGCTCAATCTGTTCAACGAGAACTTCGGCGCTGTGGCCACGCAGGCTGCACTGATGTGCGGTTTCTCGATGGCCTTCCTCGAGATGTCGGTGCATCTGCATGGGATCCACTTCAACCCTCTGGCCAAGGGCTTGTTGCATATTTTCTCGACAATCAGCATCTGCTGCAACATGTTTGCCGTCTCCATCATCACCTTTGTCTCCGTGTGGGGCTCCGGCAAGGCACTGCGTGGCAAAGATGGCTCGATGTCGAAGGTGGTTGAGGGCATGAACAAGGAGCGGCTACTCATCTTCAACGTCTTCGGCGTGGGGCTCCTCGCACAGCTCACCTCAGTGGCCTGCTCGACATGGCTCCTGATGCAGCGGGAGGTTGCACTGGTCGCCACCGTGATGCTCATGGGCACGTGCTACGCACTCCTCTCGAATGCGCTCCGCATCTTCAAAAAGTTTGAGCTGCAGGCGGGCGAGGTGGTTCGCTTTGGCGACATGCTGAAGGCGCTACCCAAGACGGACGAAATCGATGAGGAGGATTTTGACGAGGAGGAGATGAAGGCCGATCCGAAGTCGGCGGTGCTGTGACCCGCGCTCGCCACAGCGCTCCCCGTGATGGACTCTCGCCACTCCATGGCGGACTGCTACCGGCACCACACGTTCCCACCATAACGTTGCACCTTGCACCTTGCACCTTGCACCCAGCAGGTGGGCTCAACCAGCTGGTTTGGGGAGCACCTGCGAGCCTCGATCGCGTGAGCGGCTGCGCTTTGTTCGGTTCCCGCGGAAGCGTGCGCGATCGCTCGTGTCGTGCATGAGTCGGGCTACGCGGGGTGTAACTGATGTCGTGATGTGTGTTGATCAGTGTGTGTGTGTCAGTCAGTGGTCGATTGCTTGCGGTGACCGGTGTATACACCGGTATCGGAGAACATTGTACTGACGAGTAGTTACGCGGTGTGCACGTGTGCATACGGGTGTCCGGCGCCTGTTGGTGCGCGTGCTGTGTCGATGTCGCTGTTGATGAAACGTTACAGAAACTTGTCCCTTGTGGGCAGGCACAGGGTGAACTCCTCCCCCGCCCCTCCGCCTCCGGGGCTGTGAGCCTCGCAGTAGGTGGCAAGATGGTCGATAATCCACTCGCGCGCTTCGATCCGCTCGTGCCGACGATGTGGGACGAGTCGGTGTTCGGTGTGGACAAACAGGTGCTGCACGAGCTGCTGCTTGCTCTCAAGGAGGAGCTCGACGCCTTGAGCCGTGGAAGCGGTGCCGCTGTCGAGGAGGCCGGGCTGGGCGACCGCGGACTCGAGCAACTCGAGCGCATGCTCGAGCAGCAGAACTTCTCGCACACGATGCTCGACCGTTCGGCGCAGAATATTGAGCGCACCGCGGCTGTGCTGCACAACACGTATCGCCGGTCCTCTGCAGTCGAGTTTGCAGAGGCCGAGGCGGCTAAGGCGGCTAGGGCGAAGGGATTGCCTGTCTCTGCGATGATCCAGCCGCCGCCGCTCAATGCACTCTCGCCCGACGACTCGATCGCCGAGCAGTTTGCGTCGCTCTCCGTGCGCTCATCGAGCTTCACGATGGAGCTGCTCGAAGTGTTGCGATGGCTCGAGCGACGGCGCGCGCAGGACCGCGATGCCATCGACCTGGACCGCGAACAGGTGCTGCTGCGCGCCGAGAGGAACGATCCGCCACCGGAGGCGCAGGCGGAGATGGCGCAAACAGCCAGGGCCGCCGCTGAAGGGGAGGTGGCTGAGCGCGCACGAGGGCTGTTAGCACGAGGGCTGAAAGCCCGAGGGCTGTTAGAGCGCGTGCCTGAGCGCGTGCCAACCGCTGAGGAGCTCGCTGAAATGGGTGTCGAGGCGGCCGTGGCGGACGAGTCGTCGGCATGCGCGGGCCCTGCGACTGTGCTGAGCGCGCTGGATGAGCTCGAGTCGTCGACAGTCGCGACGCTGTGCAGCTTCCAGGAGCGGCTGCGTAAGCTGCGGCGCATCGAGAGCGACGCGATGCGGGGCGAGCTTGCGGGGGTCGAGGTTCAGCTTGGCGCGCTCGCCGGTGGCGAGCATGACGGCGATGCCGACTGTACCGACGCGCTCGACGAGCTGAGGCGCACGGTGGCGCAGCTGCGCCTCGAGCTCGAGCGGTTGGCTGCGAAGGAGGTTGTCGCATCTGCAGACGGCGCCGAGGACGGCGTCGAGCTGTCTCCAGACTCTGAGATCCTGGATCTCCTTGCGCAATCCTCGCAGAACCAGGCGTCGCTCGCCGAATTGCAGCGGAGTGCGACGAAACTCGAGGCGAGTGCCACTGATGACCTTTGATGACCTCTGATGAGCCCTGATGAGCCCTGATGAGCCCTGATGACTCCGTGCGCTCGAGTTTCGTCAGGTGAAGCTGCAGCTGGCGCGCGCAACGGCCGGAGAGATGCGCGCCGAGGTGCAGCGCGCAGCGCAGCACGAGAGCTTGCTGCACGAGGAGCTCGTCGGTTACCAGCGCGAACGCCGCGAGTTGCATGCCCGCCTCGAACAGCTCCAGGAGGCCCCCGCAACAGCGCCGAATGTTGACGAGGATGCTGGGGGCGCGGCGGCGGCGGCGGCAGCAGCGGCGGCGGCGGCGGCGGCGGCGGCGGCGGCGGCGGCGGCGGCGGCGGCGGCGGCGGCGACGCTGGCGTCAGCGGCGCCGGCGTCAGACGCAGCCGCCACAGCTGCGGCGGCGGCGTCTCAGCGGGAGCTCGAGGCAGAGGCGCTGGCAGCGCAGGAGCGTTGTAGTGAGCAGGCGGCCTTGGAGGCCGCCAATGCGGCGCTGCGTGTGCGGCTCGCGGCGCTCACGGCCGAGCTCGAGGCGGCGCGGCGGAAGGCGGTGGCAGGCTTACCGGCCGATCTAAGTGAGTCGCTCGCCCGCGCCGATCGGGTGATGCAGCCGGCGATGCGAACGGCAAGTACGGCGCTGCGACTCACTTCCAAGCTCAAAGGCGGGTCGCCGCGTAAGTCCGGCGTGAAAGCGGAGTCCACGGCCGACTCTGGCGCAGAGGCGGAGGCGGGTGGCGACCCCATAGGCCCGCCGCCCACGCCCGAGACCAATTTCAAGCTGCTGGGCGTCCAGCTGGCGGCGGTGGCGACGAGTCTGAAGAAGCTCGAGACGGCGCTGCCACCCGAGAATCAGCTGGGCTCCGCGCGGATTGACGAGATTGACGAGAATCAGCTGGGCTCCGAGATGGCGGACCGGTTGCCAGCGACGATCGATGTGGTGCTGCGGCGCGCTGTGTGCGAGGCCAAGGGTGCGGCTAGGCTACGTGAACTCACGGCCCAGACGCGCGAGCGGTGTGCTGCGAGCGAGCAGCTGGTGCGCTATGCCAATGCCGCGCGGGCGCAGCACGGGGAGCTGGCGTCCTCAGCGGCGGAAGAGGTGACGGAGCGAGCGGTCGCCGAGGCCGAGGCGGCGTTGGGCGCGGCCCTAGCGACAATCGCTCCGCTCGCCGAAGCGCTCGGTACTGATTGCCACTGATTGCCACTGATTGCCACTGATTGCCAGCCCTAGCGACAGTCGCTCCGCTCGCCGAAGCGCTCGGTACGCTCATGACGTGGACTGATGACCTGCCTTGCATGCACGTGCTCACCACGGCGCCCCACTCTCCCTAATTAGGTACGCTCAAGACGTGGACTGAGAGCCAGCGGGGAGTGCTCTGGGACGTGTCTGCGATGGGCGACGTGGAGCCCGAGGCGGCGCTTCGTGCTCAACTTGAGGCCGTCGAGGCGCGCCTGGGCCAATGGCGCGGCGCGGCCGGCGCGGCGGACGCGGCGCGCGATGCGGCGGACGCGGCGCTGGCGGCGTCCGAGCAGACCGTGGCGCCATCTGCTGAGGCTCTCGACTGTGGGGAGGAGGCGTACGAGGTGATGAGCGAGGAGGAAGGGCGTGCCATGCTCAACGCGATGCGGCGGCAGAGCGAGGCTGCCGATGTGAAGCTGGCGGAGGCAACGGCCGCGCTGCACGAGCTCGAGGCGGCGGCTGAGGCGAAGGCAGCGGCCGAAAAGGCGGCGGCCGAGACCAAGGCGGTGGCCAAGAGGGCAACCGACGCTAAGGTGGCGGCCGAGAAGGCGGCGGCAAAGCGGAGTCATCTCGACGAGTTGGGGGAGCACAAGGCGGGGCTCGAGGCGAGCATCACCAAGCTCGTAGAGGTCATCGCGGAGCTCGAGGCGCAGCTCCGCGTCGACGAGGCTAAGGCAGCCGCTGCCGCCGCCGACGCCACCGCCACCGACGACGCCAACGACGCCGCCGACGACGCCAGCTCGCGCGCGCCCAAGGCGGCGGTGTCGAGCAGCGGCGGGAGCGACAAGCCGCTGCCGACAGACGCGCGCGAGCTCCTCACGCTGCTTGGCGAGGAGATTGCAAACACGCCGCCGCCCGAGCAGCCACGAGTGGACGCTTACCAGGCGCGCGTGGATGTGCTTCGATCGGGCGTGCGCACAGTGCTGCGACGCGGGCGAGCCCTCGGCGACGAGGCGAAATTGCGGCGCGCGGCGCTCGAGACGGCGCGCGCTCAGCGCGACGCGCTCATGGAGGAGCTCGCTGCCAAGCGGAGCGAGCTCGAGGGCGCGATCCGTGCGCAGAGCTTGGCAGAGGCCAAGTACTCCGCCAAGCTGCTCGTTGCCGGCGCTGGCGGGCAGGCTGGTGCGCATTCGAAAACCACGGCCGAGGGTGGAGAGGAGGAACGCGCCGCTGCGCAGCGGCTTTGCCGCGTGCTCTTCGAACGCGACCGTACCCTCGCGCTCATCAAGAAGCACAGCAGCACGATCGCGGCGTGGCGCTTCCTGTGGTCGCTCGCTCAGAAGACGGCCAAGGAACAGGAGCGCAAGGCGGGCGGCGGCAGCAAGCCCAAGGCACCGCAGGTGATGAACCCGTTTGGGTGACGACTTTATGACGGACCCAGTGCAGCGAACGAAGCACATGGATAGATAGACAAAGTAGCGACGTAAAGGAGTACAAAGTGCAGGTGCCTGACGACGGGCTCAGTAGCTTTCTAGCCGACTTCGGGCCGCTTCCTGGGCCCGTGCGTGGTGGTACCGGATTGAGAACACTTCCTCCATGCCCGCGCCCCGCGGGCGGGCCGCGCCGCCGGGGTCCATCGGCCGGGGTCGCGGCGCGAGACCGGGAGCGACCGCCTCGGCGCGGAGTACGCGCGCGCCACGAGAATTTCTCACAGCACCATTCGGTACAAAATTGCACTGTACATGCGTGTGTTGGGTACATGCACACAACCATTCGCACCGTGTTCAGAGGTGATCCGAGCCTATCACACCATCGCGGCGCCACCGGGCGGCGCCGACACCTCGGCGGCCTTGGTGCCGCGCAGCTCGGTCGAAGGCGTTGACCAGCCGACGACAGCCTCGTAGAGCGAGCCGATCGGGCCCGGGTCGAGGAAGGCGTACTTGGGCTCTCGCTTCGCAGTCTCCTTGAGCAGCCTCACGTGTTCACTGACGGAGTGGATGGTGTTGGCGGCAATGGCGCCCGAGGCTGCCGCGGAGGGCGTGCCGATGCCGGGGAAGCACGAGTCGCCGCAGCGCAGCAAGCCGTCGATGGGCGTCTTGAGGTTGGGGAAGGGGAAGGGCAGCAGGGAGGAGAGCGCGCCCGAAAAGGGCGCCGAGGTGCCAGCCGCCCACGCGAGACCATACGTGCCACGATCGCGGCGCAGGAAGGCTTCGTGTGCGAGGGGTGAGCCGATGATGGAGAACTCGACGCGCTTGCGCACATCAGGGATGCAGCGCTCGACGGCCTGCCAGAGCACCTCGGCGCGCTCCTCCTTGAACTTCTCGTACTCCGGCGATCCGGTCTCCAGCTTCTCCCACGGCTCATACGGCTCACCTCCCGAAGAGTAAACGTGGATGCAGTGCTTGCCCGGCGGGCAAACGCTCGGATCGCGCAGCGAGGGGATGAAGAAGGAGCACAGGTTCTGCGAGTCCTGGAGCGAGCGGCCCCAGTCCTGCACCACAAGGTGCGCCGGATCCTGGATGTGCGACAGGTCGAGGTCTTTCGCGTCGATGGCGAGGAAGAGGTGCATGATGGCGCCGTGGCGCGGCAGCTTGCCAAGGGTGCGTTTCCATTCGCGCACGCCCTCGGGCAGCTCGGGCGCGTCGCCACCGTCGGGGAGCATCTTGACGGTGTCAAAGGGCGTCGCGTTCGACACGACCGCCTTCCTGGCCTTGATCACCTTGCCGTTCTTGAGCTTGACGCCCACGCAGCGCTGCTGCTCCTTATCGTAGATCAACTCCTTGACGTGCGTGTTGAGCGAGAGCTTGCCGCCGCGCTTCTCGAGCGCGCGCTGGAACGAGTACGCCATCTCGACGGTGCCACCCAGGGGCACGCAGAAGGCGACACCGTCCTCGAAGAAGCGCTCCAGGATGTACAAGATGTGCGCCGTCATCGCGCCCTTGGCCGGGAAGCCGCAAAAGATGCACATTGTGTCGATGTAGTTGCGAAGGAAGGGCACTGTGATGATCTGGTCCACGGTCTTGTGCAGCGAGTCGAAGGTGAGCGGCAGGTCGAGGAAGACATCCGGATGCGTCAGAACGTACGGCGTGGCGCCCGCGGTCGTCGCGATCATCCCCGCGTCCTGGCGCAGGTTGATGAGCGAGACAGCCGTGGTCGAGCCACCCAGCGTCTTGAGCCGCTTGCGAAGAGCCGCCCACTCAGCGACGGCCTTGTCGCCCTCCTCCTTGCCGCAGCGCTCGTAGATGAGGTCCTCGAACTTCTGCGCGGAGCCGATCGGGAAGCGCCAGTAGCCCTCGGGCGTCCAGTAGCCCAGTCCCGTGTAGGTTTCGCACTTGAGGTCCTCGCCGAGCATGTCGAGAATCGTGCGCAGTGGGTTGAGCGACGGGCCGTTTAGGCCCTCGAAAATGGAGGGCCCGACCTCGAACGAGTACTTGCCGCCGTTGTGCATGCGAGAGAACGTGTGCGCCGAGCCGCCCGGCTTGATGTGCGACTCGAGGACCACCACCTTGGAGCCGTACTCCTGCGACAGCGCGCCGCACGCCAGGCCACCCATGCCCGAACCAATGACGACGACATCGTACTCATCGTCGAGGTCGTCGCCCGACAGGCCATTGCCCGTGCCCTTGTACGTCGGCTTTTCGTAGCCCGTGTCGATGGACATGTCATACGAGAAGGTCATCACCTTATCGCGTTTTGTGTCCTTGATCTGCTCGACGTTGTCGCCAGTCTTTCGCTGAACGTCCACCATGCGCAGCTGCGAGAGCGGGGAGGCCGCATGGCCGTGGGCCACGCGCAGGGTGGGCAGGGCCACGAAGCCGAGCGCGCTCGGCGCGAGCAAGAGCACGCCAAGATGTAATGAAGCTAACATCTCCGATCGCCGAGTGATGGACTCTCGGCTCGAGAATGCAAAATCCTCAAAATCACATGGTACTTCTAATTGTAACCGCCGCGGCCCCGCACGCCCGCAGGTCAAGGGCCCCAGGTACAGTATAGCCCGCTCTAGTCCAAGTGGAAACGCACCCAGTGCCCGCGTGCGACCCCACTGTCACACCACCCCGCCCCCTGTTCTCTCCACTGCTGGGTGCTGCCCTCGTGTAATGTGTGCATGCCGTGCGGTAGCTGCTGCCGCTGCTTCACTTAATATTGCTGTTTCCTACGGTATGGCCGCCACGTCACACCTCTTTGCTACTGATGATGACGAACTTGACAGGCTGGCCCTTGTCCTCGAGGATGAGTTTGACCGCGTCCTTGGGCGAGGAGGGCACCTGATCATTGATCGAGAGCACCGCGTCGCCAATCTTGAGGTCCGAATAGGCGGCAGCCGAGCCATGGTCGATCTCGGTGACGAGGATGCCCACCCCGCACGACGTCGTCTGCAGCCCGAGGCCGATAGGCGTGCGTGCCTCGGGATCCGCTCCTGGGAGCATCTTCTGCATGATGACCACGCGCGACGTCGCCGTTCCGGCGATCTCCATGTGGACCACGTCCTGGCTCTCCCCCACGTACTCGGCCAGCTTGTCGATCTCGTTGACGAGGTGGTCCTCGATCGAGAGGATCACGTCGCCGATCTTGATGCCAATCTGATCCGCGGGCTTGCCGGGCTCCACCGTCCACACCACCACGCCCGTCGGGCCGAGCGGGTTGTTGCGGATCGTCATGCCGAGTCCGTTGGCCGACTTGGGCAGCTCGATGGCACGGACGCCAATGTCGAGACCCTCGACTGTCGGCTCCTGGCCCACGGCCGTCTGCTTCTCGATCGCGCGCCCGTCGATCTCGAGCTGATACTGGTAGCCCGACATGATGGACCCTTTCGGGTAGATGGTCACCGCGCACTCGTTCCGGTTCGTGGGACCGATCATGAACTGATGCGTGCTGCCCGAGTCTGAGATAGCCTTCCATATGCTCTTATCGCGCGCAACGAGCTCCTTGTTGACGTAGATCTTGCGGATCCCCGAGCGACGGCCGTGGCGAAGCTCAACCTGCTGCATATGCTCCTTACCTGTGTGGTCCGGCAAGTTGAAGACCCACTTCACTGAGATCATATTGAGGTCTTCAATCTGCGTCGACTGCACCACGCGCACGGCGCGAGCGGTACCGCTGCCATCGTTCATCGGCAGCGGCACAAGGCCCCAGCCCTTAGAGCCGTCGGAGTCGCTGCTGTCTGCCGTCATCACCGACTTGCTCAGCCGGCGCCCCGAGTTCTTGTGTGGGGTCGGCGGAGCAGCCGGATTGGCCGTTGAGAGGCCGGTCATCTGCAGCGTGGGCATCAACGGCGCCGGCGGCGGCGTCGGCAGGTCGGCAGACATGACTTCAAGCCTCGCCGAGAGCCCAAAATGAGGGCGCTCGACAAGACGCGGTCGGATCCGACTAGCGCGCGTTGCAGGCTGCCACTGACCACAAATTGCCCTCACCCTTCCCGCCCCTCTGTCGTGTTAACGTTCACTTCAATACGCGAACCACCAAAATGGACGTCCTGGCTTTCGAAGAGGCCGAAACCCTCGCCGCACATTTGCTCCGGCACGCATGCGCGGCACGCGACCGTCACGCGGAGCTCGAAGGCCTGATTGCAGATGAGGAGGTGATCACGCGCCGCGCAGATGAGGAGGCGAGCGCCATCCGTGCAGAGATTGACCAATTCCACGGGTGGCTCAGCGGCGAACTGGAAGGCGGCGCAGCGTACCGGACGAGCAAGGCGATCCAAGACGAGCGCGAGAGGCGCGCGATGCTCGAGGGCGAGCTCCATCTTCTGCGCAATCGGCTCACAGAGGCCTCGGCGTCGCTCGGCCGCTTGCAAGAACTGCACAACAACAACCCATCGGCACAGCAGTTTCGCGCCGCCGAGGGCGCGCTCAAACAACTGCAGCGGCTGCATGCGCTCTCAGAGGTGCAGGTTCCGACAGAGGAATCGCTATGATTGCAGTCTCTTCGGCTAACCACTCAGTTGGCTTTGAGTCTGTGAATCTGATATGGTCAGTGAGTCGTCAACCGCACCACCGCACGTCGGGTTGCCTCGACGCACGTCGGGTAAGCCTCGACGCTGCCCTCGGCGCCAAGTGACACCCTACGCTCGCGTACGGCGTCCATCGTGGTCAGCTTTTCTCGTGGCCCACTTGTTGTTTCTCGCGCACTCGATCCCGGCGGTGACCGGTGTCCGCGCGTGTACCGACTTCTGAGAACGGGGAACTCAACTTCGACCGGGCGGGATCTAGTTGTAGTTCTCCTTTGGAGTCATTTCTAGCCGATTTATTAGGAGGAATCTTGTATTTAGAGTTGCAGCAGCGCCTTCAAATCCCTCCGCGTATGCACGAGCAGCAGGGTCTTCCAGCTATCGCCGCCCTCGTCACGCACCGCCTGCTCGAGCACGAGGAGAAGTTGCTCGGCGCAGCGCTGCTTGGCCTCCCACAACGTGCCGCGCCGGCTAGCTGGCCGCGCAGCGGGTAGCAACCGTGCGGCCAGCTCGTGCACCGCAAAGCACGCGCGAGGCCACCACTCGTAGTTGGTCGCCCACCAGCGTGCCGCCTCGTCGCGCGTGGCCACGAGCGCTGCTCTCAAGCCCTCATCGGAGTCATCGGAGGGGTTGCAGGCGGTCTTTATAAGCACGAACTCGAGCGCCCCCCACGCACTCTCGTCGTTGGGGTAGAGCTCGAGCCGATGGCTGATCAGGTGCAGCGCCGTCTCGAGCGGCAGCGCACGCGCTGCCGCATCATCAATGACGTCAGCTGCATCGCCGTACACGAGCGGCAGCAGACGAGCCAGCTCCGCAGCGCCACGGTCGGAGCGTCCGTCGAGCTGCAGCAGCGCCACCGTTGCCCTGGCACGCGCTTCGAGCTCGTCTGGCTCGTGTTGCTGCAGCCAATGGAGCCACAGCTCGCGAGCCGCTACGCTCGGGATGGGCTCCAGTAGGGGCAGTAGGGGCGAGCTAGCGGCTGGTGCGGCGACGTGCGGCGCACTGGTCGGGGGCATGGAGGCAGGCGCGTCAACGGCTGGTGCGCTGGCTACCTGCGCATCCCCGCCTGCCTCGGTCGGAGCTGGGATCGCGCACGGCCGTTGATTCGGATGCGCCAGCGCATAAAGTACTTGCCGTGCTTCTGCCATGGGAGTAATGGCTTCTGCGTCCTCACCATCCCTGCCGTCAACGTCGGCGCTTTCAGCGGCGCCGCTGTGCGCTTCGGTGAGCGCGTGTACAAAGGCTAGGGTCTGCGCTAGGCACGCGGCGTACAGGCAGCTGTCTGGCCGACGTTCGAAGGCATGCCGCAGGTAGCGAATGGCGGTATGCGCCCGCTCGAGCGCCGCGGGCAGCGATAGGTTGAGTAGGTCCCGCAGCGCATGTACTGGGTCACCACCTTCGCCTTCGGACTCGTCGTCACCCCTGCTGCTCGCGGCCATCGCCCGCTCGGCCGCCAAATACGCCGCGTCCATCTCAGCATCCTTCTCGGACTCGTCCTCTGTGTCCGATGAGTCGACCTCCAAGGCGGCAGCGGTCACGTCGTCCACGCCACCTTCGCTGCCATCGCCGTCGTCGTCGCTGACAGGGCCTTCTGCCGCCGCATTCGCCTCGTATCCGCGCCGTCGTGGGCGCCTCTCATCCGCCTCGGGCTCGACGGCGCCGTCGTGGGCGCTGGACGCTTCGCCTTCTTCGTCCTCCTCCACCGCCTCGACATCGTCAGCGTCCTCCGTGTCCAGCTCCTCCAGCTCCTCACCCTCGTCCTCGCCATCGGCCATGGCGCCCAAGCTATCCCCCGCGTCGTCGTCATCCTCTTCCTCGAGCTCTGCCATGGTCAATAGCTCCGCCTCGCCCACGAAGCCCTCCTCCTCACTCTCCTCGACGAGCACACCGCCATACTCGCTTTCGTCGTCCTCATCGTCCTCGTCCCCTTCCTCGCTCTCCATCTGCCCCTCGCTCTCCATCTGTCCCTCGCTCTCGTCGTCGGCCGCATCCACGTCATTCACACCGACGTCATTCACACCGACGTCCTTCCCACCGACGTACACAAAAGCTGACGAGGCGCTCAGCTCATTCTCAACGTCGCGCTCGCCCGTTGTGAATGAGCGCGTTGTGAACGAGCCCGTTGTGGCGGTCGCTGCACCCCTTTGCACCGGCAACGGCATGCCCACCTGTTGGCGGCCCCGTTCGGCCACCGCCGCCATCTGGGGCACTACCTCCAGGGCGTCATCTGGGGCGCTCGCATCCTCGCCCTCGTCATGGAGCAGCGCGTGTGCCGCGAGGTGAGGTGAGGGCCCGCTGTGGAATTCGCTGTGGAATTCGGAGCTGGCCGCACCAATCGGCTCCGTCCACGCGCGCGCGTCGATCTCGAATGGCATGGCATGCCCATTGGCTTCACACCTGGCTTCACACCTGGCATGCCCACTGGTATGCCCACGCGCGCCCGGCGTCCGCAGCCTGGCATCCACCTCCGCAGTGGCGGCGGCCGCCGCACGGAGCGGCTTCACACCGACGTCCTTCACACCTCGGAGCGACGTGCCCCGCCGCGACGAGGCGGCAAGGGCGAGCTGTGCATGCATCAGCAGTCCAAGGTGGCCGTGGAGCTCCGCGTCGTGCATGCATGCCGTGCGCTCGGGGCGCTGGCCGAGCACCGCCTGCAGGAAGGCCACTGCCGCCGCGAGACGGTGCGCCGCGTGCTGGGTCAGCCCGTTGTCATGGCGCAGCGTCGAGGAGGCTGCGAGCAGTTGCCAGGTGGAGCGGTTTGGTTTGTCGAGCATCGCCATGCGGCGCCCAAAGCGCAGCACCTGCTCATGCTCATTGGCGCTGCTGCTCAGTAGCTCGAAGCCCGCTTGAGCCAGCGCCGCGCGCAGATGAATAAACTCGCGCAGCAGCGTCGCCAGAAGCCGCAGGGCCGCCGGGCGGTCGCCGCGGTACATCTCGAGCTGCATGCGCGTGAGCAGTGCACGCGCGTGCAGGATGCGCACAGTGCGGATGCCCAACATGCTGCGCCGTGTTGGGTCCGACCCGAACGCCTTCCACTGGCGGTGGCTGCTCTCCTTGGCGTCCACGTGGTAGTCACGCTTGCGCTTCCGTTGAGGTGGGATCCAGGTAGATGCGCCATCCCCATGATCGTCCGCCGCCGCCGCATCGGGTGCAGGTACAGCAGATGTGGCTGCGGCGGCGATCGCGCGCACCGTCGCGCCAGATCCATCCACTGAATCATCGGTGGGCAGAGGATGAACCCGAGTCATCGCCATCGGCCGTCCCGGGCGTTCTGACTCCTCGCGTCGCTGCGATTGTTCCGCCGGCGCCTGGAGCCAAGCTCGCACTGCTTCTTTGGCGGTGGCGCTCAGAGAAGCGAAACCTGGCACGGTCTGTGCCTCCACGCCATCAAGTGCCGCGGGCCGCTTTTTACACCATAGGTGAAAGCGTTTCAGCTTTACATTGGTCTGGTCCACATAGCATGCCGATCCATTGCTGAAGGCGCGCCGGCAGACGCAGCAACTAGCACGCGCCAATTGGGTAGAAGCGCCACAACGGGCAAACGAATGCGCATCCGCCGCGTCGCGGGGCGTGGCCTCATTACGGTCCATGTGGCTTCACCATTTCCATAGCGTCGTACCGAGCACCGTCCGGCATCAGCGGCTCTCATATTTAGATAATCTACTAGTACTTTACTCAGTAGGAAGACTGTGCCGGCTGCATGAAAGCGGATTCCACAGCCTCAATTTGATAACAGGGTCATACATAGTACGAAACATCTTGTTGGCCCGACGAGCGGACGTCAGAATGGTGAGCCTCTCCCCTGCTCTGACCTTTGAGGCGCGCCTATGCGCAGCGGTTGGCTCTCAGCTGCCTGCCGATCCACCCAAACTCCAGTCTACTGTAAGTCCAATGCCTTCAACGAAGCCGTCAGGCGGCTATTATCAGGCGGCCACCGACACCGATCCTGGGCTGCTGCATTAGCTGCGGCACGGCACACGTGGGCGGAACTGCGTCGCCGATGGCAGCTGTCTGAACCCTTTTATGAATCAGCACTCCCACTTCCTGGTGGCGGTGGCGGTCGCTGCCTGCCGATGCCAGCCCGTGTGGCCCGCAGCTCGCGCCAACACGCTTCCGCCTGCACGTCCTGTCTCTGCTGCGACTGCCACCGGCCCGCCTGCGCCACGCACCGACGCCCAGTTCGCCTGCTCCCGCTCCTGTGCGCAGCGTGCGGTTGTGCTCTCCGCGGTCGTCGCGGGAGCCGCCTTCTTTGAGACTGGATCCGCGGCATTCGCGCCAGCTCCGGCGCGTAATGCCCTCAGCTCTCCGGCCATTGACAGGACCCTTCGCACCGTCTCGATGATTGAGACGGGCAAGCGTACGCGTCCGCCCTCTCCAGCTACTGCACGACGCACGAGAGCTCCAGCCACCGCATGAACTGCCCTTTTGTCCGCCGCCTCGACCGCTCGCCACGTCCACTGAGCGGTTCGCGCCCCGGGCTGCGCACCCCTTGTACCCCTTGCGTGCGCGCAGTTGCACCGTCAGGCGAAATCAAGGCGTTTGCCTCGGCTCCGATGAAGGACACGGACAAGGAGCTCGAGGACAACATGTGGGAGTACGTCAAGGCCCGTGGTGGCCATAAGATCCTGATTGCCAACCACGGCATGGCGGCGACCAAGACCATCATGTCCATCGGCAACTGGGCCAACGACACCTTTGGCGACGAGCGCGCGATCAAGTTCGTCGTGATGGCGACGCCCGAGGACCTCGCGGCCAATGCCGAGTTCATCCGCCGCGCCGCCGAGTTCGTCCAGGTCCCTGGCGGCTCCAACGCGAACAACTACGCCTACGTGCAGCTCATCGTCGACCTCTGCATCTCGCAGGGCGTCGTCGGCTGGGGCCACGCCTCTGAGAACCCTAAGCTCGGCGACCTGCTCTCCGCGAAGAATGCGGAGCTCGGCCTCGACATCACCTTTGTGGGCCCGCAGTCGCCCGTCATGCGCATCCTCGGCGACAAGATCGGCGCCAACCTCGTGGCGCAGTCCGCTGGCGTCTCAGTCCCGCCCTGGAACAGCGACGGCCTGCTGGCGAGCCTGGACGCGAACAAGCGCATCCCGCTGGGGGCCTTCGATGCGGCGTGCATCACCATCGACCCCACCTCGACTGTGATCAACGCGGCCATCTTCCGCGCCTACAAGCAGATGATCCAGGGCGGCATCGCCAACTTCAAGGACAACCTCGGCAAGGGCCAGCTCTCGACCCTGCCCCTGAAGGAGCTTCAGTCGATCCCGGTCGACATCACGTACGGCGACGTCAAGTACTCGTTCCGCGTGACGCCCAAGGCGCCTGACATGATGGTCCTCAAGATCAGAGCGCAGTCGATCGAGGTGCGCTACCGCGAGCAGGCCGACGGCTCCATCTACGCGGCCTACGGCGTCGAGTCGCACCAGGTCTTCGCCAAGGAGGAGGCCCTTAGCCTGCGCATGGTGCTCGATGGTGTGGCCGTGCTCCTCCCGACCCGGTATGACACGCGCTCGGACAACACCGGCAAGCTCGTGCGCTACGCCGTTGAGGACGGCGCCACCGTCAAGAAGGGCGAGACGTTCACGGAGGCCGAGGCAATGAAGATGATCATCACGCTCGAGGCCGAGGGGATCAAGCACGAGGGCGGCGTGATCAAGCACGAGAAGCCCGTGGGCTCCATCATCAACCAGGGCGACCTGCTCGCCTCACTGACTCTCGTGGAACCGCCCCGCGTCAAGAAGGTCGGCACGTTCACTGGGACCTTCAAGTACGCGACCGGCGAAGAGATGGTCACCGGCTCCGCCACGCTCAAGCGCTTCCGCAAGGCGCAGAAGACGCTCGAGCTCGTGATGGACGGCTACGTGCCCGACGCCGAGCCTGCAGTGCAGGCCATGCTCTCGGCGATCGCGTCGGTCAACCTGCCAATTGAGGAGATCAAGGATGCTGCGTCCGCTCTCGGCCAGAAGATGCCGGTGGAGCTCGACACGATGATGCAGAAGGTGTATGCCACCACGCTCGCCGAGCACGTGAACGGCATGGACTCGACCGAGACCGCCACCCTCGTGACCAAGCTGCGCGCCATCGTGGAGGAGTACGTCAAGTCGCTCTTCGAGTCGAAGCAGGCCGACGTGCGCATCATCATCGCGCCCGTGACGGCGCAGATCGACAAGTACGCCAAGGGCCTGCGCGAGAACGCCATCGTCGTCACGTGCGCCCTCCTCTCGCCCCACATCAACGTCGAGAGCTCGTTCGTCAACATGTCGACCGACAAGGCGGTGGGCGCGCTCGTCAAGGCGTACCCCAAGGACCTCCAGAAGGTGTATGCGATGGCCTTTGCGCACGAGCAGCTCAACGGGCGCAATCTCCTCGTGATCTCGATGCTGCGCCAGCTCTCGGGCTTCCCGGAGCGCTTCGGCGTCGAGCCGCTGCCCTCCCTGCCTCCGGCGCTCAACGTCGTCGTGACGCTCTCGCAGATGCCCGGCCCCGCCTGCAAGGAGGTCGCCCTGACTGCGGCCATGTTTGGCCTGATGAAGGCCGAGAAGCTGTTCGACGAGGCCGTGCGAGAGCTCAAGGCCGAGCTCAAGTCGGGCATGGAGGAGTTTGGCGCAACCTCGACATCCTTTGACGGGGATAATGTGTCCCTACGCGGAAGCCGACAGCCCGTTCTCGGTGCTACTTCGCCTCCCCCGCCGTCTCTCTTCTGTTTGGACACTAGCGTGTTCTCCTCCGACAACAATTGCGACGATTGCGACGACGACGGCCCCGGCTCCAACTTCCCGATGTGCGCGGTCGGCACCGACTGCGGCGACTGCGGCGTGCGCAGCGCGTCGCCGCCCCCGCCGCCACATTCCCTTGCCACGGTCTGCATGAACGACTGCCTCAACGACGGCGGTAGCTCGTGCAGCGACGACGGCGGCGGCCCAGGCTCAGAGTTCGCAACGTGTGCCTACCCGCCGTCGCCTCCGCCGCCGTCGCCTCCGCCGCCGTCACCACCGCCGCCGTCGCCTCCGCCGCCGTCAACACCACCATCTCCACCACCTTCTCCACCGCCTTGTCCACCGCCTTCACCGGCTCTGTCATCGCCGCCGCCGCCTTCGCCGCCGCCGCCGTCACCGCCGCCGCCGTCGCCTCCGCCGCCGTCTCCACCACCATCTCCACCGCTTTCTCCACCACCATCTCCACCGCCTTCACAACCTCCGCCTTCACTGCCTCCGCCATCGCCGCCGCCGCCGTCACCACCATCGCCGTCGCCTCCCCCGCTGTCGCCTCCGCCGCCGTCGCCTCCGCCGCCGTCGCCTCCACCGCTGTCACCTCCGCCGTCGTCGCCTCCTCCATCGCCGCCACCGTCACCCCTGCTGCCCTCGCCGCCGCCGCCGCCATCACCGCCGCCGCCCTCGCCGCCGCTGCCGCCATCACCACCTTCACCACCACCACCGTCTCCACCACCTTCGCCACCACCACCTTTACCAAATCCGCCTTCACGGACTCCGCTTCCGCCGCCGCCCTCTGTGCCTCCGCCGTCACCGCCTCCGTCGCCGCCGCCACCGTCGCCGCCTCCGCCCTCGACGCCTCCTCCGCCGCCGCCACCCTTGCCGCCTCCGCCCTCGCCACCATCATCGCCGCCATCACCGCCAGCACCCTCGCCGCCGCCTTCTCTACCGCCTTCTCAACCCCCATCTCCTCCGACGTCACTGCCGCCGCCATCAACCCCGCCGCCATCACCGCCTCCGCCATCACCGCCTCCGCCGTCGCGACCGCCGCCATCACCACCGCCTTCACCACCGCCTTCACCACCGCCTTCACCACCGCCCCCTCCCCCCCCTCCTCCACCGC
>Ga0210247_100121_pt1 | contig 64946 bp, 39 predicted proteins | sample ChrtobMetP3_16mM_FD_155449 | JGI IMG/M metagenome (GOLD analysis project Ga0210247, IMG submission 155449) | Chrysochromulina tobin associated microbial communities from unialgal haptophyte culture, Seattle, Washington, United States - P3_16mM | ecosystem: Host-associated > Algae > Haptophytes >... | reverse complement strand
GAAGCCTGCTTCATCTGGTGCTTGCTGTCAACCGGCGCATCCCCTCGTACCATGCGAGCCGCCACCCGAACCTCGTGCCTTCCTTTTTCGAGCCCGTGACGACGGCGGAGGTCGGCACCGCGCCAAATGGCGGCACCACGGTGGAGGCTACGGTGCACGAAGGGCAGCACAGCCTCCGCCGTGATCTGCCGCGGTCGACGGAGAGCGCAGACAGCCATGGTCTGCCATGGTCTGCGCCTAGGCGGCGGCTGAGCTGGCAATGCATCGCCGCTGTGAATGGCGAGGTTGGGTCGGGCCAATCCGCAGCGAGTGTCACGTTCGTCCAAGTCACCACAGTGGTCACCACCACAGACCAGGGTCGGTTCGCAGCGCTGCTCGCGATGCTGGCCACGTCCGCGGCCAATGGCACCGGCACCCGTCAGGACGCCATCACCAACGCCGCCGGCCAGTCGCTCACGCCATGTGACAATGCGTGGCTCGAAGGCACTCAGCGGCAGGTCATCCCGGCCCCCGCTCCTCCCCCACCGCGACCCAATGCGGCCCTCGGCGGCTTGCGCCTCGAGGACTTTGTCAATGTCACAAACCCAGGCATGGCAGCCCTCGGTGCGCTGATGGCCGCGTCCGCCGGCACCATCCAGTCCGCTGTGGGGGCGTCCGTCGGCGCGTCCGCCGCCGCGTCCGCTGCCGGAGGCGGCGGCCCGTCAGGAGCGGGCAACGCAGTGCGAGGGGCACAGCGGCTCGCGTACTACACGAAGCTTGGGCCGCCTAATCCCGATGGTGACGATGGCGGCGGCGGCGGCTTCACGACGGGTCGGTTGGGCTTCAGCAGGCGTAGACCTGGGCTACCGCCGCCACCGCCCACGTACCAGGTGGCGATCGGCTTCGTTGCTGCGGAGCCGATCGAGGCCTTCACGGATGCCCGGCTGGCCGACATCTCGACCTCGGTCGCCGCCGAGTCGGGCGTGGACCCCAGCCAGGTCACCACGGTTGCCTATGCCGCGTCCACACCGGATCAGCTCGTGAGCAGGGCGCTCTCTGAAGCGCTCGCCAGCGACGCCGACTCCTCTGAGGGCGCTGTCGGGGCCGCTCGGGTCGAGATCACCATCGTCACCACGGATTCGTCCGCGAGTGCCGCCGTCGAGGAGTCCTTGAGCGCCTCTGTCTTCGCGGACGCGAACGCGACGAGCGCGTTCCTCAACCTCCAGGTGACGAGCGAGCCCGACGTCGCCGCGGAGACGGTCACTTATGAGGATGAAGAAGGGGAAGTACAAGAGAACGTCAGCCTGATGCTCGGAGCCGCATTGGTTGATACTGTCACCTCTCTGGGATCCATCTTTTGTCTCATCACGGCCATCCACTACGCGATCCTCTTCTGGTGGTTCATGTATGCCAACCGCAAGTACTATGCCTACCACGCAGCTCTGCGGGCGCAGAAGGCGGCGGAGGAGGCGGCGGCAACGCCGCAGGAGAGGAAGGCGAAGGCGCTGCTCATGGCCAAGTCGCGCAGAATCTTCGACAAGTTTGATCAGGATGGAAGCGGGTTCGTTTCGACGAAGGAAGTCACCCGAATGGTCAAGATGCTCAAGCTGGGCCTGACAAGATCACAGGTCAAGGAGATGGTGGCCGCCGCAGACTTGGACATGAGCGGTCAGATCAGCTTCGAGGAGTTTGTAGCCCTCCTCAAAGAGTACAAGGTCAGCGGCGGCGGCGGCCTCCTCCTTGGACGCCTGCGCCGTGCCGGACGCGCCATCACCTTCACCAGCACCGCACGCGTCGCCCCTAGCGCCGAGCCGGAGTACGATCCCGTGAACACCGTTGATCGCATCGACGCCGCGAAGCCCGTCTCGACTCCGTCACCAACGGCCATCTTACAAGGTGACACGCCGTTGGGTGTTTCGTCTACAGCACCACGCGTCGATGACGAGGCTGAGGATGCGTGCATTCCGACGACTGCTGTCCAAACCATCGAGACCAAGGAGACGACGCGATCGAATTTTCTTCAGTCGCGTATGCCGAAGCTGCAGACGTTGTCTATGGATACAGTTGTGGAGGATCTTCCCTCGCCCACGCCGTCACCGCCGGCGACAGCGTCGCCGCCCGATCTGCCCGATCTGCCGCAACCCGATCTGCCGCAACCCAAGCCCCCTCACTTTCGGAGGCTGCCGGCGATGCTCCGAGTGCCCAACGTGCAAAACATTCTTGGCGTCACCTTTGCGGCGTCGCTCATCAACGTCTCGACCGCTGTCATTGGCGCACAGGTTGGTGTCGAGTATTCCTTCAGTCCTGAGGACTATGGGTACTACGTCCTCGCTTGGGTTGTCTTCATCTTCACCATGCTCTGGTACGTACATCAGGTCTGGCGGCTCGAGAAGTTGCGGCGGCTGCACATGTCCATGATCTGGTCTGACGCGGATCCGCCCGAGACGCCCAAGGATTGCGACGATCCCCTGTTCGGATTGATGATGAAGGTCGGTTTCAAGGGGCGCAATCGCGTCAAGGGCGAGTTCGGCGTTCCCGATGAGGACAAGCAGGAGCCCGCGCGCACCGAGCGTGCCCTCGAGTTCGCCTTCTTTTGGCCGACACGCATCATGTACCTGCTCGGCTACGGTTCGGGTGACAGAGAACACATCACGGACGCCGAGTACTCGAAGAAGAAGATCTCGATCATGGGGCTCAACTGCTGCGAGACTCACGAACGGCCGGGCGATGCCTTGGAGCGCGGGCCCATGTGGCTGGACGAAGCCAAGGGCGGTCGAGGCGTCCACTACCTGTCGGTGCAGTTGGGGCTGCAGCTCTTCGCGGGCGCTCTCTCGGGCTTCCTCGAGGCCCATCCGTGGAAGACGACCTCGGCTGGTGGCATGGGGCTCATGATTGCCCTCCTCAGCACGCAGTTTTTGAGCCTCCTATGGTGCGCAGCCAACACTGCCTCGGATTATCTAAAGGCCGGTCAAGCCATTACCGTCTACTCGATGGAGTTCCTTGCGAGTCTCCTCGTCTTCGTAGCTGGCTTGGTGGCCGATTCTGACCTCGAGGGCTCGCTGATGCTCGCCGTGCGCGCGGCGGACATCATGGTGTACTGCGCGTTCATTCCCATGATCTTGATGGGATGGGACAATCTTGTCTGCCCGCCGGTGAAAATGTTCTCCAAGGGGGAAGGGGGAACGCTCGAGACACTCTACCTCATGTTCATCGCGCTCCTTCTGATCCCGGTATCGATCGCGCAGACCATGTTCGGCTTTGGCGGGGGCAGCACGGACAACCTGATGGCGGTGGTGGGCGCCATGGATATGGTGGCGGGCGACGTTGCGGCCACCGCCGACGAGACTGGAGAGGAAGAAGGAAAGAAGGAGGAGGCGGAGGAGGCATAGAGGAGCGGTTGAAGGGGCCGAAGAGGAGAGTCCATTTCTTGCGGGAGGCATTGCGCAGAAAGCATGGGTGGGAGTCGCGTGGAAAGACGCGGGGGAGTATGGGACGCGCTTTCGGGTTTCGGGAGTCGAGTGTCCGTCGAGTGGGGGAAGGCGCAGGGGAGTTGGGATGCGCTCTCGGGAGTCGGTCGATAGTGTGGGAAGGCGCGGCCGCGGGGGAAAATGGAACGCGCTCGCTTTCGTGAGTCGGGAGGCGAGGCGGCAAGGAAGTCACCGAGAGGAAAGCGCTGTCCGCAGAGACCCAGGACTGTCTTTGTGGACTGTGGACTGGACGACCGCGACACACCGGGGGAGTGGTCTTCTATTTTTCATGTGTGTTTGTATCTCGACGGTGAGGTCGCCTCCGCCTGGAGGACCTCGTTTGTCGTTTGGGAACAGCAGGACGGGAACATCAACATGGCGGTTGTCCTTGACCATTTGTGGCATGTAGTTGATGTTACATGTAGCTTTCGTTAATATCGCTAGGGAACTGGATGTGCCTTTCAAGTATTTCAACATTCAAGGGCCGTCCGTTCGTGACGGAAAAAAAGGAGGGTTCGCGTGCCGTTTCTGTATTCTGAATTCAGACTCCGTCAGGAGTCTCAGAGACTCACCATCCGGTATGAATCTTCGCCGTTAAGCCGGGAACACCAATCATAAGACACGGATCGTCTGCTGACTGAAACTCAGCGGGACGATCGTTGGCCACGACGGGCTCGACCGCCACTTGGCGCTCGTCTGGGGTCCAACGAGGCCAACAGTAGGAGGCGGGGGCCGCGGTGGTAGCATTGGGGCGCTCCTGTGAGCAATACCAAAGGCGACACCACTCAGGTCGCCAGAACGATCGTGTCGACGCACCATAGCAACACCTGCAGCACCCGGACCCGACATGGTGGGTGCGGATCTCGGCCTCGCCAGATTGGCCCTCTGCATCGTCCCTAGGGGCGAGGAGGACGGCTGCGGCCCTCGGGATGATGCACAAGGCTGCATCGGCAGCTGTGCCGGCGCGAGGCGTTCAGCTGTGCTGTTTGGCGGACGGCGATGCACGCGAGTGGCCACGAGGTCATTCAAAAATGCACCCAACGAGACTGATTCGGAGGGGACTTCCACATGTGGATAGTCCTCCAAGGAGACTGAAGCGTCAGACTGCGCAGGTGCTGCAGCGGCTCGTCGGGCCAGCGATGATGGTGTATCCGCCTCGACGGCCGCCCGCGCTGCCGCCGCGATGGCATCTGGTGGGCGGCGTGGCAGTGGCAGCGCTCGCCTGCGAAATTTGGTGGCGGCGAAAGCGAGCGTGAGAGGGGACGCCGGCACGTGTGAGGGCGGCCCCGACGGCCCCGACGACTTCGGGGGCGCCTGCTCCGCGCCGCCGCGCTCAACGCCGCGCTCAACGCCGCGCTCAACGCCGCGCTCAACGCGGCGCTCATGGATCTCTGCCGCCATTTGCCTTGCGGAATTGCCCGGGCGCTTGAGCGTGCGGCTGAGCTCTTCGTAGTCAAGCGTGCCCGAACCGTCCTCGTCGAGCTCGTCAAACAGCTGGCAGATGGCCTCGCGCATCACCTTGACATCGAAGCCCATCGTCTCAAAGCCATGAAGAAACTCCTCCTTATCGACCGTCCCGTCGCAGTCGGCATCCCAGAGCTTGAAGAGGCTGATTACGCGCGACACGGATGCTTGCAGCACGCTGAGCAGCATGAAGCGTATGCACTCATAGTGTGAGATCTCTCCCGAATGGTCGTGATCGAAGTCGTCAAACAGGCGATCACAAGCCTCGTCATCAATGCTCTCCAGCCCAAGGACGCCACGCACGCTGGACTTGAATTCGGCCCGGTCGAGCTGACCGTTGCCGTTGAGATCATACTTTTTGAAGAGCCTGACGATGAGCTCGATCTTGTCGCCCAGCTTCCGCCTGAGCTCCTTGACCCTGGCGCTGACCGGCTGTGCGGGCGCGTGAGCCGCCCCCGCCGCCGCTGCGCCATTCTGGCCTGCCTGAGTATTTGCATTTCCGAATGCTTCCGAGGCCGGCGTGGACGCTGGAAGTGGGGCCGGTCGATGCGGCACCTTCAGCACGGCTGAAGGTTGAGGCAGGGGCGCTCGAGCGGCTCGAGAGGCAGCGACGAGCATGCAGAGCTTTTCCAAGATCTTCACAGCACCGCGATTCATGAACAGGCGCCGCTCCTCGCAGGGACACGCGCGCGTTGGCACCCATTTGTGTGGACTACGATTGCTTGTGAGATGTCTGCGCATGCATGCAAATGGAGTCTGACGCGCCCTCCCGAATCGGGGCAGTATTAAATATCAAAATCGGCCACGTTCCGCCTCTCTCTCGAGAGAGCTCGTCCCACACGCAATCCACGATGCCGAAGAAGGTGGGCGAGAAGGTGGTTGAGGCCGCGAAAAGCAACCTGGTGACGAAGGCAAAACAGATCGCCGTCCTCGCGGAGGACAAGGACAAGCGCCGCGACCTGGGCCGCGATGTGTTCACCAAGGCGGATAAGGATGGCGGCGGCACGCTGGACAAAGAGGAGATCTTGCTCGCCATCGACGGCGTGGCCAGGAGCATGGACCTCGACCTGCCCGGGAAGGACAAGATGCTGCAGCTCTTCGATCTCTGCGACAAGAACGGAGACGGAGTGCTTTCATTGCCCGAGTTCCAGATCTTCTTCAAGAACGTGCTTGACTCGTACGTCAAGCACGCTTACGCGGAGGCGGAACAGAACAAGTACATTATCAAGGTGGTCGATGGCGCAAAGAATGGGCAGTCGCGCAAGGTCTCGATCAAGAAGGAGCCCAAATTCTACCCCGCCGACGACGTCGACCCGCTCGCAACCTATGGCAAGACCGGTAAGCGCGACCCTGTGCGGGAGGCGTCCTCGGGGGGCATCGCGAAGCTGCGCGCGGGGGTGACCCCGGGCACCGTGCTCATTCTGCTCTCGGGGCGCTTCCGCGGCCGGCGCGTCGTCTTCCTCAAGCAGCTCAGGTCGTCCGGCCTTCTCCTCGTGAGTGGACCGTACGGCATCAACGGCATCCCCTTGCGCCGGGTCAACCAGGCCTACTGCATCGCCACCTCGACCAAGGTCGACGTGGGCGGCGTGGACCTGAAGAAGTTTGACGACCAGTACTTTGGCAAGCCCAAGGGCGCCAAGCGCGTCAAGAAGGACGCCAAGGAGTTCCTCGCCGAGGCACCCAAGGCATCGACCGGCCCGTCGCCGGAGCGGGCAGCGGACCAGCTGGCCGTCGATGGCGCTCTGATGAACGCGATTGCCAAGGTGTGTGTGCACAGATGAGGATTCTGAGGATGGCTACGGAGGACGATTGATGGCTGCCACTGATCTCCGCCTGATCTCCGCCCTCTTCTGGGTATCTTGATCTGGGCCTGATCTCCGCCTGATCTCCGCCTGATCTGGGCCATCCCCATCCCCAAGATGCTAATCTAGTGGCCCAGCCAGCTGCTCGGATTGCCTTCTGATCGCCACTGACTGTCACTCTCTCCTAAACCCTCATCCCCCGCCACACTCATCAGGTGCCGCTGATGGACAAGTACCTCAAGTCGCGCTTCTCACTCAGCAAGGGCGATAAGCCCCATTGCATGAAGTTCTGAGTCGTGCTACACAAGCAGAGGATTGCATTGGGCGTAAAAGGCGTTGGGCGTTCTACAATGCATGGGCGAGCTATGGGCGAGCAGGAGGACTAGAGAAGATCGGGGTATGGATCGGAGTGGCTCGGCTGGGGGGCAACGCAACCACAATTGAGCGCCACAGTCGGCGCGGCACCTGCCAGCTGCACCGCGCTCTTGAGAATGAAGAAACAATAAAGATCTCCAATCTCGTAACAATCTCGTTCCATGGCCGCGTCGCACGGTAAGCTGACTTTGTTCGTAGCTCCGTGAACACAAGTGTCAAGTCCCCCGGGCGCGTCGTGCGCGCTGTGGCCGCAAAAAATCCTGTGAAATACTGAGAACTGACGTACTTACGTTAAAGTCGTGCACACGTTCCCGGCGGCGCGTCGGGCGTTCTCCGCGTCCTTAAAACCGTTAAAACCCCTCCTTCCGAGGCAGCTGTCACAAGCGTCAGCAGCAACTAAATGTCGATGTGCCTGGCAGCCTGGTGCGTCCACATCTGGCCCGTCGTCTTTATATTATAAATACCGTCGAAGGCGTCGTCACGTGTTGACGTGAGACTAGAACGAGCGGACGCTGAACCCAGACGGGTGTCACATGTGACACGCTATAGTTGAAGAGAGAGAGAGCTGTAACTTACCAAGCTATCTATAGTTGAAAACCATATTAACTACCTGAGTGTTGAAGCCGCTCCCCGGAGGTCGAAACCGGCCTCGGCAGTCTATCGGCAGTCCCGCGTTCAATACGATCCCGTACCGGTACGGTTCAGGGGTTCGCGTTGGGCGTTGGTCCGGCGCATGAGTTGGTGGGTGAGGGTGTTGTGGGTGGGGTTGGTTTTGAGGTTCATTGGTTTGTGAGGTTCGTGAGTCTATTTCGTGTGTGTCCCGGCTCCCACCGGTGTCTTTGAACCGGTACGGTCTGCCGGCTATACCGGTTTAAGCGGGAAGCGTCGGCCTGTGCCCCACATCACTCGAGGCACGAGGGTGTGCAGGGCTCGCAGTTCTAAACCGGTCGCTCTAAACTCTCCCGCGACAGCTCCCCCGAGCCGCCGTGCACAGTGTTCAAAGCCTATGGGGTAATTACCTGAGTAGTCTGGGAAGGTCCCCCTATAGGTCAAAAAAGTGCGCCGTGACTTGACTTGAATTTCTGGACTTGTCTTGAAAAAGTGTGAACATCAACTTGACAGACGCGACGCGTTGTTCCAATTCGGTTTCATATCCGGATAACTTCCTCTGTGTGTTTCGTCGAACACGGGCGGCCCCGCCCTCGGGTGCCGGCGCCGCGTCCGACGGGGACGCACGGAGCGGTTCGATGGGCCCACACAGAATCTTTCAGGCGGAGTGGGCGCATCGGCTGCAAGTGCGGTACCCGTGGTTCGGTGGCTACGCGTCTGCGCCATTGGCCTTTGCGGCTGGTCGCAAGTACGCTGACACGGGCCTCACATTGCTCTCAAATATCACGCCGCTTCTGACGTCTGGTGACAAGAGTGCTGCAGCCATCGCTGCACAGGGCCTCTCTGCGCAGGCTCTGTTCACGTTGCACTTCGTGCGACGTGCGCTAGAGGTCGTCTTCGTGAACGACTATACAGGCACGTTCGCAAGGGATAGCCGCTTGGAGCTCCTGTACTACAGTGCGTCCGCCGGTCTCGAGCCCATCTTGATTCTCGACTCCCTGCTTGCTTTCCTCCACAGCTCACCCTAGATGCCCACGGCGCTCCCGCCATCGCCCGTCCCAGTCCTTTGGGGTCTGATCGCCGGTGCCGCAGCGGGCACGGCTCCGATGATGAAGCATGGCGTCGCGCCGCGCCTCGTGCGAACGTTGGGCGCGTGCCTCTTCGTGCTAGGCCAAGTTGGCAACGCGTGGTGCCACTGGGAGCTTCGGCGTCTCCGCACCGAGAAGCAGGCGCTCGGCTCATCCAAGTACTTCATGCCCACGCGCGGCCCCTTTTGTTACATCTCGAGCCCTCACTACACCTTCGAGCTCGTGACGTGGCTCGGCTTTTGCGTGCACAACGGGCTCGACGTCACGGGTGCCCTGCTCTGGTTGATGTCGATCGGCGCGATGGGCGCCTTTGCGCGCGACCGGCACGCAAAGTACTTGGCACTCTGGAAGGGCGGGCAGCGCGAAGGGGTGGATCCGGCGACAAAGTGGATCATGGTGCCTGGCGTTTGGTGAGTCCCCTTACCCGGTTACGTTTAGCCTCCGGGAACCTATTTCTTGGCACGGCCCGTAAACGCCTTGTATGTCTGAGATGGTTGACATGGTCGGAAAACCTGCGATTTATTTTGATGTGGTGGCGTTGCGGGGTGGTGTCCGTTCGCGTTCCGTATCGCCGTTCTCGGTCGGGCTACGGGCCGGTGTTAAGCTCCTGCCGGCTTGCAAACTCGAAATTCCTAAATTCCCAATTCCAATTCCGGCCCCCAGGGCTCCTTGCAAACTCGCTATACCTTGGCTAATTCCCAGATTCCAAATTCCAATCCCGGCCCCAAAGGCCCCCAAGGCCAAGAGGTTTAGGATTCCGAGAGTCCGAAGGTTGAAATTACAATTCCCCCACTGCACGGTCACATAACCCGAGGGAGTCGCACAGCGCGTCGGGGAAAACGACCGACAATATATATATATCCCGAATCGGGACAGTATTAAATATTAAATCGGTCACGTTCCGCCTCTCGAGAAAGCTCGTCCCACGCACAATCCACGATGCCGAAGAAGGTGGGCGAGAAGGTGGTTGAGGACGCGAAAAGCAACCTGGTGACGAAGGCAAAACAGATCGCCGTCCTCGCGGAGGACAAGGACAAGCGCCGCGACCTGGGCCGCGATGTGTTCACCAAAGCGGATAAGGATGGCGGCGGCACGCTGGACAAAGAGGAGATCTTGCTCGCCATCGATGGCGTGGCCAGGAGCATGGACCTCGACCTGCCCGGGAAGGACAAGATTGCGCAGCTCTTCGATCTCTGCGACAAGAACGGAGACGGAGTGCTTTCATTGCCCGAGTTCCAGATCTTCTTCAAGAACGTGCTTGACTCGTACGTCAAGCACGCTTACGCGGAGGCGGAACAGAACAAGTACATTATCAAGGTGGTCGATGGCGCAAAGAATGGGCAGTCGCGCAAGGTCTCGATCAAGAAGGAGCCCAAATTCTACCCCGCCGACGACGTCGACCCGCTCGCAACCTATGGCAAGACCGGTAAGCGCGACCCTGTGCGGGAGGCGTCCTCGGGGGGCATCGCGAAGCTGCGCGCGGGGGTGACCCCGGGCACCGTGCTCATTCTGCTCTCGGGGCGCTTCCGCGGCCGGCGCGTCGTCTTCCTCAAGCAGCTCAGGTCGTCCGGCCTTCTCCTCGTGAGTGGACCGTACGGCATCAACGGCATCCCCTTGCGCCGGGTCAACCAGGCCTACTGCATCGCCACCTCGACCAAGGTCGACGTGGGCGGCGTGGACCTGAAGAAGTTTGACGACCAGTACTTTGGCAAGCCCAAGGGCGCCAAGCGCGTCAAGAAGGACGCCAAGGAGTTCCTCGCCGAGGCACCCAAGGCATCGACCGGCCCGTCGCCGGAGCGGGCAGCGGACCAGCTGGCCGTCGATGGCGCTCTGATGAACGCGATTGCCAAGGTGTGTGTGCACAGATGAGGATTCTGAGGATGGCTACGGAGGACGATTGATGGCTGCCACTGATCTCCGCCTGATCTCCGCCCTCTTCTGGGTATCTTGATCTGGGCCTGATCTCCGCCTGATCTCCGCCTGATCTGGGCCATCCCCATCCCCAAGATGCTAATCTAGTGGCCCAGCCAGCTGCTCGGATTGCCTTCTGATCGCCACTGACTGTCACTCTCTCCTAAACCCTCACTCCCCGCCACCCTCATCAGGTACCGCTGATGGACAAGTACCTCAAGTCGCGCTTCTCACTCAGCAAGGGCGATAAGCCCCATTGCATGAAGTTCTGAGTCGTGCTACACAAGCAGAGGATTGCATTGGGCGTAAAGGGCGTTGGGCGTTCTACAGTATATGCATGGGCGAGCAAGAGGACTAGAGAAGATCGGGGTATGGATCGGAGTGGCTCGGCTGGGGGGGGCAACGCAACCACAACCACAACGGTGATTGAGCGCCACAGTCGGCGCGGCACCTGCCAGCTGCACCGCGCTCTTGAGAATGAAGAAACAATAAAGATCTCCAATGATTCGTTCCATGGCCGCGTTGCACGGTAAGCTGACTTTGTTTGTAGCTCCGTGAACACAAGTGTCAAGTCTGGGCACGTCGTGCGCCGCTGTGGCCGCAAAATAACCTGTGAAATATTAGTGAAATACTGAGGTTTAGGTTACGGGACCGTCGTTACTGACATCAATTGACTGACGTACTTAAAGCGTCGTGCACACGTTCCGCCGGCGCGCGGCGGCGCGGCGTCGGGCGGGTTAAAACCGTTAAAACCCTGCTTCCGAGCTGTCACAAGCGTCAGCAGCAACTAAATGTCGATGTGCCTGGGCCCTGGCTGCCTGGAGCGTCCACATCTGGCCCGACGTCTTTATATTATAAATACCGTCGAAGTCGTCGTCACGTGAGACTAGAACGCGAGCGGTCGACGCTGAACCCAGACGGACGTGTCATGTGACACGCTAAGTTGAAAATCATGACTCCCTGAGTGTTGAAAAACCGCGTTGCCGTGAGCAAATCGATCAAGAGAGGAGGCTCAAACAGAAAGGGCTCCTGTTTGGACTGCTGTGCCGACGAGGCGGCGGCGGCGGACAATGAGCGTCAACGCGGATCTCGACGCACTGCGTGAGCTCGTGGCAGCCGAGTTGCTGCGCGTGCGCGACGTCTTCGCGGCGTGGGACGAGGATGGATCCGGAATGATCGAGCGAAGTGAGTGGTCGCGTGCTCTAAAGGCTCTCTTCTCGATAAGCTACGAGGCTGCCGGCGCCCTGTTCGATGTCCTCGACGTTGATAATTCGGGCTCATTGTCATTTCGCGAGGTCAGCGCCAAGCTTCGTCCGGGTGCGGTCATCGAGCTAGACTCAGTGCTGCAGGCTGGAGCGCTGGGTGACATCGAAACGACATCCGTGAGTAAGCACGCGCTGCGCAAGGACGGGCCGCAAACGACGAGGTCACGCGTGCTTCGCATCGACGTACCCACTGGCGAAGGTGCCAACGGCACTCTCCTCGTCGAGCAGATCCGCAACGCGTTGGCCGCCTCCTGGACCCGTGTTAAAGATCTCTTCGTAGAATGGGATGAGGACGGAAGTGGAGCCGTCGACAAGCGCGAATTCGTTCGCGCGCTCGCGCTGCTCGGCGTGCGCGCCACGCGGCAGGCAGCAGAGGAGCTCTTTGCGAGCTTCGACCAGGATGGCTCGGGCACGGTCACGTACGATGAGATGCAGCGCAAGCTGCGGGCGGGTTCGTCAATTGAGCTCGACGCGGCTCTCAAGGATGGCGCGGTCGCTTTCGAAGTGCGGGCAAAGAATAAGTTCAAGGTGCGCAAAGTGACGGGTAAGACGGGCTCGAATGTGCTCAACGGCTTGGAGCTGAGCAAAGGCGAACTCGGCGACCCGGCAGCGGTGACCATGCAGCTGCGCATCGCCCTCAATGCCAACCGAGCCCGTACGATGGACCTATTTCGAGAGTGGGACAAAGATCAGAGTGGGCAGATCGACAAGGAGGAGTTCTGCAAGGCCTTGCAGACGCTCGGATTGCCTGCTACGGCGGCCGAGTGCGCCCTTCTCTTCGACTCTCTCGACGACGACCACTCGGGCACCCTCGAGTAACCGCTCCGCCTCTGATGACCTCTGATTACGTCTGATGACGTCTGATGACCTCTGATGACCTTGATGACCTCTGATGGCCTCTGATTGCCTGCCTCATATATCATCAGGGACCCTCGAGTATGTGATCCGCCAAGCCCCGAGCTTCTCTGATGACCTCTGATGGCCTCTGATGGCCTCTCTGATCGCCCTCTGATGATGGCCTCTGATTGCCATCGATTGCCTCTCTGATCGCCTCTCTGATGGCCTCCGAGCAGTTTTGCCGAGCTCCACGCCAAACTCCGACGTGGCACCCTCGTGACCAAGGAAGTGCCCGCCGCAGCGCTCCGCCCGAGGCCGCGAGCGTTGGAGACGTATGAGAAACGCCTGCTGCACATGCTTCCGATCTTGGGTCAGCGGCTGCTTGAGGCGTTGCATGCTCTCGCGCCGTTGCAGCCGTTGCAGCCGTTGCAGCCGTTGCAGCCGTTGCACGCTCTCGCGCCCGCACCGAGCAGTAGCAGCGGCAGCGGCGGCAAGGGACCTCCTTACGACAGCACCGATAAGGAGCTCCCTACGCAGCCGTCGAGTGACGAAACTCGGCCGCAGCTTTCGGGTGACGAAACTCGGCCGCAGCTTTCGAGTGACGAAACTCGGCCGCAGCTTTCGAGTGACGAAGCTCGGCCGCAGCTGTCGGGTGATGGCGGCAGCGCTCCTGCGGATCCCGCGGCAGTGGCGGCAGTGGCGGCAGCGGCGGCGGGCGCGGCGGGCGCGGCGGGCGCGGCGGGCGCGGCGGGCGCGGCGGGCGCGGCGGGCGCGGTGGGGGTCGCTCGAGACGGCGCTCTCTCGAGCCGGCGTCAGTTTCCGAAGAGCATGGGCACCTCGGGCATGCGTGTGACGTGTGATCTGTTCGTGCGTGCCGTCCTCACCTTCCAGCCACTCACGACGACGGGTCGGCCGGACGGGCCGTTGCTCGGGCTGGTGGGCAAAGAGCTCGAGGAGGCGCTTCGTAAAGTCTGGGGGCGTGTGGTGGGTGCGGGAGCTGCGGAGGCTGCCGCCGCGGCGGCGGCGGCGGCCTCAGCGGCGGGTGCGGCGGCGGCGGCGGCGGCGGGTGCGGCGGCGGCAGCGGGTGAAGCCGCCGCAGCTGCGGGTGCGGCGGCGGCGGCGGCGGCGGCGGCGGCAGCGGCGGCGGCGGACGTGGCGGCAGCGACGGCGGACGTGGAGGCCTCGTATCCGACCAGTGGGCTGCTTGCACGTCTTCGAGCCCTCGCCAAGGCCGACGACCAGGCGGTTGGCGTCGTGATGGGCGCGGGCGGCGCTCGAGGCGCAGCCCTCATGGCGGCCGAGAAGCCCCTGATGGTGTTCAAGATCCCAGTCGAGCGCCTGCTCGTGCCCTTTGCTGCCTCGGTCGGCAAGGCGGTCGAGCTCTTCACCGCCCTTGACAAGGCCTTGTCGGCGGCGACGTTGGAGGGCCATCCCGAGGTGCAGCCAAAAGGTGTCGTGCGTCGCGCCGCGTTTCGTCACGCGCTGCCGGAGCTCCACATCTCGGCCAGCCGCCAAGAGGCAGATGCGCTCTTCGATGAGCTCGATGTGCGAGGTGAGGGCGAGATCGCGATCTCCGAGCTCGAGCGCGTGACACTACGGAAGGTGAGCGGCTTGCTCCCGAGTGCCGCCAAGCTCGCGAAGGCGAAGGCGAATGGCAAACGAAGCCGCGCTACGATCTCTACGGAGGAGGCAGACAACCAACCCGAACCCCTCAACCCCGCGCGATCTCGTGCAGCCAACGACATGGAGACCCTCGGCTCCGCCTACTACCTGCCTCAAATCGACCCTCGACGCACCAAGGCCATCCACATTGCCCCCGTGGTCGATCCTGTACGCCACTTCCCGTCCCTTGGAGGGGGTCTCGCGCCTCCGCTCGTCGAGGATGCGATCCGGTACGCCTCCGCGACGCCCACCGTGCAGTCGGTCCAAAATCTTAGGCATCCGATCCAAATTTGGCAGCCGATCCATAATAGGCAGCCGCCCCACGCGGAAAACGGGCCGAACACCGATCCACTGCTCACCGCCAAGGGTGGCGCCCGGGTGCGCGCCGAGATGGGCACGCGGGTCCGCGCGCCGCCGGTTCGCCCATCGCACGCGGCAACCGCGGCCGCGGGAGCAGGGGTGGCTATCGGCGGAGTGAAGCCGGTGAGAGCGGGGGCGAGAGGGGGGATGGCCGGTGGCGAGGCCGGTGGGGGAGGGGGGAGGGCCGGGGACGAAGCGGCCGCGCAACACGGGTCGCTCCAGCTGGCTGCGCCGAGCGCCAGCAGCACCGGCGACCATGCCGACCATGCCGCCGCCGCCGACACTGCCGCCGCCGCGTTTGCCCTACTGGAAGATGATGAGAATCACAATCAGAGGGCATCAGAGGCTGATGAGAAGCGGGAGATCGAGCCGCCGCAGCAGTTACGGATCCAAACGCTCAAGACGGCACTGAGGGTCGAAGAGGACAGCCAGCAGCAGCATCAGCAGCAGCAGCAGCGGCAGGCTGCTCGAGGTGCGATTGCGCTGAGCCCTCGTCAGCGACGCGCACGCCTGAGGAAGAAGTCGCCGTCACGGACCCTCGGCGGTTTCCCCATCGCTCCTTCGCCCTCTGGCGCGCCGCCTTCGGAAGCTGCCGTCTTGCATCATCTTCTCCCATCGCCACCCCGGAGACCCGTCGTGGGCAACATGCGCGACATGCCCCTCAAGCGCTACATGCCCTCCAGCCCCGAGAAGCTGCGGCTGGACCCCCAGAAGCTTCCTAATTTGGACCAGAAGCTTCCGTATGCCGTCCCCGCCGACGTTCCCTCGTCGCCCCGTCCAAAGCGCCCACCCGCCGTGCCTAATCGCCGGCTGCGTGACCCAATTGACGAAATCGTCGATCGTCAGCCCAGCCCAGCCTCCTCTCCTATGAAGCCCTCTCCTATGAAGCCCAATGCGCCGCAACGGCCCTCAGCAGCGCTCGCCTATGCGAAGAGCGCCTATGCGGGCGCCGGCGGCAGCTACAGTGCGCGCGTCGACGCCGGTGCTCATCAGCACTCGCCTCTACGCGATCGCCTCCCGCCGCCCAATCGGCACGACTCGAACCCCCCCCGCCATCTCGACACCTCGCGCATCTGGGTCGAGGCGGAGCTGCAGATGATCCAGCAGGTCCAGATGGTGCACCAGGTGCAGCAGCAGCAGCAGCAGCAGCTGTCGGTAGCCATGCAGCGTATCCATCAACTCGAGGCCCTGCTACCGCCCGAGGCGCTCGAGGGGCTGCCTGCCGCACTTGATCCACGTGTGGGAGTCTCGGGCGCGCTCACTGTGCGCTGAGGCATGGCGCGTACCGACACTCTGTGGGGACGCATCGCGGCTCCCCACAGCCCAACACACGTCTCAATCTCGGTCTCAATCTCTCAGAAGGTTTTACTCTCACTCGGTCGTAACTCGGTCGGGGGGCGATACTCCATAGTACGACCTCCAAGAGCGCCAACTCTCAGTGTAGTTCGGTAGGTCCGTTAATTTCGGAGTTCATATCGTATACCCGACCGTGAGACCGCGCGGTGTCGTGCGTTACAGCACGACCGCGCGGATCCGATCTGGATCTGACTCGGAGCCACCCGGCACCCGCGCGCCGCGGCGGAGCGTCGAACGGGGAACGGCCGGCGCCGGGCGGTGACGCGCCACGCGGCCGAGGGCCGTGGGCCGTGTCTTGCTCTTGGTGAAACAGCGGCGTGGACGTGAGCTCTGAGCCGTGCGGTGTTCGAGGTGCGATCACGTGTGCGATGCGGATTGGTCGAATTGACAATTGTGACGTGATAGGCTCGGCGACCGGCGACAACGCAACCGTACCGCACACACTCGAAAAATGCGATGTGTCGCCGATATTGTACGCGTCAGTGGGACGACGCTCCCCGTGCCACGACTCCGCCTGTCCCTCGAACAAGGCAGTCCGCCCGACTGTCCGTCGAGCCCTAGTCGAGCCCTAGTCGGGGACTATCTCGGCGACTATCTCGGGGAGTGACGAATCTCGTCGAGCCCTCGTCGAGCCCTCCGTTCGTCGAGAGCACTCCCCGAGATAGTCGCCGAGATAGTCCCCGAGCTCGACGAGATTCGTCACTCCCTTCGCCGAGAGCACTCCCGAGGGCCTCCTCAATAGTAATAGTAGGCGACGAGCTCGGCGCCAGGTTGGCGCCCAGAGGACTGGAGCATCACCAAGCCAACGCTCGAAGACGCTTCCCCAGAGATCATCAGCCCCTTCATCAGGGAGGCAGGGGAGGCGCCAGAAGCCGCTCGTGTGCCCGCTCGTGTGCTCCCCGTCGGAGGCCCCTGCCCAAGCTCTGTGAAGACTGTCGTCCCAATAGGAGCGCGGGCAGCGACGTCGGCAGCAGCAGCGGCGAGGGTGGGCGGTGGGGCGATGGGTGGTGACGGCGCGCCCGTCGCTGGCGATCGTGGCGATGTCACCTCATCGGCGCCGATCGCACCAACCGTGCGATGGGCATCGGTGGCGTAGGCTTCCACAGGCTCGCCAGCCGCCTTGTCAGTCGTCGTCGACTGGTAAGTCGTCGACTTACCGGTAGCACCGCGCGGGCTCGAGGGCGCCGTGCTGAGCGCCTCCTTCGTGTCGGAAGACGAGCAGCTGCGAGCCGCCGTACTGAGCGCCCTGGCCCCGGCGCTGTCCCTGCCCGCCGCCGCCTCCGCCGCGACCGCGACCGCCGCCGCCGCCGCCGTCGTTGCCGCCGCCGGCTGCTGCGGCTGCTGCGGCTGCTGCGGCTGCTGCGGCTGCTGCGGCTCGTCGAGGCCCTTGGAGCGCAAGTACGAAGCTCCGTCCTCGAGGCCACCCAAGGCGCCCCCGGTCACGTCGTTCGCCTCCACGCGCAGGTATGGATGGCGGAGCATGCTGCCTGCTCTCGCGCGCTTCGCCGGATGGAAATCAAGCATGGGCTCGAGGAACGCTGTCAAGGAAGCGGCATCCATCTTGTCCACCTCGTACTTTTTGACCAGCACCGACTCAAGGGGCCACATCTGGAGCTCCTTGATGTTCCGCAGCTCGCCTGCCTTGGTGAAGAACTCGCGGCTGTGCTTGCCCGCCAGAGCCAGCCGTTTGGGCATGCGGCCGAGGAGCTCACTCATCAGAGCGAGGTGGTCTTCATCACGGCTCCAGGTCGCACCTGATGAGGGAGGCAATCAGAGGTCATCATGGTTCATCAGAGCGAGGTGGTCTTCATCACGGCTCCAGGTCGCACCTGATGAGGGAGGCAATCAGAGGTCATCATGGTTCATCAGAGCGAGGTGGTCTTCATCACGGCTCCAGGTCGCACCTTCCTTTGGCGAGAAGAGCAAGTCGCCAGTGGCGGCCTCGAAGAGCACACAGGCGAGAGACCACACATCCGCGGAGGTGTCGTACCCGGCGCCGAGGATCACCTCTGGTGAGCGGTACCTGATGAGGGAGGCCATCAGAGGTCATCAGATCTCATCAAGAGGCAATCACCTCTGGTGAGCGGTACCTGATGAGGGAGGCCATCAGAGGTCATCAGATCTCATCAAGAGGCAATCACCTCTGGTGAGCGGTACCTGATGAGGGAGGCCATCAGAGGTCATCAGATCTCATCAAGAGGCAATCACCTCTGGTGAGCGGTACCTGATGAGGGAGGCCATCAGAGGTCATCAGATCTCATCAAGAGGCAATCACCTCTGGTGAGCGGTACCTGATGAGGGAGGCCATCAGAGGTAATCAGATCTCATCAAGAGGCAATCACCTCTGGTGAGCGGTACCTGATGAGGGAGGCACTCAGACACACTCCGACGCACACGGACGCAATCAGACGCACACATCAGGCGCACTCAAGCAAGCGTACTGGCGTGTCTGGATGTCGTCCGTGAACTGCCGCTCGACCCAGCACGAGTTGCCCAAATCGGCCACCTTGAAGAGTAACGGCGCGAGCGGATCCTCGAGTGGCATCGGCGGCTGCTTATACGAATGGAGCCGTGGGTCGATGCGGCTTCGAGCGCCTCCGGGCCCGCCATTCACACCTCCATTCACGCCTCCGGGCTCGCCATTCACACCTCCGTTCACGCCTGCGGCCCCGCCAGGCTCGCGACCGCTCGCCCCCCCCGCCGCCGCGCCTGCCCGCGCACCGTTGTCCGCTGCCTCGGCCTCCTCATCCGTCTGCGCCGCCTCGCTCGCTACCGGCTGCTGCCCGAGCTTGACTAGCCTCGCCTTCTCCTTGAGCTTCAGACGGCGCTTTGCGCTCTTGCTCAGACCCTCCGTCGAGGGCGCGCCACCGCCGGCGCCACCCGCCGCCGCCGCCGCCGCCGCCGTGCCGTTCTCGAGCGGCGCCGGAGCCGCCCCTGCCGCCGCCGCGGCGTCCGCCAGCGCGATGCGGGACGCGTCGTGGCGAGCGCGCTCGACGAGCGTGTGGACCTGCATGCAAGGAGGGACGCAATCAGAGGGCACTCAGAGGGCACTCAGAGGCGCTCGACGAGCGTGTGGACCTGCGCGAGCGGCAACGTGCAGAGCACATTCTCGGGCTTCAGGTCGGTGTGAATGATCTTGAGCCGCTCGTGCAGGTGCTCGAGCGCCACGAGCACGCACGCGCCAATGCGCCGCACGACTGCGAGCGGAAGCCCTTGGTAATTTGACTGCTTGATGAGAGCGAGCAGCGTCGGACCGAGCACCTCGAACGCCATCACGTGGTGCGCGCCGTTGACGCCGCGGTGCACGAAGTGGTCGTGCAGCAGCACGAGGTACCGGCGCTCCACGTCCACCGACTCGCTCACCGCGCGCAGCAGCTCCACCTCGTCCTTGGCGGCATCCGAGTAGCGCTTAGCCGATTTTTGCAGTTTCAGCACGACCGGCTGCGTGCGCTTCTCGTCCCACGCGAGCCAGACCGTCGAGAAGTGGCCCCAGCCGAGCTTGCTCAGCACGCTGTACCGGCCGCTGGCGAAGGACTCTCCGATTCGCACAGGGTGGTAGCCGCCCTTGCGATAGTCCTTGAGGTCCTCCTCGCTCGCCCAGCTGTCGTCCGACGCGGCCTCCTCTTCCTCCTCCTCCTCCTCCTCCTCCTCGTCGTCCTCCTCCTCCTCTTCCTCGCTGTGCAACGAGCCGCCGTCCTCCGTCTCATCGTCGCTCGGATCACTGTCGTCGACATCTTGCATCCTTGTTACCGGTATGCGGACCCGATGCGAGAATTCATCATTTTCCCAAACCGTATCCGTTCAGTTATTTGCCTCGTATGCAGCGAGAGTGTCTTGTTGCGTGCGGGCCTGTTTCGAGAAGAGGGGGCAGTTTTTCCAACTTGTGGAGGTCATACTTTTGGACTCGCGCAACATTCGCACGTCTTGATCAACTACGACCTTGCCCTGCCGGAGGAGCGAATGGGCGTGGGGTATAGCGTTTACTTCACCAAGGAGGAGCTCGAGGAGTACGAGTTCGTTACATGCCTCACCTCTGCTGACATCCTCGACCTGTATCGCAAGTTTAAGCTGCTGGGCGGCCACCGGGCTAAGGAGAGTGCCCCAGCGGGTGATGTGGAGCGCAATGGCGAGAAGAAGGCGCCCCTTAAGGCGCTCCTGAGCCAGAAGGAGTTCATCTACAACCCCTTTGCCCGTAAGCACGCCTCCGCCGAGCGCGCCGCGGCCTGAGTTGTGCGCATGTGTGGTTTGCGGACGCCGCGCTTACGCCGAGCCCCCGCCCGCTCGCAGAACGCCTTTGCGAGGTCTTCTCCTCCGAGCCCGCGTTCTCGCCCACCTGGGGCGACCTGAACTTCGACGAGTATGTCGACATGTACAACTGCCTCTCGCCGGACGCCCCCAAGGATGTCAAGATGAAAACTGCCTTCCGGCTGTACGACTTCGATGGCAACGGGTACCTCACGACCGAGGACCTCGAGTGGCTGCTGCGCACGATCGCGACGCCGCCGGGCAAGAAGTCGGGCAAGCCGCGCAATTGCCTCTTCGAGCAGCACGAGATCAACGACATTGTCGAGCGCGTCATGCGTGACTGCGACATTGACGGCAACCACCGCCTCTCATATGCTGAGTTCTCCAAGGTGCTCGACCGTGTCCCTGGCTTCACGACCAGGTTTTGCATCGATATCAACTAAGCCCATCGTAGCTCTAGATGAGGGTCGAGACGGCGCGGCGCTCAAAATACAAGGCGAACCGGAGAGAGTACAGATAGAGGCATGAGCGCATGACGTCAAGACAACCCAAGAGCGAAGAGGGCGTGTTGCAAACGCCGAGGCGGACCCCTTTCGTTTACCTAGTGCATGAAAATAGCATGAACATGTCGACTGCCATACTATACCCGCGCTCCGCGGCCATGGTTGCGTCGCCCTCCGTCGCCCGACGGCTCGGGCTGGGGTCCCGCTGGTGACGCCGTGGCTGTTAACGTGACCGCTGTCGCCGGCGCCGCGCCGGGCAGCGCAGTTCGAGTCCGATGATTGGCCGCGGCACGACGCGATGTGGCCGGCGGCACTCGCCTTGCGCAAGTCTCTGCTGGAGAATAGATCTATGCGCGCGCGCGCCCGAAGCAACGAGCTCTAGCGCAAAAATAGTGTGAGCACCAGCGTCGTCACTGCGGAGCCAGCCAGCGCGGCCCACAGGAGCTTCGAGCGCTCCGACATTTCGCCAGCGCACTGACGTGCGAGGGCTTCGTGCGCATACACGTCTCGGCCATATGCTTCTGCGTCCCAGGGATAACAATTCCAACAGTTCGGTACATGCTCACCAGCAATGTAAGTGATATCCTCAGGCAGCACGCCTTTCTTCGGCTTCAGCTTATTGTGCACGACCAGCACACCGATGGCCGCCGGCGCGTTGTGCTTCTTCAGCTCCTCCACCGCATACTGCAGGGTCGCGCGAGTGTCGTCCACCTCGTCTACAATTAAGACGCGCTTGCCCCGGACCAAAGCTCCGAATGTGCCCGGCGTCTCGTCAAACCACTGCTTGCGAAGAACCGTAGCGTTGGCCGTCTTTGTTGCATCGTCGTATAGCTCCAGCGAAACGGCCAGAATAGGCTTCTTCACCTTTGTGCGCAGCATCCTAGCCGGGATGAAGCCGCCGCCGCCGATGGCCACGAAAACATCGGGTGCGAACGCCTCAACTTCGGGGACGCAGCGTGCGACGGCGGTCGCAACCTGCGCGTACGAGAAGTAGCATTTACCATCGGCTGCAAGCGAGCGGCGAGCCTTCTCGCCGGGATCCTGCTTGGCCTCCGGCATGTAACTCGCTCGCTCGGCGGACCTCCGTTCCCCACTAAAACTATTGAAGGCTGAGAATTGGCTGTGAACAATTCGGGTCCCAGCAATGAATGGCCTTTTTTGGCGCACTTTATCATCGTCGCACGAGGTACATCCAAGTCGTCTCTCGCACTGCTACAGAGCTACTCGAGTGCGGGGCGCACGCGCAGCTGCACCTCGGTCGACAGCACCTTGTTCGCCTCGCCGAGCGCCGTTTCGGATGCGACCACCGCGACCGAACCCTTCGAGGCCACGGTGTCGAGCCGCTCGGCGAACTCGACGAAGTCGGCCGCGGTGGTGGCGAGCACCTCGTTGCGCCACCGCTGCCGGTCCTCCTCACTGATCTGCTGCACATACCTGATGAGGGAGGCAATCAGTGGTCCTCAGTGGTAGCTCGTCAGTGATAGCTCATCAATGGAGGTAATCTGAGGCCCTCCGAGGCACTCCGTGGCAATCAGAGGTCATCCGAGGTCATCCGTGGCAATCCATCGCAATCCATCGCAATCCGTGCGTACCGCAGCATGCTTGTATAGCCTTTCGAGTCGACGGACGAGGGGCTGTCTAGATCCCCGATGGCGCCGATGATGGCCTTCGAGAGCTCTGCCGGCCCAATCGGCCTCTCGCGCAGGAAGGCGGCCGTGCCATCATAAGCTGCGAGGGTGTCCACGATATTTGGATCCCGGTAAGATGAGTAGAGCGCAAGCCCACTCGTGCGTCCGAAGCCGAGCGAGCAGCCATAGGCGCCGCCCTGCACGCGCACGGCGTCCCATAGGTACGCGGTGCGCAGGTAGCGCGTGATGACCGATGCGGCGCCTCGCACGATCTCGCCGGGCGCGTAGATCGGGCACCCTTTGGCCACGTAGTTGACCTGCGTCCCGATTTGGAGCCCAGTACGCGTGGGCAGCACCAAGCCCAAAGGGCGCACCCAGGGCTGCAGCGCGGCGGCATCGGCCTTGGGCGGCAAGCGCGCGATCAGCGAGGTCACGAGCGCCGTCGCGGTTGGCAGCGAGGCGGCATCGGCGGACAAGTTGATGATCGCACCGTCGCTCGTGAGGAGCGCAGAACGCATGCGCTCCAGGCGCGATCGCAGCGTGGGCCAGTCCGTCTCTGCGACCGCGAGCGCCTCCTTGATGGTGCTGTATTGGGGCAGGCCGCTCATGAGGTCATCCACGTACCCCTCTAAAGAGTATTGGGCCGCGAGCGTGGACGAGGCGTACGAATTGCCCGCCGAGACGGCGCTCGCCTCGAGGCCCACCTGATGAGGGGTGCAATCAATGGTAATCAGTGGTGGACGAGGCGTACGAATTGCCCGCCGAGACGGCGCTCGCCTCGAGGCCCACCTGCCACGTGGCAGTAGAGGAGGCACTCAAAGGCACTCAGAGGGCACTCAGGGGCACTCCGTGGGCATCAGAGGCACACAGAGAGGCCATCAGAAACAGGGGCAAACAGAGAGGCCATCAGAGGCAATGAACAGAACTCAGAGAGGCAATGAGAGGCACTCAGAGAGGCCATCACGATGAAAGCCCACCTTGGATTCCTTGAGCATCTCCTTGACGCGCTCGGGCTGATTGAGATTCGTCGAGGTGAGCATCTCGGTCGCGAGATCGAAGAGGTTGCCGCATTTGGAAACGACGGCCTTGCCGCGCAGCATGAGGTACCCCTGAACTTCGTCAGCGGAGCCCACGGCAGCGAGCCCATTGGGTCCGAGAAGCGGCTTGCGCATGGTCGTGTACGAGACCCTGAGGCCGCCTGTCTGGCTGCCAATACGGCGCGAGAAGGCGGTCTCATCCGACGTGGCCGTGCCGAGTTCGGAGAGCATTCGCGTCAGCAGCGGCAGTAACGGCAAGTCATCGAGAGAGAGCCGCCGCAGCTCGAGCGCGACGTCGAGGTACACGATGCCGTCGGTGGGCAGCTCATGCGTCAGCAGCGTCGCGCCCTCGGCCTGCGGCAGTCAGTCGCAGTCAGTCGCAGTCAGTCGCAGTCAGTCGCAGTCAGTCGCAGCCAGTCGCAGTCAGTCGCAGTCAGTCGCAGTCAGTCGCAATCGTCGCACCATCGGCAATCAGGTGCTCATCAGGTGCTCATCAGGTGCTCATCCATGGCACTCGATGACACGCAACGACACTCACAGGTACTCAACGGCACTCAATAACGGCACACACGTAGTCCAATCAAGTGGTCCAGTCAATCTCACCTGCGGCTCAATCTCGATCGGGAGCGGCGCCGATCTCGTCTCGAGATCGCTCGTGGTGAGCACCGGTAGCTTCGCCAGCGCCTCCGGAGGGTCGTGTGCCGCTTGCTGGGCCTGATGAGAGAGGGAATCCCTGAGGGTCAGTGATGGCCATCAGCAGGTCATCAGCTGTCAGCTGATGAGAGAGGCAATCCCTGAGGGTCAGTAATGGCCATCAGCAGGTCATCAGCAGGTCATCAGCAGGCAATCAACTGGCCACCCCAAGGTCGCATTCTCACCTTGAGCTCGGAGGTTTCAGCCGCGAGGCGCGCGAGATCGGTCGCTTCGAACGTCTGGGCGGCCGCCGCGAGTGCCGCCGCCTCCTGCGCCGCGAGCGCTGCGCCAAGCGCCGTGTCGGGCGTCAACGTCAGCGTGAGTCGCGACGGGTTGTCGAGCAGAAAGGTCTTGAGCAGCTGCTGGAACACGGGAGTGCCCGCCGCGAGATCTGCTTTGAGCTCCGCGAGGGCGGCTTCAAAGTACAACGGGGCAATCGGGTCGCGATTGTAATTCCACTCCCCGAGCGTGGCGTAAAGGAAGGACATGCCCTTCATGGGCGACGCGGAGAGAGATCGCAGCCGGAATTCGATCGTGTTCATGCTGGCCTCGATGGCGTCCGCTTCGAAGCCGGTGGCCGCGCATTGCTCGAGCGTCTCCAGGATGAGGTGCGTCACCTTCTCCTTGGCGTCGTCGCCCAACACGACGCCCTTGAGCCCCACCTGCCACGTGGCAGAGGGTCATCAGCGGCCAATTGGGGCAATCAGCGGTCATCAGGGGCAATCAGAGGAACTCAGTGCACCTGCCACGTGGCCTGCTGCAGCCCGCTCGAGTAACCGCCGCCCGTGATCGACGCGCCCAGGCCCGACGCCATGAGCGGCCGCTCGAGCGCCGAGGCCGACGTGCCAAACAGCAGGTGGTTGAGCACGGAGAGCCCCAGCTTCGTCTTGGGCGCCAGAGGCTCTGTGTTGAGCAGCCACGCGAGCGTCACGAACTGCGTGGGCGCGACTGGGCTGTTCGGGTCGAGAGGGTACGCCTCGCTCGCCTCGTACGGCGCCGTCGCGAGAGCCTGCACCGGGATCACCTCGGCAGCACCGTCGAGCGGCGTAAAGTCGCGCAGGTACGCCTGGAGCATGAACAGCCGATAGCGCCGTGGTGAGCACTTGCATGCAAGGCAGGTCATCAGCGGCAATCATCGTACCTGGAGCATGAAGAGGCGCTCGCTTATTGGCAGCTCGTCGGGGCGCCCGTACAGAAAGAGGCGAGCGTTGGCCGGGTGGTAGTACGTCTTGTGGAAGGCCTCGAAGGCCTCATACGTGAGCGCTGGGATCGCGCGAGGGTCGCCGCCCGAGTCGATCGAGTAGATCGGGTGTCCGCGGAACAGGTGCCGCTGGATGGCGCGATAGTGGCGCGAGTCCGCAGAGGAGTAGACACCCTTCATCTCGTTGAAGACGACGCCCTTGTACGAGAGCGGCTGCGCCTTCTGCGGGTCCGTCACCTCGTAGTGCCACCCCTCCTGCTTCAGGATCTGCGGCCCGCGCACTGGATCGCGGATGAGAGGATGAAAGCACGCGTCGAGGTACACGTCGACGAGGTTGCGGAAGTCCTGCGTGTTCATGCTCGCGACCGGGTACATGGTCTTGTCGGGCGCGGTCATGGCGTTCAGGAACGTCTTGAGCGACCCCTTGAGCAGCTCGACGAACGGCTCCTTGAGCGGGTACTTGCGAGAGCCGCAGAGCACGCTGTGCTCGAGGATGTGCGGCACGCCCGTGTCGTCCTTGGGCAGCGTGCGGAAGTTGCACGAGAAGACCTTGTTCTCGTCGTCCGCGTCGATGGACAGGACCTCCGCGCCGGTCGACTTGTGACGGTAGAGCGATGCCGTCAGTGCGCGCTCCGACACGTGCTCGGTCGTCAGCAGGTCGAAGTCGTGCGTCCAGTCATAGGTTGAGGCGTCGGGCGCACGAACAGCGGTCTGGGTGCTCATAGTAGCCAGGCCGCCGCGCAGCGCCGAGCCCATTGCCATCGGTGAGCGCACCGCGCGCATGGCGGCCGCGCCAGGCAGGAGGGCCATTAGCGACCGGAAATGCATCCTTCTCGGAAGCGTCCTGCGGCGTAGGCGCGTTACAAAAGTTTCCGGTTGCGCGAAACGCTCCACACACTCTGAGGCGGAAGGTGTCGGGTGCCATGACACACCTTTTTATGAGCAACCAAAAATCTCACCTTCCTGCCAAATTAGGGACGACGGTTCGATGGGTCGCTCCCTGCCAAGTCCATCCACACATCGTTTGTGACTTTGTGACTGATGGCGCTGTGGAGCTCGAAGTGGCGAAGTGGAGCTCCTCCATCAGCGCCACCGACGTCGCCCCGTCTCCTGGGTACACGTTTCTCTCCAATTGCGTGGGAGCTTGGCCTGCAAGAGGTGGCGGACGCGTCCACTTGGGAATGGCAGACGGCCTCGGCTGTGGCCGCTTCCCTCATCGTGCTATGCACGTGCTTGCTATTGGCTGCCTGGGCGGCGATGCAGTGCCTCGCTCGTCTCCTCAGCCGGGTTGCCAAGGCTGCTGACGATGACGCCGCCGCAGCCGAGGCAGTTCTATTACCGCCGAGCCACCCGCGCAGCCAAGAGGACAGCGGTAGTGATATTGAATGCCACTCGATGCCTGTGGGGATTTGCGAGGCGAGCAATGGCAAGTTGCCAACGAGCGGCGCGCTCACGACAGCGTCCATCGATGCGCGACCAGTCCCTCTGCTGCCACGCAACATACAGCTGCCAGCTCCCCACTGCGCAACTCCCCACTGCACAACAAGCGGGCCAACGCCCTTGGCCAGCGTGCCGGCGGCGCCAAGCTTGCCTGCCACGCCAGCAGCTGCGCGGCGCTCGGGCGAGCCAACAAGGTCCCCGCCCTCACGCAAGTACCTCGAAGCGTATTGCCGCGCGCAGTCGCTCACCCGTCCGCCGCTAGAGGCCGCCGCCTCTCACAACGGCGCTCACAACGGCGCCTCGAACCACGGCGCTCACAACAGCGCCTCTCACAACGGCGCTGGCGCCGGCTCCGTCGGAGATCCTTTCGGAGCTCCCGTGTTTCGTCAAGATCCTTTCGGAGCTCCCGCGTTCGCGCCTTCGGGTTCCAATCGCGAGCCCGTGTTCGCGCCGTCCCGAGCAATCGGCTTGCCGCTGGTCCCGCCGCTTCTGCCGCGCCGCCTTCTGCCGGCGCCGCCACCCGAGGCGCCGCCCGAGGCCGCAGCTCCCTACGGCGCCTCGCCTCAGAGCGGTCTGAGCGAGCTGCCCGAGCTCAGCAGGGAGCTCAGCGGGGCGTCGCCCGTTTCGCCTCGGCCGTACTCGCCCGGTGGCACTGCGACCGCAGGATACTCGCCGCCGACCTTTTTAGGGCGAACAGTGGGCATGCACGAGGGGCAAGACGCCGTCGCGGGCGCCTTCTTGCCGCAGATCGAGTTCGAGTTGAGTCGGCTCGCGAGGGAGGCGGCGGAGAGGGCTGCGCCGGCGGTCCGGGTGGCGAAGGAGGAGATCGCGAAGCATTTTGAGGACATCGAGGAGGCAGCAGCAGCGGAGGCGATGGCGAAGGAGGCAGTGGCGGAGGCAGTGGCAGAGGCGGCCGCGGAGGCGGCCGCGGAGATGGCCGCGGAGATGGCCGCGGAGATGGCCGAAGTGGCCGTGACTCAAGCAGTCTCACGGGCTGCAGCGGCGAAAGCGGCAGCGGCCGAGGTAGCAGCGGCTGAGAAGGCAGCGGCCGAGGCGGCAGCACACGCGGAGATGGAGAAGGCGGCTGCGGCGGCGGCGAATCGGGCAGCAGAGAAGGCGGCGCCGGCGCAGGCGCAGAGGGTAGCGGCAGAGAAGGCGGCGGCGGAGCGGCGTGCCAAAGCCCGAAGTGCCTCCGCCGCTGATGAGCAAACATCTCGTCTTCCCACAGCCCGCGGAAGCAGAAGTGCTCACACAGCCCGATGTGCCTCCGCTGCCAAGGCTCGCGAGAAAGCCACCGCGCAACCGGTGGCAGTGGCCGTCTCTTCGCCCGTTCGTCGCGCCGCAGCGCAGCAGGTGCTCTTGGCGGTACGCAAGCGCTCACTCGCGGCGTTCGACGAAATCGACCTCGCCACGCTGGATTTGGCCATCGAGCAGTTGCAGCTCGATCTCGCGACGATCTCGCAGCCGCAGCTCGATCTCGCGACGATCTCGCAGCCGCAGCTCGATCTCGCGACGATCTCGCAGCCGCAGCTCGATCTCGCGACGATCTCCTGGTCGGAGAAGTCGAGCCCAAGTCGAGCCCAGCACGGCGCCTGCGCCTGTGCGCCCAGCACGGCGCCGGGCTCGAAGGAATCCTCGAGTGCGAAGCTTTCTACGGTGGGGTCCGATTGGAAGTGCTGACGAGCCTTGATGGGTCCTACTTTTGGCCTGAGTGCCCTTGATTGCCTCCCTCCTCAGGTGAGAGGTCAGCTGAAGGCTCTGAGTGCCCTTGATTGCCCCCCTCCTCAGGTGAGAGGCCAGCTGGAAGGCTCTGAGTGCCCTTGATTGCCCCCCTCCTCAGGTGAGAGGCCAGCTGGAAGCTCTGGCGCACCATCGCGAGCAGCTGGTGCAGATTGAGGAGCGTCAACGGCAACTGTTGAAGGGTCCTCCCAGCTTGAGCAGCGCCAAGACCTCATTGTGAAGTCCTCCCTGTGAAGTTCCTACCCCGGGCGACACTGTGGAGGGCGGGACGGCGCAGCCGGCGGGCAACGACACAATCCACGCTGTGTCTCCACGGGACCTGTGGTGGTGCGTTGCCGAGAGGGTTTAACGTGAACGTGACGTGACTAGGTACGAATCTTAGTCGCAGGCCTCGCAGAGTTGCGGGTTTGTTGGGTTTCGGGGAGATCTGATTCCCCGAAAGTTTTGGGTTTCGGCTTCTACTTGGAGGGGGGGTGCGCGAAAAATATGCGATGCCCCTACATGTTGGTCTTCACAGCAGTCATGACGTTGGGCATTCACGAACGCACAGATCATTCGTTTTACGCCGCCGAGCAAGCCACCCTCGCCGCCCCCGCCTGCGGGCCCGCCCGACAAGGACTCTGTGCTTGAATGAGTGCTCCTTCGCCTCCGACGGCCAATGCCACGATGGAGGCCCCGGCGCCGAGTTCGCCAACTGTGCCTTTGGCAATGATTGCACCGACTGCGGCCCTCGGATTGCACCAGCCTGCGACGCCGGCACCGGCTGCGGCATGTGCCTGATGATTGAGACCAGCTGCCCGGCCACACAGGCCCAGGTCCAGCTTCTGCCGGTCTGTTCCAACCCGAACGTCGCTCGCGTTTGCCAAAACACGTGCTCTGGCAGTGGATATGCCTTCGACGGCGTTTGCGACGACGGTGGCCCCGGGGCGGAGTTCAGCTTCTGCCTAAGCGGCACCGACTGCTGGGACTGCGGCCCTCGCCTCACCGTCGAGTTGCAGCCAAACCAGCGGTGCCGTGGCAGCGGCATTTGCGGCACTCTCTTGGGCCTCAACAACTGCGGCATCGAGGACATCTACCGCATGGCCTACCGAATGATTCCCTCCCCGCCGCCCTCGCCGCCCGCGCGGCCACCGCCGCCGCCGCCGCCCTTGCCGCCGCCGCCGTATGGCTGCACGACCTCGTCTGCAGTCAACTACCGCCCCTTTGCCGTCGTCGACGACGGCTCGTGCATCATCGGCGGGTGCAGGGACTCGCGCTTCCCCCAGTACAACCCGTTGGCCACATACGACAACGGCAGCTGCCCGCCGCCCATCCCCGGCTGCATGAACACGGCCGCGGCCAACTACCAGGCGACGGCCACCTACCAGCCGATCAATGCGTGCATCTTTGCCTACCCGGGTTGCATGAGCTCGACCGCCTTCAACTATAACCCGACCGCGAACGTCAACTCGGGCTGCGTGCCCCGCATCCCCGGCTGCATCGACTCGAGGGCGAGCAACTACCAACCCGGCTTCAACTACCCCGGTCCTCCCGCCTGCGTCTTCCTCGGCTGCATTAACTCGAAGGACGCTCGGTACTCTCCGATCGCCACCATTAGCGACGGCTCGTGCCCGGACGCCCGAGGCTGCACCGACTCGACTGCGGCCAACTTCAACGCGGTCTACAACATGCAGCGGAATGACTCTTGCTCCTACGGCGGCTGCAGGACAGTGGGCGATCCCAACTACAACGCTCGGAACACCTTCGCCATCCCGGGCTCGTGCGCGGGCTCGGGCCGCCGCCTCGAGGAGGACGCTCCGGGCCGCCGACTGCAGGGTCCGGGCTGCATGGACCCGGCCTCATCGACCTATTCGAACTCGGCCACGACGCACGTTCAGAGCGCATGCAGCTACGCCGTCCTAGGTTGCACGAACTCCACCGCATTCAACTACCTGGCGTCGGCCACGGCGGGCAACTCCCAGGCCTCCTCGGCGTGCATCGCCCGTATCACCGGCTGCATGTCGCCCACGGCACTCAACTATGACAGCAACGCCAACACTGGTGGCACGTGCACGTACGCCGTCAGCGGCTGCGCGGACTCGACCGCGACCACCTTCATTGCCGCTGCAACTGTGCACGTCCAGTCGTTGTGCGCGTACAACATTCCCGGCTGCACCACACCCGGCGCCAGAAACTTCAACCCGTCGGCCACCGTCAACGTTCCTTCGTCGTGCCAATACAACGTGTCTGGCTGCACCAATTCGACCGCGTCCAACTATGTGGCCGGCGCCAACGTCGCCACTCCGTGCACGTACTCGGTGCCCGTGCCCGGTTGCATGAGCCCAGTGGCCCTCAACTACGACTCGAGCGCCACCGTAGACAACGGCAACTGCGTCGTGAACTCGCCGCCGCCCCGGCCGCCGCCGCCGTTCCGGCCGCCCCTTCCGCCGCGCCCCCCGCCCCCGCCCAGCCCTCCTCCGAAGCCGCCGCCCCGACCGCCGCCCAGGCCGCCGCGGTCGCCCCCGAGGCCGCCCTCACGGCCGCCCTCGCCGCCCAGCCCGCCCTCACCGCCGCCCTCGCCCCCCTTGCCGCCGCCGCCGCCCTTAGCGCCCTTCTCCGGCACGGCGGCTCTCACGATTACGGCAGATAACTCGGGACCCATCGTCGCAGTCGTCGTGTCGTGTGGCGTCGCGCTCGTGGTCTTCGGTGCCTGCCTCTTCATCTATTCCAAACGCAAGATCAAAACGCGCGCCAAGACGGGCGTCTCGTCCAGCACGGGCGGAGGTTCCACAGAGTTGCAGAAGATCGAGATCAGGGAGAAGTACAAGCCCATCCCCATGAAGGAGATTGCGTACTCTGACCAGCTGGGCTCCGGCGCCTTCGGCATCGTCTACAAGTGCACGTTCCAAGCGACAAAGTGCGCCATCAAGAAGCTGCACGCCAAGGATGAGAGCTCGGAGGCGCTCGCCAAGGCGCTCATGGACGAGTTCCACGTGATGAGCCAGCTCCGCCACCCGAACGTGCTGCTCACGCTCGGCATCGCCGAGGATGCGGCCGAGGGTACCAAGGGCATCGTCATGGAGCTCATGGAGGCCTCGCTCGCCGACGTGCTCTCCCTCGCTTCCTTTCAGCAGTATGCCTCGTGGGAAGGCTCCTTCCTCTCCATCGCCGGTGACGTGGCCAACGGCATGGCCTACATCCACTTCAACAACATGCTCCACCGCGACCTGAAGCCGGGCAACGTGCTCCTCGACGCTCAGTGGGTGGCCAAGGTTGCCGACTTTGGCACCGTCTTCGACGCGACCTCGGGTACGACCGCGGGCGAGGGCGGCGGCGACATCCAAGGCACGCCGCCCTACATGGCCCCCGAGATCGTGAAGAAGAACGCGTACGACAAGCCGGTGGACGTGTGGGCATTTGGGTGCATGCTCGCGCACATGGGCTCCAAGCGCCCCCCCTACGCGTGGCTCACGCACATCGAGACGCCCAAGCAGCTCCTCGACGTGGTCGCAAGCGGCGAGTACTCGCCGCTCGAGCTGCTCCTCGAGAGCACGACCACGCCGGACGCCATCAAGGAGCTCGCCAAGCAGTGCTGCCAGCCTGGCCCCATTCTGCGGCCAAACTTTGAGCAGATCTCGGGCATGATCACCGCCGCCATCCGCGAAGACACGGACCCGCGCCCCGTAGCGCGCATCAAGAACAAGCGCCCGATGCGCACCTCTATCATCGCGGGCCCCGGGGCGTCCGATCGTGACAGTACGGCGTCTTCGGATTTCCGCCCGTCGATGGACCAGTCGTACCGCGACAAGTTCAAGAACAAGACCAAGTCGGGGGCGCTCGAAAAGTCGTACCGCGCCGGCGCCGAGGCGGCCACACCGTCGCCGGGCGGCGTGGCCGTTACGGCGCCTGAATCGCCCATCTCGGCGCCCATCTCGCTCTTCCAGACCTTTTCGGATACGCTCCTGACCACCTTCACGCCCGGCAAGGCGGCTTCAAGCTCTGTGCCAGCCAATGTCCCCTCGACGTCGTACGCGCTTCAGACCCACCAGACCGGTGTCACCCCCGGTTGTACCACCACCGCGGCGGCGCCGCCTCCACCCGAGCCAAAGCCTACGTTCTTCTCGGCCTTCACGGACACGATCATGGGCACGTTAAATCCAGGGACGGCCCAGACTAGAGAAGAGGAGGCGGACGTATAAGCGCGCCACACGAGTGTCACACACCAAACCTTCGTAGATCTAGATGTGCCTTGTTTTTTTGATTCGTACTGTATTCATCTATTCATATTCATAACCTTCCACATTGATCCTGCGGAATTCGATGTAGGTTGGGAGCTCGAAGCTGCTCGCTTGCGATGTCGCGCTGTCGTAGGGCGGACCTCCAGGCTCAGTGCGCCATCAATCCTTGGCTGTCGGCGACGCACAACAACACGGCTCGCACACGGGTCGTCATCGTCGACGGCTGGGCACACGTCGGCATCGGCCACAGCATACGAGCGAGTGCGCTCTGGCTCCGGCTGCTGCTACACGAGGCGATCGAGCATGGCACGCCTCGCTCTTTGCGCTTTGCATCGTGTGTGCCGGAGCACGCGCGTCACGCGTTCTCCGAGCCCGGACACGAGGTGCCAGTGTGTGGCTCAAGCGTGACCGATCCCGAGACAAGCCGTAACGTGAGTCGCACGGCATTTGATGTTCACGAACATCTCAGCTTCACCGGCGTCGAACATCTACAGGCGAGCGAGTCAGATTTTCAGGACTCTGACCTCATGCGCAGCGTCTCGTGTGTGGGCAAGAGTTGCCGCGTGCACCCACCAGAAAGCTGTGCCAAGTTGCGCCATCGTCTCCGGGCGGCACGTCCTCGTGTTGTGTATCTCTACGGCATGACCTTGCGCGACATGGCTCTCCTGTGCGTTCGCGTCTCTCTGGCCAGCGGTGCTTCGTCTAGCGGCGACGCCGGCCTCATTAAGACGTGCTCGCCCTTCAGCTGCCTAAGTCATGTCACGCTTCGAGCCAATCCTGCGCTGGCCGTCCCTGCATGCGACGTTGGGTTGCACCTGCGCAGCATGCATCTCGACGACTACAACTGCAACTTACTCTCGGACGATGCCTCGGGCGCACCGGCCAAGATGACTGGGTCGTCTCAAATTGCGCCATGCGACTTCCAGTGGAGAGCACGCCGATGCAAGGGCCAGTCTCTCACCTCTATTGCGTCGGGCTGCCCAGGCGAGGCCCGCTTTGCTACCTCGGACCACCCGCCGTTCTACAGATCGCATACGCGCCGTCTCGGCTGGTCAGACCTTGATGAGGTGGCCAGCGTCACGTGGAACGAGGGTGCGACCATTCCGTACCCGGCCAAGCTCGCGGACGTGCGTGCGACAGCTCTCGCCTTCGTGACACTCTCGCGCTGCCGGCAAGCGATTGTCGCGCCCGTCGTGTCTCACTTTTCGGAGACGGCGGCCTTCGCGGCGGGCGTGCCCGTGGTAGGATGCTGCAGCTTGCTCGCTCGGGGAACAAGCTAGGGAGCGCCCACGACGGCGTCGATTGTGGATGCGGCGAGTCGGGCACCAAAGCGTCGCACCATGCGGCCCCCTATACTCTAGTGTGTACTGAGTAACTGAGTACTGACGACCTGCAAATCGAGTCTTTCTAATCTTGACTCTTCGCTTCCATGTTGATCGGCGGACACCGGAAACAATCATCAATCAAGCCGAGCGAAATCAAAGTCAAACTCCATCCCGTCCGGGATCTCTCGTCTCACCGCACACCGGTCTGCTCGGCATACGCACGTGCGTCTTCATGACCCGGTGCAACGTGACCGGTTCGCGGTTGCCAACGTGTCATGTCCGTCGACCGGCTAGCGGCTTCCTACCGCGGAATCGGATTACAGATACTTCACCGCTACATCGAGGCATCATAGATAGGTATACCCGGAGGGGATCTGATAGGTGAACACATTACTACGTCGTACGTGCTGGTAACATAGAGATTCCCAAGGTGACGGTACTACCAACTACCTCGTTTTTCATATCATCTGCATACTACATAGAAGCGATCAAGCATTCGAGGGCGGGGCCGCGTTACAAACCGGCCACCCAACCAGGTCCGTAGCACAGAGCGCTCGAATCATGCCATGTGGTCCTGACAAGGGGCAGGGGGGGTGAAGCTCAAGGGGGATTGTGGGGCCAAGCCATCACTGGCTGAAGCCGTAAGAACGCCGCCCCCGCGTTCTCGTGCGCGTACATGGGCACCGACTGCGTGGGCTGCGAACCGGCGCCCAGAACGGCGTCCAGGACGGCGCGCTCACAGAATTCTTCTTCTTGAGTGAAGTCCAGAAACGGCGCGGCTAAGTGTGGCGCCGCCGCCCCCGCTTCCACCGCCGCCGCCCTGCGCGCTGCTCCGATCAGCCCCTCAGGCGCTGTAACGGCCGCCCGTGCCTCACCCTCAGGCGCTGTAAGCGACTGCGGTACTGCGACCCTCGCCTCCGCCGCCTCTGCCGCCGCCTGCTCCGCCGCCTCCACCGCCGTGGCCGATCCGTGCTCCGCCGCCTCCACCGCCGTGGCCGATCCGTGAGGACTCGCCACCGACGCCCGCAAAGCGCTGCCTAAGGAGGCAGAGCCCGTCATCGTCGAGCTCATCGCCGTCGCCACCTGTGCCAGCGCCGGTACCGGTGCTGGTACCGAGATAGTCTCCGAGATAGTCTCCGAGATAGTCTCCGAGATAGTCACCGGTGGCGCCGGTACCGGTGCTGGTACCGAGATAGTCTCCGAGATAGTCACCGGTGGCGCCGGTACCGGTGCTGGTACCGAGATAGTCTCCAAGATAGTCACCGGTGGCGCCGGTACCGGTGCTCGAAATGCTGCTGCTTCTCCCGCTCGAGTCGATGCCACTTCAAATGCTGCTGCTTCTCCCTCTCGAGTCGATGCCACTTCAAATGCTGCTGCTTCTCCCGCTCGAGTCGATGCCACTTCAAATGCTGCTGCTTCTCCCGCTCGAGTCGGTGTCATTTCCGCGGAAGGATCAAGGCGGGCCCCGCCATGGACAATGACACCGACGCTCCCTTGTCCAGGGGGATCAAGGTGCATGTCGTCCCGGGGGGAGAGCTTGTTCAGTTCAGCGTGGTCGGCCGGCGCCACCGGGCCCGTCGCCGCCGCCTCCGAGCTCATGGCAACTGGCGGCACGTTCCTCGCCGTTGCCGCTGCCGTTTTCGCCGCCGCCGAGGCGCTGTCTTGAGCGCTGTCTGTTTTCATGGTGGCCAAGTGCTGCTCGAAGAGACCCTCATAGGCGCGTACGACGCCCTCAAGGACAGGGCTTGGCTTCACGTCACGCCGAAAGAAGGGGAATCGGCACACGAGGCACTGCGCATTCGGGCTGGTGGCGTCCATAACGTTCTTGATGCACCCCTCGCAATAAATGTGCTGGCAGGGCAGCGCGTTCGGCTTCTCAAACACGCGAGCGCACACCGGGCATTGCAGTTGCGCCCTCAGTCGTTGAAGCTGCTCAGGCAGCGCGAGCGCCGCGGCCGTCGCAGGCCCTGAGCTGTACGACGAGGCGTCGGCGCCGCTCCCGCCGGCGACGGCCTGCAAGGAGCACGCCGCCTGTGCGAACAAGAGGAGCCGCTGTGCCGCGACGGCGCCCACTGTGGGTGAATCCGCGTTGTCGTGGGCGAGTCGATGCTCCGCCTGCATCGCCGCCGAGAGCGATTCGGGCGGCGACTCCCTGGGGCGCTCCTCACGGCGCTTTTTGAGGGGGAGAGGCTCGTGGTGCGATGCGTCTGGATCGTACCCGCTACGATCGTACCCGGCTCGCTCCTTGCCAGCAGCGGGCGCGGGGCGCTTCGACCCGGCGGCGAGGGGGGGCGGCTTGGCGGAGCGGACGGTGGCCTTCGGGGGTGGGATGGGCAACGCATCGAGTGGTTGGCTGCTGAGATCCGCTACGCCAATTGAGTGACGCGTCTCGCGTAACGGCTCCGGGCGCTCATCACGGCGCTCCGGGCGCACCCCGAGGCGCTTCGCGTGCGACGAGGTGCCTGAGGCGGGGCTCAGCGGCGCGGCCGGCGCCGCGGCCGACGACCCCCCCAGATTCGCCCCGAGATTCGCCCCGAGATTCGCCCCGAGATTCGCCCCGAGATTCGCCCCGGGATTCGCCCCGGGATTCGCCCCGGGATTCGCCCCGAGATTCGCCCCGAGATTCGCCCCGAGATTCGCCCCAGGATTCGCCCCGAGAACCAGAGTGGTGAGATGGGAAGCCTTGTGCGCCTTTTTATCGGGCGGCTGCGCCACCTCCTTGGGCTCCCGCTTGGCCCCGTGCTTGGCCTCCCGCTTGGGCTCGTTGCGCGCGGGCGCCGTCGCGGGCGCCATCGCGGGCGCCGCCAAGGCCATGGAGCCCAGGGGCCCGCGCCATTTGCGCAGCCGTCCTGCGTCCGCGGTGATCCACTCGTCATAGCGCGAGTGGAAGCCGACGTAATGCACCTTGAGCTCCTTCTGAAGGGCCGACTTGGGGTTCTCGCGCACCTCGAGGACGCGCGCATCGGCCCACTTGCCTTGCGGGTCGCGCGCCTGCAGCTGGTCGCCCACCTCCGCGTTGGTGCCCACAGGCATCGGGACGAGACGCCCCTTGCCCGCGTCGATCCACTCGTCATAGCGCGACTTCCACCCTATAAAGTGGACCAGGAATTGGCGCGCGGAGTGCTCTGTGCGCATGTCAAGCAAACGTGCCTCGCACCAATGGCCTCGGCAGTCGCACGCGCTCACGCGGTGGCCCACCACCAGCGCGTACTTCTCCTCCTCCAGCTCCTGATGGACGTGCTGCTCGATCACAGGGTGAGTATGCGGCGTCTCTTCATTCATCTGGCTCTCCAGCAGCATCTCGAGGGGCGTCACGTCGGTCCGGTAGTCGCCGTCGTCGAAGCTCACCGAGTATCGCCGACGTGTAAGGTGCTGCGAGCTGACGCCGACCACCATTCCCGCGTACCAGCCCGCATCCTCAAACCACACGACCACACGCTCGCCCACCTTGAACACTGCGTCGGTGTCGGGTTCGATGCCGGGAAGCGGTTGAAGACCGATCCGCGACGCCGCGGAGGCCTTGGCCCCGGCCGGCTGCGACGACGAATCGTGAAGCTCCCATGCCGCCTTGATCGTGTACGCCTTGAGCTCGCCGTTGGTGTACTGCCTCAGGTTTTGGAGCGACTTGCTTAGCCTCCAGCCGGGCGGAAGGTCCTTGCGGTTCGTGCCATCGGAGGCATCTGGGGCGGACTGGCCCGCCGCCGCCGCTTCATTCGGACGCGCGTCGACCGCATCCTTGAGCTCGCTGAACATGATGTCTTTCTCCGTGGTCCCATCATCAAAGAGCACGACGTACCGGCCGTTGTTCTCGCGCATCACCACCGTCCCCAGGCACCAGCCGAGATCTTCGAAGAAGCACGCCACGCGGTCATGTTGAAGATATAACTTCCGCTTCTCCCCCTCCCCGGGTTTCTTGTTCGTCGCCGCCTGCATGTGCGGAGCGGGCGGGCGGGTTCCCTGAGCTCAGGCCCAGAGCACCTCTTGGTACAGAGGCCTTCGCGATGCGAAACACAAACGGAGTGTGGTTTCGCGGTCACGTGGCCGATCTCGGGGCCGTTTGTTTTGAAACGTTGGGCGACCGAGATTGGGCGTGAGGGTTTGTCAATTTCAACGCCAACAAACTGCAGAGCATGCCAGGAATCATCGGAGCTTTACGGAGGTTGACGACATTTTGGGGGAGGTAGGTTCCTTCATACACGTACAAGTACATGTACATGTACTTGTTGAACAGAGGGCGTATGGAATGCCGAACGTAAAAGCTGGTTTGTGTGAATTCGCTTCACCGCGGGCGTCGGTCGGGGGTTGTCGACGTCGATCTCTTCGCGGACGATTGTCGGGGTTTTGATCCTCGTGTACGCCTCCGCAGTCCATGGAGGCCGCCATGCGGACTGCGGACTCGATGTCAGCCCGGTTGTCGACTGTGGCGTCGACCGCCGCGGTGGCTCCGCCGCCACCCTTTCGCAACGTCACCTCCAAACCTGCGCCTGCGGCGGCCCGCCAGCGGCTCAAGGATCTGTTCGCGCCGCACGTGGACTCGTTCGACCACTTCCTGACCGAGGGCCTGCGCCGGTGCATTGCCGGGCTCGAGGCGCAGGAGGTGGAGCACCCGTCGGGCGGCCCTAGGCTGCGCGTATGGCTCGAGCGGATGACCATCGCCAAGCCCGAGAAGCGTGAGCAAGGCTCGCTCGACTCAGCTCGGCCACTCTACCCAGCCGAGTGCCGCGAGCGCGCGTGCACGTACAAGGGCCCGTGCCGCGCGGTGTTCTGCGTGCAGGTGGGCGAGGGCGACCCGGAGCGCATCGAGGTGCGCCTCGGCCTCATGCCGATCATGGTGCGCTCGAAGCTCTGCCACTTGCATGGTCTCAAGGGAAAGCAGCTGGCGGCGAAGCACGAAGAGATGGGCGAGAATGGCGGCTACTTCATCTGCAACGGCAACGAGCGCGCGATCCGGCTGCTGATCGCGCCGCGGCGCAACCACCCGATGGCCATCACACGCTCGTCGTTCAAGAACCGCGGCGCCGACTACTCTGCCGACGCCGTGTCGATCCGTTGCGTGCGTCCCGACGGCTCTTCACAGACAGTGGGGCTGCACCTGCTCACGACGGGCGGCGCGACGCTGCGCTTGACGATCCAGAAGCAGGAGTTCTTCGTGCCGGTCGTGCTGCTCCTCAAGGCGCTTCGCGAGTGCTCCGACGCCGAGATCTACGCGCGCGTACTCGGCGGTGACGAGTCAGACTCGTACGTGAGCGACCGGATTCAGAAGATGCTGCGCGAGCACCACACGGCGTACGACACGCCGCTGCTCTCGCAGCGCCAATGCCTCGCCTTCCTCGGCCACCGGTTCCGTCACCTGCTACGCCCCTCGGAGCGCACAAACGCCGTCGAGGCGGGGGAGTTGCTGCTGCGCCGGCACATATTCGTGCACCTGCCGTCGGATGGTCTCTCTTCCAAGTGGGACCTCCTCGTGCTGATGCTGCAGAAGCTGTACGCGCTCGGCGCGCGCCGGATCTCGCAGGACAACCCGGACTCGCTCGTCCACCAGGAGGTGCTCCTCCCAGGACAGATCTGGGCGATGATCTGCAAGGAGAGGCTGAGCGTCATGCTTCAAGACATCAAGACTGCGGTGGAGCGCGAGCTGCGCAACCCCAAGGACAAGGAGGCGCCGCTGCCCTCCTTTAGCGATGACAAGTGGCTTCGGACGACCATCGAGAAGGCGGCAAGCCGGCATGACCTCGGGCGGAAGCTTGAGTACTTCCTAGCCACCGGGAACCTCGTGTCCGAGACGGGCCTCGACCTTCAGCAGACCGCGGGCTTCACCATCGTGGCGGAGAGACTCAATTTCTGGCGGTACATCTCGCACTTTCGCTCCATCCATCGCGGGGCCTTCTTCACCCAGCTGCGCACCACGACCGTGCGCAAGCTGCTGCCCGACTCGTGGGGCTTCTTGTGCCCGGTGCACACCCCGGACGGCTCACCCTGTGGACTGCTCAACCATCTCTCGCGCAACTGCTCGGTCGTGCAGCATGCATCCGATCGGTCAGAAGTGCTCGCCGCGCTCGCTCCGACCCTCGCGGGCGCGGGCGCGGTGCTGCTGCCCTTGGGTGCCACACTCCCCTCCGCTTCATACCTGCCCATCCTTCTGGATGCGATGCTCATTGGACGCGTGCACGTGGACGCCGCACAAGAGCTCACGGCAGCGCTCCGGCGACATAAGCTGCGCTGCGCCTCCGCGATCGGTCAGCTCGACGAGGGCGGCGGCGGCGGCGATGGCGCCGACGAGGGCGGCGCCGGCAGCGCGGCCGCGGCGGCGAGCGCGCTGCTGCAGCGCACGCTCGCCTCCCTCGAAGTCGCGCTCGTGAGTGCGACCAAGGGAGGTACGTGGCCCGCTCTCTTCCTCGCGTCAACGGCCGCTCGCTTCCTACGGCCCGTTCAGAACGCTTGGCTCGGGGCGACGGAGCTCATCGGGCCACTGGAGCAGACCACGCTGCGCATCGCGTACGCGATCGAGGACTACAAGCCCAAGATCACCTCGCACTACGAGCTCGACCCCACGCAGCTCTTCTCGGTCGTCTCGTCACTCACCCCCTTTTGCGACTTCAACCAGTCGCCGCGCAACATGTACCAGTGCCAGATGGGCAAGCAGACAATGGGCACGCCGTACCAGAATCATCCGCACCGCGTCGACACGAAGGTGTATAAGCTGCAGACGCCGCAATCGCCGATCGTGCGCAACCGCTCATACGACGAGTACGCCCTCGACGAGTACCCGAACGGAGCGAACGCGGTGGTCGCCGTCATCTCATACACGGGGTACGACATGGAGGATGCGATGTGCATCAACAAGATGTCGTACGAGCGCGGCTTCGGGCACGGCTCCGTGTACCTCAACGTGACCATCGATCTGCGCGAGATGCGACGGCCGGGCGAGCCGCTCACGCACCGCTTCGGCAACACACTCGAGCCTAACGGGCCACCCACGCCGCCCGCGGGGACCGATCACAACGACGAGCTGCTCCGGCAGAGCGGCCCGCGCCTATACGAGCCCACCCTCGGCCCGGATGGCTTCCCTGCCATCGGGCAGCTCGTCAAGCACGGCGAGCCGCTCTGCGCCATTGTGGACGAGTCGACCGGCCGACACATGCTCAAGCGGCACAAGAAGACGAGCGAGGACGTCTACGTGGAGGAGATTCGGCTCATCGGAGGCGAAGGGCAGGGCACCCCGTGCGAGAAGGCCACGATCAAGCTGCGTATCAACCGCAACCCGATCCCGGGCGACAAGTTCGCCAGCCGGCACGGCCAAAAGGGCGTCATGTCTCGCCTCTGGCCCGCCGAGAACATGCCCTTCACAGAATCCGGGCTACAGCCCGACATCCTCTTCAACCCGCACGGCTTCCCCTCCCGCATGACCATCGGCATGCTGCTCGAGTCGATGGCGGGCAAGGCGGGCGCGTGCCACGGCGTTGCGCAGGAGGCCACTCCCTTCCGGTTCTCGGAGAAGCACCGCGCCGTCGACTACTTTGGCGAGCAGCTGCGGGCTTGCGGCTACGCATACCACGGGACCGAGCCCATGTACTCGGGCCTGTACGGCACGGAGATGGAGGTGCAAATCTTTGTGGGGATCGTCTACTACCAACGGCTCCGCCACATGGTCTCGGACAAGGATCAGGTGCGCGCCCAAGGGGCCCTCGCGGCGTGCCTGCAGTCCATGGATTGCGAGTGATTGCGATGGATTGCCTCCCTCATCAGGTGCGATGGCGCTCCCTGCTCGCCGCGACGCTCCTCCCTTTGCAGTCCATGGATTGCGAGTGATTGCCATTGATTGCCTCCCTCATCAGGTGCGATGGCGCTCCCTGCTCGCCGCGACGCTCCTCCCTTTGCAGTCCATTGATTGCCATTGATGGCCATTGATTGCCTCCCTCATCAGGTGCGCGCCAAGGGCCCGATCCAGCCGTTGACGAAGCAGCCGATCCACGGGCGCAAGGTGCACGGCGGCATCCGGCTGGGCGAGATGGAACGAGATGCACTCCTCGCGCACGGCACGTCCTTCATCGTGCAGGAACGTCTGCTTCACGGCTCGGATGAGGCCAAAACCCTCGTGTGCGCCAAGTGCGGCTCGCTCCTCGGACCCATGATGACGCCGGCCGACAGCGGCGGCTCGCGCGGCGCGCCCCAGTGCCGCCAGTGCGGCGAGGGGAAGGGCGAAGTGGATGTGCTCACCATCCCCTACGTCTTCCAGTACCTGAGCAATGAGCTCGCCGCCATGAACATCAGCACCAGCCTCGGCACTCGACCGAAGCTAGGGTGAGCCGAGGCGACGGATTAAGAGCTGCCAGGCGCCGCGGCGCCTTTTCGACGTTTGCAACGAATAGGGAATCCGACGGGATTCATATCGAGATTTCATTATGTGATGAAGAGGAATCTCAGGAAACCTGTTTATTTGGTTCTAGACACTGCTCCCCGGGGGAGCAAGTGGTCTCACGCGTTGGACGCCTGACGTGCACGTACCCCATGACGGCCACGTATCTCGCGTATAACGCCCTCCCGATGGTGCCGATGCCTCCGCTCGCCCCCGGTGACATCCCCAGCGAAAGCACCGCGTCCGCATTGGCCAGCCTGTCGGCGAGCGAGGACGTCGCCATCCGGGCTCTCCTGTCTGCATCTGCCGCAGCCCACCAGGAGCAGGAGGCGCGCTTAAAGCCGCCGCCGCCGATGTACGTGCCGGGGCCCTTTACGTGGACCATGCCAGTCCACATGGCCCAACCCGTCATCTTCGGCTCCCTGCCCCTGATGCCGTCGCTGTTGCACTCGCCCGTGCCTGTGCCGTCGCCCAAGCCGGCGCGCTTTGTCGGCCGGTCGGTGGCAGCGCTGCGCGACAACGCGTATGACAGCATTGCGTCCAAGATTGCCAAGACCCCCGTCGTCGGCACCGTGCTCGGCAAGCGCCCCGCCTACCACAGCGTGACCGAGCATCGGCCGCAGCAAGCGCAGATCGCCTCCATCAGCAACGGCGCGATCCTGCCCAGCACCCGCAGCCTGAGCAGCACGAGCTGCAATAGCGGCATCGGCAGCGCGCCCAAGGCCTCCAAGGCCTCCAAGCTGGGCTCCAAGCGCGCGCGCTACGACGACGACTTCAAGGAGCAGGTAGTCCGTGAGGCGATGCGCTGCCCCGAAGGCGCGCGCATCAAGCCCACGTGCTCGCGCTACCCCGGCGTCGAGCCGTGCCAGCTGCGCAAATGGATCCAAAAGTTCGCCGCACAGCAGCAGGTGCCCTTCTGAGCCACCGCGTGCCCCCGTCCAGGCCAGGCACCGAAGGCGAAGGCAACACATACATTTTGGGGGGTGATCTGCCCATTGGGAAAGCTACACACCATACCGTGACGCATGATATGGGACACAGCGCATGCCATGACCCATCGCATCAGCATAGCGATCGCATCACCACACCGAGCAGCAACGGGGCCATGGAGGCCATGTCGCAATGCCACTAGGATCTACCATGTATGGGGGGTGAGAGAAGTTGCTCAGCACAGCACCATGCGTTGTGCATGCGCTCTGGTTTCTTCTCTTCTTTCGCCGTGCGAGCACCATCCATGCGCGTGCCATTACGATTACCACCAACCATGAGGTATCTAGACGGATAGTTTCGGCATCTTGGTCTCAGTTACGGGTTAGACCGAACAACTTGTACCCGGTACACCGCGTTACCGGAATGTATCGCGGTACCGCGGGCGCCGACCGCGCGACGGACCGGCGAACCGGGCTGGGGCGCGCGCAATACCGCCGGCGGTACGGTATCTTATCAAGCTGATTTCAAGTCGATACATTCGGAAAACGGAAACAATTCCGATTTACGTAATCGGACGATTGGCATAAGATTCGATAACGATATCGCGCGTCGCTACCGTACGGTATGCGTAGCGTAGCTTAGCGCTTAGGGCTGGGGCCCGCGGGGCTGCCGCCGACTGGCCGACACTAGCCGTCGCCGCCGCCACGCTCGACGCACCTCGATCTCGACGCGATACACGGCCTTGCATGACTTCGGCGTGAGCGGCTCGAGCCACGCGCGCCCGCGCACCACGGCGCGAGGGCTCATCAATTCAGGAGACAAGGAGCAGGACGACGCTCAGGACGGCGCGGTACGAGGGGAGCAGACTATAGTATTCGCCGGGCTCGCGCCACGACAGTGTGGCGACGGGCGCGGGCAACGCCAACGGCTAAAGCGTAAGCGCGTAGGTGGGCGGACGACCCGTGCGCTGTCATCGATCGGATGCGACGAGGGCCAACACGCCGTTGCTGGCGTTTGAATCTTTCTCGAAGTCCCGCAGTTCTCAACATGAACGGATGGCGCACTCATTGGCCGAGGATGGTTGTCTCGGACGAGTTGAGAAGGTGCCACACCGACTGCATCGACCCGTAGCCGCCGCTGATCGATCGGTAGCCAGCGCTCAGCAGACGTGCCGCCGCTCTCGCGAAACGCTCCCGCGTCATGCGTGCCGCCTCAAAGACCACCCGCCACGTGGCAAGGGGATGGGCCGGAATACGGCAGCGTAGCCATGGGCCTCGTCCGCTAGGACACGGCTGCCGACGCCAAGGCCACTGCGGCCGCCGTGAGGCCCATACTGAGAGCCCATCGAAGAAAAGGGGAAGTGGTCGAGCACTTCGTCATCAAAGCCCTCGGCGTCGATCAGCAGTAAATGAATGGCAGGCTCCGACTGGAGCGCTTGCTGCCAGTCGAGGCATGGTACGTAGACGCGCCTCAGCGCCTCGTCGATGCTGCGCAGGCAGTGGCTGTTGGCGAGCTCTGCCCTCCCGAGTTTCGTGGCGCATCGCGCACACACACGCGTCGAGAGCGGTGGTGTGTCGAGCGCGCCGAGCTGAAAGAGCACGTGGGCCTTTGCGAGCGACGAGAGCTCCGTCACGTATCCGGCCTCCGCATCCCCGAGAGCACACCGCGCGTCTGCGTGCAGGCTTCCCCACAGGCCCGTCGCATTCGACACGTCGATGCCCCAAAACTCAACGCCTTCAGATCGTCGTCTCTTACGGCACAGGGCCGCGGATATTGCCCTCACGCAGCGCACGCCGTCGTGGGCGCGGTATCGCTCCTGCAGACGTTCGAAGGTCGCGGGCATCGGCTCGACCAGCACGCCTCGCCATCCTCCACGACCACGGCCGCCTACGCCACCCAAGGCGAGCAGCTGGGGGGCGACGTCGCCGCCATCAGCGTCCTGGGAGTGATCGTTGGCGCCGATCTGCATGAGGAGCGGTGGGCTCAAGCGGGGCCGACGGCGCGCCACGGCTGCGGCAAGCATCTGCGCCCACTCCAATGTCGGCAGCAACTGCGACGGACGAAGCTTCCTGCTGCCGCTGCGCGCAGGAGTCACCCCGGCGGCCACATTGTCCACCATCATCTCTGTACGCATATCCATTGTCGGCACCCCCTTGGTTTGCAATTTGTCGAGATTGCAGTCCGTGTACCACGAGCAATCGTGGTAGGTCAACGAGTATGAGATGTACTTACACTGCCGGCATAATTTGCAGCGGCGCACGCACTCGGCACGAAGCTGCGACCAGCTCGTGGCATTCAAAATGCTCCAGGAGCCGTTGTCATCAGCGTCGCAGTCGCTGTCGTCGTTATCCTGGGTCTTGCGGCAGAATCCCGGCAATGCAGTTGGCGTTCGGTCCCGATAGGCGGTCGTTAGACTGAAACCGAGGCGCGCGCCGGCCCCGCTGGCAAAGAGAGAAGCATTTTTCTGAGGATGTGAATCAGTGATTCAGTGTGAATGGGCTGTTAATACTCGGAGTGAGGGTTTGACGCTGCCGATCTCGGAGCTCGGATCGGCCCCGGCTGCCCTTCGGCCACCGCTTGTGTCTTGATCCACCTTCCTACCGTAAGGGCACGTCCACATGTATGATTCCATGTCAGACTAGCGGATAATGTCAAGCTAGCAACGGTAGCTAAGTTGCTGATTTCACGTTCACACCAGGCTCACGCGTCGTCTTCGCTCCTCGTGGAGACAAATGGCCATGGCCGACGTCATCTGGGCCATCGGCGACCTGCACGGTGACGTGCACTGCGCTCGCGCGTGGCTGCGTCGCACCGGCGCGGTCAACCTCACGTCCTGGCAGTGGCTCGATGAGCGATCGCGCCTCATCTTCTTGGGAGATTACATAGACAAGGGGCCCGACTCACGAGCCGTGCTCGAGCTGGTGCATCGCCTCACGGTGGAGTTCCCTGAGCGCGTGACCGCTCTCCTGGGCAATCACGAGCTCAATCTCTTAATTGATCGCACCCGCCAACCCGGCGACCGCTACCTCGATTACGCCTACGCGGCAGCCCACCCGGCGCAGTACTCTTCATGGCTGTCAGGTGCCATCGGTGGGAGTCCGTCTGAGGCCGAGCAGCGCACGCTGTCTGCGCTGTACGCGGCGTTGCAGGAGGTGTATGCCCAGGGGCTGCAAGCGAAGGTGAGGATGGCTCCTGACCATCCGCACTCGATTGTGCACTTCGTGGCAGCGGACGCGCAGCGCGAGACCACCGAGCATCTGAAGCGGTGGCAGGCAGCGTACCTTGCGGGCGTCGCGCCGAGCACGCCGCTCGGCGCGTGGCTGCAGCAGAGGCCGGTGACGGCCGTGCTCGGCGACACGCTCTTCGTCCATGGGGGCGTGCCGCCAGCCTTGCTTGATGAGCATCACATCAGCTCCGCCGCCGGGCTCGCATCATACCTTCACGAGGCATGGCACAATGCGACATGGGCGGCGGCCTCCACTGGCGAGGACCCCTCCACCGCTGCCTCGGACGCTGCTGCCGCCGCCGCCCTCGCCCAGTCCGCAGCCCTCGAGGCCGTCTCCTCTCTCGTCGAGTACCGCGGGCTCCATGACCAGCGGCGCGGATGTGCCCGCGTGGTGCGCGTGCTCAGCACGCTTGGACTCCGACGTATCGCCGTGGGCCACACGCCAGCGAATGACGTCCGTGTGCAGTGTGGGGGCGCCTTCGTCGCGCTCGACTCTGCACTCGGACGTTCCTTCCGCGCTTCGGGGAACTATTATTGTGATCCGTCCGCTCGCGCACCGCCCTCGCCCTCTTGCCCTCAGCGCACTGCCGCGTGCGAGGGGCAAGTCGTCCGCTTGGAGAGGGCTGCCAAGGGCATGGACAGCTGGTCGGTGCACGTCGTGCACATGGAGGGCGAGGATGCCGAGCCCGACCAGGAGGAGAAGCTCGAGCTGCGTTGAAAGCGCGCAGGCATATATGCCGCCGGACCCCGCGCCCCTCGCGCGCAGCGCAGGCTGATTATTGCTCTTCTTACACACGCCGACGGCTCCGTCGGCGAGTGAAGTTCCTCAGCGGCTAAAAAAGCGACCACGTGTTTATGAGTGCGCGAGAAATCCAAATCCGGCCACGAATTTCCCCCCCGCGCAAATTGAGACGCCGTCTGGTCCGGGTCCGCCGAAGACCGGAGACGCCTCCATGGACGTGGACCCGACCTTGCCTCCCGACCCTTTGCCGGAGGTGCACCCGATAGTATCCTACAAGTTGTTCGTCTGCGCGCACGATGGCTGCGGCAAGAGCTTCTTGAAGCGATATGATCTCAAGAGGCATGGGATCGTGCACACTGGCGACAAGCCGTTTCCCTGCGACTATGAGGGCTGTCTCAAGAGCTTCTCGTACTCGAGCCACCTGACGACGCACAAGCGCACGCACACCAACGACCTGCCGTATACTTGCGACTACGAGGGTTGCGGCAAACGCTTCTCGCAATCAAGCAACCTCAGGACACACACGCGCACACATACGGGTGAGAGGCTGTTTGCCTGCGAGTTTGAAGGCTGCGACATGCGTTTCATGGACACAACCCACCGGGCGACGCACATGCGCACGCACACGGGTGAGAAGCCATATGCCTGCGACTATGAGGGCTGTGGCAAGAGTTTCTCGCAAGCGAGCAACCTCAAGTCGCACCAGCGCACGCATACGGGTGAGAGACCGTATGGCTGCGACAACGAGAACTGCGACAAGCGCTTCCCAACGTCGAGCGACCTCACGATGCACAAGCGTACGCACATGCGCACGCACACGCGCCCCAAAGAGAAAATACGGCATGAAACACCGTATGCCCGCAAACCCAAGGGCTGCGGACCGGGCTGTGCAACGGACTGCGGCAAGGGCCTTGCGGCCCTGTTAGAGGCATCTGCCCATCTCAATGGCGTCCAAAACGTCGGCTTCTGCTCGAGGGCACGGAGGATGTGGCGACCGCAGTACATGGCCCCAATCTCGAAGGATCAAGCCGCTCGAGAGCTCGAGGAGTGGCGCCGGGTGTGCCACGAGGTGAGCCAATGAGGAGACGAGCTGAAGCTGGAGCTCCCTTCAGCCGTGGGACGTGAGTGCCTACCATTCGAAGCACCCGAGATCCCAGACGAGCGGAAGCTGGAGCTCCCTTGAGTCTCGTGTTGGTCCAACCAACGCAAGGCCCGCGCTCTTGGTCCCGACCTGTGTGCACCGCGTGTGCACCTGGCGGTGCACCTCAGAGCGCAAGCATGCGCCTGCGTGCATCACAAGCCGCAATCAAAGTAGCACAGAGTCATAGCTGTTTCAGTGTGCGCGCACACACATCTGCCTGGCAGGCTCGACGGAGTCGAGTCGTGTCCGCTTGGCGTCTGTGTCCGGTGTGGCACCTGCGCTATGCATGCGTATGGTAGCGGTCGTAATAGCCTGCCTAATCGCGAGCGGACGCGTAACACCGCGGTCCGTCGCGAGACCGTGCGTGACTGTTGCTGATAACAAAGTAGACGCGTGATGTCTGTGTACTAGGCGTGTGACTAGTACACGAGTCCGCACGACAGTCGACACCGAGCTTCGAGGGCGCCGGCGACCGGATCGCCCCGGGGACCCCGCGCGAGGCGTAACCGGAGTCGAGATTCGAGATACAATTCATTATATGACGCTGTTTTGATCACAGGTTCTTTCCGCTCCGGCGCTCGCAAAGTGAAAGCCGCGCAACGCAACGTAAACACTAAACTACGTGACGCACTCGTCGTCCCGAGCGCGCGGTGTGCCGATGCGGTTTGCGATGCGGACATGCGGTATACGGTATACCGCGCCGTACGCGTTAACGCATGCTCCGCGGCTTACGATATTCACTCGGGCGTCGCTCAGCTTCGTGCAAGCTTGACGAGTGTTACGCCGTCATCCAATTGTGCGGCCAGGGAAGATGCGTTTAGCGAGGTTCTAGGCCCAACATAGGTTCAACATAGGGCCATCATAGCACTGTTACTTGACACGCTCCGCAAGGCACACGCCTCTGTCGGCATCGAAGTCGGTCCTTCGAAGCTTCAACTCGCGGCCCTCCGCACTCGTGCAAGCGACCTCGAGCAGCCCCGGCGCGCCTCGCACATCAATCCCTCCCGCCAAGGAAATCGAGAACAATCCGGCTGTGGGTGGTGCTCGAGGCGGCTTCCTTGCAGCGTTGCTGTCTCCAAAGCAGGCGTAACCAACAGCGCTCGAAACCCAGCCGCCTTCGATGCCGCTCCTCTTCAAGCCGCTGCCGTCTAAGCGATCGTATGAACCGTCTGCCTTGCGCTCTCGAAACGTCAGCTCTGCAGAAGGCTCCAAGCTCCACTGGCGCTCCTGCCAAATTTGGACCGGGAGGTCGGGCACCAGCACTCCCCCGGCGGCGTCGAAGACGAGCAAGACCCGCGTCCGCTCGGCGAGACTCGGCCGAGCGCCGCGCCGAAGGCGGGGAGGATCGCCACCGAGACCATCGAAGACGGACTCGATCCGCCAGAGAGGCGAGCTCACCAGTTTGTCAATGGCGCAAGCCGAAGAATCACCCGCAGGCGATGTGGGAAGATCCGTGCGGCTCGTCAAGGCTCCGAGATCGTCGATGCTGTCTCATCCTGCGGCCGCCGGCAGCAGGCGGACGGTGCGACGGCTTGCGCCACCCTCAGTCGTAAGCTCTTCAAAGCCCCAAGGAACCGTGTCATAAGCGATCATGTCTTTGGTGCAGTACTTTTCCGGAATGCGCTGAACAGCCGCGGATGCCGAGTTGAAGCTACAGCTCCAGCCCGCCCACTCTCCACCGATGCGGAGCGCAATTGGCGCGCTGAAAAGGGCGAGCATGCTGCTGGTTTGCTGGGAAAAGGAAGGAGAAAAAATCTGTGATCTTCATCACGTCATCACAACACATCTAGTCAAGTCAAGTCAAGTCAAACGAGACCCCGCCACTGAGAGTGAGAATGTCCCATGTCCGACACTTCGACTACATGTATGTCTCAGAGCCACTATTCTCAGAGCCCCCGGGCCCTCCCAGCCTGTGCCCTCGGCCCTCGCTGATGGTTGTATCATCTCCCGTGTTGTGCGGACACAGCCGCCCGACAGGCGAAACTCGCAGGTCCCCATGCACGATCAACATGCACCTCGTGCCTGCACGGCTCTCACCACTCTGCCATACGACACGCCCTCTTTTTCGCGCCATGTTGAGCATGCTGGCCAGGTCTCGCGCCATGTTGAGCACGGCGACCTAAGAAGCATAGCCATCCCCGCGGCATGCCATGCCTCGCGGCGCGCTACCATCCCATGCCACCGACGGCGCGCTCGATCCCACCCCACGTGTGACACCCCAGCGTGTTTGTGCGTGTCTGTGCGCCTCTGGATGCCCAACACAACGCCAGCGGGGGCAGTTGGTGCTTCCCAATGCCATGTTAAGGGCGTGCTCGAGTAGGGCAGGCATCGTGCTTCCCACAGCGTGCTTCCCACAGCTCTAGGCGCGCTCGGTGGCCGCAGTGGGAGAGAGCACGACACGCCCCTCCGCCCAGCCTGGTTGGCTCATCATATCGTCGATCACCGCGCGCGTGCCCCAGTACGGATGCGCCACGATTGGGTCCGTCAAGCCATGGCCGAGGGCAGCACACGGCACGCCGCCCACGAGCACGGTCGGGTGGCCCGGCTCCAGCACGAAGTTGTACACGTGCGAGGCGCTCACGACAACGCGCTCGCCCAGCATGTGCGGGAAGCGCCAACGGCCACTCCGATCGCGCACCGGATGCCATTCGGTGAGCTCGAGTCCGTTGGGCAGCCGCGTGAGCATAGCACGCCCTCCGGGGCATGGCGTCAGCACGACGCACACGACGCGCGCGGGCCGGCCGCCCTCGCCGAGTAACGTGTCGCCCGCGTACACCGCGGTGACCGGCACGACGCGCCCTGTGGCGAGCTGCACAGTGGCCGTGGGGCCGAAGCAGCCACCACCCCGCATGAACTCGTCCGGCAGCGCCATGATGCGCGGAGCAGGAGCAGCGCGGGGAGGCTCTGGCATGCTGCTGCCATAGCTGGTGTGGGAGGGCGGCGGCGGCGGCGGGTGCAAGAGCGAAGGCTCGGGGGGCTTGAGCGTCGAGAAGATGCTTTCCGCCGCGTTCGACTGGCTCTCGAACAGGGCATCGTTGCCCTCGACGTCGCGTCCAAAGTGCTGGAGGGCTTCGTCCCGGAAGTTGGAGCGGCGCTCGTAGCGCAGCATGCACGACAGCGTGCGGAAGTAGTGGGCGCCCCATTTCTTGAACTTGTCCGCTTGATCACATCCGAGCATCCCCTCCTTTTCGAGGGTACTCACGAGCGCGATCACCGCGGGCTCACCCATGGCTGAGGAAGCCCGCGCCTCGGCCACGAAGGCGGCGAGCGGCGCCTGCACATCCGCCGTCGACTTGCCAGCGACGCCGAGCTTGAGCGCACTGTTGATGGCGAGAATGGCCTTGACGCGCAACTCCTCGACGGCGGTGAGGGTCGGGTTCGACGCGACGGCGTCGGCAGAGGCCACCGTCAGACTCAGATCGCCCATCTCGAGTGTGACTGTGAACGCCTCTCCTGCTTTGGACTTGAGGACGACGTGGCGAGGCTGTGGGGAGAAGGGGGGGGTAGTGGGCGCGCCGTGGTGAGCACTTGCATGCGCGCCACGAGGCGAGGCGGAGCAGCTCGCGTACCTGGTCGTAGAGTACCGGCCCGAGGAGAACACGTACCCCGGCGGGCGAGCGCTCGATGACGTAGCCGGGCGCGGCGTCGGCGTCGAAGGCGCTCGCGGGTGCGACGAGGAGGGCGCACGCATTCGCTGCAGAGCCCGACTGGGTGGGCAAGCGGGCCGTCGAGCGCACCTGATCGAGGGAGGAGGCGAGGCGGGGGGCGATGGGGGCGATGCGAGGCCGTGAATGATCATTAGTGTGAACAGGCGAGGCGGGGGGCGATGGGGGCAATGCGAGGCCGTGAATGATCATTAGTGTGAACTCAAAGGACAATCCTCAGAGGCCATCAAGGGCGTCATTAGAGGCCATCAAGGGCGACGCCCACCGCGGCGAGGAGGTTGCCATCCAGTACCATCCAGTGCCATCCAGTGCCATCCAGTGCCATCCAGTGCAATCACGCACAATCACGCACAATCACGCGCAATCAAGCGCACCGCGGCGAGGAGGTTGACGATGAAGGGCCCGATTTGACCCGGGTCGGGCATGTGAAGGAAGACCTCGGACATCGAGGTGAGGGTCTCCGAGTCCTGTGAACGTCGGGCGCGAGTGTGAACGTAAGGCGCGAGTGTGAACGTCGGTGTGAACGTCGGGCGCGAGCGGAGACGGCAGGTCAGCAGGCGAGCTCGGTGGGACAGGGTTGCGAGAGAAGGGGGTGGGAGTGAAAAGGGGTGGAATGAGGGTGGGGTGGGGTGAGACGGGGATGGAATGAGGGTGGGGTGGGGTGAGACGGGGGTGGGGTAAGGGGGTGAGGATGAAGAGATGAAGAGCAAGGCGAGGGGAAAGGGAGGGTGCAACGAAGGAGCGGATGGTGGCTACAGTGGGGAAAGGGAGGGTGCAACGAAGGAGCGGATGGGGGCAGCCGCGACGGCGCTCGCGACGGCGCTTGCTCACCAGCTGAAAGCCGATCCCGATGGTGGTGACGGTGGGAGGGGCCGCCGGGTGGAGCTTCGAGAGATCCTTACGCAGGTTCTTGACGAGCGGGGCATAGCCCGAGGCGCCGCGCGCCGGGTGCCACTGCGCCGAGGGCATGCCGTCGGTCGTGATCACGAGGCTCAGCGCGTACTTGTCCAGATTGTCGCTTCCTGCCACGTCCAAAAACTTTTTGAACTGGCCGAAGCCAGAGTTGATCCCCGCCATCAGGTTGGTCGAGCGCTCCGGTCGCATCGAGTGGATGGCCGTGATGCAGCGCTCGATGCCCGCGGCGTCGCACTTGGTCCAGTCGATGAGCACCTGCACAAGGGGGAAGGGGGAGGGGGATGCAGCCGGCGTGGGGGGGGTTACTGTCGGCGTGGGGGGTTACTGTCGGCGTGTGGGAACGCCGCGCGCGCGCTCAGCGGCGCGCGATGACGTGGGGAGACGAGTGCAGCGGAGGTGCCCCAGCGGAGGTGCCCCAGCGGAGGTGCCCCAGGGGAGGCGCCCAAGGGGAGCTGCCGAAGGGGAGGGATGTGCCGTTCGCGCAGAGGTGGAGGGGGCCTAGTCCGAGAGCCCGTGCCAGTGGGCTGGGCGGGGCACGGGGCACGCACGTTGGCGCCGTCCGAGTAGGTCACGACGCAAAAGTAGTCGTCGGCCGCGAGCGACGAGACGAAGGTGTTGGTCGAGTGCTTGGCAATGTCAAGCTGTGACCATCCGTGGCTGACCTTGTCGCCGTCCTCGGTGGTGATTTCCGCGGCGGCGTTCATGCTGCGTGGCAGGGGCGAGGCGGTACCAGCCAAGTAAGCGGTCGAGTTGCCCGTGCGCGGCCCACCCACGAGGGCCGCCAAGGGCACAGGAGGCAACAAACCTGCCACTAACATCGATCACGAAGCAATAGGCTCCCTTTCCCACTTGAATGCCGTTTGCAACCGTCTGCGGCGGAGTGAGAGTGACTACGTGGCCACCACCCGTCCCCGGCGTGAGCGTAAGTGTCGTGTCGGACATCTTGGGTGCAGAAGAAAAGCGACGCTCTCGCGCTCGCAAGGTGGGAGGAGAGGCACAGGCGGGCTGTGGGTGGTGGGAGGGCCAAACTTGCCTTTTCACAGCCAATGTTTATAATTCGCAGCCATTTCAACAAATCGACACGGCGGAAAACACGAAACCCGGAATTCCTCAGTGCGCCCTTTACATGTAAAATGGTTCACGTCCTTTCACTTTGGGATTCGAAGAATCAAAGCTCGCTCTTTCTAGACTCTCGCGATGAAGGACGTTAACAGCGCGCAGACCAGGGCACAGCCTCTGGCAACAACGGCGATGCCAATGGTCTCTGTTGCATCGATGGGTCGGCTGGTATCGACGGCGCAGGGTGTGTCAGGATTTGCGAGTAAATTCTCAAGCAGAGCAGGTGCAGCGAGTGCCGCAGCCGTTGACGCAGTGATAAAGGCAAAAGAAGCAGCGGCGGGTGCGGCGAGTCAAGCAACAGCGGCAGCCGCGGGTGCGGCGAGTCAAGCAACAGCGGCAGCCGCGGGTGCCGCGAGTCAAGCAACAGCGGCAGCGGCGGGTGCGGCGAGTCAAGCAACAGCGGCAGCCGTGGGTGCCGCGAGTCAAGCAACAGCGGCAGCCGTGGGTGCCGCGAGTCAGGCAAGGCAGAGCGACAAGTGGGATGTTGACGTTGGGCCGCTGTTCATCAGTTCGCAGGGCATGCAACTCAAGCCCCAGTGCCGCGTAGGCTTGACGTTGGGTAACTTGTCCGTGGGCGCGGGCATGGATGACCTGCGAGGTGGCCAAGGGTTCAAATGTGACGCACGGGCTGAAGTGGCGCAAGAGCTGATCGGCTCTGGTGACTCGCTCGTAGCCTTCTTTCAGAGCCTCAAAGCACAGAGGGGGCTAGCGGACGACAAAGTCAACGCGCTGCTCGCCAGGGTCCACATCATCGTCGCCCTCGTGACCCAGCGCATCAAAGTCAACATTGGAGGGCAGTGCAAGGTCGACGGTAAGATGACCCTCAAGATGGGAGTCGGCATGGGCGCAGCAGTCTCGCTCGGGTGGCTAGATCACGAGGGGTATCGCATGGTGGGCGTTGGCGGAGGGGTGGATGCCATTGCTGTGGACCTCATGTTTTCCGTCTTTGTCGGCATCAAAGACCGCACCCCGAACGACCTCAACCCGTTCGATTGCGACCCGAACGACCTCAAGCTCATCCTCGAGGCTTCGACCTTCAAGGTCGAGGCCAAGATTTTGCTACCTAGAAAGCCCAAGGCGCTCTCGATCAACGGAGCGCCGTCTCAAGCGCCGGTGCTCCTCCTTGACGCCTCTGCGTTCCTCATTGATGGTGATCGGCCCATAGGGCTCACGGCCGGGGAAGAAGCCAGCTTGCGCGCACTGCAGAAGGCAGCAGAGGAGGCGGCGGAGGAGGAGGCGGCGGCCGAGAAGGCGGCGGCCGAGAAGGCGGCGGAGGAGGAGGCGGCGGCCGAGAAGGAGGCGGCCGAGAAGGCGGCGGCAGAGGCGGCGGCGGCAGAGGCGGCGGCGGCCGAAGAAGCAATGGCGGCCGAGAGGGCGGCGACTGAGGCGGAGGCTGAGAAGGCGATGGCGGTGGCGATGGAGGCGGCAATGGCAACCGCGATGGCAGAAGCGCTCAAGATGAGAAAGGCGGTGGCAGACAAGGAAGCAGCCGAGAAGGCAGCGGTTGAGAAGGCAGCTTCCGAGAAGGCAGCTTCTGAGGAGGAGGCGGCCGACAAGGAAGCGGCAGCGAAAGATGCAGCGGCAGCGGCAGAGGCAGATCGCGAACAGCGCGAACAGTGCGCTCTCGAGGCAGCGCCCAAAGTGCTCTGCCCTGGTCCTGCTCCTCCTCTGCCTCTAGCAGACGCTCCTGAGGCAAGTTTGCCTCTGACAGACCCTCCTTCTATCTCTCCAGGCTAGAGCTTAGACTCTCCTTCTGAGGCAGACAGATGGGCCTCGTATACGTCGTAGCAGATCAGCAGTGCGTGTTGGTGTTCGCGTCACACCGACACAGCTCCTACCGGTTTGGGTTCTTACGCGTAGGTCCAAGACGTCCAAGTCCCGTCGTAGTTTACAATACCGTACGCGGTACCGGGTCGAGCGGCCGCGGCGCCGCGGCCCGCGCGGGTCGGACACGGCGCGCGGATCGAACGCCGTGTGGTGTCGAGTACGACGACGCGCGGTCTCGACGGCGTCGCTCCGAGACCGCTCGGCGACACCCGACCCCGCGGCGTGCACCCGCACGGCGAGCCGCGGATCGGATGCGAAAAGAGCGGACTGCCCCGGCGCCCGGGTCGACTCGAGGGCCGCGCGGGCACGTGTGCGAAACCGAAAGACGAAAAGCCGAGCCGTGCGGAGAGTCCACAGTCCTCGCACCTCCGGGCGACGGTGGCACGGCGGCGGCCCGCGCTAGGGCCCGCCTAGGGCGCTAGGCGTCCACCGGTACCACGAATCCTCAATCGCACGATTCTATTAAATTAAAAAAAACTACGATCCGAAAAATGACCGGCTTGGCGTGAGGTTCTTCCAATCACAGATGTACACAACTCGTGTTGGCCTACGACTTAGTTCCTGGTGGTAGCATGCCCGCATTGATCTAGGCGTGGCCAAGCTGAAGTTTGCCGCGCGAATCATCAGGTCGGAGGCGTTTGCTGTCAGGTCGGCAAGAAGGCGGCCATGTGCGGGGTAAGCATCTGGCCACCAACGTGACCAGCGCATATTCCAGCCATCGTGCAGCACAAAGACCGATGCCCAGTTCTCGCTCCCGTTCAGCTCGTACTTGAACGCGTTGTATGCTGCGGGAAGCTCGTGAACGCGCTCGTAGAAAATACGCCAAACACTTTGGTCACCGCCGTCACTGCCCGGTGGCCTGCTTTTCAGACTCGTTGTCAGCCTAATCGCACGATCATATTCAAGAGAGTCCGGCTCAAGCACCATCACTCCGGATTGAAGCTCCCATTTGCATTCAGTCCCAACGCGCACAGTTTGGAACCTGAACGAAGGCGTGGGAAACACTACCATATGGTCGATGTTACGAAAGACGACGCAATCGGAGTCGAGCACAAGAACCTTGCTGAAGTTGGCGAGAGCCAGTGCAAAAAGCTTGGCAAATGAGCCACCGTGCCATGGGTGGCCCCAACGTGGGCGTGCGATGTACTGTGCGCCCGACACCTGCACGCCCAGCTCCCGGAAGGGTGACTCGTACTTAGCGTAACGCTGGCCAGCCATGTACAGGTGAATTGGTAGGGTTGTACCGACGCGGCGCAGAGACAGCACAAGGCGGAGCATCAGCATCATGTCCCTGAGGTACTCGCGAAGGGGATTGTTGTCCGTGCTGCGCGTGTGTCGCTCGTCGAAGCCGTACAGGAGCACGATGGCCGCGGTTTTGGCAGGCTGCAAGCTGAATGCCCGCCAACGGACAGCACAATCTGATTTGCAGGCAGTGCCGGAGCGGCATAGAGGAAGGTTGAGTCGCTGCTTCACCGAGTAAGGATCACGACGCTCCGAGCACATGCAGGAGCATGCAGTGGATGGGTGGCAGCCCGGTACCACCATTTCCGATTGAGAAGTGTGGGGTGTCGAATTACAAACATTGGCTGTGAAGTGGTGCGTGAACCTTTTTCTGACCAGTTAAATTCCCCCGATTTTGGGGGTGGGGTGTTGAACCGGGTACGGTTATGTGACCCGAACACATTGCCCGAACACCGGAAGGCGCTCACCTGTACCGGTACCGGGTGTACTCGTCTGCTTTGAAGTTCGAACTTGTATCAAAGTTTTGGTCAGACGTCGCGGGGTGCCGGTACCGGTACGTATTCACACATGTTCGAACAATCGAACCCTGTACGCGCGCGCCGCGAACAAAAAGCGGCGTTTTGGTTGTCGGCCGTCCGTCCGTGCCGAGCATACGCGGCTGCAGTGCGCTCGTCGCACATGGACCCGGACAAGCGGCCGCTTTTTGTCCACAGCGGCTTGCCGGCCGAATCGCAGCCTGCGGCAAAACCCTTCCGTGCCTTCCGCCGGGTTCCCAATACGCGTGGTGAAGGGCGTGGTGAAGGGCAGTGCTTTGGGCCAGCGCAACGTCCACGATCTTCTGAAGCTCACGCAAAGCTGAACACTGCTGGCGGTGCAGCCGTGCTTGGCTTTGCAGCCGGGCGGCCGGTAGAACAAAAGCGCCATATTATCGCGAAGCCAACGGCGGCCACTTCTAGCAGCCTCTGTTATGGAGCGGGAAGCAAATTCGTGCATCAAGATGTGGACACTGCAGCTGAGGAGCTCATTAAGCAGCGCGCCGCCTTTTCCGCACTGTCTATGCCTGTGCCTGGGCCTGTGCCCATATTTCAGCCGCCCGTCGATGGCAACTGGTGCCATGCGTTGGTGATCGCTGCTCGAGTGTGCTCGGCCCGTGCGTTGTCCTCTCTCGACCACGCCACCGGTGTATCTGCAGACAAGATCAGACCAAAAGCCGAGGACCTCACTCCCGAGGAGATCAGCGCCCTCCGAATCGCCCAGGCAAAAGCGCTTGAACGTGCTGCAAGGATGAGCGAGGCTGGACGGACCCAGCAGCGCATCGCGGCTGCTGCAGCTTCGAGGCCGTCCGTGACCGATGCCGCCGCGGCCGCGCAGCTGCGCTGCTTGGCTGCAGCTCGTCGCGTGCGCGATAAGGAAGAAGAGGCTGCCATCAGGCAGCGTGCGCTCCGAGCTGCGGAGCAGTGCATCAAGGAGCGCGAGCTGCAGCCCCGATCGGCTGCCCAAGACCAGCCGCTGACGATGGCCAAGGCAGGCGCAACAGAGCCACATGGGGCTGATGACGTCGCAGCGGCGCCACTCTGCGCTCCTGATGACGGATGCGAGATCCTGGGGTCCGCAGCGGACCGCGAGCAATGGGCGATTCCAGCGAGACTGCTGCCGCGGGCGCCGCCGCTGCCGCCGCCTCTTTCGATGCGGACTCTTGCAACCGAGTCTTCAGGAGAGTTGCCCCCGCGACCACCGGCAAAGATCGAAGTCGGGCCCTGGTCCACGTCTTCCTGCTCCGCTGTCGCGGCGGAAGCAGTCGAGGTCAAAGAGGTACCCTATGATGAGGAGCCGGCACGACCAGACTGTCGCGTCAAGAACCTGCCCAACCAGCCGTCTTTTCAACACTGGACCACCTTGGTCGCGACGGCCAATCATGCGGGCGGGCTCACGGGGCGCACCACGGCCACCACGGCCACCACGGCGAGCAGCTACGAGCGCATGAAAGCCGCTGGCATCCGCGACGGGAGCGCCACCGTGAGATGGGCGCAAAGCCTCACGGCAAGGGAAGTCATCCTCTCAACCAGGGAGGAGAAGATCGCCCTCACAGAAATCGAGCGCTCGTTCAAGCTCGCGGCAGCGGAAGAGGTGCTGTCTAAGATCGATTGCATCGCGCCTGAGCTCGGTCTACAGTATAGGAGCTAGTTGTGTTGTGTGTTCCGCAGCTTCTAACTCTAAACTGAGAGGTTTCGAGTATTTCTATTTGCGAGCGCGCGGACCTCCTGTCCCTGCCACGGACGCATGCACGGACGAAACGTGGACGGCGATCGCCACCGATCGGCGCCGCCGGCGCGCGCTGGTCTTACAAAGTGATGTTTGCTTTAATGCGCGTTGGACCTTAAATCGTTATCCTGGGCCAAAAATACTACATTCACATTCACGCCATCGCACGCGGCTTTACCGGTACCGGTAGGCTGCAACAGGTACGCGACGGACCACCTCGCGCCAGGCTTCATGCCGAAGCTCACGTCCCCGACGCGTTCGTATGTCGACTCCTCACCATTCGAGCGTTTGGTCGGGTTTCTATCTGCAGCGCCCTTCACCCTGGTCTACATCCTCGCTCCGCTGCACTTGCTTGCTGCGATCTGCCTTCTCATGTACGACTTTCGGTCTCCGCTGACGTGGACACTGATTGCGCCGATCGCCATCTCGATGCTGACGCCAGCCTGGGTGTCGGTCGCTTTGAGCCCATACGTCCTCGGCAACTGGTGCGCTCGCCAAATTCCCAAGTACTTCCGCTATGAGGAGTACCATGAGATCGGCGACGATGAGCTCAAGGCAAATCATGCCGCTGGCAAGCGCTACATCTTGGTGGCACACCCGCACGGCGTCTTCAGCTTCTGCGGCGTGTGCGGCGCTATCGCGACCATGGCCGACAAGAAGGGCGGCATCGGCCCCGCCTTGCCTCTCGAGGTGCCCACAGCCGCCGCGTCCGTGATACGCTTCTTCCCGATCCTTAAAGACGTCCTCGGTGTCTTTGGCGTCATCGACGCGGCGGGCCCGGTGCTCAAGAAGCGGCTCGCGCGCAACCGCGGCTCTTTTGTGCTGTATGTGGGTGGCATTGCGGAGCTCTTCGCCTCCTCTCCCAAGGAGGAAGCAGTCGTCCTCAAGGCGCGAAAGGGATTCATCAAGCTCGCCCTGCAGACCGGTGCAGATGTGATCCCCGTCTACTTCTTTGGGAACACGACGGTGCTGAGCACGGTGCGCTGGGCGCCGATCGCGAAGCTCTCACGCAAAATGGGCGTCTCCGTCACCTACTTTTGGGGCCGCTTCGGGCTCCCCGTACCGAACGCCGTCAAGCTCGTCTACGCGCGCGGCCGGCCCCTCGGATTGCCGCAGGTACGTTTTGATTGCCACTGATGACCTGCCTTGCATGCAAATGCTTACCACCGCGCGACCGGCCCCTCGGGTGGCCTCAGATCGCAGAGCCGACTTCCGCACAGATTGATCAGTACCACGATCAGTATTGCGCCGCCATCAAGGCTCTCTTTGACAACTACAAGAGCACGAACCCGGACTACGCGCACAAGGAGCTGCAGATCATCTGAGAGGCGCGAGGCCATCGGAGGCGCGTGCGAGAGCTGGGCGGCGCTATGTCTTGACGGTAGGAAGAGTTGGGCGGACGAGAGGGGTGGCGATCTTGTGGCGTCACAGGGTGATGGCTGTCATCCATAGGGTGGGGGTAGCTTTTCCGGGGGTCCGGAACTTTTACCTTCTTACGAGAATCTCGCCAAAGGGCAACTTTTACCGTCTTACGCCCATTTCCTGTCAGTAACTTTTACCGTTTTACCGCAAACACACAATTCGTTTTCATTGGCGTGCTGCGCGTGCCGCCGCCAGCCACCTGTATGAGCCTGTGTGACTTGGCATGACAGGACCAGTGAAGTCTCCTGTTCATGAATTACATTCACGCTCGCTCGGCGAGTGTACTCGAAGTGTTCGAAGTGTACTGGTGCTTTCAGTAAAAGTGGCTTTTTACCCTGCTTTTTGTTTTTCCCTGGATACAGAGGCACGATGACTTTTACCGTTTTACGCAATTTTTGTACCCTGTACACTTTTACCGTCTTACGTCAAAAGGCCCTCGCTTTTACCCTACCCCCACCCTATGCTGTCATCATGGCTCGCGCCATGGGCGCCATGCCGGGCACAAAAGCGAAAAGGACCTTTTTTAGAGATTCCCGATATTAGTACTACTTGCCGCGGAAAAAGTCATCGCCCTCGGCCTTGAGGAATTCGAGCCACTGCTCGGTGGACCAGCCGCTCGACACGACGCCGGCCTCGAGGCCATTGACGTGCACCGTGGGTGTCACGTGCACCCCGCGGCACCGATGGTACTTCACCACCCATTTGATCATCTGCGTCATCTGGTTGCCGGAGTTGCCAGCCTCGGGGCTACGCGCGAGCAGTGCCTCGACGGCTGCGCGGTCGATGCCGGTCGCGGCTGCGATGACCAGCAGCTCCTCGTAAATCTGGGCGCGGGAAAGGTCCCAAGTGGTGTCGTCCTTGAACCGGCCGTTGTCGAGCGCCGTGAACAGCGCAGTGCAGTACGCAAAGAACTTGTCTGGCGCACACTGCTTGACCGCAAGGGCAGCCTCGTGCACGCAGGTGCCCTGAGGATGCCATGGCTGAATGACCTGGTTGAATATGAAGCACACCTTGTCGCCCGCCTTCTCGTTCAGCTTGGCCTCCACGGTGGAAGCCCACATTTTTCGACTAAACGGGCAGATGAGATCCAAGTACATTTCGACGCGTATGGGCGCGCCCGGGTCGCCGAGGACGGCACCAGTTTGGGTCGGAGGCAATGGAGGGCCTGGCATTCACGCCGCTCAAGCCAAGTCAAGTCAAGCTTTCCGCTTCCCTGATCCTGTCAGTTCACGCTCTGTACCGGACGCAAACGCCTCTGGTGCGGCCCCTCTCATAGAGAATGGGGAAGGTACGGACGTGTGAGTGACGGTAACCCTAATCTGGCTGGGTAACCCTAGTCTGCTCTGTGCGATTGACGAGACCCGGGGCTGCCGGGTTTCGTCAATTGACGAGACTGAACCGTGGGCCACGTGGCCTGATGTGGGGAGAAGCCGTGACACCCAGGCGCGCCCACACACGGGGCCGCTACAGAGACTGCTGATGAGTATGGGATGGGGGGCGGGGAGCTGAAAATACCATCTGCTGTTCTCTCGTGACCGAGGCGGGGAGGGCGGTGAGCCCAACCAGAGCTGAGTGCAGGGGAGAAAGTGGAGATGGGGCGAGATGTGGACGTCCAGAAGGAAATAAACTTTGGACGTGGAGAGGGAAATGGGGGGAGATTGATGGATGCATGCATGAGTGATGGATGAGATGATAGATGAGAACACGGTACATTCCGGTCCTACCGGAATGGATGAGGGCCTGAGGCATATGTGAACCGGCACAACGCTCCCACGCCTGCATCACCCGAACGAGCAAGCTCATTAGCCTGATCCTGTCAGTTCACGCTCTGTACCGGACGCAAACGCCTCTGGTGCGGCCCCTCTCATAGAGAATGGGGAAGGTACGGACGTGTGAGTGACGGTAACCCTAATCTGGCTGGGTAACCCTAGTCTGCTCTGTGCGATTGACGAGACCCGGGGCTGCCGGGTTTCGTCAATTGACGAGACTGAACCGTGGGCCACGTGGCCTGATGTGGGGAGAAGCCGTGACACCCATGCGAAGCGGGAGGCACAAGTGCCTCGCCAACGGCGCGCCCCACCCCGCTGAGCAGATGCTGTGTGCTGATGCGATGGGATGCTGCTTGCTGGCTGGCTGGCTCAGCGAAATGTGGCGGGCTGGACCCAGCCGAGGCATAGAGACTCGAGATCTGCGTGGTCGGCGTCGGCTACTGCGGCGGACCCCCGTAGATGGGTCTCGGCCAGCGCGCGCTGGTAGAGGAAGGCGATGTCAGACTGCCACCGCCCGCGCTGCTTGATGACACGCTCGGCGTCGGCGCCGAAGATGTCGCGCCAATCAGTGGCGCCACCAATGCGGAAGGACTTGCCTCCGAACTCGGAGGGGTCGAGTCCTAGCGCGGTGGCGAAGCGGCGAGCGAGGAGTCGGGTATCCTCGGTGTCCCACGGCCCGCGATCGCGTCCGGTGAAGAAGGGACGGGGGGCGAGAGATGGGTCGAGAGTGCGCCCGGAGTCGGGGGGATGCGTGCCGGCGGTCGCGGTCCACGCGATGAAGATGGCGTCGTAGGTGCACATGGGGTCGGCGCCGAGGGGACCGGCGCTCCGGCGCCGGATTGCCATGGGGCACGAGCGCCTGCGGGCAGTGGTATCCTTGGCGGGGACGACATCCCAAACGAGCCAGGGTAGGCCGGAGCTGTCGTGGCACGGCGAGCGCCACGTGATGGCTCCGAAGACCGCGTCGCGCGCGGTGTCGAGAGGTTTGCCGGGGACGACGCCGAGTTCGCAGCCGCGGAGGAGGATGTTCCACGCTACGAGGCCGGCGGCCCAGTCGATGATGCCGCGCTCGGAGGTGCGGTCGAAGCCGAGGGCGACGAGGGCTCGAAGATGGTGTGCGCGGATGCCCCGCTTGAGCTTGCGCTCGCCTGGGGGTGCTTGGGCGCGGCGATGCGCCTTGGATGCCCTCGGCATGACCACGTTCGCGGACTCGAAGGTGATGCGGTGGTGGGCGCCGAGGCTGGCGAGGATCTTGACTGTGCCGACGTAGGTGTCGACGGTGTCGCTGGCGATGGCGGCGCCGATCCTGCCCTTTTGGCGAGAGCCGCGGGAGCGGATGTACTCGCCGAATAACTCGAGGGTCTCGGAGTTGTAGATCGCGGCCTGGATATCCCCGGCGTGAGCGAGGGGGGCGAAGGGGCGCCGTGAGGACGCGGAGATGAAGTCGGCGAACCACTCGAGGGACGTGGCGGCGCGATCGAGGTCGATCGTGGATGAAGCTCTGCGCTTGAGGCTCGCGCGGAGGGAGGAGATGAGGTCGGTGGCGGCGAGGGTGGGCTCGGTGCCGATCCAGTCATCGGTGATGAACTCGCCGACTGCGCTCGAGAGATGGCACTGGGCGGCGAGGGATTGAACCTTGGCGCGCAGGGCGATGGACTTGGCGCTCGGTGCGGGAGCGACGCGGCCGAGCTCGAAGGCTGCGGGGAGTGAGGATGGAGAGATGAGGGACAGCGTCCTCGGAGGCGCGGCTGGGGGCGCGGAGGGGTGAGGGTGTGCCCTTCGTGCCGACCAGATGGGCTGGGAGGGAGGCGGAGGGATCGCGCGGGCCGGGGCGGTGAGCCTGGCGGGGCGAAGTAGGCCTGCGAGGGGGGGGGGAAGAGCGATGGGGATGAGGAGAGAAGAGGATGGGTCGATGATGAGATGATCAGGTGAGATGATGGATGAGGGTGAGGAGATGAGGATGTGCGTACGTGTGACGGTACCGCGATGGGGATGAAGGAGGGGTCAGAGCTGGTCGCCGGTGTGACCGACGCCAAGCTGAGCGGCTGAGCGTAGGTCGTCCCATAGGGCTGAGTCGAGGGGGAGGCGGATGCGGTGGACCCTGAGGCCTGCTGCGGTGGCGTCGG
>Ga0210247_100111_pt1 | contig 66347 bp, 55 predicted proteins | sample ChrtobMetP3_16mM_FD_155449 | JGI IMG/M metagenome (GOLD analysis project Ga0210247, IMG submission 155449) | Chrysochromulina tobin associated microbial communities from unialgal haptophyte culture, Seattle, Washington, United States - P3_16mM | ecosystem: Host-associated > Algae > Haptophytes >... | reverse complement strand
TTGTGCACCGTGGCCGAGATCGCCTTGGCGATCGGGCGCACCAGCAGCGGGGCTTTCTCCACCTCGTCGAACACCAGCTTCATCAGCAGCGGCGGCATCAGCGAGCCTTCGGCGTAGTGCAGCCAGTAGCGGTAGCGCAGAAACGAAGGCGTGCCGGGTTCGGGTGAGAACTTGCCTTCGCCGTAGCGCTCCACCAGGTACTCGATGATCGCGCCCGACTCGGCCAGCGTGGCCTGCCCGTCGGTGACGACCGGTGACTTGCCCAGCGGGTGCACTTTCTTCAGCGCGGGCGGCGCCAGCATCGTCTTGGGATCGCGCTGGTAACGCTCGATCTGGTAGGGCACGCCCAACTCTTCGAGCAGCCAGAGCACGCGCTGCGAGCGCGAGTTGTTGAGGTGGTGGACGGTGAGCATGGGTGTCTTTCAGTCGGTGGTGGTCATGAAGCTGCGCAAGGCCGCGGCGGTGGCCTCGGGCAGTTCTTCGGGAATGAAATGGCCCGCCGGCAGCGCCTCGCCGCTCACGGTGCCCGCGCACTGGGCTTGCCACAGCGCCAGCGGATCAAACAGCTTCTGCACCACGCCGCGCTGGCCCCACAGCACCAGCGTGTCGCAGGCGATGCGTTGTCCGCGCTCGCGGCTGTCGCGGTCGTGATCGAGGTCGATGCCGGCGCTGGCGCGGTAGTCCTCGCAGGCGCTGTGGATGGCCTCGGTGCGGCAGAAGCAGCGTTCGTACTCGGCCAGTGCCCGCGGTTCGATGTGGGGCAGACGGGCGCCGCCTTGCGCCGAACCCCAGCCGCCCAGCTTGGCATGCAAATAGGCCTGCGCGTTGCCACCGATCATGAGCTCGGGCAGCGGCGCGGGCTGGATCAGGTGGAACCAGTGGTAGTAGGCGCGGGCAAAGGCCATGTCGGTGCGGGCGTACATGTCCAGCGTGGGCGCGATGTCGATCACGCAGAGCCTGCGCACCCGCGCCGGGTGGTCCACCGCCAGTCGGTGCGCCACGCGGCCACCGCGGTCGTGGCCGCACAGAAAGAAGGTGTCGATGCCCAGCGCATCCACCACGTCGATCACGTCTTGTGCCATCGCGCGCTTGCTGTAGGTGCTGTGGTCGCTCTCGCCGGGCGCGTGCGACGAGTCGCCGTAACCCCGCAGGTCGGGCAGCACCAGCCGAAAGTGCGACGCCAGCTCGCATGCCACGCGGTGCCACATCACGTGGGTTTGCGGAAAACCGTGCAGCAGCACCAACGCCGGTCCGTCGGGCCGGCCACCCACGCGCACCGCAGCGTGTCCGCCCTGGGTCTGAATCTGTTGAAGCTTGAAGTCGGCGAACCAGTCGGGGGTCATGTGGGTGCTTTCTGGCGGGTGGTGGCGTCTGGGGCCGAGGTTCAACGTGAGAGAACGAACGAAGCCTCGGCCAGCGCCACGCCATTGACCCGCAGCTCCATGCGGTGCAGCCCCGGGTAGAGCGTTCGCGTGGTCACGGGCTTGAGGCTGTGGCGTTTGTCCAGTGTGCGTGTTTCGCCGGCGGCCAGCGTGAGTTTCCAGCCCTTGAACACCTTGGGCGAGGTGCCGCCGTTGGCCCGCACGTGGTGCACCGCGTAGTCGATTTCCAGCGGCTGGGGCTGGTGTGAGGTGGACTGCAGCGTCACGCTCAGGCCGAGCGATTCGCCCACCGATGCGCTGGTGGCCGACAGGCTCAGCCCGACCCGCCCCTGCAGGCCGCTGGCCAGCCCCCACGCGGCGAGTGTGGGGGCATGGCCTTGTTTGATGAGGCTGCGGCTCGCATGGCGCAAGAGCGCACGGCGCTCGGGCGTGGTCTGGATCAGGTGGTCTCTCACCCAGCCTGCCACGAGACCCGGGTGGTCCTTGGCGATGTCGTTGAGGTGGTTGGCCACGCTGCGGCGCACGTAGCTGCTGGGGTCGTCCTGCAACACGCGCAGCAGCGGCAGCGCGGGCGTGGGGTCGGCCACCAGCGCCTGCAGGCGCAGGCCCCAGGGCAGGCGGGGGCGGCTGCCTTCGCTCACCAGCCGGCGCACGTGCGCGCTCGGGTCGTTGGCCCAGCGCGCGAGCACTGGCCACACGGCATCGGGCTGCTGCTGGATGAAGGGGCGGATGGCGAACTCGGCGGTGGAGCGCTGGGTGAGCGCGTGCAGGCAGGTCAGCGCGCGCGGCACGTCGTGCTGGCCGTGGCGCGCCACGAATTCCCCCATGGACCAGATCACCCAGCCGGCCAGACCGGTGCTCATCTGTGCGTTGGACAGTCCAACGGGTTCGCCTGGGGCGTCCAGCGGCAATGCGGGTGCGAGGCTGGCCTCCAGCACGGTGCACGCGCTGTTGAAATCGTCGGGCAGCGTGGCGCGCATCGCGTCGGCCAGTTGCAGCATGCGCGCCTTGAGTTCGAGCGCGTCCAGGCCTTGGTTGGCCAGCGCTTCGAAACGCGGGCGGTCAAAGCCGGTCCACGCGCGCTGCAGGTGCTGGCCGGCATGCGCCACCGTGCCGGCGTTGATCAGGTTCTTGAACGGTTCCATGCGCGCCGCCCTCAGGGCAGGCGTTGCAGCAGACCGGCCAGCGCGTGGCGCACGGTGGCGGCGCGCACGGCCGCGCGGTCGCCGTCAAAGCGCTGGTGCTCGGTGAAGGTCCCCGCCGGTGTGGCCCAGCCGAACCACACGGTGCCCACCGGTTTGTCGGCGCTGCCGCCGGTGGGGCCGGCCACGCCGGTGACGGCCACGGCGAGTTGCGCGGGCGAGTGGGCGAGTGCGCCCGCGGCCATGGCGCGCGCCACCGGCTCGCTCACCGCGCCGTGCTGCGCGATCAGCTCGACCGGCACGCCCAGCAGCTCGGTCTTGGCTGCGTTGGAGTAGGTGACGAAGCCCCGCTCGAACCAGTCGCTGGAGCCGCTCACCTCGGTGCAGGCGCCCGCGATCAGGCCGCCGGTGCAACTCTCCGCCGTCGCCATCGTGTGTCCTCGGGCCTTGAGTTCTCGCGCAAGGTCGAGCACCAGTTCGGGCGTGTTCATCAAAACCTCCAGAGTGCGATCACCAGCAGCGTGCACAGCGCGGCGGCGAAATCGTCGAGCAGGATGCCGAAGCCGCCGCGCGGGCCGAAGCCCTTGAAGGTCTGGTCGGCCCAGGCCATGGGGCCGAACTTCACCGCATCGAAAAACCGGAACAGCACAAACGCCACCAGTTGGGCCCAGAAGCCTGCGGGTGCGATCAGCCACAGCACCAGCCAGAAGGCCACCACCTCGTCCCACACGATGTGGCCCGAGTCGGCCACGCGCATGTTTTGTGCCGTCACCGTGCAGGCCCACCAGCCCACCAGCGTCCCCGCGCCGATCAGCAGCCCCCACGCGGGTGTCGACACCAGCGGCTGCAGCAGCAGAAACGACGCCCAGGCCCACAGCGTGCCCACGGTGCCGGGTGCCAGGCGGCTCAGGCCCGCGCCCGCCCCGAGCGCAATGAAGTGGGCCGGGTGGGACAACAGGAAGGCCCAGGTCGGGCGGGCCAGGGGAGCGGTGGTGGTCTCGGGCATGGACGAATTATGGGTGGGCGGTCTTGCCGGGGCGTGACGCCGGCGGGATACTGGCACGCCGCACGAAGGGAGTCAGCATGGAGATGAACACGGGTGCCATCCTCACCGCCATGGTGCTGGGCGTGCTGCTCACGGGCGCGGCTTCGTGGGTGGTCGCCGGCCTGTACCGCCGCCGCATGCTGGCGCTCATGAAGCGGTCGCCACCGCCCGATCCGGCGCAGGCCGTTGTCAGCACGCGGGTGCCCGCGCAGGCCAGGCCCGCGGCCACGCTCGACCTCGCCGCCAACCAGCGCGCCAGCGGGCGCTACCTGGTCGCCGTGAGTGTGCTGAGTCTGCTGATCGGCATCACGCAGTCGGTGCTGGCGCTGCTGTTCATCTACGGCGCCGAGCTGCTCACGGTGGGCCGCGCGCTCACGCTGGGGGTGGTGTACGCCTGGCCGATGGCGCTCACCTGGGGTCTGGTGCGGCGCTGGTCGTGGCTGCGCACGCTGGGCGCCATCGGCCTGTACCTGCTGGCCATGCTGGCGCTCACGCTGTGGCGCTCCGTCTCGCCGCAGCCGCTGGCGACCTCGCTCGCCTGGTTGGGTGGGCTGGTGCTGTTGCCGGTGATGGTCACGCTGGTGATCGGCGCCAGCGGCCGCATCCGCGCGGTGGCGCCCTATTTGCTGCCGATCTTCATGCTGCTGGCGGCCTCGTCGGTGCTGGCGCTGCAGATCATGGTGAGCGGCGCGCAGGACCCACCCCGCGGGGTGATCCAGCTGGTGGGCCTGTTGGGGGTCTGGCCCGCCATCGGGCTCATGGCGATGGCACCGTGGTTGTTGCTCGCCTGGCCGGCCTGGGCCATCGCGCGGGCGCTGGCGCGCGCTTACCGGGCCAAGCGTTTCTCCGACCTCTGGTACCTGCTCGCGGCCTACTGGCTGGTGGTGCTGGCGGCATCGGCGCTGCCAGCGCTGCAGGGCGCGGGCTGGATCGCGCTCACGCAGTTCATTCCCTGGCTGTGGATTCCGCTGGCGGCCTGGGGTTTGCGTGGCTGGCTCGCGCCTCGCGGCACGCCGCCCACGCTGCTGGTGCTGCGCGTGTTCCAGCAAGACGCGGGTGTGCAGACCTTGTTCGACCGCGTGGTCGAGCGCTGGCGCCTCTCGGGCAACACGGTGCTGATCGCCGGGACCGACCTGCTCAGCCGCACCATCGACCCGGACGATGTGTTCACCTTCCTCAACGGGCGCCTGGCCGACCGGTTTGTGGCCAATGAGGCGCAGGTGGCCGAACGCCTGCGCGACTTCGACTTTGAGCCCGACCCCGACGGCCGCTACCGCGTGAACGAGTGTTATTGCTTCGACAGCACCTGGCAGCAGGCGCTGGCTGCGCTGGTGGCCCAGGCCGATGTGGTGCTGATGGACCTGCGCGGCTTCCAGGCCCGCAACCAGGGTTGCCGCCACGAACTCGGCGTGCTGGCCACGGCGGCGCACCTGCAGCGCGTGGTGCTGTTGTTCGACGCCAGCACCGACCGCAACACCGCGCTGGCCGACCTGGCGCTGGCGCCTGCGGGGCGCGTGGTGTGGGTGGAGGCCGGGCGACTGGAGCAGCAGCGCGTGGCGCAGATCGTGGGCGCGTTGCTGGGTGCCGGCAGCGGCCGGCGTTCAGGCGAAGTGGTCGAAGCCGCGCGCTGAAAATGCCACGGCGTGGCCTGAAGCGTCCAGCACGCGCAGGCCCGGCGCGGCGCTGATGCGGCCGATGCATTGCAGCGCCGTGTGGCTGGCTTGGGCCGCTGCTTCCACCGCCGCGCGGGCGATGGGCGCGGCGGTGAACAGCAGCTCGTAGTCGTCGCCGCCGTTGAGCAGGCAGTCGACGCGCCGGGCCTCGGGCAGCAAGGCCAGCGTGGGCGCAATGGGCAGCTGGCCCAGGGCAATCTCGGCGCCCACGCCACTGGCCACCAGGATGTGGCCCAGGTCGCCGGCCAGTCCGTCGCTGACATCGATGGCCGCATGCACGGCGTTGCCCAGCACCGCCAGCAGCGTGGCCAGCTCCACGCGGGGCGTCGGACGCTCCAGCCGCGTTCTCAGCTCGGGATGTTGTGTGAGGGCCTGGGGTCCGCAGGCCGCGGTGGCCCAGTCGGTGCCCTGCATCAGTTCCAGCGCCAGCCGCGCCTCGCCGGTGCGCCCGGTGAGGTAGAGGTCGTCGCCCACCTGGGCTTGGCTGCGCTGCATCGCCAGACCTGGGCGCACCTCGCCCATCACTGTGATGCAGATGTTGAGCGGTCCGCGCGTGGTGTCACCACCCACCAGCGGGCAGGCGTGGGCATCGGCCAGCGCGAACAGGCCGCGCGCGAAGGCGGCGAGCCAGGCCTCGTCGGCCTGGGGCAGGGCCAAGGCCAGCGTGAAGCCGAGCGGGCGTGCGCCCATGGCGGCCAGGTCGCTCAGGTTGACCGCCAGCGCCTTGTGGCCCAGCGCCTCGGGGTCGGTGCCTTCGAAGAAGTGGCGGCCCTCGACCAGCATGTCGGTGGACACCGCGAGCTGGAAGCCCGGGTGGGGCTGCAGCAGCGCGCAGTCATCGCCGATGCCGAGCGCCACCGCGGGCCGTTTGGCCTGGTCGGCGCGCTGGAAATGGCGCCGGATGAGGTCGAATTCACCCATGGGGCTGTTCGGCGGCCGGATCGCCGGAGCGGGCTTCGCGCGGGGGCAGCAGGAAACTCAGCGGCGCCACGTAAATGCGCCGCTTGATGGCGGTGCGGATCAGCTGGCGGTTCACCTCGCTGATGTTCTGCGCCTGCAAGGCCAGGCGGAAGGCAAGGTAAAAGCTCACGCCCAGGTTGATGGGACCCACGGCAGCGACGCCGGCGACCGCCCACCAGAAAGCGGGCTCGCGCAACACGCCCAGGCCGAGCGCAAACGCCGAGGCGGCCACCTGGCCCGCCGACAGGGTGACGTGGCGCACATCCAGACCGATGCCGAAGAACTGCAGGAAGGCCGGGGTGAGGCCCAGCATGAAGCCCAGCGAGATGTTGGCGGCCAGGCCCGAGATGTTGGCGCGGGTGAAATTGGCCCAGCGCGCGGCGCGTTCGCGGCCCAGCAGGCCGGTGAAGCGCGGGTTGTGCTCCATCGCCGAATGCAGTTTGTGGAACACGAACCAGTTTTCGACCCAGCCCGCCACGATGCTGGAGGCAAACAGCAGCACGCCGGTGAAGGCCGCAAACAACAGGGTGGGTCCGAGCAGGCTGATGTCTTGCAGGGTGTGGCGCGCCTTCTCCTCGTCGATCATGGCGCTGCCCGTGGTCAACGCCAGCACCGAGCTGATCAGCAGCACCACGGGGATCACCAGGCCGATGTTGCCCACGATGGCCGCCACCTGCGAGCGGAACAGGTTGGCCACCTCGTCCACGAAACGCTTGACCGCGCCCACCTCCTTGATGTCCTTGAGCTTGGCCACCATGGCCGGCGCCGTCACCGCCGGCTGTTTGGTGGCCACCGTGAGGTGCAGCAGCATGATGAGCACGAACGACGTGGCGTAGTTGAGGCCTGCGGCAAAGCCGCTCCAGAAGGCCGAGAGGCCCAGGCCGTAGAGCGCGAACTTCACCCAGGTGGTGAGGCCGATCACCGCGCCACCCCCCGCGGCCTTGCCCAGCATGTCCTTGTATTCCGCGATGTTGCGGGTGATGTAGTGCTCACCACTTTCGGCGCTGCGCTCGGCCACCTTGGCGGCGGTGAGGTGCGAGCTGGCGGCGATCAACGAGCGGATGCTGCGGTTGTCCAGCCCCACCTGCGCCAGGTCGGCCAGCAGCGCCACCGTGGCGCGTTCGGGCTGGTCGGACTGCAGGCAGTCCAGCAACTCCTTCACCCGCACCACGCGCTCGCGCAGCTGGCGCAGCCGGAACACGATGCCCACCGAGACGCCGTGTTCTTCCAGGTGCGAATACACCGAGTAGGCCGCATGGCGGCAGGCGTCGAGCTGGTCGCGCAGCCGCGCGGCGGCTTCCAGCGCCTCGGGGCTTTGCGCGCCGTGCACGCGCACCTCGCGGCGCAGCGATTCGAGATCGCTCGGCAGCTGGTGAAACGGTTTCTGCTCCTGCGCTTCGGGCGACATGCGCACCCGGATCTCGGAGGCAAAGCCGGTCGCGCTCACCTGGCTCACGCAGGAGATCATGGCGTCCATGAGCGCCACCTGCCAGAAGTCCGCCGTGTCGGCGCCGGGCTCTGTGCCGGTGCCGATCAGCAGATCGCGCAAGCGCAGCAGCGTGGCGCTGTCCAGGGCCTTGAGCCAGCGCACGTCAAAACGCGAGGGCAGCAACAGGTCGAACAGCTCGCCCAGATCGTGGGTCTCGGGTGTGTGCGGCAGCGCTTTCTTGCGCAGGCGGTTGCCGAACTCGCTCAGGAAAGCCGTGCGGGGCGCAAAGCCGTGGTCGGCCAGCAGCGGGGTGATGTCCACGGTTTCCACGAAGCGCTGCCACCAGCGGCGCCAGCGCTGTTGCAACTCGGGCTGCGCCTGGACCGTGTCGAGAAACTCGCGCACGCGCGCCACGCTGGCCTGCACGTCCTTTTCGTCGCCGCGCACCCAGCGCATGGCGTCGATCAGCCACAGGTGGCGTTGCGCCAGTGGCGCGTCGGGGTCGATGGCGTCGATGAGCGGGGTGACGGCCATGGGCGAGGAACCGCGCTTCAGTGCAGCACCCGCGACGGCGCGTCGCCCGTGCCATCGGCCCTCAAGGCGAACGCGGGCACGACGGCCTCGAACCGCTCGCCGTCTTCGGCCACGCAGAAAAAGCTGCCGCGCATGTTGCCGGTGGCTGTTTTCAGGCGGGTGCCGCTGGTGTACTGGAACGACTCGCCCGGTCGCAGCAGCGGTTGGTGTCCCACCACGCCCAGGCCCTTGACCTCTTCGGTATGGCCCTGCTCGTCGTCGATGATCCAGTGCCGCGAGATCAGCTGCGCCGTGGCCTCACCGGTGTTGGTGATGGTGATGGTGTAGGCGAAGGCGTACTGGTCTTCCTCGGGGGAAGATTGTTCGCTGAGGTACTGGGGTTCGACCTCGCAGGTGAACAGGTATTTGGGCATGGCGCGGATGTTACCCCGGGCATGCGCGGCGCCGTGAGGCCTGCCAGAATGCACCCGACCGTCTCCATCCCACCCACCACAGGTTGCCCATGTCCCACAACCCCAGCGCTGCGTTCATCGCCCCGTCCATCCTGTCCGCCGACTTTGCCCGCCTGGGCGACGAGGTGAAAAACGTCATCGCCGCCGGTGCCGACTGGATCCATTTCGACGTGATGGACAACCACTACGTGCCCAACCTCACCTTCGGGCCCATGGTCTGCCAGGCGCTCAAGCCCCACGCGAAAAAGGCGGATGGCACGCCGGTGCCGATCGACGTTCACCTGATGATCCAGCCGGTGGACGCACTGGCTGGCGCCTTCATCGACGCGGGCGCCGACCTGGTGAGCTTTCATCCCGATGCGAGCGCTCACGTGCACCGCAGCGTGCAAGCCATCAAGGCCAAAGGCGCCAAAGCCGGGCTGACGTTCAACCCGGGCCAGCCGCTCGATGTGCTGGACTGGCTGATCGACGACATCGACCTGATCCTGATCATGAGCGTCAACCCCGGCTTCGGCGGCCAGAGCTTCATCGACTCGGCGCTGCGCAAGATCGAAGACGCGCGCAAACGCATCGAAGCCAGCGGCAAGGACATCCGCCTGGAAGTCGACGGCGGCATCAAGCCCGACAACATCCGCCGCGTGGCCGACGCCGGTGCCGACACGTTTGTGGCCGGCAGCGCGATCTTCGGCAAGCCGGACTACAAGGCGGTGATCGACCAGATGCGGGCTGCGCTGGCGTGATGTTTTTTGCCGAAGCAAGACCGGGCGCCGGGCCGTTCCAAAGCCCGGTCAGCCCCCCCGGGGGGCAGCGACCCGCGCAGCGGTGGAGCGTGGGGGCAGTGATCGTTGATCTCGATGGGACCATGGTCGATACCTTGGGCGATTTCGACGTCGCCCTGAACGAGACCTTGAAAGCGCTGGGCCGCCCGGCCGTCACCCGCGCCGACATCGAACGCATGGTGGGCAAGGGCTCGGCACACCTGATCCGCTCGGCGCTGCTGCACGGGGGCCTGCCGGCCGACGCCGCAGCGGCACTGCAAGCCGATGCCTGGACGCGCTACCAGGCGAATTACCTCGCCATCAACGGCGCCCACAGCGCGGTGTATCCCGGCGTCCTCGAAGGTCTCACGGCGTTGCGCGAGCGAGGTCTGCCGCTGGCCTGCCTGACCAACAAGCCCCACGCCTTCGCCGTGCCCTTGCTCCAAGCCAAAGGCTTGCTGGACTTTTTTGCCCACGTGTTCGGTGGCGACAGTTTCGAGCGCACCAAGCCCGACCCGCTGCCGCTGCTCAAAACCTGCGAGGTGCTGGGCACAGCGCCCGCGAACACGCTCATGGTGGGCGACTCGCAGAACGACGGCATCGCCGCGCGCGCGGCCGGCTGCCCGGTGGTGCTCGTGACTTATGGCTACAACCACGGCGAGCCGATTGCCCAGGCGCCGCACGACCGCTTGATCGGCTCGCTGGCCGAGCTGGTCTAGCGCGACGATCCGCCGCCGGGCCGCCCCAAGGCGGATCAGCCTCCGCGGTGGAGCGTGGGGGCCTTATTTCTTTTTGATGCCGAGCAACGCGTCCTTCAATTGCCAGTCCGCGGGCTTGGGCCCCAGCCAGATGCGCATCAGCGCGTTGAAGAACTCGGGTTCCTTGAAGGGCTCACCTTCGACCTGACCCTTGATGGTCAGCACCGTGCCGGTGCCGGGAATCCAGTCAATGAGGAAGGTGTCGCCCTCGACCAGCTTCTTGTGGTCGCTGAACACCTGACTCATGCGCAGCACGCCGGGAATGAGCTTGGAGAAGGCGGCGCGGTCCATGTTGTCTTCCATGCCGCGTGAAAACAGCTTGCCGAGTTCGGCCGAATCGATGTCGCGCAGCATGGTGATGGTCATGCGCCGCGGACCGGTGGCGGCCAGCACCGCGTCGGGCGTCTCGGCTTTCTGGCCGAGGTAAAGCCCGGCGGTGTAGACCTTGAACACGGCCTTGTAGCGGATGCCGGCGCCATTGAGCTGCAGGGGCTGGCCGGCCACCGTGACGCGGTCTTCCAGTTTGACGCCGCTGATGTCCACCGTGGCGGCCTGGCCCCAAGCGGGCAGAAGCAGGGCGCTGCAGAGGACAGATGAGAGAACAAAGTTGCGTTTCATGGCGGTCCGGGTGGGTAAAAAAAGAACAACCGTTCTATTTTTTGCATTGTCCCAGTGGGGCGCAGCGGCGCTCAGAGGGTTTAGCCGTAAAACCAAAGCATCGCCGCGTGACCCACGACACGCCACAGACCCTTTGCTACACTCCCTCCACCATGTTCAACCCATGCACAACCCCCTCAGGTGTTCTGCCGAGCCGCAACGGCCGGGGAGCCTGGCCCTGGCGCAAGCCAGCGTAAACGTGCACTCCCCCCGGGGTTGGCACAGCGACCACCGAGCCCCGAGCCCGCCGCTGTCTCACCCCACCCTGGCCCGGCAGCACCCCTGACCGGATGGCATGGAACCCAGCGCCCCGCTTGATGTGTCGATGACCCGACGCGTGGCCGACGGAAAGAACGAACATGATCACCGAACTGGAATTCAAGAGCTTGGCCCAGCAGGGCTACAACCGCATCCCGCTCATGGCCGAAGCCTTCGCGGATCTCGAAACACCGCTCTCGCTGTACCTCAAGCTCGCGCACGGGCGCGGCGACGGCAAGCACAGCTTCTTGCTCGAATCGGTGGTGGGTGGTGAGCGCTTCGGGCGCTACAGCTTCATCGGCCTGCCCGCGCGCACGCTGCTGCGCGCCACCGGCTTCGGTGCCGAGGCCAAAACCGAGGTGGTGCGCGACGGCGCGGTGGTGGAGACCAACCACGGCAACCCGCTCGATTTCATCGCCGCCTACCAGCAGCGGTTCAAAGTCGCGCTGCGCCCCGGTCTGCCGCGCTTCTGCGGCGGCCTGGCCGGTTACTTTGGCTACGACGCGGTGCGCCACATCGAGAAGAAGCTGGAGAACACCTGCCCGCCCGACACCCTCGGTTGCCCCGACATCCTCTTGCTGCAGTGCGAAGAGCTCGCGGTGATCGACAACCTCTCGGGCAAGCTCTACCTGATCGTCTACGCCGATCCTGCCCAGCCCGAGGCCTACGCCAACGGCAAAAAGCGCCTGCGCGAACTGCGCGAGGCGCTCAAATATTCGGTGAGCGCACCGGTGGTCAAGCCCAGCCAGGGTTACCCGGCCGAGCGCGACTTTGCCAAGGCCGATTACTTGAAGGCCGTCGACCGCGCCAAGGAGCTGATCGCCGCTGGCGATTTCATGCAGGTGCAGGTGGGCCAGCGCATCAAGAAGCGCTACACCGAGTCGCCGCTGAGCCTGTACCGCGCGCTGCGTTCGCTCAACCCCTCGCCCTATATGTACTACTACCACTTCGGGGATTTCCACGTGGTGGGGGCGTCGCCCGAGATCCTGGTGCGCCAGGAAAACACGGTCGAGGGCACCAAGGTGACGATCCGCCCGCTGGCGGGCACCCGGCCGCGTGGCGCCACGCCCGAGCAGGACAAGGCGACCGAAACCGAGCTGATCACCGACCCGAAGGAGCGCGCCGAGCACGTGATGCTGATCGACCTGGCGCGCAACGACATCGGCCGCATCGCGAAGATCGGCACCGTCAAGGTGACCGAGGCGTTTGCGGTGGAGCGTTACAGCCACGTGATGCACATCGTGAGCAACGTCGAGGGCATGCTGGTCGACGGCATGACCAGCATGGACGTGCTCAAGGCCACCTTCCCGGCCGGCACGCTCACCGGTGCACCCAAGGTGCACGCCATGGAGCTGATCGACCAGCTGGAGCCGACCAAGCGCGGCATCTACGGCGGCGCGTGTGGCTACCTCAGTTATGCGGGCGACATGGACGTGGCGATCGCGATCCGCACCGGGATCATCAAGGACCAGACCCTCTACGTGCAGGCCGCGGCCGGCGTGGTGGCCGACTCGGTGCCCGAGATGGAGTGGAGGGAAACGGAGCACAAGGCGCGGGCCTTGTTGCGCGCAGCCGAACTGGTTGAGGAGGGTCTGGAATGAGCTCGAACAAACCGCTTCTGAGCGCCGCCGGGCCGTCCCAAAGCGCGAAAGCCCCCTTGGGGGGCAGCGACCCACGCGCAGCGGGAGAGCGTGGGGGCCTCAAGGTCCTGATGGTGGACAACTACGACTCGTTCACCTTCAACATCGTCCAGTACCTCGGCGAATTGGGGGCTGAGGTGACGGTGGTTCGCAACGACGAGATCACCGTGGACGAGATCGATCAACGACTGGCGGCCGGGAAGGTCGACCGCCTGGTGATTTCTCCCGGGCCTTGTTCGCCCGCCGAAGCCGGCATCTCGGTCGCGGCGATCCAGCACTTCGCCGGCAAGCTGCCCATCCTCGGCGTGTGCCTGGGCCACCAGGCCATCGGCGCTGCGCTGGGCGGCACGGTGGTGCGCGCTCAGGAGCTCATGCACGGCAAGACCAGCGTCATCACCACCACGCAGCACGGCGTGTTTTCAGGATTGCCGCAACAGTTCACCGTGAACCGCTACCACTCGCTGGCCATTCGCCGAAGCGACTGCCCGCCCGAGCTGGAAGTGACCGCGTGGACCGACGACGGCGAGATCATGGGCGTGAAGCACAAGACGCTCGCCATCGAAGGCGTGCAGTTCCACCCCGAGAGCATCCTCACCGAACACGGGCACGCGATGCTCAAGAACTTTCTGGAGCAAAAACCATGAGCCCCCACGTTCCACCGCTGCGCGGGTCACTGCCCCCCGAGGGGGCTGATCCGGCTTGGGGCGGCCCGGCGCCGGATCGCATGAAGTCCGTTGACTTGAGAAGCGACACCGTCACCCAACCCACGCCTGCGATGCGCGAGGCCATGATGGCCGCGCCCCTGGGCGACGACGTGTTCGGTGACGACCCGTCCGTCAACGCGTTGCAGGACAAGATCGCCGCCATCACGGGCAAGGAAGCCGCACTCTTCATGGCCAGCGGCACGCAGAGCAACCTGTGCGCGATGCTGGCGCACTGCGAGCGCGGCGACGAGTACATCGTGGGCCAGAACGCCCACACCTACCGCTACGAAGGCGGTGGCGCGGCGGTGCTGGGCAGCATCCAGCCGCAGCCGCTGGCGCAAAACGCCACCGGCCAGATGCAGCTGGCCGACATCGTCGCCGCCATCAAGCCCGACGACCCGCACTTCGCGCGCACCCGCCTGCTGTGCCTGGAGAACACCTGGAACGGCCACCCGATGCCGGCCGAGTATCTGGACCAGGCGACCGCGCTGGCGCGTGAACACGGCCTGGCGGTGCATCTCGACGGCGCGCGCGTGTTCAACGCAGCGGTGGCGGCTGGGGGCGATCCGTTTTTGGCTTTGAGGGGAATCGTTGATCGCTTTGACAGCGTCTCCGTGTGTTTCAGCAAAGGCTTGGGTGCGCCCGTGGGCTCGGCCCTGTGCGGCTCGAAAGACCTGATCCGCCGCGCGCTGCGCTGGCGCAAGATGCTCGGCGGCGGCCTGCGCCAGTCGGGCCTGCTCGCGGCCGCAGCGCACCACGCATTGGACCACCACATCCACCGCCTGGCCGACGACCATGCGCTCGCGCAGCGCCTCGCGCAGGGGCTGGCCGGCATCGACGGCCTGGCCGTGCGCTCGGCGCAAACCAACATCGTGTTCGTCGACGTGGCGAACGGTCGCGGCCCCGATCTGCTGGCCCACCTGGCGCGCGATGGCGTGCTCGCCACCGGTCTGATCGGCTTGCGTTTCGTGACCCACCTGGATGTGGACGAGGCGGGCATTGATCGCGCGATCGCCAGCATCCGCGCATTTTTTGCGCAGGGCGCCACGATCGCCAGCGCCCGGCCCGCCGGCGCTGCGGTTTACTGAGCACGGTCGCCCGGCCATGCCCGACCTGCCGCAACTGGTTCTTTTCATCGCGGCCGGCTGGCTGCTCAACCTCACGCCCGGTCCGGACGTGCTGTACATCGTGAGCCACGCGTTGAAGAGCGGCGTGCGCGCCGGCATCGTGGCGGCGCTGGGCATCGTCAGCGGCTGCTTCGTGCACGTGTTCGCCGCCGCCATCGGTGTGAGCGCGCTGTTGGCCACGTCCGCCACCGCGTTCACCGTGCTCAAGTGGATCGGCGCGGCTTACCTGCTGTGGATGGGCATTCGTTTCCTGATGGCGAAGGCCACGCCGCTGGATCTGAACGCGGCTCCGCCCGAGGTGGACCTCTGGCGCGTGTACCGCCGCGGTTTCCTCACCAACGTGCTCAACCCCAAGGTCGCGATTTTTTTCCTGGCCTTCGTGCCGCAGTTCATCGCGCCCGAGGCCCCCAACAAGGTGCTGGTGTTTTTGCTGCTGGGGCTGATCTTCAACCTCAACTCGCTGCCCATCAACGTCGGTTACGCCTGGCTCGCCGCCTGGGCCGCGCGGCGCGTGCAGACCGTGCAGCGCGCCATGCACTGGATGGACCGAGCCGCGGGCCTGCTCTTCGTGGGCTTCGGCCTGCGCCTGGCCTTCGCCGACAATCCCGCTCAATAGACCAGAAGCTTTGGAGACACGCATGCCGAACAGCCACAAGATCACACCGCAAGAAGCGCTGCAGCGCACCATCGAACACCGCGAGATCTTTCACGACGAGATGCTGCACCTGATGCGCCTGATCATGAGCGGCGAGATGTCGCCGGTGATGATGGCGGCCTTCATCACCGGCCTGCGCGTGAAGAAGGAAACCATCGGCGAGATCACCGCGGCCGCGCAGGTGATGCGCGAGTTCTCCACCAAGGTGCATGTGGCCGACAAGACGCACCTGGTCGACATCGTCGGCACCGGCGGCGACGGCTCGCACACCTTCAACATCTCCACCTGCTCCATGTTCGTGGCCGCCGCGGCCGGTGCGCGCGTGAGCAAGCACGGCGGGCGCAGCGTCTCCAGCAAGAGCGGCAGCGCCGACGTGCTGGAAAGCCTGGGCGTGAACATCAACCTGCCGCCCGAGGCGATCGCTCGCTGCATCGAGCAGGTCGGCGTGGGCTTCATGTTCGCGCCCAACCACCATCCGGCCATGAAGAACGTGGCCCCGGTGCGGCGCGAACTCGGCATCAAGACCATCTTCAACATCCTCGGCCCGCTGACCAACCCCGCCTCGGCACCGAACATCCTCATGGGCGTGTTCCACCCCGACCTGGTGGGTATCCAGGTGCGCGCCCTGCAGCGCCTGGGTGCCGAACACGCCGTGGTGGTGTACGGCCGCGACGGCATGGACGAGGTCTCGCTGGGCGCGGCCACGCTGGTGGGTGAACTCAAGAACGGCGAGATCACCGAGTACGAAATCCACCCCGAAGACTTCGGCATGACCATGGCCAGCAGCCGCGCACTGCGGGTGGAAACGCCCGAGGCCTCGCGCCAGATGCTCATGGGCGTTCTCGAAGGCCGGGACGACCCGACTTACAAGGCCGCCAGCGACATCGTGGCGCTCAACGCCGGTGTGGCGCTCTACGCGGCCAACGTGGTCATCAGCATGGGAGAGGGCATTGCGCTGGCGCGGCGCACCCTGGCCTCGGGCGCGGCCCTCACCAAACTCGAACAACTCAAAGCCTTTGCGGCCTGACCTGGAAACATCCCCATGAGCGACATCCTGCAGAAGATCGTGACCGTCAAGCACGAAGAAATCGCCGCCGCCCAGCGCAAGAAGCCGCTCGACGTGGTGCGCTTCGACGCCGAAAGCCGCGTGCTGACGCGCGATTTCGAAGGCGCACTGCGCCGCAAGATCGCCGCTGGCCAGGCCGCGGTGATCGCCGAAGTGAAAAAGGCCAGCCCGAGCAAGGGCGTGCTGCGCGAAGACTTCATTCCCGCCGACATCGCCCAGAGCTATGCCGAGGGCGACGGAAAGGTGAGCGCGGCGTGCCTGTCGGTCTTGACCGACAAGCAGTTCTTTCAGGGCAGCACCGACTATTTGAAACAGGCCCGCGCCAGCTGCGACCTGCCCGTGCTGCGCAAGGACTTCATGGTCGATCCGTACCAGGTTTATGAAGCACGGGCCATGGGCGCCGATGCCATCCTGCTCATCGCCGCCTGCCTGGACGACGCGCAGATGACCGATCTCGAGGCCCTGGCCATGAGCCTGAACATGGCGGTGCTGGTGGAGGTGCATGACCGCGCCGAACTGCAGCGCGCGCTCAGGCTCAAGACGCCGCTGGTCGGCATCAACAACCGCAACCTGCGCACCTTCGAGGTGACATTGCAAACCACGCTGGACCTCATGGCCGACGTGCCGGCCGACCGCCTGCTGATCACCGAGTCCGGCATTCTCGGTCGCGACGATGTGCAGACCATGCGCGCGGCCGGCGTGCACGCCTTCCTGGTGGGTGAGGCCTTCATGCGGGCGCCCGAGCCCGGTCTGGCGCTGGCCGAGCTGTTCGCCTGACCGCATGACCCCGCAGGAGACGTCGGGCTGGGGCGATTTGACGGCGGAATTCTGGTCGTCCCCCGCAGGCATGGCGCTGATGTCCTTTCTGGAAGCCCGACGGGCCCAAGGCGCCACCATCTACCCGCCTGAGCCGTTGCGGGCGTTGCAACTCACGCGCGCCGACGAGGTTCGCGTGGTTGTGCTGGGTCAAGACCCGTACCACGGGAGCGGGCAGGCCGAAGGGCTGGCGTTCTCGGTCGCTCCCGGCGTCAAGCCCCCACCCAGCCTGCGCAACATCTTTCAGGAGCTCCAACGCGACCTGGGGCTGCCCATGCCAGCCAACGGATCGCTGGTGCGCTGGGCCGAACAAGGCGTGCTGCTGCTCAACACCTGCCTCACGGTGGAGGACGGCCGGCCCGCCAGCCACGCCAGACGGGGTTGGGAGGCTTTGACCGACAAGCTCCTCGACCGCTGCAGCGCCTCGGGCCAGCCCAAGGTCTTCATGCTCTGGGGCGCACACGCCCAGAAAAAGGCGGCCCTCATCGACGCCCGGCGCCACCTCTTGCTGTTCGCCAACCATCCGTCGCCGCTGTCGGCTCGACGTGGGCCCACGCCATTCATCGGATGTGGCCATTTCGGTGAGGCCAACGCCTGGTTGAAGGGGCGGGGTGCCGAGCCCGTGGCCTGGTGATCGACAGGCTTGCGGCGAAGCTCGCACGCCGGCCGAAAACCATGGCATAATCGCGGGCTGCGCTATGGAGGGGTGGCCGAGTGGTTAAAGGCAGCAGACTGTAAATCTGCCCGCTTACGCGTACGCTGGTTCGAATCCAGCCTCCTCCACCAGCGATTGATGTGTGACATGAATGCGACGGGACTTTGAGTCCGGCGGCCCGCTCCCTTGTTGGGGTGGCTGTTCGGGCGGGGCGAATTTGGCGGGAGTAGTTCAATGGTAGAACCCCAGCCTTCCAAGCTGATGACGCGGGTTCGATTCCCGTCTCCCGCTCCATGTCCCGCTGATGATCGGTTTTGAGCAGGTTTTTTGAATGTTCCAGGTGGCCGGCTTGCCGGCTTCCTTGGCCCTTGTGGCTCAGTGGTAGAGCACTCCCTTGGTAAGGGAGAGGTCGCGGGTCCGATTCCCGCCAAGGGCACCAGTTATTTGCAGATCTGCAGCCGCAGGTTTTTTGGTTGTTTCGGCAGTTTTGATTTGGAGCTGAAAAATGGCAAAAGAGAAATTTGAGCGGACCAAGCCGCACGTCAACGTGGGCACCATTGGTCACGTGGACCACGGCAAGACGACGCTGACGGCGGCGATCACGACCGTGCTGGCGGCCAAGTTTGGTGGTGCGGCCAAGGCCTACGACCAGATCGACGCAGCACCCGAAGAGAAGGCTCGCGGCATCACGATCAACACCGCGCACGTGGAATACGAGACGGCCAACCGCCACTACGCCCACGTTGACTGCCCCGGCCACGCCGACTATGTGAAGAACATGATCACCGGAGCCGCCCAGATGGACGGCGCCGTGCTGGTGTGCTCGGCTGCTGACGGCCCGATGCCCCAGACCCGCGAGCACATCCTGCTGGCGCGCCAGGTGGGCGTGCCTTACATCATCGTGTTCCTGAACAAGTGCGACATGGTCGACGACGCCGAGCTGCTCGAGCTGGTCGAGATGGAAGTGCGCGAGCTGCTGGACAAATACGACTTCCCCGGCGACGCCACCCCCATCATCCACGGCTCCGCCAAGCTCGCCCTGGAAGGCGACAAGGGTCCGTTGGGCGAAGGCGCCATCATGAAGCTGGCCGAAGCGTTGGACACCTACATCCCCCTGCCCGAGCGTGCGGTTGACGGCGCGTTCCTGATGCCCGTGGAAGACGTGTTCTCCATCTCCGGTCGTGGCACCGTGGTGACCGGCCGTATCGAGCGCGGCATCATCAAGGTCGGCGAAGAGATCGAGATCGTCGGCATCTCCGACACCCAGAAGACCACCTGCACCGGCGTGGAAATGTTCCGCAAGCTGCTGGACCAGGGCCAGGCTGGCGACAACGTCGGTATCTTGTTGCGCGGCACCAAGCGCGAAGACGTGCAGCGCGGCCAGGTGCTGTGCAAGCCCGGCTCGATCAAGCCGCACACGCACTTCACCGGCGAGATCTACGTGCTGTCCAAAGACGAAGGTGGCCGTCACACGCCGTTCTTCAACAACTACCGCCCGCAGTTCTACTTCCGCACGACCGACGTGACCGGCTCGATCGAGCTGCCCGAAGGCAAGGAAATGGTCATGCCCGGTGACAACGTGTCGATCACGGTCAAGCTGATCAACCCCATCGCCATGGAAGAAGGCCTGCGCTTCGCCATCCGCGAAGGTGGCCGCACCGTCGGCGCCGGCGTCGTTGCCAAAATCATCGCGTAAGGGGTTTTTCGGGTCGGATGAATCGCGTGGCGATGTGCTCTGACCTCAACTGATTAACAGCCCTCAGGGGCATCGCCAGTAGGGGTATAGCTCAATTGGCAGAGCGTCGGTCTCCAAAACCGAAGGTTGTAGGTTCGATTCCTACTGCCCCTGCCACCCAACAGGAAGTCCGGAAGCGGATCTGTTGTGTGGTTGACAAGCCCACCGAAGTCGTCAAGACCTCTGGTGGGCTTGCGTGTCTCAAGCTTTCGGGTTTTTGAGCGCGTTTTTTGAAAAGTTTTGTCTGGATTTTCATGGCCACCTCCGAAGTACAAACCGTCCACACCGGCGCCGACAAGGCCAAGCTGGCGGCTGCCATTGCGCTGCTGTTGGGCTCGTTTGTCGCCTTCTATTTGTTGTCGTCCCGGGGTGCGCTGGTGCAGTGGGTTGCGCTGATCGTGTTGCTGGGTGCGGCCGTGGTGGTGTTCGGCGTGTCCGAGTCGGGCAAGCAGTTGGTGGCCTTTGGCCGCGACTCCTGGCGTGAAGTGAAGAAGGTTGTCTGGCCCGCCCGCAAGGAAGCGATCCAGATGACGGCTTATGTGTTCGCCTTCGTGCTCGTGATGTCGCTCTTTCTGTGGCTCACCGACAAGACGGTCGAATGGCTGTTCTACGACCTGATTCTGGGCTGGAGAAAATAAATGACCGAGCAAAACAGTCCCGTGACCGACGGCGTGGCCGCCGAAGGCATGCGCTGGTACGTCGTCCACGCCTATTCGGGCATGGAGAAGGCCGCTGAGCGCAACATCGTCGAACGCATCACGCGCGCCGGCATGCAAGACAAGTTCGGCCGCATCCTCGTGCCCACCGAAGAGGTGGTCGAGATGAAGAACGGCCAGCGCCGCACCACCGAGCGCAAGTTTTTCCCTGGCTATGTGCTGGTGGAAATGGTGATGGACGACGACACCTGGCATCTGGTCAAGCACACCAACAAGGTCACCGGCTTTGTGGGTGGCGCGAAGAACCGCCCGGCGCCGATCTCCGAGGAAGACGTCCAGAAGATCGTCAACCAGATGCAGGAAGGCACCGACAAGCCCCGCCACAAGGTGGAGTTCGTGGTGGGTGAGTACGTGCGTGTGAAGGAAGGCCCCTTCACCGACTTCAATGGCACGGTCGAAGAAGTCAACTACGAGAAGAACAAGATGCGCGTGTCGGTGACCATTTTCGGTCGCGCCACACCCGTCGAACTCGAATTCAGCCAGGTCGAAAAAACCTGACGGTTCCAGGTGCTGGCGGGTCGGCCCGACGCCAGCGCTGTTGAAGTTTTCCGGGTCCCCAACCGCGAGGAGGTTGCCCACCGTGGCGGCCGTCTGCACTCGCAGGAGCTAAAAAATGGCGAAAAAAATCGTCGGCTTCGTCAAGCTGCAAGTCCCAGCTGGCAAGGCCAACCCTTCCCCTCCGATCGGCCCGGCACTGGGTCAGCGCGGCCTGAACATCATGGAGTTCTGCAAGGCGTTCAACGCCCAGACCCAGGGCGTTGAGCCAGGTCTGCCGCTGCCCGTGGTGATCACGGCGTATGCGGACAAGAGCTTCACCTTCATCATCAAGACGCCGCCAGCGACCACCTTGATCAAGAAGGCGATCAAGCTCGACAAGGGCTCTTCGGTGCCCAACAAGAACAAGGTCGGCAAGATCACGCGCGCTCAGCTCGAAGAGATCGCCAAGACCAAGATGAAAGACATGACCGCTGCCGATGTGGACGCTGCTGTGCGCACCATCGCCGGTTCGGCCCGCTCGATGGGCGTGATTGTGGAGGGCGTGTAAATGGCCAAGCTGACCAAAAAACAGAAAGCCTTCGAAGGCAAGGTCGACAGCAACAAGCTGTACGCCCTGACCGAAGCCATCGCCATCATCAAGGAATGCGCGAACGCCAAATTTGACGAATCCATCGACGTGGCCATCCAGCTCGGCGTGGACGCGAAGAAGTCCGACCAGGTGGTGCGTGGCGCCGTCGTGATGCCCAACGGCACCGGCAAGACCAAGCGCGTCGCCGTGTTCGCCCAGGGCGCCAAGGCCGAAGAAGCCAAAGCCGCCGGTGCCGACATCGTCGGCATGGACGATCTGGCGGCCGACATCAAGGCCGGCAACATGAACTTCGACGTGGTGATCGCCTCGCCGGACGCCATGCGCGTCGTCGGTACCTTGGGTCAGATCCTGGGCCCGCGCGGCCTGATGCCCAACCCGAAGGTTGGCACCGTGACGCCTGACGTCGCACAGGCTGTGCGCAACGCCAAGGCCGGCCAGGTCCAGTTCCGCGTTGACAAGGCCGGCATCGTGCACGGCACGATCGGTCGCCGCTCGTTCGAAGCCGACAAGCTCCAGGGCAACCTCGTGGCGCTGCTCGACGCGTTGACCAAAGCCAAGCCTGCAACCAGCAAGGGTGTGTACCTGCGCAAGGTGGCGGTGTCGTCGACCATGGGTGTCGGCGTTCGCGTGGACATGCAATCCATCTCGGCGTAATCGCGAGAAAGAATTCGGGCAACGCAGGTTGCCCGGGTGTGGTGGGCCCAGGGGCCGGTTGTGATGACCGACTCCCGGGGCCATCCAAGACCGTTGGTGTCGGATCAAGTTCTTCGGAATGCGGTCCGACTTAATTGTGACAAGCCAACGCAGATGGCGATCCCGCTGCAGATGGAATCCGTTCCGAAACAGTTGATCGCTGCAATGAGGCGTGTCTCAGGTCGTTGGACCGAAGGCACATTTAAGGAGTAGACCTTGAGTCTGAATCGCAGTGAGAAAGAAGCGGTCATTTCCGAAGTGACCAGCCTCGCCGCAAAAGCTCAAACGCTCGTGATGGCGGAATACCGTGGCATCACGGTCGCGAACATGGACAAACTGCGCGTCACAGCCCGCAGCAACGGTGTGAGCCTGAGCGTGTTGAAAAACACCTTGGCCCGCCGTGCGGTGGCTGGCAGCGCATTTGAAGTGGCCGCCGACCAGATGACCGGTCCGCTGATCTATGGCTTCTCCGTCGACGCCGTGGCCGCCGCGAAAGTGGTGGCCGAGTTCGCGAAGACCAACGACAAGTTGGTCATTCGCGCCGGTGTGTACGGCGGCAAAGTCCTAGACGTCAATGGCGTGAAGCAGCTTGCAAGCATCCCTTCGAAAGAAGTGTTGCTGGCCCAGCTGTGTGGCTTGCTGATGTCGCCCATGTCGCGTACGGCCGTTGTGCTGGGCGCGCTGGCGGCGAAAAAAGGCGAAGGCGCTGCCCCCGTGGCAGCCGAAGAAGCGGCTGCTGCCTGAGTGGCGCGCACCGTTCGTTCAACCAATTGTTAGGAAATCAAAATGGCATTCGATAAAGACGCATTTTTGACCGCGCTGGACAGCATGACGGTCATGGAACTCAACGACCTGGTGAAAGCCATCGAAGAGAAGTTTGGCGTGAGCGCAGCCGCGATGGCCGCACCCGCAGCCGGTGGTGGTGGTGCTGCTGCTGTTGCTGAAGAGAAGACCGAATTCAACGTCGTGCTGCTCGAAGCCGGCGCCAACAAGGTCTCGGTCATCAAGGCCGTGCGCGAAATCACCGGTCTGGGCCTGAAAGAAGCCAAGGACTTGGTCGACGGCGCACCGAAGAACGTGAAAGAAGGCATTGCCAAGGCCGACGCCGACGCAGCCCTGAAGAAGCTGGTGGAAGCCGGCGCCAAGGCCGAGCTGAAGTAATTCGCTCGTTCCCCGAGGCTGGAGTGTCCGAAAGGGCCTCCAGCCTTCTGTGCTTTCAGAGCACACCCACAAGCCCGGTCGCCGACCCCGCTTTTGAGTGTCTTCTGACCCCGACTGCAGAAGACGACTTGGTTCGGGCCTGTGTGCAATGCACAGGCCGTCCGCCAATGGTTGGTAGAGGCCAGCCACCAAGAAAGCCACCAGGAATCCGCCCTCCTGGTAGGCAAGACAGTCGCCGCAGACCTCAAGTCCGGAGATCTCATGGCCCCAGCATCGAAATACTCATACACCGAACGCAAACGCATCCGCAAGAGCTTTGGTACCCGCGAAAACGTTCTCGCGATTCCTTACTTGTTGCAGATGCAGAAGGACGCCTACACCGCGTTCCTGCAAGCCGACAACGCGCCGAAAAAGCGCACCAACGAGGGCCTGCAGGCGGCGTTTGAAGCCGCTTTCCCCATCGTCTCCCACAACGGTTTTGTGGAGATGAAGTTCGTTGAGTACAACCTGGCCAAGCCGGCTTTTGACGTGCGTGAATGCCAGACCCGTGGTCTGACTTTCGCCTCGGCCGTGCGCGCCCGCGTGCAGCTCATCATCTATGACCGCGAGTCCTCGACCGCGCAGTCCAAGGTGATCAAGGAAGTCAAAGAGCAAGAGGTCTACATGGGCGAAGTGCCCCTGATGACCGAGAAGGGCTCCTTCATCATCAACGGTACCGAGCGTGTGATCGTGTCGCAGCTGCACCGCTCGCCCGGTGTGTTTTTCGAGCACGACAAGGGCAAGACGCACAGCTCGGGCAAGCTGTTGTTCTCGGCTCGCATCATCCCTTACCGCGGCTCCTGGCTCGACTTTGAATTCGACCCCAAGGACGTGCTGTTCTTCCGGGTTGACCGCCGCCGCAAGATGCCGGTCACCATCCTGCTCAAGGCCATTGGCCTGACGCCGGAAACCATCCTGGCCAACTTCTTCGTCAACGACCACTTCCGCGTGATGGACAGCGGCGCGCAGATGGCCTTCGTGCCCGAGCGCCTGCGCGGTGAGGTGGCCCGTTTCGACATCACCGACAAGGCCGGCAAGGTGGTCGTCGCCAAGGACAAGCGCATCACCGTGCGCCACACCCGCGAGCTGGAGCAGTCGGGCACCACGCACATCAGCGTGCCCGAAGACTTCATGATCGGTCGCGTCGTGGCACGCAACATCGTGGACGAGGACACCGGCGAGATCATCGCCAAGGCCAACGAAGAGTTGACCGAAGTGCTGCTGAAGAAACTGCGCACCGCCGGTGTGCAAGACCTGCAGTGCCTCTACACCAACGAACTCGACCAGGGTGCGTACATCTCGCAGACCCTGCGCATCGACGAGACCGCCGACGAGTTCGCCGCGCGCGTGGCCATCTACCGCATGATGCGCCCCGGCGAGCCGCCGACCGAAGACGCGGTGCAGGCCCTGTTCCATCGCCTGTTCTACAACCCGGACACGTACGACCTGTCGCGCGTGGGCCGCATGAAGTTCAACGCCCGCGTGGGCCGCGACGAATCCACCGGCCCGATGGTGCTGTCCAACGAAGACATCCTGGCTGTGGTCAAGATCCTGGTGGACCTGCGCAACGGCCGCGGCGAAGTCGATGACATCGACCACCTGGGCAACCGCCGCGTGCGTTGCGTGGGCGAACTCGCCGAGAACCAGTACCGCACCGGTCTGGCGCGCATCGAGAAAGCCGTGAAAGAGCGTCTGGGCCAGGCCGAGCAAGAGCCGCTGATGCCGCACGACCTGATCAACTCCAAGCCGATTTCCGCGGCTCTGAAGGAGTTCTTTGGTGCGTCCCAGCTGTCGCAGTTCATGGACCAGACCAACCCGCTGGCCGAGATCACCCACAAGCGCCGCGTGTCGGCCCTGGGCCCGGGCGGTCTGACCCGCGAACGCGCAGGCTTCGAGGTGCGCGACGTGCACGTGACCCATTACGGTCGCGTTTGCCCCATCGAGACGCCTGAAGGTCCGAACATCGGTCTGATCAACTCGCTGGCTCTCTATGCCCGCCTGAACGAGTACGGCTTCATTGAAACCCCGTACCGCCGCGTGATCGAAGGCAAGGTCACGAACCAGATCGATTACTTGTCGGCCATTGAAGAAGGCAAGTACGTCATTGCGCAGGCCAACGCCACGCTCGACGGCGAAGGCCGCCTGACCGGTGACCTGATTTCCGCCCGTGAAAAAGGCGAATCGATCCTGACCCCGTCCGACACCATCCAGTACATGGACGTGTCGCCGGCGCAGATTGTGTCGGTGGCCGCTTCGCTGGTGCCGTTCCTTGAGCACGACGATGCGAACCGCGCGCTGATGGGCGCCAACATGTCGCGTCAGGCCGTGCCTGTGCTGCGTCCTGAAAAACCGCTGGTGGGCACCGGTATCGAGCGCGTCGCCGCGATCGACTCCGGCACCGTGGTGACCGCCACCCGTGGCGGCAAGGTCGACTACGTGGACGCGACCCGCATCGTGGTGCGCGTGAACGACGCCGAGGCGGTGGCCGGTGAAGTGGGTGTGGACATCTACAACCTCATCAAGTACCAGCGTTCCAACCAGAACACCAACATCCATCAGCGTCCCATCGTGAAGAAGGGCGACCAGCTGGCCAAAGGCGACGTGATCGCCGACGGCGCATCGACCGACCTGGGCGAGATCTCGATCGGCCAGAACATGCTGATCGCCTTCATGCCCTGGAACGGCTACAACTTCGAAGACTCGATCCTGATCTCCGAGAAGGTCGTGTCCGAAGACCGCTACACCTCGATCCACATCGAGGAACTGGTGGTGATGGCGCGCGACACCAAGCTGGGCGCGGAAGAAATCACCCGCGACATCCCCAACCTGGCCGAGCAGCAGCTCAACCGCCTGGACGACTCCGGCATCATTTACGTCGGCGCCGAAGTGCTGCCCGGCGACGTGCTGGTGGGCAAGGTCACGCCCAAGGGCGAGACCACGCTCACGCCTGAAGAGAAGCTGCTGCGCGCGATCTTCGGCGAGAAGGCGTCCGACGTGAAGGACACCTCGCTGCGCGTGGACCAGGGCTCGCAAGGCACCGTGATCGACGTGCAGGTGTTCACCCGCGAAGGCATCACACGCGACAAGCGCGCCCAGCAGATCATCGACGACGAGCTCAAGCGTTTCCGCCTGGACCTGAACGACCAGCTGCGCATCGTCGAAGCCGACGCGTTTGACCGGATCGAGAAGCTGCTGATCGGCAAGGTCGCCAATGGCGGCCCGAAGAAGCTGTCCAAGGGCACGACCATCGACAAGGCCTACCTGGACGACGTCGAGAAGTACCACTGGTTCGACATTCGCCCGGCCGACGAGACCGTGGCCGCCCAGCTCGAGTCCATCAAGAACTCGATGGAGCAGACGCGCCACAGCTTCGACCTCGCGTTCGAAGAAAAGCGCAAGAAGCTCACGCAGGGCGACGAGCTGCCTGCGGGCGTGCTCAAGATGGTCAAGGTCTACCTGGCCGTCAAGCGCCGCCTGCAGCCGGGTGACAAGATGGCCGGCCGCCACGGCAACAAGGGTGTGGTCTCCAAGATCGTGCCCGTGGAAGACATGCCTTACATGGCCGACGGCACGCCTGCCGACATCGTGCTCAACCCGCTGGGCGTGCCTTCGCGCATGAACGTGGGTCAGGTGCTCGAAGTCCACCTGGGCTGGGCCGCCAAGGGCCTGGGCCAGCGCATCGGCGACATGCTGCAAGCCGAAGCCAAGGTCTCCGAGCTGCGCGGTTTCCTCGACACCATCTACAACCAGGCCGGCAAGAAAGAGTCGCTGGGCGAGATGAGCGATGCCGAAGTGATCGAGATGGCCGAGAACCTCACCACCGGCGTGCCGTTCGCCACCCCGGTGTTCGACGGTGCCTCGGAAGACGAGATCCGCACCATGCTCAAGCTGGCGTATCCCGACGACATCGCCGAGATCAAGGGCCTCACGGCCACCCGCACCCAGGCGCAGCTGTACGACGGCCGCACGGGTGACGCCTTCGAGCGCAAGACCACCGTGGGCTACATGCACTTCCTGAAGCTGCACCACCTGGTCGACGACAAGATGCACGCCCGTTCCACCGGACCTTACTCGCTCGTCACCCAGCAGCCGCTGGGCGGCAAGGCGCAGTTCGGTGGTCAGCGTTTCGGCGAGATGGAGGTGTGGGCACTCGAAGCCTACGGCGCCTCGTACATCCTGCAGGAAATGCTCACCGTCAAGTCGGACGACGTGCAGGGTCGCACCAAGGTCTACGAGAGCATCGTCAAGGGCGAGCACACGATCGATGCCGGCATGCCCGAGTCGTTCAACGTGCTGGTCAAGGAGATCCGCTCGCTGGGTATCGACATCGAGCTCGAGCGCTCCTAATTCACCGAAAAGGAAAGAGTCACATGAAATCTTTGCTCGACCTGTTCAAACAGTTCACACCCGACGAACACTTCGATGCGATCCGCATCGGTCTGGCCTCGCCGGAGAAAATCCGCTCGTGGTCCTTCGGTGAAGTCAAGAAGCCCGAGACCATCAACTACCGCACGTTCAAGCCCGAGCGCGACGGCCTGTTCTGCGCCAAGATCTTCGGCCCCATCAAGGACTACGAATGCCTGTGCGGCAAGTACAAGCGTTTGAAGCACCGCGGTGTCATCTGCGAGAAGTGCGGCGTTGAAGTCACGCAGACCAAGGTGCGCCGCGAGCGCATGGGTCACATCGATCTGGCCGCGCCTTGCGCCCACATCTGGTTCCTGAAGTCGCTGCCATCGCGTCTGGGCCTGATCCTGGACATGACGCTGCGCGACATCGAACGCGTGTTGTACTTCGAAGCCTACGTGGTGACCGACCCCGGCATGACCCCGCTGAAGAAGTTCGGCATCATGTCCGAGGACGACTTTGATGCCAAGCGCAAGGAGTTCGGCGACGAATTCGTCGCCAAGATGGGCGCCGAGGGCATCAAGGAACTGCTGCAGGCGATCGACCTCGACATCGAGATCGAAAAGCTGCGCAACGACCTGACCGGCTCCGAGCTCAAGATCAAGAAGAACGCCAAGCGCCTGAAGGTGCTGGAAGCCTTCAAGAAGTCGGGCATCAAGCCCGAGTGGATGGTGCTCGACGTGCTGCCCGTGCTGCCGCCGGACCTGCGTCCGCTGGTGCCTCTGGACGGTGGCCGCTTTGCGACCTCCGACCTGAACGACCTGTACCGCCGCGTCATCAACCGCAACAGCCGTCTGCGTCGCCTGCTCGAACTCAAGGCGCCCGAGATCATCGCGCGCAACGAGAAGCGCATGCTGCAGGAAGCGGTCGATTCGCTGCTGGACAACGGTCGCCGCGGCAAAGCCATGACGGGCGCCAACAAGCGCGCGCTCAAGTCGCTGGCTGACATGATCAAGGGCAAGAGTGGCCGTTTCCGCCAGAACTTGCTGGGCAAGCGCGTCGACTACTCGGGCCGTTCGGTCATCGTGGTCGGCCCAACGCTCAAGCTGCACCAGTGCGGTCTGCCCAAGCTGATGGCCCTGGAGCTGTTCAAGCCGTTCATCTTCTCGCGCCTGGAAGCCATGGGCATCGCGACCACCATCAAGGCCGCGAAGAAGGAAGTTGAAGCCGGCACGCCGGTGGTGTGGGACATCCTGGAAGAGGTGATCAAAGAGCACCCGGTGATGCTCAACCGCGCACCGACGCTGCACCGCCTGGGCATCCAGGCCTTTGAGCCCATCCTGATCGAAGGCAAGGCGATCCAGCTGCACCCCCTGGTCTGCGCAGCGTTCAACGCCGACTTCGACGGTGACCAGATGGCCGTTCACGTGCCGTTGTCGGTGGAGGCGCAGATCGAAGCGCGCACCCTGATGCTGGCCTCGAACAACATCCTGTTCCCCGCCAACGGCGAGCCGTCCATCGTCCCGTCGCAAGACGTGGTGCTGGGCCTGTACTACGCCACCCGCGACCGCATCAACGCCAAGGGCGAAGGCATGATCTTTGCCGATCTGTCCGAGTTGCTGCGCGCGCTCGACAACGGCGTGGTGGAAATCACCGCCAAGATCAGCGTGCGCCTGACCCAGCAGACGCTGGACAAGGCCACGGGTGAGTGGACGTCGTCGACCTCGCTGGTGGACACCACCGTGGGCCGTGCGCTGCTCTCCGAGATCCTGCCGCGTGGCCTGCCTTTCGACGTGCTGAACAAGCCGCTGAAGAAGAAGGAAATCTCGCGCCTGATCAACACCTCGTTCCGCAAGTGCGGCCTGAAGGAAACCGTGGTGTTCGCCGACAAGCTGTTGCAAAACGGCTTCCGTCTGGCCACGCGTGCCGGTATCTCGATCGCCGTGGACGACATGCTGGTGCCCAAGGAGAAGCCGGCCATCATCGACCGCGCCGAGAACGAGGTGAAGGAAATCGCCCAACAGTACGCTTCCGGTCTGGTGACCGCGGGCGAGCGCTACAACAAGGTGGTGGACATCTGGGGCAAGGCCGGTGACGAGATCTCCAAGGTCATGATGGCCCAGCTGGCCAAGCAGCGGACCACCGATCGCCACGGCAAGGAAGTGGACCAGGAGTCGTTCAACTCCATCTACATGATGGCCGACTCGGGTGCGCGCGGTTCTGCTGCGCAGATCCGCCAGCTCGCCGGCATGCGAGGCCTGATGGCCAAGCCCGACGGCTCCATCATCGAGACCCCCATCACGGCGAACTTCCGTGAAGGTCTCAACGTGTTGCAGTACTTCATCTCGACCCACGGTGCGCGAAAAGGCCTGGCCGACACGGCGCTGAAGACCGCCAACTCGGGCTACCTCACGCGCCGCCTGGTGGACGTGACGCAAGACCTGGTGGTCAACACCCAGGACTGCGGCACCACCAACGGCACGCTGATGCGCGCCATCGTTGAAGGCGGTGAAGTCATCGAATCGCTGCGCGACCGCATCCTGGGCCGTACCACGGCCGAGGAAGTGACGCACCCCGAGACGCGCGAACTGCTGGTGCCTGCCGGCGAGATGCTCGACGAAGACATGCTCGACATGCTGGAAGCCGCCGCGGTGGACGAAGTGAAAGTGCGCACCGCACTGACCTGCGAAACCCGTTTCGGCATCTGCGCCAAGTGCTACGGCCGCGACCTGGGTCGCGGTGGCCTGGTCAACATCGGTGAAGCGGTGGGCGTGATTGCCGCCCAGTCCATCGGTGAACCCGGCACGCAGCTGACCATGCGCACCTTCCACATCGGTGGTGCGGCGTCGCGTGCGGCGGTGGCCTCCAGCGTGGAAGCCAAGTCCAGCGGCGTGATCGGCTTCAACGCCACCATGCGTTACGTGACCAACACCAAGGGCGAACTGGTGGTGATCTCGCGTTCCGGCGAAATCATCATTCACGACGAACACGGCCGCGAGCGCGAGCGCCACAAGGTGCCTTACGGCGCCATCCTGTCGATCAAGGCCGACCAGTCCATCAAGGCTGGCGCGATCCTGGCGAACTGGGATCCGCTGACCCGCCCGATCATCACGGAATTCGCCGGTCAGGTGCGTTTCGAGAACGTCGAGGAAGGCCTCACCGTGGCCAAGCAGGTGGACGATGTCACCGGTCTGTCGACCCTGGTGGTGATCGATCCGAAGCGCCGCGGCGTGGCCAAGGTGGTTCGCCCCCAGGTCAAGCTGATCGACGCGCAAGGCAACGAAGTGAAGATCCCGGGCACCGACCATTCCGTGACCATCGGCTTCCAGATCGGCTCGCTGATCCAGGTGCGCGACGGCATGGACGTGGGCCCAGGCGAGGTGTTGGCCCGCATCCCGGTCGAAGGTCAGAAGACGCGCGACATCACCGGCGGTCTGCCGCGCGTGGCCGAGCTGTTCGAAGCCCGCAGCCCGAAAGACAAGGGCATGCTGGCCGAGATGACCGGTACCGTGTCGTTCGGCAAGGAGACCAAGGGCAAGGTTCGCCTGCAGATCACCGATCCCGAAGGCAAGGTGTGGGACGACCTCATCCCCAAGGAGAAGAACATCCTGGTGCACGAAGGCCAGGTGGTCAACAAGGGCGAGAGCGTGGTGGACGGCCCGGCCGATCCGCAAGACATCCTGCGCCTGCTCGGCATGGAAGAGCTGGCCCGCTACATCGTTGACGAAGTGCAGGACGTCTACCGCCTGCAGGGTGTGAAGATCAACGACAAGCACATCGAGGTGATTGTTCGCCAGATGCTGCGCCGCGTGGTCGTGGACAGCGTGGGTGATTCGAGCTACATCGCCGGTGAGCAGGTCGAGCGTTCGGAGATCCTCAACACCAACGACGCGCTGCGTGCCGAAGGCAAGCTGCCGGCGGTGTTCAGCAACATCCTGCTGGGCATCACCAAAGCCTCGCTGTCCACGGACTCGTTCATCTCGGCGGCTTCCTTCCAGGAAACCACCCGGGTGCTGACCGAAGCCGCCATCATGGGCAAGCGCGACGAGCTGCGTGGCCTGAAGGAAAACGTGATCGTGGGTCGCCTGATCCCGGCCGGTACCGGCATGGCGTACCACGAGGCGCGCAAGGTCAAGGAAAAGATGGACGACGAAGAGCGCCGCGCCATTGCCGAGGCCGATGCTGTGTCGCTGGCCGCCGACCAGGCCGAGCAGGCCGACGCGTCGAGCACCAACGAAACGGAATAAGCGTTCATCCCCGCGTCGTTTCCACGGCGTTTCTGGACAGCGCTTCCGCTGGCCAACAAAAAGCCCCCAGTCGTCAGGCCGGGGGCTTTTTTCATGGGGATGTCGTGCGCTCGCGCGGCAGCCCGCAGGTATATTGACCGGGCCTGCCGGGGGGCGGGGTCTCAAAACAAGGAGTGCCGAACATGTCCGTGTCGCTGTGGGTGTTGCTGGGTCTGGGCCTGGCGGTGTTCTTCTGGGGCGTGGGTGCCTACAACCGCCTGGTGCGGCTGAAGAACGCCATCGCCAATGCGTTTGGTCAGATCGATGTGCAGCTCAAGCGGCGCTACGACCTGATCCCCAACCTCGTCGAGGTGGCGCGCAAGTACCTGGCGCACGAATCGCAGACGCTGGAAGCCGTGATCGCGGCGCGCAACCAGGCCCGAACGGCCGAACAGACCGCTGCCGCCAGCCCGCTCAACGCCGGTGCACTGGGTGCCCTGGCTGGCGCCGAGCAGATGCTGGGTGGTGCACTGGGCCGGCTGTTCGCCGTGGCCGAGGCCTATCCGGATCTCAAGGCCGACCAGAACATGCGCGAGCTCAGCGAGGAGCTCTCCAGCACCGAGAACCGCATCGGGTTTGCGCGCCAGGCCTACAACGACAACGTGCTCGAGTTCAACGACGCAGCCGCACAGTTCCCGGCCCTGATCGTGGCGCGGCTGTTCAATTTTGTGCCGCTGTCCATGCTGGAGTCGACCACCAGCGAAGCCGAGCGCCAGACGCTGCGCATCGAAATCTGACGCCCGATCGACGGCGCGCCCATGCGGTTCTTCGAATTCCAGCGCGAGGCCCGAGGCGAGACCGTTCGCCTTCTGCTGGCCTTTGGCCTCACGGTCCTGCTGCTGCTGGTGGCGGTCAACGCCGCACTGGCGCTCGCCTGGGGACTGACCTGGGGTTTCTGGATGCCCGGCGGTCTCAGCTTCCCGCGCCATTTCTTCGAGGTCAACACCGGGGTCACCTTGTTGTTCGTGCTCGGCGGCTGGTGGGTGGAGACCTCGCGCCTGAGTGAGGGCGGTGGCGTTCGTCTGGCCGAGCAGCTGGGGGCACGGCCGGCCCAACCGTCGGGTGATCTCGATGAGCAGCGCTTTTGCAACATCGTTGACGAGATGGCGATTGCGTCCAACGTCAAAAGACCCCTGGCCATGGTGGTCGCGCGGGATCAAGGCATCAATGCGTTCGCCACCGGCTGGGACGAGGACGACGCGGTCGTGGCCGTCACACAGGGCGCGCTGGAGCACCTCACGCGCGAGGAGTTGCAAGGTCTGGTTGCTCACGAATTCAGCCACATCGGCGAGGGCGACACACGCCTGAACATGCGGCTGATCGGCATGGTCTTCGGTCTGGAAATGCTCTACCGCATGGGTCAGACGCTGTTCGAGCCGGACACGCGCGACCGGCGCATGGCGGCCGCACTCATTGGTCTGGCCGTCATGGCCGCCGGCTGGCTGGGTTGGGTGGCGGGCCATGCCTTGCAGGCGGCGGTATCGCGCCAGCGCGAGCTGCTGGCGGACGCGCGGGCGGTGCAGTGGACGCGAAGCCGCGACGGCCTGGGCGGCGTGCTGCGCAAGATCCTGACCCAGCAGGCCGAGGGCGTCGAGGCGCGCACGGTGGGGTCGGTGGTGCAGCACATGCTGCTGGTGGCCAACGAATCGGGCAAGGTCGCGGGCTGGTTTGACTCACACCCACCGCTCACCGACCGCATTCGCCGCATTTACGGTCGCAACCTCGGACCATTGCCGCTGCAACGGGCGGCAGAGCCCGAGGACCCAGCGCCCGCTGCGGCGCCGACCCCCGACACCCCAGGCTGGACACTGGTCTGAACAGCCGAGCCGCGGGTCGTGCTGGTACCCTCACCGGTCTCACCCACCTTTGTCCGGAATCCGATTGACCGCTTCGGCCACGCCCCCTCCATCCGCCTCTGCCCCATCCGGTGCACCCCTGGGCCCCAGCCTCGCCACCCAGCTGCGCCACACCGCGCAATGTGTGCGGGCCGTCGAGCAGGGGCAGTCGCTGAGTGATGTGCTGCCACAGGTGGCCACGGAGCTGCGCCCGGGTGTGCAGGCGCTTACGTTCCACGTGCTGCGCCACCTGGGAACAGCCCGTGTGCTGGTGGAGCAACTGGTGCAGCGCAAGCCCGATGCTGCGGTGCACGCCCTGCTGTGCAGCGCGCTGAGTCTGATGCTCGAAGACACCGAGGCGGGTTCGTCCAGCGGCTTGCACTACGCAGCCCACACCGTCGTCAACCAGGCGGTGGACGCCGCGCGGCACGACCGCAGCACTGCGCGACAGGCCGCCTTCGTCAACGCTTGTTTGCGCCGCTTCCTGCGCGAGCGCCCCGTGTTGCTGCAAGCGGCCCTGCGCCAGCCGGTGGCGCGCTGGAACCACCCTTCGTGGTGGATCGAGCGACTGCAGCGCGATCATCCGGAGCATTGGCAGGCCATCTTGCAAGCCAACAACCAGCCCGGCCCCATGACGCTGCGCGTCAACCGCCGCCGGGTTGACCGCGCGGCTTACCAAGAGGCCTTGCTGGCGATCGGCGTGGCGTCCACGCCAGTGGGAGCGGATGGGCTGGTGCTCGACGCGCCCCAGCCCGTCACCCGCCTGCCCGGTTTTGCGCACGGGCATTGCTCGGTGCAGGACGCCGCCGCGCAGATGGCGGCCAGCCTGCTGCTCGACGGCCGCCGGTGGACCACCGCCGACCGTGTGCTCGACGCCTGTGCAGCGCCTGGTGGCAAGACCGCCCACCTGCTGGAACACGCCGACATCCACCTGCTGGCGCTGGACGTGGACGCCCGACGCTGCGAACGCATCGACGACACCCTGAACCGCCTGGGCCTGAAGGCCGAGGTTCGTTGCGCCGATGCAGGGCGACCCGACACCTGGTGGGATGGCCAGCCCTTCGACGCCATCCTGCTCGACGCGCCTTGCACCGCCTCCGGCATCGTGCGCCGCCACCCCGACGTGCGCTGGTTGCGCCGCGCCAGCGACGTCGATCAGCTCGTCCGGGTGCAGCGCGGTTTGCTGGAGGCGCTCTGGCCGTTGCTCAAACCGGGCGGGCGCCTGGTCTACGCCACCTGCTCGGTGTACCGCGCCGAGGGCGATGAACAGGTGCAAGCGTTCCTTGAGCGCCACACCAATGCGGTGCATCGGCCCTCTCCAGGCCATTTGCTGCCTGCCTCGGCCTCGCTGCAAGGGCAGTTCAACGACAATCCGCTGGGTGGATACGACGGATTTTTTTACAGCTGCCTCGACAAGGCCACGCCTTGACCGGTCGCCGCGCCAGACGCGGTGGGTGGGTGCCATGACGGCAGGGGGGCTCGGCCGGTTCGTCTTCCTCTGGACGCTCGTCCTGTGTTTCGCGGCGCAGGCGCAGTCCCAGAAGCCCCAGGTTTTCCAGCTCAATCTGCAGCGCACGACCGAAGCGTTGTACCTGTCTGCCCGCATGGAGTTGTCGCCGGAGCAGGTGGTGGAGGAGACACTGCTCAAGTCGGTGCCGCTGTATTTCGTCTGGCAGGCCGACATCTACCGCGAGCGCTGGTACTGGACCGACCGCCGCATCGCCACCGTCACCCGAACCCTTCGCCTGGCCTACCAGCCGCTCACCCGGCGCTGGCGCGTCAGCCTGTCCAACGACGCCGGTGCCATCGCCGGTGGCGCTGGACTGCAGTACGCCCTGCACCAGAACTACGACACACTGGCCGATGCCCTCGCTGGCGTGGGTCGGGTCACCCGCTGGAAGCTGGTCGAGGCGGCGCGCCTGTCCAGCGATGAAGCCCACTACCTCGAATTTGCGTTCCGCCTGGACCTGTCCTTGCTGCCGCGGCCCTTCCAGATCGGGATCGGCAACCAGCGGGAATGGAGCATTGAAGTTCGGGACCGGATCAACGTTCCGCCACGCGCCGAGCCCGACCGGCCACCAGCGCCCGCTGCCCCATTGGGTGAGAGCGTGGAAGTACCGCCCAGTGCCAGCGCCCGCATCGACGCAGAAGCCGCAGCCCCCGCGCGCTGACCCCCCGCGTGCCCGCGCGCCCACAGGCCAACTCCGTGAATCCAGACAGCACCCTCTCTTCTGCCCGCCAACGGCCTGGGGCCGTGCGTTGGGCCATTGGCGCCGGCATCGTCTTCATGACCGGTGTGGGCATGGTGCTGCTGTTCCTGCTCACGCTGGCCACGCGCAACCGCGCGCTTTACGAACAAAACTTTGGCTGGCTGGTCGGCATCAACGTGGCGGTGGCGGCCTTCCTGCTGCTGGTCATCGTGTGGCTGGGCGTGCGACTGACCATGCGCTTCAAACGCGGCAAGTTCGGCAGCCGCCTGCTCGTCAAGCTGGCCGCCATCATTGGCCTCGTCGGCGTGCTGCCCGGCTTGCTCATCTACACCGTCTCCTACCAGTTCGTGTCGCGCTCCATCGAGAGCTGGTTCGACGTGCGTGTGGAGTCGGCGTTGACCGCCGGTTTGAATCTGGGGCGCACCACCCTGGACACGCTCGCCGCCGATCTCGCCAGCAAGACGCGGGTGGCCGCCGAGGGTCTGGGTCGCACGCCCAACTCGTCGGCGGTGCTGGCGCTGGAGCGGCTGCGCGAGCAGCTCGGCGTGACCGACCTCATCCTCTGGAGCGCCTCGGGCCAGGCGCTGGGCAGTTCGGGACTGTCGCGCTTTGACCTCAGCCCCGAGCGCCCCAGCGCTGCGCAGCTGCGCAGCGTGCGCAGCTCGCGCGTGGTGGCGCAGATCGAGGGGCTGGACGAAGGCGCCGACGGCGAGATGGAAGCGGTGATCGCTGCCGGCCAGGCGCGCATCAAGGTGCTGGCGCTGGTCAGCCCGCCCAGCTTCGGCTTCAACACCGAACCGCGTTTTTTGCAGGTGGTGGCGCCGCTGCCCGCCGCGCTGGTGGCCGACGCCTTGGCGGTGCAACTCGCCAACCGCGAATACCAGGAGCGCGCGCTGGCGCGCGAGGGTCTGCGGCGCATGTACATCGGCACGCTCACATTGGCGCTGTTTCTGGCGGTGTTCGGCGCGGTGCTGCTGGCGGTGCTGCTGGGCAACCAGCTGATCCGCCCGCTGCTGGTACTCGCCGAAGGCATGCGCGAGGTGGCCACCGGTGACCTCTCGCCCAAGAAATCGCTCACCTCGCGCGACGAGCTCGCCGGCCTCACGCGCACCTTCGCGCTCATGACGCAGGACCTGTCGGACGCGCGCGCCGCCGTGCAGCAAAGCATGGAGCAAGTGGACGCCGCGCGCGACAACCTGCAGACCATCCTGGACAACCTCACCGCCGGCGTGGTGGTGCTCGACCGGCAGGGGCGCCTGCAAAGCGTCAACCCCGGTGCCGCGCGCATCCTGCGCACGCCGCTCAACGTGCACATGGGGCAACCACTGGCGACCGTGCCCGGGCTGGAAACCTTCTCCACCGCGGTGCTGCAGCAGTTCGAGCGGTTCCTGTCCGACCAGACGCCGCACGAAGGCGGGTACTGGCAGCAGTCGTTCGAGCTCAGCGCCAACGGCACCACACCGTTCGACGAAGGCATCACGCTGATTGCACGAGGCGCTCTCCTGCCCAACAACGAGCGCCTGCTCGTGTTCGACGATGTGTCGGAAATGGTGTCGGCCCAGCGCGCCAAGGCCTGGGGCGAGGTGGCGCGGCGCCTGGCGCACGAAATCAAGAATCCGCTCACGCCGATCCAGCTGTCGGCCGAGCGCCTGGCCATGAAACTCGATGGCAAGGTGCAGCCCGCCGAGCAAGCCATCCTCAACAAATCGGTGCGCACCATCGTCGACCAGGTCGACGCCATGAAACGGTTGGTCAACGAGTTCCGCGACTACGCGCGCCTGCCCGCCGCACAGCTGCAGCCGGTCGACCTCAATGCGCTCGCGCGCGACATTCTTTCGCTCTACGACAACGCTGCCGTGCCGGTGCGCCTGGAAGCTGCGGACGACTTGCCCCTGGCGCAGGCCGACCCCCAACAAGTGCGCCAGATTCTGCACAACCTCGTGCAGAACGCCCAGGATGCGATGGCTGGCCAGTCGGGCGCCGAGGTGTTGCTGCGCACGCGCCGCTCCGACTCCGGCCAGTGGGTGCGCCTGTCCGTGCTCGACCAGGGGCCCGGTTTTGCCGAGCACATCCTCAAGCGTGCGTTCGAGCCCTATGTGACCACCAAGGTCAAAGGCACCGGGCTGGGCCTGGCCGTGGTGAAGAAGATCATGGACGAGCACGGCGGGCGCGTGGACCTCAGCAACCGCGTGACCGATGGCAAGGTGATCGGAGCGCAAGTGTCGTTATCATTCGCAGTTGCCAATTGACAACAAGTACCGAGGGAAACACACCGCGCCATGGCAACAATTCTGGTTGTAGACGATGAACTGGGCATCCGGGACTTGCTGTCCGAAATCCTGAACGACGAAGGTCACACGGTCGAGCTGGCCGAGAACGCGGCACAGGCCCGCGCTGTGCGCGCTCAGTTGCGGCCCGACCTTGTGCTGCTCGACATCTGGATGCCCGATACCGATGGCGTCACCCTCCTCAAGGAATGGGCCAGCACGGGTTTGCTGTCGATGCCGGTGATCATGATGAGCGGCCACGCCACCATCGACACCGCGGTGGAAGCCACCCGCATCGGTGCCACCGCGTTTCTCGAAAAGCCCATCACCATGGCCAAGCTGCTCAAGGCGGTGGACCAGGGCCTCAACAAAACACCATCCAAGGCCAGCCCCCTGGCAACACCCGTGCGCCTGGCACCGGGGCTGTCGATGGAGCTGACGGTGGAAGCCGCCATGACCGGCAGCAGCTTGCCCGAACCGGTGATGGACATGGGCCCGCAGCCGTCGCAGTCCTTCAACCTCGAAGGCCCGCTGCGCGAAACCCGAGACGAATTCGAAAAAGCCTACTTCGAGTACCACCTCGCCAAAGAGGCCGGTTCCATGACCCGTGTGGCCGAAAAGACCGGCTTGGAGCGCACCCACCTCTACCGCAAGCTCAAGCAACTCGGCGTGGATCTGGCGCGCAGCAAACGCAACGCACTGTGAGTCCGGCCGCCCGGTCAATCGGGTCGCGGAAGCTGCTACAATCTCGCTTCTCTCAGGCCCGGTAGCTCAGTTGGTAGAGCAGCGGATTGAAAATCCGCGTGTCGATGGTTCGATTCCGTCCCAGGCCACCAAACTTCTCGCAAAAGCCCATCCACCGCGATGGGCTTTTTCGTTTCCGGGTCCCCCGCGCGGTGCTGACCCCCTGGGGCTTGTCCCCCGATCCCGATTGGAAGCCCCATGACCCCAACCCTGTCCGTGATGGACCGTGACGACTTGCTGGCCCGCTTCATCCCAGGCCTCAGCACCCGCACCATGCGCCACGTGGCCGAAGAGGCGCGGCTTGACGGCGAGAGCTTGAAACAGGGTGTGGAGCGTTACGAGATCGACTACGCCTGGCAGGTGCTCGGCTCGCAGCGTTTGCTGGAGGACTGTGTTGCGGCGCTCGGCACGGCGCTTGGCAAGCCGGCGAGCCAGGTGCAGCGGGACCTCGTGCTTGAGCTTTTGCAAGCGGCCGCAGCGGCTCAGTCCGCCGACACTTTGATGAGTTTCGACAACGACGTGCCGGCTCAATTGGCCGCGTTGTTGTGTGAGCGGTTCGCACAGAACGCGGGCCTGCTCGCCGAGCAGGCCTGAACGATCAGCGCCAGCCCGGCGCTTTCTTCAGCACGAAGTTCATCGTCCTATCGGTCGTTGCACGACCCTCGGCGGGACGGCGGATGCCGCGCAGTTCCTGGCCGCAGCCGCTGGCGGTCACGTTGCCTTCCCACACCGCGTCCATGGTGACGCCGTCGGCCGATTCGTCGAGGTTGACTTCGCCGCTGGTCACGTCGCCCGAGACCAGGGCCTGGCGGTCGTTGCCGGGTGTCGTGCGCTTGAGGCTGCCGCGCACGCTGCCTGGGTACTCGGGGTGGCGTTCGAACAGCAGTGCACCGGTGGACGTGGGCGCGGCTTCGCTGCCGCCGTCCTGGGGCCACAGCACGAGTTGCCACAGACCGTAAAGCTGGGCGGGTGCCATGTCGGCGGGCGGTGCGCAGGCCACGGCGGGCGTTTGGGCCGAGGCGGGCAGCGCGAAGGTGAAGGCGAGGGCGGCCGTCGCCAGCCAGGCGTGTGGGTGTCGTTTCATGGTGCGGTGTCGGCCGCTTTTTGCGCGGCCTGGTCGGTGGCGCGCTGGGCGAACTCGGCGCGCAAGGCGCGGAGTTTTTCGCGCGGATCTTCCTTGGTGGTGTCCTGGTCCAGCCCCATCTCTTTGATGAAGCGGCTGGCCTGGCCCGGGATGCTTTCGCGGCCCTTCTTGCGCCGCTTGAGCCAACTCACCGCGAGCGTGCGCTGTGCCCGCGTGATGCCCACGTACATGAGGCGGCGCTCTTCCTGCAGTCGCTGCGCCATGTTTTCAACGGCGGCGTCGCTCTGGCCGGGCTCTTCGTCCATCTTGAACGGCAGCAGCCCTTCGTTCACGCCGACCAGCATCACGTGCGGCCACTCCAGTCCCTTGGATGCGTGCAGGGTGGAGAGCGTCACCACGTTCTGGTCCTTTTCGCGCTCACTCAAGGTTGAAAGCAGGGCGATGGTCTGCACCACCTCCATCAGGCTCTTGCGCTCGGCCTCCACCTGCACGCCCGCCTCGTCTTCGATCTGGCCGCCACAGCGTCCGGCGACCCAGTCGCAGAAGTCCATCACGTTCGTCCAGCGCGCAGCGGCCACCTTTTCGTTGTCCTCGCTGTCGTAGAGGTGCTTCTCATACGCAATGTCCTGGAGCCATTCGGTGAGGAAGGCGCGCGCGGCTTCATGACCCACGGTGTGTTTGGCGCGGTACTCCAGCTCGTTCACCGCGCGACCAAACTCGTGCAGCGTGGCCACGGCGCGCGCTGGCAGGGCGGTGCCCAGCGAGTGGGCAAACAGCGCCTCGAACAGGCTCAACTTGTATTGCGTGGCAAAGCTGCCCAGCGCCTGCAGCGTGGTGTGGCCGATGCCGCGTTTGGGTGTGGTGGCCGAGCGCAGAAACGCCGGGTCGTCGTCGTTGTTGACCAGCAGGCGCAGCCAGGCACAGAGGTCGCGGATCTCGGCCTTGTCGAAGAAGCTCTGGCCGCCCGAGACCTTGTAGGGAATCTGCGCGCGGCGCAGCGACTGCTCGAACGAGCGCGCCATGTGGTTGGCGCGGTAGAGGATGGCGAAGTCGCGAAACTCCTTGTGCGGCGAGTTCGAACGCAGGCTCTGGATGCGCGCCACCGCGCGCTCGGCCTCGTGCTCCTCGTTGTCGGCGTCCACCACCCGCACCGGCTCGCCTTCGCCGAGGTCGCTCCACAGCGTCTTGGGAAACAGCTTGGGGTTGGGGCCGATCACGTTGTTGGCCGCGCGCAGGATGGCGCTGGTGGAGCGGTAGTTCTGCTCCAGCTTGATGACCTTGAGCTCGGGGTAGTCCTGCGGCAGGCGCTTCAAGTTGTCCAGTGTGGCGCCGCGCCAGCCGTAGATGGACTGGTCGTCGTCGCCCACTGCGGTGAATCGCGCGCGCTCGCCCACCAGCAGTTTCAGCAGCTCGTACTGCGTGGCGTTGGTGTCCTGGTACTCGTCGACCAGCACGTGGCCCATCTTTTTCTGCCAGCGCTCGCGCACGTCGAGGTGCTCGGTCAGCAGCTTGAGCGGGAGGGAGATCAGGTCGTCGAAGTCCACGCTCTGGTAGGCGGTGAGGCGCTCCTCGTAGCGGCCCATGATGGTTGCGGTCACGCGCTCGTTCTCGTCCTTGGCCTGGGCCAGCGCCTGCGCGGAATTGAGGCCTGCGCTCTTCAAGGCGCTGATGGCCCACTGCCAGCCGCGCGCGGTGGCTGCGTCGTTGGTGCCGCCGCAGTCCTTGAGCAAGCTGGTGATGTCGTCGGTGTCCAGGATGGAGAACTGCTTCTTCAGGCCGAGCGCTGCGCCGTCTTCGCGCAGCAGGCGCACGCCCAGCGCATGGAAGGTGCAGATCAGCACCTTCTTGGCGTCGCGCCCCACCAGCTGTTTGGCACGCTCGCGCATTTCAGCGGCGGCCTTGTTGGTGAAGGTGATCGCGGCGATGCGGTCCGCTGCCAAGCCCGCCTGGATGAGGCGGCCGATCTTGTGCGTGATCACACGCGTCTTGCCCGAACCGGCGCCAGCGAGCACCAGACACGGTCCGCCCAGGTGGTTCACGGCTTCGAGTTGGGCGAGATTCAGGCCGTTGGACATGGGGGCAAAGGGAGCGGGCAACGCGACGAAAACGGAGCAGTCCATCATACCGGGAGGGGTTGGCACAGCGTGCTTTCGGCCGCCTGAGACAATCGCCCCCGTGCTCAACATCCTGCTCGTCACATTCCCGTTTTTTGCGCTGGTGCTCGCCGGCTTTTGGGCCGCTCGGCGCAGCATGCTGCCGCTGGAGGCGATACCCGGTCTCAACGGCTTCGTGCTGTACTTTGCGTTGCCCTGCCTGCTCTACCGTTTCGGCTCCACCACGCCGATCGCCAGCCTGCTCGATGGGGCGGTGGTGGGCGTGTACGTCCTGTGCGCCCTGGTGATGGTGGCGTTTGCCGTGGCGATCACGCTGAACCAGCGCATCCGGTGGAACGACGCGTCACTCGGCGCGCTGGTGGCGGCCTTTCCCAACACCGGCTTCATGGGCGTTCCGCTGCTGGCGGCCTTGCTGGGTCCGCAGGTGGCGGGCACGGCGATCGTGACGATCCTGGTCGACATGGTGGTCACCAGCTCGCTGTGCATCGCGCTATCGCGGCTGGACGAAGCCAAGGGGCAGGGGCGGCAGGCCATGCTGGACGCGGGCAGGAAGGCGCTGCGCGGCGTGGTCGCCAACCCGATGCCCTGGGCCATCATTCTTGGAGCGCTCGCTTCAGCCTATGCATTCACCCTGCCCAAGCCGGTGGAACAGACCGTCTGGCTGCTGGCCGACGCGGCTTCGCCGGTGGCCTTGTTCACCATCGGGGCGGTGCTGGCGCGCGCGCAGATGCGCTCCAGCCACCCGATGCCGCTGTCGGACTATGTGCCAGTGGTGTTGATGAAGCTGCTGCTGCACCCCTTGCTGGTGCTGGCGGTGGGCACCGCTGCGATGCAGCTCGGTGTGCCGCTCACACCGGCGGCACTCACGGTGATGGTGCTGGTGGCGGCCCTGCCGAGTGCGAGCAACGTCTCGTTGCTGGCCGAGCGCTTTGGAGCGGACAACGGCCGCATTGCCCGCATCATCCTGGTCACGACGGCCGCGGCCTTCGTGACGTTCTCGGCGGCCGTGGCGCTGATGGTCTGACACCCCGGGAACCCCAGCCGTTTTTTTGAACTCAGGATCGAACTCTGAGAGGAGACATTCATGATGAAAGCGCCCCGACCGGGCAACGATGTCGAGCGGCTGCACGCGCTGCGTGCACTGCTGCTGCTGGACACGCCGCCCGAAGAGCGGTTCGACCGCATCGCTGCTTTCGCAGCTTCCGAATTCAACGTGCCGATGGCCATGGTGTCGCTGGTGGATGAGAACCGCCAGTGGTTCAAGGCGCAGGTCGGGCTGCCGTTTTGTGAAACGGAACGCGACCTGTCTTTCTGCGGCCACGCGATCATGGCGCCCGCCACCATGGTGGTGACCGACGCCACGCGCGACCCGCGCTTTGCCGATAACCCGCTGGTCACCGGCGAGCCGCATGTGCGTTTTTATGCGGGCGCGCCGCTGCGCCTGGCCACCGGGGAGATCGTCGGCACGCTGTGCATCATGGACACGCAGCCACGCCAGATGGACCGTGTCGACCTTGCCATCCTCGGTGCCTTGCGTGCCCTCGTGCTGGAAGAATTGCAGCGACGGGAGGCTGCGACATGAACCCTTTGCTCCATTCGCCAACCCATTCGATCCTGGTCCTGGAACCCGACGCCGTCGTGCGCAGCACGGTCGCGTCGGTCGTTCGTGAACTGGACCTGGCCCAGGTGCACCAGGCGGCCAGCGTGCCGCTGGGAACCCAGCTCCTGGCCGAGACCGCGGTGAACGCGCTGGTGCTGTCGCTGGCCGACAACGACGCTGCGCTGGACTTGCTCACGCGCTTGCGGGCGGGGGAGTTCCCCAGCAAGGCCGACATCCCGGTGGTGGTGCTGGCGCCAGCCTGTGACGGTCCGCTGGCCTTGCGCCTGAAGCAGCTGGAGGTGCTGCGCCTGTTGCTCACCCCGTTCAAGATTCGCGACGTGGTGCAGACGCTGGAGGCGCTGAAGGCCGAGCCGCTGCCCGAGGCTGCCTCGGGCTCTTCGCCAGCGCAGACCTAGATCACCAGCGGATCCACGTCCACGGCAAAGCGGACCAGACCGCGCGCTTCGGGCAGGCTGCGGCTGGCCAGCAGCACCGGTTGCCAGGCGGACAGAAAGCGTTGCAGCGCGCCGCGCGAAGCGGCTTCCACCAGCAACTGGGCCCGTTCCACATTGGCCACGCGCTGGATGGTCAGCGGCACCGCCGGGTACAGCGTCACGTCTTCGAAGTGCGGCAGGCCCACGGCGGCCTGTGCCGCGGCGTTCAGGTAAGCCTGGGCCGCCTGCTGGGTGCGGGCGTCGGCGCGCAGCAGCGCCTGGTGGCCGTGGGGCGGCATGCCGGCGCTCAGCCGTTCGGCCAGCTGGGTGACAGCGAACGCGGGGAAGTCGTGCTGCTTGAGCGACGCAAACAGCGGGTGCTGCGGGTACCAGGTCTGCACCCACATTTCACTCGCCGCGCTCTGGGCCGAATCGCGCCCGGCACGGCCCGCCGCCTGCATGAGCAGGGCAAACAGGCGCTCGGGCGCGCGGTAGTCGCTGGCGAACAGGCCCGAGTCGGCGTTGATGCTGGCCACCAGCGTGATGCGGCGGAAGTCGTGGCCCTTGGCGATCATCTGCGTGCCCACCAGCACGTCGACCTCGCCGCTGTGCATGGTCGCCAGCTGCACCTCCAGGCTGCCCTTGAGCCGCGTCGAGTCGGCGTCCATGCGCGCCACGCGCGCCGCAGCGCCGTCGGGGCGCTTCACATCCGCCAGCAACGCCGCGAGTTGCTCCTCGACCTGCTCGGTGCCCCGGCCCACCGGCGCGATGTCGAGGTTGCCGCAGTCGGGGCAGGCGCGCGGCACGCGCTCGCTGAAGCCGCAGTGGTGGCAGCGCAGCGTGCGGTCGAGCTTGTGGAACACGCGGTAGGCGCTGCAGTGCGGGCAGGCGCTTTTCCAGCCGCAGTCGTGGCAGGCCAGCACCGGGGCGTAGCCGCGCCTGTTCAGCAGCACCAGGCACTGTTCGCCACGCCCGATGCGCTCGGCCATGGCGGCCACCAGCGGGGGCGCGAGCACGGCACCCTTGGGCTGGTGGTTCATGTCGACCAGGCGCAGGCGCGGCAGCGCACCGCCACCGATGCGCGCGGGCATGGCCAGGCGCAGGTAGCGCCCCTGGTCGGCCGCGTGCCAGCTTTCCAGTGAAGGCGTGGCCGAGCCCAGCACCACCTGGCAGCGCTCATGGGCGGCGAGCGCTTCCGTCTCCACCTTGCCCCGGTAAACCGCCAGATCCCGCGCCGAGTAACGCGCACCCTCCTGGCTCTTGTAGCTGGGGTCGTGTTCCTCGTCCACCACGATCAGCCGCAGCCCCGGCAGGCTGGCCAGCACGGCCATGCGCGTGCCCAGCACGATGCGCGCCTGCCCGCTGTGGGCCGCGAGCCAGCTGGACAGGCGCTGCGCCGGCGTCATGCCGCTGTGCAGGCACACCACCGCGCCGGCGCCGCAGAGCGGTTCAAAACGTTCGCGAAAACGCGCCTCCAGCTGCGGCGTGAGGTTGATCTCCGGCACCATCACCAGCACCTGCGCGTCGGCGTGCGCGGCCAATGCGCGCTGTGTGGCCTGCAAATAGACCTCGGTCTTGCCGCTGCCGGTGGCGCCGAACAGCAGCACCGGCGCCTGGGCGCTCTCCAGCGCCTCCAGCGCCTGGCGCTGCTCCTCGCTCAGGTCGTGGCCGTCGGCGGCCGCGCCCAGGGGGGCGGGCGCTTCCGGCCGGCTCACTGCGCGCCGTTTGAGCCGGCGCGCCAACTGCTCGTTGCTCAGATCGCGGAGTTGCGGTGGCAGCGCGGCCAGCGCGACCTCGCCCAGGCTGCGCTGGTAGTACTGGGCGGCAAATTTAACGAGCTGGCGCCAGCGGTCGTTGAGCGGTGGCAGGCCGTCAAGCACGCCGGTCACGGGTTTGGTTTTCGCTTCAGCCAGCCCATCGGGTGGGGCGGCCGGGCAATCCCAGACCACGCCGAGCACCTCGCGCGCGCCCAGCGGTACCCGCACCAGGGTGCCGGGCGCGAGCAACAGCTCACTTCGGTAGGTCAGGCTCGCACCCACCCCGCTGTGGGCGGGGGTCGCCACCACGATGCCGGGCCAGAAAGCCATGCTTAGCGGTTCTTCCTCAGTTGAACTGTCGAAAAGCGGTGTAAGTCGTTGATTTGGCTTGGCATGGCGACATATCCAGAATTTCTGTGGATAACTTTGTTGATAGGTTCATTTTCCGGCGCCACAACCCTTGAGAATCAAGGCTTTGCTTAAACTGCCTGCAAAAAAAGCAGATTGCAAAAGCCATATGAATCAACAACTTGCTGACAAAATCTGTGGGGCGTATTGCCCGCTTTGGGCTGGAGCCCCCATGGCGCACCGCAGCACGAAATTTGTGCATAAGTGATGCTTGTCAAGTGCGTTTTTGGGCAATTTTTGTGTTAATGGGCGCCGCCGCCCGTGTGTCATGACGGTTTCATGATGCCTTTCGGGCTACCGCGATGACCTCAGGTTGTTCGCCGCAGGCCTCGCCCGAACTGCGACGGAAGCTGCAAAAACGGGAGCGTTCCGGGCGCTCCCGCTTCAACGTCAGTGGCCTGCGCGCAAGCGCTTCGAGTGCGAATGCACCGCGTTCACCAGGGCCGACACATGGTCGGGCGGCGTGTACTGGCTGATGCCATGGCCCAGGTTGAAGATGTGCGTGGCCCCCGTGCCCGGACCCTGGTGGGGCGGGCCGAAACTCTCCAGCACACGGGCCACTTCGGCGTCGATCTGCCCGGGCTGCGCAAACAGCACGTTGGGATCGATGTTGCCCTGCAGTGCCTTGCCCTGCGGGCCTTCGCCCACTTGGGCACGGGCCTTGGCCAGGTTGACCGTCCAGTCCAGGCCGAGTGCGTGGCAGTCCAGCGCCTTCATGTCGTCCAGCCACAGCCCGCCGCCCTTGGTGAAGACGATGCGCGGGATCACCACGCCCTCGTGCTCGCGCTTGAGCTGGGCCAGCACGCGCTTGGTGTAGGTCAGGCTGAAGTCCTGGAAGTTGCCGTCGGCCAGCACGCCGCCCCAGCTGTCGAACACCATCACGGCCTGCGCGCCGGCGTCGATCTGTGCGTTCAGGTAGGCCGCCACCGCGTCGGCGTTGATGGCCAGGATGCGGTGCATCAGGTCGGGGCGGCTGTACATCAGCGTCTTGACCGCGCGGTAGTCGTCCGAGCCACCGCCCTCCACCATGTAGCAGGCCAGCGTCCAGGGGCTGCCGGAGAAGCCGATCAGCGGCACGCGGCCGTTCAAGGCCTTGCGGATGGAGGTGACCGCGTCGAACACGTAGCGCAGTTTGTTCATGTCGGGCACGGCCAGCGCGTCCACGTCGGCTTCGGTGCGCACGGTCTTGGCGAACTTGGGGCCCTCGCCGAGCGCGAACGACAGGCCCAGGCCCATGGCGTCGGGCACGGTGAGGATGTCGCTGAACAAAATGGCCGCGTCCAGCGCATAGCGCTCCAGCGGCTGGAGGGTGACTTCGGTGGCGTAGTCCACATTGGTCGCCAGCCCCATGAAACTGCCGGCCTTGGCGCGCGTGGCGCAGTACTCGGGCAAATAGCGACCCGCCTGGCGCATGAGCCACACGGGCGTGTGGTCGGTGGACTGGCGCAGGCAGGCGCGAATGAAGGTGTCGTTCTGCAGGGGAGCAAAGGGCATGGGGCGTCCGGCGGGTTGGCTGCGATGCTGGCCATTATCCGGGCTGCGCCGCCGTGCGCTGAACGTGGGTGACAAGGCCCCCGCGCAGGGAGGAGCGTGGGGGCTCGGTTCAGGCCGACTGGTACTTCACACTGCAGCCATAGGCGCGGCTGTTCGCCACGCTCACCGGCTTGCCCGCCTGGATCTCGGCCATGGCCTGGCGCACGTAGTTGGTGGCCTTGGGAATGTCTTCCACGCGGGCCGAGGCGATGCTGTCGATGCCGCCGGCGTACACCAGCATGCCCCGGGCGTTGACGATGTACATGTGGGGCGTGACGCGCGCCGCATAAGCCTGGCCGACCTTGCCGTCTTCGTCCATTAGGGTGGCGGTGGGGCTGGCTTTCTGCTCGGTCATCCAGCGGCCGAGCTGGGCGGGCGCCAGGTAGTCGCCGCTGTCGTCGCGCGTGGAATTGATGGCCAGCCACACGCCGCCCTGGGCCACCACCTCCTTTTGCAGGGTCTGCATGTTGCCCTGGTAGTGTTTCTTCACGAACGGGCAGCCCGGGTTGTTCCACTCCAGCACCACCGGCTTGCCTTTGAACTGCGACAGCTTCACCGGCTGGCCGGCGGTGTCCAGCAGGGTGAAGTCGGGCGCTGGCTGCCCCACGGTGGCGGCTTGCGCGGTGGCGGGCAGCAGCAGGCTGGCGAACGGTGAGAGCGCAGCGAAGGCGATGATGGGACGGCGTTGCATGGTGAAGACTCCTGATGGCGGAACAATGAAGGCGGCGCCACCGGCTCAGAGCCGGGAGAGCGCCGCGCGGACCTCCTCCACACTCAACACTTCGGACAGCACCTGGGGCGCCTGTCCATTCTTGTAAATCGCGTACACGGGCACGCCGTTGCGGCCCAGGGTGGCCAGCGCGGCGGTCACGGCCGGGTCGCGGCGCGTCCAGTCGGCGCGCAGCAGGGCCACGTTCTTGCCGGCCATGTCGCCGAGCACGGCGGCGTCGGCCAGCGTCGTGCGCTTGTTGTACTGGCAGGTCACGCACCAGGCGGCGGTGAAGTCCACAAACACCGGACGGCCTTCGGCCACCAGCGCGGCCTGTGTTTCGGGGCTCCAGGCCTGCCAGCTCACGCCGGCCTGCGAGGTCGCCACGGCCTGGCCGGGCGAGGGCTCTTGCAGGCGCGTGACGTTGGGACCGAGCGTCCAGCCCAGCCAGACCAGGCCGGCGAGCGACACAACAGACAAGGCTGCACGGCTTTTGCCGCGCAGACCGAGCGACCAGACCAGCAGTGCGAGCACCACCAGCAGCATGAGCAAGCCGGCCGCGCCGTCGATGCCGCTTTGCTGGCCCAGCACCCACAAGAGCCAGACCACGGTGGCGAACATCGGGAAGGCCATGCCGCGGCGGAAGGTGTCCATCCAGGCGCCGGGGCGGGGCAGGGCGCGCGCCACCGCCGGTATCCAGCTGGCCGCCAGGTAGGGCAGGGCCATGCCCACGCCGAGCACCGCGAACACGGCCAGCGCTTGCGCGGCGGGCAGGCCGATGGCCAGGCCCAGCGAGGCGCCCATGAACGGCGCGGTGCAGGGTGAGGCGATCGCCGTGGCCAGCACGCCGGTGAGGAAAGCGTCCACCGTCGGGTTTTTGGCCTGCAGGGTGGCCAGGCGGCTCGGGAGCACGTTGCCGAACTCGAACAAACCGGCCAGGTTCAGGCCGATCAGCGTGAACAGCACGGCCAGGCCCGCCACCACCGTGGGGCTTTGCAGCTGAAAGCCCCAGCCCAGTTGTTCGCCGGCGGCGCGCAGGCCCAGCAGCAAGGCGCCGAGCGCGGTGAATGAGAGCACCACGCCGGCGGTGTAGGCCAGGCCATTGGCGCGGTGGGCCGGGCGGTCGTTGGCGTGTTTGGCGAACGCCATGACCTTGATGGCGAGCACCGGGAACACACAGGGCATGAGGTTGAGGATCAGGCCGCCGAGCAGGGCGCCCAGCAAGGCGGCACCCAGCGTGAGCGAGCTGGCGCTGCTCACCGGTGCGGCGGCGCGCGCGGCGTTGGCGTCCAGCGCGGCCTGCAAGGCGTCGGGCACGGCGGCCGGCAGCGGCGCTGGCGCGGGCCAGGCGCCTTGCACCGGCACGTCGAGCCGCGCACCGGCCAGGCCCGGACCGGAGCCGGGCGGGTTGGCCTCGGCCACCACCAGCGCGAGCTGTGTGGGGCTCTCGCTGCGGTGGGGTGAGAGCGGCACACGCGCGGTCCACCGCTCGCCGTCCCAGGCCTGGGTCCAGGGTGAGCCAGGTTCGATCAGGCCGGTGGTCTCGGGATAGAACTCCAGCGCCTTCCCGCGCCAGGCGGCGGGCAGCTGGGTCAGCGACACGTTGAGAAAGCCGTCTTCGGGCTGCAACTGGCTGCCGGCGGCGGGTTGGTCCTTGGGCGCGGCGTCAAAGCTGGCTGCGAACGCCGCACCAGCGCTGCCCGTGGATCCGTTGACCGGAATGTTCAGCGTGAAGTTGCCCTCTTCGGGGATGCATTCCTTGCGGCAGACCAGCCAGGCGGCGTAGAGCTGCACGTTGATCGCATCGCCTTTGAAATCGGGGCCCACGGTCAGCGGCACCGGCAGCACCACGGTGCCGTCATAGCCGTAGTTGGCGAGGTTGCCGATGGGGAACTTGCGTGGCGTGGGCCAGGCGATCTCGCCGGCGCTCACACCGGGCGGCAGGGTCCAGCGCAGTTCGGTGGGCAGGCCGGAGTCGCCGGCGTTCTTCCAGTAGGTGTGCCACTCGGGTGCGTGGGTGAGCTGCAGGCCAACCCAGATTTTCTGACCCGGCCCGGCGCCGTCGGGTGCGTGCGCCACGATCTCGGCGCGCGCCTGGTCGCTCTGCACCACGGTCGCGCTGGCGGCCGGGTTGCCCAGCAGACTCTGGGCGGCCGCGCCCAAGGGGAGCGCGACGGCGAGCAGCCAGGCGCCGAACAGGCGAAGGGCGGCGGAAGCGCGAAAGGCGGTGGTGGGCGGCATCAGGGTCGGGATCGGGCGTGGGAGAACAGACGAGGGGTGTGAGCGGCGGCGCCCGCCCAAGTTCCTCGGGTGGCCATTCGCGGCGCCGTTTGAATATAAGTCAGTGCTGTTTGCCCCGCAGGAAGGCGTTCATGGGCCCGACCGGGGACCACGGCGGCGGCGCCCCGCCGCGCCACAGGCGGTGTGCGACCGTAAGATCGGTGGATGACAAGCTCCACCCGATTCTGGTCCGACCTCTCGACCGCCGACGTCGCGGCGCTGGACCTGGCCCGCACCATCGCCGTGCTGCCCGTGGCCGCGATCGAGCAGCACGGCCCGCACCTGCCGCTGTCGGTGGACACCGACATTGCCAACGGGGTGGTGGCCGCGAGCCTGCCCCACATCGCACCCGACCTGCCCGCGCTCTTCTTGCCCACGCAAGCCGTGGGTTACTCGCCGGAGCACACCCGCTTTGGCGGGACGCTCACGCTCAAGGCCGAGACCGTGCTGCGCCTGTGGACCGAAATCGGCGAGTGCGTGGCGGCCAGTGGCGTGAAAAAGCTGGTGCTGTTCAACGCACACGGCGGGCAGGTGGGTTTGCTCGATGTGGTGGCCCGCGACCTGCGCGCGCGCCTGGGGCTGCTGGTCTACAGCGTGAACTGGTTTCACCTGCCCTTGCTGGACGAGAACGGTGCCGACCTCAATGCGCTGTTCAGCAGCGAGGAACACCGCTTCGGCATCCACGGTGGCGAGATCGAAACCTCGCTGATGCTGGCGATCGCACCCGAACGCGTGCGCATGGAACACGCTGCGAACTTCGCATCGAAGTCACAAGACCGTGCCGGGCGCTTCAACATCCTGGGCAACGGCAAGAGCGCCAAGCTCGGCTGGCAGATGCAGGACTACAACGCTTCGGGGGCGGTGGGCAACGCCGCCGCAGCCTCGGCCGAGAAAGGTCGCGCCTTGCTGGAGGCTGCAGGCCGCGCGTTGGCCCGCCTGTTGAGCGAGATCGATCAGCTGCCCGCCGACACGCTGTCGAACCAGACGGCCTTCAGCCCGAAGGACTGACCCAGCGGGTCATGCATAGGTGATCCAGGTTTTGTAGTCCTGGTGATCGAGGTGCGGCAACGTGTTGTAGGTCAGCAGCGTGTGCCGCTTCGGGTTGAACTGGAATTCCGTCACCGCGCTGTTGCGGATGCGAAGGTTCAGCTCGATCGTGGCCTCCGGGCTCAGACCCAGCACGTGGCCCACGGCGGTGGAAATGGGTCCACCGCTGGAGACCAGCAAGACGTTCTGTCCCTGATGGGTGGCGCGCACATGGTCCAGCGCGCTGGTGACCCCGCGAACGAACTCGGTGTAGCTCGGCATGCCCTGTGGGCTCACGGTGCCCGCCATCCACTGCGTCAGGCCGTCGCGCAGCAGGCGGAAGTGGTGGCGGTAGAGCTCGGGCGCTTCTTCGGCGCTGCGCGGCTTGGGCAGCGGGTGCGGGTGGATCGTTCGAATCACGGCCTCGCTGTCGTACTCGTTCAGGCCGGGCCAGGCCAGCGGCTCGTGGTTCAGCTTCGCTCCTTCGGCGATACCGGCCCAGGTTTGCGCATGGCGCTTGAGCGTGCCGGTGATGACGGCGTCGAACACCACGCCGCGCTCGGCCCAGTGCTCACCGAGCCGGCGGCTCTGGCGCTGGCCCATGTCGCTGAGCTGGTCGTAGTCGTCGGCACCAAACGAGGCCTGGCCGTGGCGCACAAGGTAGAGCGTTCCCATGGGCGGCATTCTCGAACAGCGGCTTGACGACGCTTTGTCCCGGCAGCGACTGGGCGCCCCCGCGCAGTCGCGCAGGCGTCTGCGCGGGGGGCTGGTTGCGCCGAACACCCCTGCCTTTGTGCCGCTTTTCAGCCCGCTGCGGCGGGAAGCCTGTGCTTCAATCTTCTGCTATGTCGACTCACTCCTGCGCCCATGCTTTTTGACCTGCCGACCCTGCTGGCTCTGCGGGTGGGCATCGATGTCATCATCGCGCTGGCCTTCTGGGCGCAGATGCGCCGTTATCCCGCCATCGGTGGTCCGGGCTGGTGGTCGCTGTCGTCGGTGCTGGGCATCCTGGGCTCGGTGATGCTGTGGTCGCGCGGTACCTTGCCGGACGTGTTGACCTTTCCGCTGGGCAACACCGCGCTCATGGTCAGCGCGCTGTGCGCCTGGCTGGGGTTTCGCAGCTACGTGGGTGTGTCCCGCCCGCTGTTGCCCATCGTCTCGGCGTCGTTCGCATTTTTCTGCGTGACGCTGTTCTTCCTGGTCGAATGGGACCTGCAGCCCGTTCGCCAGGCGGTGTTCACCGCGTCGATGATCTGCATCACCATGTTCTCTTACGTGGAGATCCGGCGCGCCGACCCGCAGCGCCGGGTGCCCGAGATGCAGGCACTGAAATGGCTCACCGCCGTCGAATTCAGCGGCGTTGTGGCTTTTGCCATCAGCTTGCAGGCGCTCGACCTGTCGCAGGACGAGGTGACACCGCCGTTCGTCTTTTTCTTCCTGCTCACCAAACTGCTGCGGGTGGTGCTGTACGGCGCGCTGGTGTCGTACCGGCTGCGGCTGGATGGCGACAAAGCGCGCCAGGGCCTGCTGATGCGCGAAGCGGATTCGCGCGCCCTGGTCGACAACCTCAGCGCCGGCGTGATCGTGTTCCGCCCCGACCACACCTTGTCCAGCATCAACACCGCTGCCCGGCGCTTTCTGGGCTGGAGCGAGGGTGGGGCCAACAGCGCACTGCCCGAGCCGTCGGTGGAGGGCTGGCAGATGCTCCGGGAAGACGGCCAGCCGATGCGCCGTCACGAAATGCCCTTTGAACGCGTGCTGGCCACCGGAATGCCGGTGCGCAGCGTGGTGATCGGCATGCCCCAAGGTGCGGGCCAGGAGGTGAACTGGGCGCTGTGCAACGCCCATCCCGAGAACAACGCGCAGGGCGGTCTGCGCCATGTGGTGCTCACCTTCATCGACATCACCTCGCTCAAGAACGCGCAGGCCCAGCAGAAGCACCTGCAGGCGCAGCTCGCGCAGTCGCAGAAGATGGAAGCGCTGGGCACGCTGGCCGGCGGGGTGGCGCACGACTTCAACAACATCCTGGCCGCGATCCTGGGCAACGCCGATCTGGCGCGCCAGGACCTCCAGGAGAACGCCAGCGCGCGCGAGAGCCTGCACGAAATCAGCACCGCTGCGCGCCGCGGGCGTGAGCTGGTGCGCCAGATCCTCGCGTTCAGCCGCCAGCAACCGGTGGAACGAACCCGGGTGAGCGTGTGCGCCATCCTGGCGGAGTCGTGCACGCTCTTGCGTGGCGCCTTGCCGCCCCAGGTCGAACTGGTGCAGGTGTGCGCACCCGATACCCCCTGCATCGAGGCCGACGCCACGCAGATCGGGCAGGTGATGGTCAACCTCTGCACCAACGCCATCCACGCGCTGGATGGGCGCTCCGGGCGCATCGAATGGCGCATCGACACCTTGCCCAACCACTCGCCGTTGTTGCCCGCCGAACTGGCCCAGACCTGCGCGCGCCTGGGCGTTGATGCGGTGCGCCTGCGCGTGAGCGACAACGGCCGTGGCATGGACGAGGCCGTGCGCAACCGGATCTTCGAGCCCTTCTTCACCACCAAGGCGGTGGGTCAGGGAACGGGCCTGGGTCTGCCGGTGGTGCTGGGCATCGTGCAGGTCCACGCGGGCGCCATCGAAGTGCACAGCGAGCCCGGTCGCGGCACCGAATTCACCCTCTTTTTCCCCGCCGCTGTCGCCAAACCCGCCCTGCAGGTTGAGTCAGACACCGCGTCGTTGCCGCACGAACCCGGCACAATGGGTTGCAACGCAACATCCAACCCGACCGTTCCCAGCACCCCATCCGATCCAGCCATGGCCGAACATCCCTCCGCGGTTCCCCCCCACATCCTGTACCTCGACGACGACGACACGTTGGTGTTTCTGGTGCGGCGCCTGCTGGAGCGCCGGGGCTACCGTGTGACAGCGGTCACTTCGCAGACCCAGGCCATCGACGCGGTGCGGGCGTCGCCCGACGGGTTCCAGCTGCTGCTGACCGACTTCAACATGCCCGGCATGTCGGGTCTGGAAGTGGCCAAGGCCGTGCTCGACATCAATCCGAACCTGCCGGTGGCCGTGGCGTCGGGCTACATCACCGACGAGCTGCAGGAAGAAGCCAAAGCGGCTGGCGTGCGCGAGGTGGTGTTCAAGACCGATGCGGTGGAAGCTTTCTGCGAAGTCGTGGCGCGCCTGGTCCGTTCAGAGCCGGTTTGAACGGTTCAAGGCGGGGAAAGCAACTCGATCCGACCCCGCGCCGGGGCGTCGAGCTCGGCTGAGACGCCGGCGGGACCGTCCGCGACGCTCATGCCTTGCAGACCCAACGCCTGCAGGGCAGCGCGCAAGCCGGCCGCACCGGCGTGCCGCAGCCGCAGCTGGCGCAGCGCGATGCCGCTGGCCGGCATGTGTTGCGTGGGATGCGCCGAGCCCCACTCGATGAGCGTGGGCAGCACCCCGTTGAAGAGCCGCTGGCCGTCGTCGCGCACGCTGATGCGCCATTGAAGCAGGCCGTGCGCTGTCTGACGCGAGGCGCTGACCACGGGGCCGCGCTGGATGCCGATCGCTTGCAGGGCGGCGAGGGCGGCGTCGATGTCGGGCACGCTGGCCACCCAGTGCACCAGCTGCGGTCCGCCTTGCGCCAGCCGCGCCTGGAGTGCTGCGTCGTCCAGGTCGAACCAGCGCTTGAGCCCGGCGCCGCGCGTGGGCGTGGCCTTCGGGTCGATGGCGATGATCTCCAGATACGGCGGCTTGTCGCTGCCATCGTCGAGCTTGAGCAGCCGGTTGTGGGTGCCGAACAAAGGGTGTTCACCGCCCGGGCCGGGTGTCACACCCAGCGTGGTTTCGCACCAGCTCACGCCCTCGTCGAGCGTGCGCGCGGCCACCACCAGGTGGTCGATGCGCGGCGTCACAGCACGACCTGACCGCTGATGCAGGTGACCGACGCACCGCCGACCCAGATGGTGCCGCCGGCATCGCGTTCGATGTGCACCCGCCCGGCGCGGCCCATGGCCGTGCCTTGCGCCGCCACGTAGCGGTCGGGTGCGAGCCCGGCGCCGATGAGCCACTGCGCCACGGCGGCATTGAGGCTGCCCGTCACCGGGTCTTCGCTCAGCGTGTCGTGCGTGTGGAAAAAGGCGCGCACTTCAAACGCCGTGTCTGCGTCGGCGGGTTGCGGCGCGACCACGCCGATGTCCAGCCCCGCGAGCACGGTGGCGTTGGGCTTCAGGGCCAGCACCTGGGCCGCGGTGCGCAGCATCACGCCGCGCCAGGGTGGGCCGTTTTCGCACCAGGCGTGCGCCACAATGGCGTCGCGTGCGATGCCCAGGCCTCGCGCAATCAGCGCCACGTCGGCTTCGTCGAGCGGCCCGCTGCGGCGCAAGGGAGGTGCCGCAAACGCCAGCCGGGCGCCATCGCGTTTGATCGGCACCAGACCCACGCCGCACTCCTGCACCACGTGTTCACCGCGCGGTTGTCCACCGGCCTGCAACCACGCGTGGCAGGTGCCCAGCGTGGGGTGGCCGGCGAACGGCAGTTCGCGCCCCGGGCAGAAGATGCGCACGCGGTAGTCGGCTCCGTTCGCCAGTCCTTCGTTCGTGGGTGGCAACACGAAGGTGCATTCCGAGAGGTTGGTCCAGTCGGTGAAGCGCTGCATGGCCTCGGTGGTGAGGCCGCTGCCGTCGAGCACCACAGCCAGCGGGTTGCCGAAGTAAGGGGTGTCGGTGAACACGTCGACTTGTTGAAATGCGCGTGAGGTCATGGCGGGTTCCGGTTCAGGACAAAGGCAGGTCGAGCACACCGCGGCTTGCGGGCAGGGTCAGCAAGGCGGCGTACCAGCGTTCGAGGTGGGGCCAGGCGGGACGCGGCTGCGGCAGGCCCCACCAGCGGTGCACCTCGCAGGCGATGGGGATGTCGGCCATGGTGAGTGCGTCGCCGGCCATGAAGGCCTGACGCGAGAGGTGCTCGTCGAGCATGGCGAACAGCGGTTCGGTGGCGGCCACCGATTGCGCGATCACGCCAGCGTCGCGCTGCGCGGGGGCCACGCGTATCCACTGCTTGAAGCCGGGGCTGCCGGCGGGGTTGAGCGTGGTCTGCTGCCAGTCCATCCAGCGTTCGGCATTGAAGCGTTGCTGCAGATCGACTGGATACAGTTTGCCCTCGCGTGCACACAGATACCTGACGATGGCGTTTGACTCCCACAGCGTGAAGTCACCGTCGCGCAGCAGCGGCACCAGGCCGTTGGGATTGGCCGCGCGGTAGTCGGGTGTGTCCACCACGCCAAAGGTCAGGCCCGCGTCGGTGCGCGGCAGTTCGATGCCAAGCACCTGCGCGCACAGCACCACCTTGCGCACATTGATCGAACTCAGGCGGCCCCAGAGGTGCAGCATGGTCAGGCGGTGTGTTGCTCGCGGATGGCGCGCGCCAGGGCCGCGATGCCCACACCCATCTGCTCCACCGTGGCGGTGACAAAGCTCAGGCGCAGGGTGCGCGGGTCGGCGTGGTCGGCGTAGAAGGCGCTGCCCGGCACGAAGGCCACGCCGTGCTCCACCGCCTTGGGCAGCAGCTCGGTGGCGTTCATGCCCTCGGGCAGCCGCACCCAGAGGAACATGCCGCCGTCGGGTTCGTTCCATTGCACGTCCAGACCCGCCATCTCGGTGCGCAGCGCGGCCAGCATGGCCTGGCACTGGCGCTTGTAGAGCGCGCGAATGGTGGGCACGTGGCGGTCCAGAAAACCGTCTTTCAGCACCTCGGCCACCACGCGCTGGTTGAAGCTGGGGCTGTGCAGGTCGGCGGCCTGCTTGGCCTGCAGCAGCTTGGGGTAGATGCTCGCGGGCGCCACCATGAAACCCAGGCGCAAGCCGGGCGCGAGGATCTTGGAGAACGACCCGAGGTAGATGCAGCCTTCGGGGTTGAGCGCGGTCAGTGGCGTGGGCGGCGGCTGGTCGAACCACAGGTCGCCGTAGGGGTTGTCTTCCACCAGCGGCAGGCCCACGCGTGCGGCCGCGTCCACCAGCGCCTGGCGGCGGGCCAGGCCCATGCTGCGGCCGGTCGGGTTCTGGAAGTTGGGCAAGACATAGAGGAAGCGCGGCGCGGCAGCCGGGCTGCTGGCCGGGTCGAGGTCGAGCGTGAGCAGGCGGCGGCGCTCCATGCTCTCGGGCTGGTCGTCGCCCGCGCCCAGTTGTTGCAGCAGGGCGTCCACGTCCACGCCCCCGGCATCGCTGGCCACGCCCTCGATCTGCGGCTCCATGGGCGCAAACGCCTGCAGCGCGCCCAGGTAGGTGGGTGTTTCCACCAGCACGCGGCTGCCGCTGTCGATCAGCACCTTGGCCACCAGGTCCAGGCCCTGCTGGCTGCCGGTGGTGATGAGCACCTGCGCCGGGTCCACCGCCCAGGGCAGGCTGGCCGCGACCCACTCGCGCAGCGGGCCGTGGCCCTCGCTGGCGGCGTACTGCAGCGCGCTGCGGCCGTCCTCCCGCAGCACGCGGTCGCAGGCTTCGCGCATGGCTTCGATGGGGAACGTGTCGGGCGAGGGCAGGCCGCCCGCGAAGCTGATGATGCCCGGGCGCTCGGTGAGCTTGAGCAGCTCGCGGATGACCGACGGGTTCATGCGCTCGGCGCGGCGCGCCAGGGTCCAGGGGCTGGCGGTGGACGGGGTGGTGGGCAGGTCGTTGGGCTTCATGGCGTTCTCCGTTCAAATCCGTGGGGCGGGTGCGGTGGCGTGTACCGGCATTCTCTTGCCGATGAAAACGGTGGCGATCACGGCCACGGCAAAACCCAGTGTGACCGCGTCCAGCCGCTCGCCGAGCAGCGGCACTGCAAACAGCATGCCGAGGAAAGGCTGCACCAGCTGCACCTGGCTGACCCGCACCGTGCCACCCAGGGCGAGACCCCGGTACCAGGCGAAGAAGCCGAGCCACATGGAAAACACGGCGGTGTAGGCGAAGCCCCACCAGGCCGATGCGGGCAGCGCGGCCTGCGGTCGGTTGAAGGCGGCGATCGGCAGGGTGAGCGGCAATGCGATCACCAGCGCCCAGCAGATCACGTGTTCGGCGCGCATGCGTTGCGACAGCCGCGCACCAAAGCCATAGCCCACCGCAGCGCACAGCATGGCCGTGAGCAGCAGCCCGTCGGCCGGGTGGATGGTCAGGCCCGCGCTGCCCGAGCGCAGCACCGCAAAGCCCACCACCAGCGCGCTGCCCAGCGCGGCGCAGACCCAGAAACCGGCGGAGGGGCGCTGGCGGTGCAGCAGCGCACCCACCGCGGCGGTGGCCAGCGGCAGCACGCCCACGATCACGCTGGCGTGCACCGCTTCCACGTAGCGCATGGCGACCGAGGTGAACAGCGGAAAACCGAACACCACGCCACCCGCGGTGATGGCCAGGGGCAGGAGGTCCTCGCGCCGGGGCCAGGGTGCGCGCGTGGCGATCAGGAACGCGATGGAGAGCAGCGCCGCCACCACCGCCCGGCCGAGCGCCACGAACACGCCCGACATCTGCGGTGCGTCCACCGTGCCCACAGCCAGCCGCGTCATGGGCAGCGTGAGCGCGAAGATGGTCACGCCGAGCAGGCCCAGCAACAGGCCCTGGTTGGTGGGCCGGTCGATCCAGCGTGGGGTGGCGAGGGTGTGTGCGTTCATACCGTGAGCATCCAGAGGGCGGTGGCCACCAGCACGGCGGCCAGCGCGCGGTTGAACCAGGCCAGACGACGTCCCTGCGTGAGCCACTCGCGCAAGAGCGATCCGGCCACGGCGTAGGTGAAGTTGCTGACGAAGGCGAAGACCACCATCACGCCGCAGATGATGGCCAGCCGCTCGCCGGGATTGGTGGCGGGTTGTCCGCTGGCGTTGACGACCCAGCCCGCGGTGAGCGTGAGTGCGAGCATCCAGGCCTTGATGTTGAGGAACTGCAGGCCCACGCCTTGCAGAAAGGTGACGTTGAGGCGCGAGGCGTCGACGTCCGACAGCTGGGCCGCCCCCGCCAGCTTCCAAGCGAGCCACAACATGTAGATCACGCCCAGCAGTTTCACGCCCCAGCGCAGCGCCGGCACACCCATCACCAGCGCGCCCAGCCCGAGGCCGCAGGCCAGCATGAGCAGCGTCCAGCCGGTGGGCACGGCGAAGCAGAAGCGCAGCGCGCGCCGCAGACCGAGGTTGGCCGCCAGTGCGGTGGACAGCGTGGTGTTCGGCCCCGGCGAAAAACTCATCGCTGTGCAGAACAGGAGCAGGGCGGTCAACTCGGTGGCGCTCATGGGGGGCGGGGTGTTGCTTGTCAGTGCGGGAGGATCAATGTATTCTTTCGGTTGAATACACCACCAATACAGTTGGCCAGCGCAGTTGGACATCTGTATTGGAAGCTCCGGCAGTACAGACCCGTCCCCGAGGATGCCCCACCATGCTGATGAAGACCTCCGCGCAGTCGTTGACCGAACAACTCGCCGCGCGTTTTGCCGACCGCATCCGCAGCCGCCTGCTGGCGCCGGGTGCGCGCCTGCCCTCGGTGCGCCAGTGTGCCGGGCAGCACAACGTGAGCACGGCCACGGTGGTCGCGGCTTACGACCAGCTGCTGGCCCAGGGCCTGGTGCACGCGCGCAAGAACCGCGGGTTCTTTGTGCGCGAGATGCCCACCGCGCGCGGTGAGGGTGCCGCCGCCGAGGCCAAGGCGGCGACGCGCGCCGGTGTATCCCCTGTCAACGCCACCGCGCTCATCCGCGGCATGTTCCACAAGGTCAGCGACAAGCCGCACCCGGGCATGGGCGTGTTCCCGCCGGAGTGGCTGGAATCCACCTTCATGCCGGCGGCGGTGCGCAAGGTCACCAGCACGCGCGCGCTGCAAGATGTTTCTCTCCAGTACGGCGAGCCGCTGGGCGACAGCGGCCTGCGCCGTGTGCTGGCGCAAAAGCTCGGCACGCTGAGCATCCACACGGAGCCCGATCACATCATCACCACCGTGGGCGCCACGCACGCGCTGGACATCGTGAGCCGCACCTTGCTGCGCGCGGGCGATCCGGTGATGGTGGAGGAGCCGGGCTGGGCGGTGGAGTTCGCGCGCCTGGCCGCACTCGGCATGCGCATCCTGCCGGTGCCCCGGCGCGCCGACGGACCCGACCTGGATGTGATGGCCCGGTATTGCGAGGTGCACCAGCCCAAGCTGTACGTGAGCGTGAGCGTGTTCCACAACCCCACCGGTTACTGTCTCTCGCCCGGCAGCGCGCACCGGCTGCTGCAGCTGGCCAACCAGCACAACTTCCACATCGTCGAGGACGACACCTACAGCCACATCGCGCCCGAGCACGCCACGCGCCTGAGTGCGCTCGATGGCCTTCAGCGCACGATCTACGTGAGCGGCTTTGCCAAGATCCTCGCGCCCAACTGGCGCATCGGGTATCTGGCCGCGCCGCCTGCGCTGGTGGAGCCCTTGCTCGACACCAAGCTGCTGAGCACGCTCACCACGCCTGCGCTGCTGGAAAAGGCCCTGGCGTTGTGCATCGAACAAGGCCAGTTGCGCCGCCATGCCGAGCGCATCCGCACCCGGCTGGACGCGGCCCGTGCCCGCAGCGTGAAGCTGGCGCTGGCGGCGGGCTGCACGTTCGCGGCCGAACCGGTGGGTTTGTTTGGCTGGGTCGACACGGGGGTGGACACCGACGCACTGGCGCAGCGCATGCTGGACGAGGGCTACCTGATCGCACCCGGCGCCCTGTTCCACGCAGCGCGCGCGCCCAGCACGCTGATGCGCATCAACTTCGCGACCACGCAGGACGCCGCGTTCTGGCGCGTGTTCGGTCGGCTCACCCGGACCGGACAGGGTTTCAGTACACCGTGATCGGTGGCTCGGTGTTGCCGAACAGATCGCTGCCACCGGTGTCCAGGATGCGGGCGAGCACGCGGTCGATCTGGCGCGCTTCGGCCTGCATCAGCGGCAAGGCCCGGCCAAACAGGCTCCAGTCACCAGCCCGCGCGGCCAGTTCCAGCCCCTTGGCCAAACGCGCGCCGCGCTCGGCCGTCATGCTGCCCAGCGAACCCTTGAGGCCGTGGGCGTGGGCCACAGCGGCGGCGGCGTCCTTCGCTTCCAGTGCCCGTTGCATGTCGGCGAGCCGGGACATCAGGTCACCACGCATGGCCAGTGCCAGCTGGCGCAAGGTGTCCTCGTCGCCATCCAGGCGTCGGCGCAGTTTGTCGACGTCCAGCGCCTCGGGCGAAGCCGCCGGGCGGGTGGGGGCGGTCTGCGCCGTGGGTGCGTCCACCGGCAGCGCAGGTGCCGCAGGCGGTTGCCCCGAGGCCAGCACCGCCAGCACCCGGTCCATCTCCTGCATCAGGGCCTGCGGGCTCACCGGTTTGGGCGTGTAGCCGTCCATCCCTGCGGCCAGGCAGGCCTGGCGATCGCCGGCCATCGCGTTGGCCGTCACCGCCACGATCGGCGTGCGTTTGAGGCGGCGCCGGCTTTCCGCCTCGCGGATCATCTGCGTGGCCTGCAGGCCGCTCATGCCCGGCATCTGCACATCCATCAGCACCAGGTCGATGCCGCCTTGCTCCCACTGCGCCACCGCCTGCGCACCACCCCGCGCCACGCGGACGATGCAGCCCAGGCGCAGCAACAGCAGGCGCAGCATCATCTCGTTCACCGGGTGGTCTTCGGCGAGCAGCACCACCATGCCGGCGTAGCGCGGCCCGGCATCGGCGATTTCCATCAGCTCCATCGGCGCGCTCAAGGGGCCGCTGTTGTCCACCGGGGCTTCGTGCAACGGCAGCGTCAGCGTGAAGGTGCTGCCCTGGCCGAGCTCGCTCTGCAGGCCGATGCGGCCGCCCATGAGGCCCGCCAGTCGGGCGCAGATGGCCAGTCCGAGGCCGCTGCCGCCATAGCGGCGCGCGGTGGACGCATCGGCCTGGGTAAAAGCCTCGAAGATCGTGGCCTGCTGCTTGCGGCCGATGCCCACGCCGCTGTCCTGCACCTTGAGTTGCAGCTGTGGCTGTCCCGAGCCTGTCGAAGTCGGGCAGGACACCGACACGTCGATGCGCCCGTTGCGCGGGGTGAACTTGATCGCGTTGGACAACAGGTTGCCCACCACCTGGCCCAGCCGTCCCGGGTCGCCCATGACCCATTGCGGCAGGTCCGGATCCAGGGCCAGTTGGAAGCTCAGCGGTTTGGACCGAGCCTGTTCGGCGTAGGGGCCCGACGCGTCTTTCAGCGCACGGTGCAGGTCGAAGCGCGTGTGTTCGATGTCCAGTTTGCCCGCTTCGATGCGCGACAAGTCCAGGATGTCGTTGAGCAAGCCCAGCAGCGCATGCGCCGAGCTGTCCATGAGCGAGAGCCAGCTTGCCTGCTCAGCGTTCAGGGGCGAATCCATCAGCATGCGGGTCAGGCCCATCAGCGCGTTGAGCGGCGTGCGCACCTCGTGACTGATGTTGGCCAGGAACTCGCTCTTGGCCCGGCTGGCTTTTTCGGCCAGTTCCCGGGCTTGTGCACCGTCCTGTTCGATGCGCTTGCGCTCTCCGATGTCGGCCAGCGTGCCCATGAGCCGAAGCGGTTTGCCCTTGGCATCGTGTTCGGCCACCATGCCGTGGGTTTCGATCCACATCCAGCCGGTGGCGGTGCGCACCCGGTGCTGCACCACCGCCCGTTGTTCGTGGCCTTCCAGCAAGGCCTTCATGGCCTTTTGCAGCTGGGGTGCGTCGTCGGGATGCAGGCGCGCCGTGAGCTCGGCGATGGTCCAGTAAGCGTCCCGTCCGATGTCGCCCACCAGCTCGCCCCAGCGCGCCGTCAGAAACATCTGGGGGGCCGGCAATTGCCAGTCCCACAAAGCCAGGCCAGCGGCGTCCACCGCCATCTGCAGCCGGTCGCGGGTCTCATCCAGCGCCTCTTCCGCCAGCAGGCGGCTGTTGGCCTCGCGGTGCACCGAACTTCGCAACCGGTCGAGGTCCCGGTTCTGCCGCTCCACTTCGGACAACAGCTGCAAAGTGCGCGCCTTCTCCTGCGCCAGCTCGTTGAGCGCTCGCTGCAGATCCAGAGCCAGGCGGTCAGGTGTCATGGGCCATTGTGTGTGGTGTTGTACAGCGTCGGCTCAGGCTGACCGGTGCATCAGCTTCCGCCAAGCACCTCCCAGCGCTCCATCGCACGAAGCCATTCAGCCTCGATATCGGCATGGCGCGCGCCAAGTTGAGCGGCCCGCGCCGGATCGGTGTTGAACAGTTGACCGCCGCCCAGTTCCTTGTCCACGCTGGCCTGTTCGGCCTCCAGGGCGGCGATGCGCGCAGGCAGACCGTCGAACTCCCGCTGTTCTTTGTAGCTGAGCTTCTTTTTGATGGGAATGGCGGGAGCGGCGGCTGGCGTCGGCGCAGCTGCCACCTTGGCCACCGGCGCGGTGTTTTGCGCATCGCGCTCGCGCTGCAGTGCCTCCGATCGCGCTGACTGCGTCATCCAGTCCTGAACGTCACCCACGTACTCGCGCCAGCGGCCCTCGCCCTCGAACACCAGCGTGCTCGTGACCACGTTGTCCAGGAAACGCCGGTCGTGGCTCACCAGGAACACCGTGCCTTCGTATTGCTGGAGCAGGTCTTCGAGCAGCTCCAGCGTGTCGATGTCCAGATCGTTGGTCGGCTCGTCCAGCACCAGCACGTTGGCCGGGCGCGCAAACAGGCGCGCCAGCAACAGGCGGTTGCGCTCGCCTCCCGACAGCGTGCGCACCGGCGCGTTGGCCCGCGCGGGCGAAAAGAGGAAGTCGCTCAGGTAGCTCTTCACGTGCGTGCGCTTGTTGCCGATCTCGATCCACTCGCTGCCCGGGCTGATGAAGTCTTCCAGCGTGGCGTCCAGGTCCAGCTGGTCGCGCATCTGGTCGAAATACGCCACGCTGACCTTGCTGCCTTGGCGCACCGTGCCGCTGGTGGGCTGGAGTTCACCCAGGATGATCTTGAGCAAGGTGGTTTTGCCAGCGCCGTTGGGGCCGATCAAGCCGATCTTGTCGCCGCGCAGGATGGTTGCAGAGAAGTCGCGGATGACCGTGCGCAAGCCGCCGTCAGCCGCCGGGAACGATTGCGTCACCTTCTCCAGCTCCGCCACGATCTTGCCGCTGGCGCTGCCGCTGGCCACTTCCAGCTTCACGCTGCCCAGCGCGTCGCGGCGTTGCGCACGCTGTTCGCGCAAACGCTCCAGCCGCGTGATCCGCCCCTGCGCACGCGTGCGCCGAGCCTCGACGCCCTTGCGAATCCACACCTCTTCCTGGGCCAGGAGCTTGTCGGCGCGGGCGCTGATCACCGCTTCCTGCGCCATCTGCTCTTCTTTCAGCAGCTGGTACTGGGCAAAGTTACCCGGATAGCTCAACAGCCGCCCGCGATCGAGCTCCACCATGCGCGTGGCCACGCGGTCCAGAAACGCCCGGTCGTGGCTGATTGTCACCAGACTGCCCTTGTATTCCAGCATCAGATCTTCCAGCCAGGTGATGCTGTCCAGATCCAGGTGGTTGGTCGGCTCGTCCAGCAGCAACACGTCGGGCCGGCTCACCAGCGCTTGCGCCAGCGCCACGCGCTTCTTGTTGCCGCCCGACAGCTCGCCCACCTTCACATCGCCTTCCAAATGCAGGCGGTGCAGCGTTTCCTCCACCCGTTGCTCCCAGTTCCAGGCGTCCAGCGCTTCAATGCGGTTCTGCAGCGCATCAAGGTCCAGTCCGTCGGCGCCGCTCAAATACAGGTCGCGCGCCGCACGGGCGTCGGCCAGGCCTTTGCTGGCCGCTTCGAACACGGTGGACTGCAGGTCAAGAATGGGCTCTTGCGGGACGTAGGCGATCCGCAATCCGGTCTGCACTTGCAATGTCCCGTCGTCAGGCTTCTCCAGCGACGCCAGTATCTTGAGCAACGAAGACTTGCCAGTCCCGTTGCGTCCGATCAGGCCGACCCGCTCCTGGGACTCCAGCGAAAAGTCGGTGTGATCAAGGAGCGCCACATGGCCGTAGGCCAGCTGTGCGTTCTGAAGGGTGATGAGTGCCATGCAAAGCCTGAGACAAAAGAGCCGCGATTATCCCAGTCGCCCCAGAAGAGAGCAGGCGCCCCTTGTATATAGGCCGGTGCTGTCGAGCAGAGAAGTCGTGAGAGGCCTCATGACGCACGCACTGGTGCGGGCGTCGACAACCAGGTAGGTAGGCAGGCAGGCGAAGCCGGTCTCCAAAACTTTTTTCCGTTCATTTGACGGAGGCGCAAAATCTGGCATATACTGCAAGGCTCCGCTGAACACAGCAGCCCTCCACCGGAAGGCACAAGAAGACAACGGAGACGCAGCGAAAGCAGCGCGAAGAAATCAAATAAAAAATCTGATTTTTTTGACAACGCAGCAAAAACTGATGTATACTACGAGGCTCAGCTGATCGCAGCTAGGCAAGCAGAAGAAAGTGGTGAAGGCCGCTGATTCTGACGGATCATTAAAAATACACAGCCGATAAGCGTGGGCGTTTGAAGGCGATTGCGAACCGAACTCGAAAGAGTTCAAGTCGCAAGACTTTAAACGCTCATGAGAATAGAAGTGAAGTTCACTTCAATTCCGTTTTTATGAGTAATTTTCAAGATCGAACTAAAGAGTTTGATCCTGGCTCAGATTGAACGCTGGCGGCATG
>Ga0210247_100109_pt1 | contig 67327 bp, 40 predicted proteins | sample ChrtobMetP3_16mM_FD_155449 | JGI IMG/M metagenome (GOLD analysis project Ga0210247, IMG submission 155449) | Chrysochromulina tobin associated microbial communities from unialgal haptophyte culture, Seattle, Washington, United States - P3_16mM | ecosystem: Host-associated > Algae > Haptophytes >... | reverse complement strand
CGGAATATTTGCAGACCTCCAGGATGCAGAAATAGGCTACCGGGTCAAGATGGTTATGGTGTTACTGGCATGGATCCGAACTGCCCGATGATGCTCTACTGCGACGATAACCCGGCCAACAGGAACAAGTGCAAACCTCCTGGATGCAGACCTCGGCTCCCCGGTGACGATGGGTACGGGATCACCGGCATGGACGCAAACTGTCCGTGGGCGGACTACTGCCAAGACAACCCTAACAACAGGTGCGTACCTCCGCCAGGAGGTCGGTGCAGACCGAGGCTACCGGGCGAGTCTGGATACGGTGTCACCGGCGAGGATCCGAACTGCCCGATGGCGCTCTATTGCGACGATAACCCAAACAACAAGAAATGCAAACCGCCAGGATGCAGACCTAGGGAACCGGGTGACCCTGGCTACGGGATCACCGGCATGGATGCGAACTGTCCGGTGGAGCCCTACTGCGACGATAATCCTTTCCAGTGCAAACCTCCAGGATGCAGATCTAGGCAACCGGGCCAGCTTGGGTACGGTGTCACCGGCATGGACGAGAACTGCCCGATGGCGAGATACTGCGATGACTACGAGATGTTCATGAACGATAGGCGCAGGAGAACCGGCGTTGACGACGACGATGAAAGGGCCTGCTTTCCCCCGGGATGCAGACCTAGGCAACCGGGTCAGCCTGGGTACGGCATCACCGGCATGGACTCGAATTGCGAATGTGAGGAGTACACGTTCGCAGTTCAAGTCCGCCAAGTGCGCGCACTCCAACTTGGAGTGTGTGCAGACTACTGCCAAGACAATCCTCTAAACAAGTGCAGAGACAACCATCCTGGAGGATGCAAGACTTTGCTCCCGGGTCAAGATGGATACGGTGTCACCGGTAGGGATCCTGCTTGCCCGATGGCGACCTACTGCGACGATAACCCAGACAACCTGCCCCACCATCACCCTGCCGGCTATGGTCCCCACGGATACACCCACCGTACCACACGCCTCCGCCGCCGCAGCGTGGTCGAGCTGGCCGTTGCCGATGTTGAGCATAGTCGCTCCATTCGCGCGGCTCGCTGGAACGGCATTGCCAACGCAGAAGTACTATCTGCGGGGCTCATCCACGCTGGGTTCTCAACCTTCATCCAGCCGATCTACTGCTTCGCGTGGAAGTCGAATGCCGACGGCGACGAGATCGCCCAGTTCCTCGCGATGCTTCCCGAGCAGTACATTGTTCCCGGTTCGACTGCGCTGTCCACTTTTGACGAGCGAGTCTTCGCAGCCAAGTACGACGAATCAGTCGACACCCGGACGCATGCGCTCATCGCCTTTGGTCGGATTGAGGATGTCACTTGGGTGCAGAAGGTGCGCACGCAGACGAAGCGGCCCATGGTGATCCTGGGCGTCATGCGCGACGTGCTCGCTCATCGCGTCCAACTCTTCTACAGCGACAATGAGAGGCGCCAGATGGCCGAGAGGTCCTCGACGACATTTGTGAGAGCGATGCTGCATTCGTGGATGCAAAGCAACGAGTACGTACGTGAGACCCAGCTGGAGTACCTGTACAGCTTGAATGCCACGCTTCGCAACCTTCCCATCGACGACGTCTGGAGAGCTCGCAATGTGTCGGCCATCGCTTCCGGTGTCGACGCGCGGAGCACCGTAAGCCCCCTCGCCTCCGTGTACGTGGGTCCCGTAGGAGACCCTCAGAACGTACGCAGGACCTTGTGTGTGTTTGCGCACTCGACCTCGCTTCCGATTCCATGGATGCGGTACGAGACCGCCTTGGAGAGCTCTAGCGCCACCGTGCCGTCCAAGTTCCTCGCGAATGTCGACGAGGACGTCATGGTAGCCCTGCTCGCCAGGGAGCAGAGAGAGTTTTACTACGTCGCTCGCGCTCTCGATGCTTTCGAAGCCTTCGCGGAGGAGTATGGGTGCTTGGAGCAGCCAACAGAGGCGGCCCTGCGAGAACCTAAATATGGCGCGGGGCCGCTCACACCGAACACTGCCACCGTCACCGCCTCCGACGCGATTGGCAATGTGTCCTCGATCACTGCCATCACCGCCATCTCCCCGATCGCAACTTGGGCCGGAGCCGGCGATGGCAACAAGACGAAGCTTTTCAACGTCACTGCATCGTCTGACTACCCGCTCTATTACTTTCACCACGTGCCGAAAACGGGCGGGACGACGCTCAGCGACTATCTTGGGATGCTCCCCGGCAAGTACATCGTGCCCGGATCGCAACGCTCAGCTGGATTCGATGAAGATGAATTCAGGTTGGCGGAAGATGAGGTGGCTGCGCGAGGAAACGTGATCATCGCGTTCAGTCACATGCAAGTGCGCGCGTTCGTGGACATCATTCGTCCGTCAAAGTTGGCGAACAGGAAGATCGAGGTCATCTTTATGATTCGTGATGTCCTTCCTCATCGCGTCTCCTTCTTCCACGAGATGATTGGACCAGAGGCGCACGACCATGATCAGGCAGATCTCGATATGGGCAAGACTCTCGCGCGGCCGTATCCGGACTTTTATACGTGGGCTTCAAAGGACACAGACCCTGCGACGGCGAACTCGAGTTGGCTGACCAATCGTTCAGGTGGGACAGTGGCGGACTTTGCGCCCGTTGCAACTGCTGAGTGCTTGAAGAACCAAAACTGCCGTAACCCAAAGATGGACAGCTTCCAGCTCAGGGCCATCTACAAGTTGAACTTTGCCTGGTCCAACGTCCCCATCCAGGAAATGCACACACAGCTTCATGCAGAGGAGCCTCTCGACTCGTGCGAACGCTGGCAATCGGACAACACGCAAGATAACGAGGTGCTCTTCCGGCACTGTCCGAATGCCACTGCAGACGTGGGCCTCGCTCTCATCGGGCACATGAGCCTTATGCGCGAGACGCTTTGCCTGATCGACCGCATGCTCGGCGTGCCCGTGCCGTGGAGTGGCGTTGCCCATCAGGGAATGAATTGGCGCTTCAAGAAGCTTCGGCCGATGGATGCCGAGAGCAGCTTCAATAGCTCGTCGGCCAACGAGCTGCTGTCACGTGAGCCACGCGAGCTCATCTTCAACTCGATGACCAAATCCAAGCTCATGGAAGAGGCGGCCGTATACGATTGCGGCCCGCCGCCGAAACCTTCAACTGTGAAGCCCTCGACGCTTCTGCCGCCATGGACCTCTGGCTGGGACCGTAGCTGGTCAGAGAAAGCTCGGCAGATCCGAACTGTGAAGACGATGCAGATCCCAACCGCCCTGGGCCCAGCCAGCACGTGCACCGACGACCCGCTAGTGACGTGCGCCAAGTGGGCCAAATCGGGCGAGTGCGAGAAAATGCCAGTGTTCATGCACGCAAAGTGCGCCTTCTCGTGCGGCTGCCCCGCGGCAACCTCTGCGGCTGTACCTCCGGCTGCTGTGGTCGTAACCCCGTCCTCGCCGACCTTGCCGACGCCGACTTGGCCGACCACGGTCGATGCCCCGACCTTGACCGCACCGATAGCGCCAGCAACGGCAGACGTCGGCTCACCGACGGAGAACGATTCGGCGAGCTTGCCGTGCATGGACGATGCCTCTTTCCCGTGCGCCGCGTGGGCCAAGTCGGGCGAGTGCGATCACATTCCAGTGTTCATGCACGCAAAGTGCGCCTTTTCGTGCGGCTGCCCCGCGGCGCCCGCTGCGGACGAACCACCGGCTGCTGTAGTCCTAACCCCGCCCACGCTCATCTCGCCGACGCCGACTTCGCCGACCACGGTCAATGAGCCGACCTTGACCGTGCCGGACACAGCAGCGCCCGAGGATGGGCTTGCTTTCCACCATTGGCATCCCGACTCTGACGCAGCGGCGCCCGTAGCGGGGCAGCGCCCATGGCAGCACCAGGCTGAGACGATGCCGGACGTTGAAATCTCGTGCGGCGAGGACAGCGTGGGCAGCATGCAGGAGGTTGACCTCGCCGAGGAGATTGATCCGGCGGATGCGAATACCGTCACGAAAGCGCCCGCTGATGGCTGGGGCAATGATGCCCTCCTCTCGAGATGCGACCCAGAGTCGTGCCTCGTCATGACTACGCGCTGCAGTTTGCGCCCCGAGTGCCAGGGCTGCGGCTCAATTTGCTTTGGAGACTCGACAACAGAGGACGCGTGGCGCACGTGGGCCTTGGATGGATTGGCCGCTGGTCTCTCAGTGTATGGCACGGACCCGATCACCAACGTGAAGCAAGGGAACCGCTCGATGTGGCGCAATGTCAACCTCGCCCTCCGGTGGTCGCAGTTCGAGCCAAAACCAGACGAGTTCGACTGGTCTGCCTTCGACACGCTGCTGCTCGATGTAACGAAGAGCCGCCACTCCCACCTGCCGTTTGCAGTAGGGATCACCTTCCTCTCGGGTCCCAACTACTACCCTCAATGGCTCTTTGAGGCGCCCTTCGAGGTGTCCAAATACTTTGAGGTCTGCAAGAAGCGGCGCGATCCTCTCGACCTGACGGACACTCGTCCGTTTACGACGTGGGCGACCTGCGATGAAGTCGACTATGCGGTGCCTAACTTCCACCACCCCAACTACTTGTCTCGCTACAAGCGCGCACACGAAGCGCTCGCGGCGAAGCTGAATGATATGCGCATGGTCAACAGCGAGCTTCGGATCCTGTACATGCAAGCGTCGCTCGGTGCCGGCTACGAGAACACGCCCGTCACCTTCAACCCGAATCGTACCGAAGCCGACTACATCTGGACAGATGAGGAAGGCAAACCGTCGGCTGTGGATGCGAGGTGGAATCGGTGCGGCAACTGCGGTTTTGATGCGTTTGCGCCACCACGCGATGAGTCGTTGGATCTGTTCTGGTGCCCCAGCGGTGCCACCAGGACGGGTCTTGTCGTATCTCGGCGGCCGGAGTTTGAGCAATTCGCCAAGAACATGACCGCCTTCCTCTACAACAGCGTCTACGCGTCGCACATCGAGGACGGCTGGCTGCGGATGATGGTGACGAGCGACGAGCCGAAAACATGGGTGAACCTTGCCAACGGCAAGAATAGCGCGAGCCAGACTGAGAAACGGATGGACGAGATGCAGCTCTTCTCCAACGGTTGGCTCGACGAGTACGCGCCCGGCTCGTGGCTGATGCGCAACAGCGAGGGTGAGGGCGGCGGTCTGTCGGGTGAACGCACGCGTGTCGTCCACTCGATGCTCAACATCTTCCGAGTGACGGACAATGGGCCCGTGCGCGCCCGTGCCGACTTGGACAAGTTCTGGTGCTGGACGGGTGAGGAGGGCAATCGCGGACAGCTGGGCGCGGGGCCGGTCGCGCCAAGCTGTCTGGTGCAGAACTGGCACTTGTATGCCGCGACCATGTGGGCGCTCACGATTCGCATCGACTACTGGAACATTCCGCTCACGGTCTCGAAGGATTTCCTGACGTACCCGTCTCCATTCGATGGTGTCTGGAGGTTTCTGAATCGGTACACGAGCATCCGCTATGCCTGGCAATCTCCCGGGGCCTGGATTGGCTTCCGGGACGGCCTCGACACGCTCGACGTGGAGCGCTTCCCCGAGGCGGAGTATGGCGCGCTACCCCGAGGCTGGCAGACCATGTCCTTGCGCAACTCGCAGTCGTCTGAGAGCCAAGTGTTGCTTGCGAATCGGCAAGCGTCCATCTGCCGGTCCTTCGAAGCTACTGGTTGCCGCAACGAAATCGATCCGTCCACTCCAGAGGGAAAGGTGGCGCTCGACTATGGCAACGGCACCAACGACGTCAACCTGGACGTTTGGCGGAGCGACTACGGCATGTTCATGCAACGCCGGGACACCCCTGAGAGTGAGGGCTACTGGTGGCAGGGGCCCACGGACCAAATGTACGGTCGCTACTCGCGCGGATTCGCGCGCCCGCAAGCGACTATCGAGCTCACGCTGGACCCGGGACTGTGGGGTGGGCTGCCGCTGACCGAGGAACGCGACCTGATCCTGCGCGTCGTGTTCCTCGACACGTCTATCGGCCAGTTTTACGTTGGGTACGACGCGTTGGACGGCCCCCGGGGCTGGATCGTCGAGACAACCGGCACCTCACGCTGGCGGGAGATCACCTATGCTGTCACCGATGGACGGTTTGCCCGCACCGACGGCGGCGGGCCCAACGGTGCCGACATTTGGCTGCGCGACATGAGCCCATGCGTCACCTTTACGGATCCCAAGTGCGCTCAGAAGCCAACGCTCTTCGACAGCCTCGAAGTAGTGGAAGTGTCGCGCGACCAGTCGGTCGTGGATCCAGAGTACGTAGCGGAGGAGGATCATCACTTCGTCCTTGCAATCCCCGCGCTTCCGCAGCTGTACTCGAGTACGCCGTGCCACTGGGGACACGATGACCCGACAGTGTCGTGTGCCATCTGGGCCAAACGGGGCGAGTGTGATCGCATTCCATCGTTTATGCACACGTCGTGCGCGGAGTCGTGCGGCTGCCCCGCCCCCACGAACCCTTTTTCGAGGCTCATCTCCAGCAAGCCGACCCCAGACTTCTACGAGCACCTCGCGGCTGACAAGGCAGCATCTGACAAGGCAGCCGCCGACAAGGCGGCGGCTGACAAGGCGGCAGCTGACGATGCCCACCCGGCCCCTCTCGGTGCGCCGACTTCTGGCAGCCCGATCTTCAGCCCAATCGCGTCGGTCCCGGCAGGCCCGCTGGCCGACGCACCGAACGTGCCGTGCGCCCAATGGGCCGCTCGGGGCGAATGCGAGCGCATGCCCGTCTTTATGAATTCGAAATGCGCCCTGTCGTGCAAGGACCCGAATGGCGCGTCCCTCTTCGCTCCGGGTTCGAAACTGCCGCCCACGAAGTTTGCCAAGCCCACGCCGACCTTGCCCGCCTCGCTTGATGCGCCGACATCGACCGAGCCGCAGCACTCACCAGCCCCGGCCGCGACCGAGCCGCAGTACTCACCGGCCCCGACCGCGGTCAGCTCACCGAGGAAGGTCGAAGGGCCGACCTCGACCGAGCCGCAGCACTCACCGGCCCCGGCCGCGACCGAGCCGCAGCACTCACCGGCCCCGACCGCGGTCAGCTCACCGAGGAAGGTCGAAGGGCCGACCTCGACCGAGCCGCAGCACTCACCGGCCCCGACCGCGGTCAGCTCTCCGACCACGGCATGCACCGACGCGAAGGACATGCCTTGCGCCGCGTGGGCCCAAAAAGGCGAGTGCCAACGCATTCCGGTGTTCATGCACGCGACGTGCGCCTTGTCGTGCGGCTGCCCCGCGCCTGCTTCCTCCGCGGAGCTCCTACGGCGCGATCCAGCTATGCTGGAAGCTCTCGTTCCTAGCCGTCGGAGGTTAAGTCGGCTGTGGAAGCAAACAGGTGCGCTGAACACAGCGCTTGTGCCATAGGAGGCCGAAGCACTCGCCGACGCCGTCGCAATGGAAGGGCAGCAATGCGGACGAGGGCCATGCGGCGGTAAAATGCGCGTCGAATCGGGACGCAGAGGGACGGAAGGAGCGCCATAGCGCAGGCGTGTTGCGCAGGCTGGCGCGGACAGAAGCAATCCATGTTGTGTGTGGGTCCCTACGTGCGGTGTTTTCGATATTCTGCTGTGTGCATGGGCCGGGTCTTCGTTCTCGGTGGTCGTGGACGTGCGTCGCGCGTTGGGATGACGTCCTGGGATGTTGAATCTATGTTCCAACATAGCTTTTTTACAACCGAACCGTACCGTCCGCTCTTCGCGAACGTGCTCATACGAACCTCACACAGTCGAGTTCCGTAGGGGAGCGTCGCCGTCTCTCGACTCGCCCCAAATCGCCCCATCTCGGTCGTTCGCGTCGGTGACAACGCTTATGATTGTCCTCATTGGCCCTTGGTCGCTGCAGCCTTGCGATCACTCTCCCACCAAAAGGGCTCCCCCTCGTTGAGTGTCCCGCCGACGCGGTCCCATATCTTGAAGATGGGCGCGAAGTTGCACGCGTTGCGCTCGCCGAAGTTGTGGTGCATGTTGTGCCCGATGGGCGAGATCATTAGCCAGCCGAGCCAGCCCGAGATCTCGCCGTACTGGCGGTGGCACGCCGAATGCAGCACGCACGCATGGAGTGTGAGGAGAGCATTGACCGCGTTCACCGTGTACTCGTGAAACGGCAATCCGCAAAAGAGGGGTACGGCGTAGGGCAGGATCCCCTCGAAGATCACGTCAATCGGTCCAACGGCAATGCCAGCCCATGCGGTCGGAGGGCGAAACGCGTGATGACTCCCGTGGATGTACCGGTATAGCATGGGGTGGTGCAGGACGAAGCGGTGCAGCACATAGAAGACGAGATCCCACAGTCCGAGGTACACTGGCACCTGCGCGAATGCCCATACCCAGCCGTACTCCAGAGGGTCTTTGTAGAGGCGCATGCCGGACGCGACGCCATACTTGTCGCTCGCGTGGTGGATGATTTGGATCATTGGCGTGCCAGCAAGAAGGCCGACGATGCTCCAATTCACATCGCCGTCGAAGCGACGCCACGAATGGACTGGAGGGCGTGCGCCGCGCTCGATGACCGTCCGCGGGAACATGGAGTTGGCGAAGAAGCCAAAGCTAAGGTAGATGACGCAGGCGATCGGCAGCGACAATGCGCACCGTACCTGGAACTCAAAGTCATGTATCATGTCGAGAGTGCAACTGAGCAATCCAGTGCAGCTGAGCTCGCGTGAAAGCGCCGCGGCGACGATTGCCGCCGTTACAAGGAGCCACACGGCGACCTCACGAGCCCTGTCCGCGAAAGGACCCTCTCCAAGTGAAGTCATCGCCACTGAACCGCAGATGCGCCACGCCGAGCGTGGCCTCTGCGAGCGACAGGAGGGACGTCGGCGACCACCACTCGGAGGTGCTAGAAGAACGGCAGCTCCGGTTTTCACGGCGTATACACGCTTTCACTCTCTACTCTCTACTCCTCCACGGTTGAGACGGCATGCATCTGTTTCAAAGAAGACACTGTCTTCCCAGTGTCTTCCACAAATGGCGGGTCTTTGTCCAACCTCGTGCGAGCATGGGTGTGATGGACGCATCGTCAGTGGCGGTGCTAATCGCTGGAGTGCTGCTGGGGTCGCTCTGCACATTTGCTCTCTTTGTGGTACTATGGTGCGCACGCCGCCATCGCCATCGGCGTAGAAGATCAGCATCGTGTGGTTCGCAGGAAGGCGTGTCAGAACCTTCACAATCGGAATTGTCAACAGCTCGTGGACGACTTGAACGCAGTTCTAGCGGCGTCCATCTGCCCGCCCGTGTGATCTCGCGTGTGCCCGCCCGTGCATACAAAAAGCGATACGAGCGCCTCGAGGACGGCGCTGCTTCCAGGCAGGACAGCTGCCCCCCTGGAACAGAGCACGCTTCCAAAGGCGCCGCGGAGATGTGTGAGCTGCAAGATGTGGTGCAGCTCGATGCGTGCCGCCAACGGCTGATCGATTGGCTGCTTGCCAACGGCGAGATTGATGGTCTCTGCCGAATCTGCAGGATCGAGGACGCAGGATTGGCCTCGAGGCTGAAGAAGCAGCCGCACGTACTGGCCTCCAAACTCGCGTTCAGGGTGTTCCCACCTCGTACGGGTCGGGATCCAGAGGATGGCCATGGCGATAGTACGGGTACGCCCATCACGGCGCACAGCTTCTTCAGGCCGCTCGATGGGGATTCCCCAGCGTTGGCGAGAAGACCCATCGCTTTCTCCGACGCGGAAATTGTGAGTTTCGGGGGCGGTGCTGAGGAGGAGGAGCTTGCGGATCTCCAGGCTGAGGAAGACGCCTCTGGGGATGCATCGGCCATCACTAAGACGGCTTCATCAGTGAGGGTGTTGCAGCAGCTGTCGGAGGCTCAGCAAGCCGTTGCGGCGGCTCTTGCAGAGGCAAGGCAGAGACGTGGGGCGAGCCAGGATAGAGCTCAGGGAGACGTTGTACATCTATAGTGGGCTGAAGTCTACACGATACTTTGTGTGACTAAAACGCGCGCGTTCACACTTTGTAGTTCCGGAGCATGAGTTTCCTCGTCGGCCGCGCGCGCGCGTCGGCCGCGCTCGCGAGCGACAGCGCGGATGCGCGCAATGTCGTGCTTAAGACCAATAAGAAGCCTGCCGCAAACAAGGCCTCCGCGGCCTACTCGGCCTTGCTCGGCGCCGCGATGGGAGGCGCAGCCCCATCAAAGCCAGTGAGGCCGGTCGAAGAGGATGACGACGAGGACGTGCTGCCCGAGTCCGCTGCACCGCGCGTCGCGCAGCTGGCCGCACCCTCGGACGCATGGAGTGCGACGTCACCTCCGCCGCCGGCGATTGATCTGGGATCCGAGGCCGTGCCAGCCTTCATTGCCGCCGCCGCCTTCGGAGGTGCTCGTCCGGGCTTCTCATTCCGTGCGGGCGAGAGTGGCGTAGGCTATTATCGAGATCCGCGCAGTGGCCCCGTGCAAGCAGCAGCCCCACCGTCACTGCCTCCGACTCTCGGCCTGGCCGAGTTGTCGCTCGAGGAGGCGGAGGCTGCGTGGGCATCCGTCCAAGGGGTTGGAGTGACATCTGCTGCGCCGCTGCCACCGCCGCCACAGCCGCCACCGCCTGGAGCTGCCATGACCCAGCCGAATCCAGTCGTGCCTCCGCCGGCCGCGCTCGTAGAACCGCCACCAAGCACGGTGCCGCCGCCGCCGCCACCACCGCCCACAGCAGCCGTGGCGCCTCCCTCGACGACAGTGGCCCATACATCGCCCCTGGCGCCGCCGGCGCCGCCGGCATCTGTCGCAGACACGGCAGCGACCGGAGCAGCGGCGTTCACATCTGCCGGTGCGTCGAGGGCTATGGCTCCTCCTCCCCCAGCTGCTCGAGCGGCTGCTGCCCCTGCGGTTGTTGCCCTGGCACGGCCCGGTGCACCGGCGAGCGTGGAGTTTGGCTCGATGAGGGCGGAGCGCGAGGAATCCTCTTCAGAAGACGAGGACGATGAGGATGATGAGGATGGGCCGCATCCGAGCGCGGGCAGAGCCGCTGGTGCTGCTGCGCCGTCTGCGCGACGCACCAGCAAGGACGACTCTGACGGCGAGGTGGAGTTTGGCTGAGATCGCGGCGCGGCGCCCAGAGGCACTACACAGGCTGGACCTGCTATGCATCGAAGGGCATGTGTACGTGCATGTGCGTTTTTACGGGCAATTTCTCAAACGCAAAGACAATTCTCAGGTAAACTCGAGAGTCAGCTACTGCTGCCCCCTGGTACCGCTGCGCGAAGCTTCTTGTTGGAGCTGGAGCGAGCTGCCGCTGTTTCTCGCAGCTGCGAGACCTCCTTTGCGGCGGCGGCGCGCATCTGACTCAGAAAGTCGGACGCCGAGGTCGACAGCTCGGCCGCCGGTGCTGCAGCAGTGCTCGCGCCTCCAGCCGGAAGCCCCTTCTCTGCGTGCGCCGGCAGCGGGCGCCCCTCCTTCTTGGCCTTGCGGATGGCTTTCTGGAGCGCCTCGACGCGATCCAGTTTGGCATTGCCAAGCTTTGGCGTACGCGTGCGACAGTCCCTGCGATTCATGCGCGCCATGGTGAGGAAGCACCTTACAGGCGAGAGAGAGGCGCGTCGCCGTCAAACTTGCGGAAATTCGATACTTTTCCGCGTTGTCATGTCGCTGCAAGTGACGTGTGGTACATGTATCATGACTGTACATGTAGCGAGCAGAAGCCCACGCTCCTATGATTAGAATTCCTAATCATCTTGTTCGCCGCGAAAATGGAGGGCGTCAGGGGGCCCCCTCCCGTGAAAAGAGCCTGGAGAGTCGCTCCCACGAAATCATTATGAGCCTAGCCTCGACAACCGAAGAGCTGCCCGAAGGCTGGGAGGCGGTTCAAGACGATCAAGGTCGCACGTACTTCTGGAATGTTGATACAAACGAAGTGATGTGGACGCGGCCGGTCGTGGTCAGGGCGACCAAGGGCATTGCTGCTAGTGCGTGCCGCGTGCTCTGCCAATTCACCCCAGGTTGTCTGCTGAGCACATTCCACCGACGCTCGCAGGGTACGTCTCGACTGTGACAAGGAAGCCCCTCGACCAAGTAACTCCAAGAGGAGCTCCATCGCCGCCCATGCGGCCGTCGCCGGTGGCGACCGGTGCAGACAGCAGTACGAGTGCGGAGATAGAGGCTCTGCGACGAGACTCATCCATCACCAGTCTCACGAAGCAGTTCAGTGGCTGTGGTAGCAACATGAATGCAACGACATCGAGATCACCTGAGGCGAAAGCACTCATTGCAGCCGAGGCGAAAGGTTTGAAATCCCCAGCTCTCTCGGTCGAGGCCCTGCGCAAGTATAACGAAGCGAAGAAGCAAGTACTTGCCTCCTCGCCCGAGTCACCACCGCCCAGTAAGTTACCGGGCATAGCGTCATCAGAGAGCGTCAAATCTGATCGGCATCGCGATAAACCGCCGATGGTTGACCTGTACAAGTGAGCACGATCTGGCGCGCCCCCACAAGCAGGGTCCGCGCATGAGGGCCGGGCCGTCCCGGGTACGCGCGAACCGCGGGAAAAGCCGAGGTGGCAGGTACGACACCGATTAAGCCGAGACGGCAGGTACGACACCGCTTACTGTAATGTACGGGGTTCGGTGTTTGCGTTCAACCAGCGTTCGTGCGACTGTGTCACGTCTACGCGGACCAGGCGCGGAACCCCGAGGATATGTAGCGTTTTCGTGTCCGGCGTGCGTCGGTAGTGCTACATTCCCAAGCCTCTCCCGAAGCGAAAAAATCCGTGGCGGGGGCAAAACACCCATTGATGGGTCTGAGCGTCCCTGTTCGTCTTGAGTTATTCATATTCTGAATTCTCCATCGGGTTTGGTTCTCAGAAGCGATTATTATAGCATTCTCACGATAGCGACGCACGGGAATACGATACACAGTCCGATATCCGATCTGATCGAGGGTGACCCTCAGGCGCTATCAGGCGCAGGGTGCCACGTATGAAAATTATGCAACCGCAAGCGACATACCGGAACACATCTGTTCTATGAGCTGCGGCTCGACTACCAATCTAGTTTATCGATATCGAGGAGCAGGCCGACGTGCGACGAGAGCGAGTGCCGTTCGCCATGGCCGGTTCCGGAAGTGCCTGCAGGCAAGACCAATGGGCGGAGCCCCTCTGGCCTGGGGTTGGGAATGTAGCATACCGCCACGTGTCCGTATCGTTACCGTACCGTGTGGGGACGCTGACATGGTACGCTGATCGCTGTCTCGTCGCGTGTCTGGTAAGCTGTCTGGTGCACACGACAGATCGCAGCTCACCTTCGCCTCGGGAACATATGTTGCCACATGCTCCCCTTTCCATCCTTCTCCTCGGGCGCTGGCTCCGTGCTTTGGAAGCGCAGCCCATGGCCGGGGATCCAGTGGGGCGGAATTGTGATCCACATCCCGGGACCGCCGTTCACGTGGAACACGTTGATCTCATCGCCCGGCACCGAGCCTGGTGGAATCTGATCGTGATTCAAATACAAAAAGGAACGGGGCATCGGCAGCGCCTCCGCACCGTCGGCCGCCGCGCCACCCGCCGCCATGCCGTCCGTCGCAGCCGCAGCCGCTCCAGCCGCAGCCACAGCCGAAACCGGATCCGACGACGATCCGGCCGATCCGGCGGCTGACGACATGGCGACGCCTCCCCCTCCTGTCTTCGCCTTCTTCGAGGGCGACTTGAGGACGGCGGCAATAAACTCGGTGTAGATGCGGGCGCGAGCCTTCCGAGCACTTTCCTTCTCTGCATCCGAGGCAGCGCCGTCTGCCGCCGTGGCCGAGTCGCCTGGTGGCGGCGGGAGCGCCGGCGGAGGGGCGCGAGGCGGCGCAGCCAACGAGCCGGACGAGCCTGCAGTCGACAAGAGCTGTTGCGATTGCACCGTCATCTGGTGGGCTGAAGTTGGCACGGTGACCTCGAGATTGGGAGCTGGCACGGGGAAAGGGTCGGCATGCTGCGGCTCTGGCGCGGCATGGCTTGAGCTCGTACTTGAGCTCCCAGCACCACTCCCAGCCCCACTGCTCTTAATGCCACGAGAGGATGGTGGACCGGGCGGGATTGAGTTGGGCGGAGACTCTGGAAGCAAACCCCCACCCTGTGGATCAGTCTGCAGTTCAACCGCGTTAACGCGGTGTTCGAGCATGCGCAGGTCGAGCTGGGCGCGTTCGCGCGAGACAATTAAGTTATCGACCAGGCGGCGATAGCGACGACAGACGCATAGAAGAAGCAGAAATAACGTCAGAAATGCTGTCGTCAGGAATGGTATCAGAGGAGAGACTGGGGGCAGCCCTGGTGGCCCTAGTGGCCCTGGTGGCACTCGCGGCGAGTGCGAAGGCCGCGATGGAGGGGATGGAGGCGGCGGCATGAGACGAGCTGCAAAGCAGGCTCCTGCGTCTCCACTTTTATTGAGTGTGTTCGAGCCGAATGATGCCTCGCCGCTGAAAGTGCCTGACACGAGAAAACCATCAACGCCATCGCGGCCGTCCACAAGGGCGATGCCATTACCTGAGTCACTCAGCTTGCCACCTCCCTGGATGGCCCAGTCGATGGTACCCGCCGCCGTTACGTGCATCACGAACGCGTCGGAACTGCCTCGGCTTGTGAGCGACGTCGAGCCGAACGATGCCTCGCCGCTGAAGTCGCCCGTCACGAGAGCACCTCCGCTGCCGCCATCATACGCAACGCCGAAGCCTCTAGTGTCGGCCGGGCCGCCCGCCTGGACGACCCAGTCGATGGCGCCCGCCGCCGTCACGTGCATGACAAAAGCATCGGCACTCGTATCTCCAGTTGTGAGCACTGTTGAGCCATAGAAGTAGCCCGCTACAAGAGCACCGCCGCCGCCATCATTCGCGATGCCGTGTGCCTGCGTCCTGGACGGGCCGCCCACCTGGACGGCCCAATCGATGGTGCCCGATGCCGTCACGTGCATCACGAAAGCGTCGACACCGCCTCGGCTTGTGAGCACTGTCGAGCCGAACGTTGCCTTGCCGTTGAAGTAGCCCGTCACAAGAGCACCGCCGCCGCCATCATTCGCGATGCCGCGTGCATCCGCCGCGACCCCTCTGCCGCCCACCTGGACGACCCAGTCGATGGCGCCCGCCGCCGTCACGTGCATCACGAACGCGTCGACACTGCCTCGGCTTGTGAGCGACATCGAGCCGAACGATGCCTCGCTTTGAAAGTCGCCTACCATAAGGGCACCGCCTGCGCCATCGTGCGCGATGCCAAAGCCTCGGTCTGCGCCCGTGCCGCCCACCTGGACGGCCCAGTCGATGACGCCCGATGCCGTTACGTGCATCACGAATGCGTCGGCACTGCCTCGGCTTGTGAGGGCTTTCGAGCCAAACGATGCCTCGCCGTAGAAGTAGCCCGTCACGAGAGCACAGCCGCCGCCATCATTCGCGATGCCGCGTGCCTGCGTCATGGACGGGCTGCTCACCTGGACGGCCCAGTCGATGGCGCCCGCAGCTGTCACGTGCATCACGAACGTGTTGGCACTGCCTCGGCTTGTGAGGGACGTCGAGCCGAACGATGCATCACCATGAGAGAGGTAGCCCGTCACCAGAGCACCACCGCCGCCATCATTCGCGATGCCGCCGACATTCAACGTGGCCGTGCCGCCCGCCTGGACGGCCCAGGCTGGGTATGGATTCAGTGAGGGCGGGCTCCCGGGCGGACTCTCAATGAAGGCTAGCGGCACCACCGGAGGCCGCGATGGAGGGGATGGAGGCGGCGGCATGAGACGAGCTGCAAAGCAGGCTCCTTTGTCGCTTCTAAGGGTGCTTGAGCCGAATGATGCCTCGCCGCTGAAAGTGCCTGACACGAGAAAACCATCAACGCCATCGCGGCCGTCCACAAGGGCGATGCCATAACCTGAGTCCCTCAGCTTGCCACCCGCCTGGATGGCCCAGTCGATGGTACCCGCAGCCGTCACGTGCATCACGAACGCGTCGGAACTGCCTCGGCTTGTGAGCGACGTCGAGCCGAACGATGCCTCGCCGCTGAAGTCGCCCGTCACGAGAGCACCTCCGCTGCGGCCATCGTACGCGACGCCGGAGCCTCTAGTGTCGGCCGTGCCGCCCGCCTGGACGACCCAGTCGATGGCGCCCGCCGCCGTCACGTGCATCACGAAAACGTCGGCACTCGTGTCTCGGCTTGTGAGCGACGTCGAGCCAAACGATGCCTCGCCATAGAAGTAGCCAGTCACGAGAGCACCGCCGCCGCCATCATTCGCGATGCCGCGTGCCTGCGTCATGGACGGGCTGCTCACCTGGACGGCCCAGTCGATGGCGCCCGCCTTCATCACGTGCATCACGAACGTGTTGGCAATGCTTCGGCTTGTGAGATTCGTCGAGCCGAACGATGCGTTGCCGTTGAAGACGCCCGTCACCAGAGAACCGCAGTCGCCATCGTGCGCGATGCCGAAGCCTCGGTCTGCGCCCGTGCCACCCACTTGGACGGCCCAGTCGATGACGCCCGATGCCGTTACGTGCATCACGAACGCGTCGACACTGCCTCGGCTTGTGAGCGACGTCGAGCCGAACGATGCCTTGCCGCTGAAGTCGCCTGTCATTAGGGCACCACCCGCGCCATCGTGCACGATGCCGAAGCCTCGGTCTGCTCCCGGGCCGCCCACCTGGACGGCCCAGTCGATGACGCCCGATGCCGTTACGTGCATCACGAATGCGTCGGCACTGCCTCGGCTTGTGAGCGACGTCGAGCCAAACGATGCCTCGACGTAGAAGTAGCCCGTCACAAGAGCACCGCCACCGCCATCATTCGCGATGCCGCGTGCCTGCGTCATGGACGGGCTGCTCACCTGGACGGCCCAGTCGATGGCACCCATCGCCGTCACGTGCATCACGAAAGCGTCGCTAGGGCCGGAGGGATCGGGGGACCATGAGGGACCTTGGCTTGTGAACGACGTCGAGCCGAACGATGCATCACCATCAGAGAAGTAACCCGTCACCAGAGCGCCACCGCCGCCATCATTCGCGATGCCGCCGGCATTCAACGTGGCAGTGCCGTTCGCCTGGACAACCCAGGTTTGGTGCGAAAGCTTGGGCGGGGGTCCCGGCCGGCTTAGCATGTGGCTCGGTCTCAGATTGCCATGGCGGAAAATCCAAATCCTTGCCTAATATGGTATTGACGAAACGGCAACTGAAAACAAATCTTTCGTCCAGGACCGGGGACGCGTGTACAAAGCGAGACGCTCCGACGCGTTCTCGAATTACGAAACAATACTCAGTTATACTCCCGAACCGACATTGATCGCCTGTCTCGCACGCCCACGCAGCCACGCTGATGGCCCCACTGCCACAAAGTGGTCTCAATCGAGGAGCGGCAGCGAGTGCTTGCTCACCGTCGTTGCACCTCGCGGCTGCCCCCTTTATGATGATCCCTTCTGCCCCCTTGAGCTTACCTTGAGCTCCTCCCACCTCCCACGTGACCTTGGTATTAAGCTTGCGCTCGACATCGGCGCACACGTAGCGCAGGATGATGCGCTTCGAGCTCGTCTCGAGCACAGCGCCTACTGCCTCCGCGCATGCATCGAAGGCCGCCTGCAGCAGTGCGTCGGTCGAGCTGATCGCCCCCACCTGGATACGCAACACCATCTCGGGTCGCCCGTCGTCCAGGATCAGGCGAAGTGCCAGCCCACCGACCTGCACGCCGCCTGCCGCTGCCACCGCAGGCACGGGCGCCGGCGCCACCTTGGCCTTTGGGGCGGCAGGGGTGAAATCGGGCGGAGTACTGTCAATCTTTCGCGACTTGGCATCAAATCGAGATCGGATCAGATCGAGATCGAGATCGGATCAGATCGACTTGCCATCAAATCGAGGCAGCTTGGCGCCTTCCTGCGCTCGTCGCGCAAGGCGGCAAGAATACGAGGAGATGAGGAAGATTCGCCGAGGAGGGGTCCTTGGTCAGCTGCGCGAGGAAGTCATCGTCATCGAGGGCGTCCTCGAGGACGTCAGGTTCGAAGTGCCATCGAGATCGGGATCAAGATCGGGTACTAGCTGGCCGAGCCGCATGTGCTTGGGGTCGCCCTTCAAGCGCCTCGACCGATGGCGCCGCTCCGCCCTCGCCAGCCAATGTCTCATACACAGGGCAACGAGGGCAACGGCCAAAATGCCGAGCGCCACGTGGCAGTCAGGATTCGTCACAGGAGTCGTCGGCTCGTGCCAGGTGCGCTCGGGTCACGGCGGACGAGCACGCGCAGGGGCGTGCTTCCGTCTAGTGCACTGGGGGGCGGTACGACGAGGAGCTCTGAGACGAGAGGGAGATGATCGGCTGCCTTTGCAAGGGCGGCAAAGACGGCTGCCTCGTCCGCTGCCGGCTGCGGCACCAGCCCCACTGCTCCACCCATCGTGAAGGCGTCAAATATGATAGCGCTGGCCATACACCTCTCGCACGGACAGCTTGCTCGGGTGGCAGCGCGCTCGCTCGGCACATGCACGCTGTGTGCCCAGCATCTTCACAAACTAGGCGGCGCTGCCCAACCACGGCTGGCTTGGGTCGCTGGCTTGGGTCCAGACGTGCCTCGAGTAGTACTCAAAAGCGCTCCATGTGCATGATAAAGAACGCGACCATGCCAGGATGTTGCTCGGCCCCGGCCTAGCACAGGGAGGCTGCTGCCTGTTGGCTAGGACGCTGAGGCGTGCCAGCACCGCGTGCGAGGCTAAGCAGAACTGCCCAGACGGCGCCGGCCATGGTGGCGAATGGAGCCCGCAGCTGAGGTGGCACGATGCTGAAATTCACGAGATTGCATGGCACGAAGATGCACATGCTCTGGATGTTGTCTTCCATCGCATTGTTTCGAGCCGCGCGTAGCGCACGGCACGCATCGCCGTCGCCCTGGATGCACTCCTTGACTAAGTAGAAAGCTGGGAAGATCATGAAAGGAGTGACGGTGACCTCATACACGATCGTCATCCAGACACAGTGCAAGAGCCCGATGGGATTGCGCAGCTTCGCTTGTAATGGCTCGCCACCAAAGGCGTGTGCGGACGGAAATAAGCGCGGCATCAACCGGGTAAAGAGGTTATGCTGCACCAAGCCATTCACCACCAAGCCAAAAGCAGCAAAGGCCCACGTCCGCTTCCAATTGACCTCATTTCGTCCCTCAATAGCCTGGGCGAACAGATCGGCGCTTGACATCTTTGTAAAGCCGACGGCCATCGCAAAGCCCGTGGGCGACGCTTGTGACGCCAATCTTGCCATTCGACCGGCGGAGAACACCATGAAACTTCTTGGGGTTTCTCCGGGGTCCGCCGAAATCAGCTTTGATGGGGTTCCAAGTATGAATTTACAAGGACGGGAGGCGGGACGAGGCTTTTGTAACACTTGGCGTGTCAAATCTGTCGAGCGCCGTGTTGGGGGAGAATGGAAACACTCCCTCCTCTCCCTCTCTCCCTCACGCAATGCGGCGGCCCGTCCCACGCGGAGCTGACCAGCTCACGACGGCAACATGTGCCAACGGTGGCTCATGCTCGGTTGGCAGCACGTCTCAAATGCCAGCGCTAGCGTCGCTGTATCCGGCGTCGCTCACACTCTCGATGCTGGCGCCACCAGGTGGACCCGCCGAAGGCGGAACGGAGGTGCGGCTGTTTGGTGCGGGGCTTGCGGCGCTTGCGCACCACCATATGCTGGGGTGTGATTTTGCGGGCATAACGGTGCCCGCACGCATCGAGACGAATGGAGCGCTGCAGTGCACCACTCCAGCCACGCCGGTCGCCGACGTCGTTGCAGTGCGGTTCACTCGCGATGCAGGCACCTCTTGGGTGAGTGGCAACTTGAGCTATCGCTACTACGACCCTCCACGCGTGCGAGGGCTGCAGCCGCGGCGCGGCGCGATCGCCGGTGGCGATATCGTCCTCGTCACCGGCGCCGGCTTTGGCCCATACGCGGATCTCGACGACGCCAACATGGCGCTGTGCCGCTTCGGCAGCCATGAGCTCACGCCGCCGTCGGGCGATGGGATATTGCAGCCCACCGGCGCGGCACTGGCGGACGCGCCGCTGCGCACCCACCAGCCTCGGCACGTGACGACACCCGCGAGCGTGCTTCACGGCGGCGCCCTGCGTTGCAAGTCGCCCGCCACCTCGGCCATAGGCGCCCATTACGTCACCGTCAGCCTGAACGGGCACGACTTTTCGCGCGACGAGATCTCGTTTGAGTACTACGACAGCTGGCACCGGCCGCTCGTGGGCGGCATCGCGCCGCCCACGCGCAGGGAACACGCGGTGGCGCGCCTCGGTCGGTCTCTGTGGGTCTTCGGGGGTACTGGGGACGTGCGCACGCTGAGCTCGGTGCGGTGGCGCTCGACGCCGCGTTCAGGGCGCGGTGGCACCCGCCGGGACGGAACGCTTGACCTGGGCGACCATGAGGTCCCGAACGTCCTTCGCAACGACATGCACGAGCTACGAGCCGACCAAGTGGGCCACTTCTATGCCTCGCTCAGCGCGCCCTCGCTCGCTTGGAATGAGGTGCGATATGTCACGTTGGAGCATGCGACTGCGTCGCCGGGGAGGGCCGCTGGGCCGATGGGCGCCGAGATGGGCGCCGGTCTCCTCAGCGCTGGCAGCGGCAGCAGCCTCGGTGGCTCCAACACGACGTTCACACTCACGCCCGGCGAGGCGCCACGCGCGCGCTGCGGCCACACGCTCACAGCAGTAGGCGACCGTCTGGTCCTAGTTGGGGGTGAGGCCGAGTCATACATAGAGTACCAGTTGGGCGAACGCTTCCGCGTGCGCGGCGCGCAGACGACGACGGTGCCGCTCACGCCCCGCGCGCGCAGCACGGCGGGCGACGTGACGATGCCGTCCGCCATGGACCCTGCAGCGACGATGTGGAGAGGCTTCGATGCAGTCGAGGGGGTGCCGCCGGAGCTCGGCAGTGAGCCAGCGGATGGGGGCGAGCTCGGCGAGCGCTGGCAGGAGGATCCGGTATGGGTCACGGAGGCGCCCAAGACGACGTTTCATCTCGATGAGGAGATGAGCTTCTCGCACGTGGCGCAGGGAGATGCGATCCGCCCGATCCGCGACGACCTCGACTATGTTGACGAAGCGCAGCACCTTGGCTCCGATGTCCACGTGCAGAGGCGAGAGGAGCTCAGCGATGCGTAAGTCTGATGACCTCTGCTGACCTCTGATGGCCTCTCTGATGGCCTCTCTGATGGCCTCCCTGATGGCCTCCTTAGTGTCTCTGAATGCCATCCGAGCGCCTCTGATTGCCTCCTCCATCAGGTACGTCTTCGAGCCCGCGAGTCACGCGTGGCTCCGACTCGAGCCAGGGCTCGGCGTGGCCGGAGGCGTTGGCATGCGCCTAGCGGCGCGTGCTGGACACACGGCCGCAGCCGTGAGCCCCTCCTCCCTTGTCGTCTTTGGAGGCTGGCGGCAGCGCGCTTGCAAGCAGGCTCTGCCGTGCAGTGAATTCCTCAATGATCTGCAGCTGCTGCGGCTGGAGCGAGCGCAGCCGCAGGTAGCGTGCCTCGACTCTGATTGCCTCCTTCATCAGGTAGCGTGCCTCGACTCTGATTGCCTCCTCCATCAGGTGACGTGCCTCGACTCTGATTGCCTCCTTCATCAGGTAGCGTGCCTCGACTCGTGCATCAGCGCCTCCGACGGCGCGTCCCCGTGGGCGTCCGACGGCGCGTGCGACGACGGCGGGCCGGGCTCAGAGTACTCGAAGTGCTCCCGAGGCACCGACTGCTCGGACTGCGGACCACGGCTTAGTGAGCTGGAGCTGCCCACACCTCTCTCAGATGGTGACGTGGCGGCGGACGCGCAGGGGGTGGAGGCGGCGGCGCGCCTCCGGGAGACACGCGGCAGGTGGGAGCGCCCCGTGTTCGATGAGCACTGATTGCATGCTGAGTGCACTCCCTCGGTTCGATCATCGATCTCCCTTGATGAGCACTGATTGCATGCTGAGTGCACTCCCTTGGTTCGATCATCGATCTCCCTTGATGAGCACTGATTGTATGCTGAGTGCACTCCCTCAGGTGGGAACGCCCCGTGTTCGATGGTGTGGCGCCCCTGCCGCGTCGCGGGCATTCGATGACGCGCGTGAGCCCGCACCTGCTCGGCGTCGGAGGCGACGGCGCCGAGGCCGACGGGCGCTTTGAGGCCGATGCAGAGGGCGCCCGTCACGGCGCCGTTGAGGGCCAGAGCACGGCCGAGGCGGCGGCGGTGGAGGCGGAGGCGGGAGTGGCCGCACAGCCCGAGGAGGACGGTGACGTGGCGCTGCTCGTTATGTTTGGGGCGAGCTGGCTGTGGAACACGACCACGCAGGAAGGGCACAGCATCTTCCTCAACGACGTCCACCTGCTCCAGCGTGTGAACGCCACGTGGAGTTGGCAACGGCTCGTCGTGAGCGGATCGCCGCCGCGCCCGCGGGCAAGCCACACTGCAACCGTCACGCCCGATGGCCAGCGGCTGCTCGTGTACGGCGGTTACGATGAGCAAGGGGCGTTGGCGGACGCTCACCTTCTCGACCTCTCGCATGCGCCGCCCGTGTGGTGGCAGCTGCACACGACGGGCAACACGCCCGCCACGGCGCGCTTCGCCCACACCGCCACGCTCTTCGGCACGGATCTGCTCATCTTTGGGGGTCTACCAGCCGCGGGCGGCGCAAGCTCGAGCATCGAGCTCCTCAATCTCGTGAGCCTCGAGATGCAGACGAGTGCACCTCTCGCCGCACGCCTTGCGGCCGACGCGGGCCTGAACTCCTCGTGCTCGCTCATCCTCGGCTCGGAAGGCTCGCCCGTCCAGAGCTACTCGTGCCGAGCTGCCACGCTGCGCTGACGACTCGGAACGGGGCAGATCTGTCGTGTGGCTTGTCAGTGGCTTGTGGGATAGTCGATAGTCCCCGCGCCCGGCGCTCAGATACGTTTAGAGTTGTAGATGTAGTAATAGTATTCCGGTTACGTTCGCAAATATAAAAGACGAGCGAGACGTACAACGCTGATCGCGCTCGGCTGGTTCCGAGACGTATCGCGGCTATCGCCCGCGCTCAGGCCGTCTCTATCCCGGCTGTAAACCGGCAAGTTATCGCGAACTTCAAGCCAAGCCAAGCCACAAGGCAAGTCGTGCGCGACCTCGTATATATATACGTCCTAAAACGTGAATCACCGGGTCTCGCGCCGGCCCGCGCGTCGACGGTCCACCTCCGCACCTGCTCGCCGGCGCGCAAGGACTCCACACACATCTATTTCTATATCTGGAATCTACCTCGAGGCAGGCGAGTTTTGGAGGGAGGGTTACTCAACAGACAACACGCTCTCGGCGCTCCGCTCCAGGGTACGTTGCTGCAAATGTGGTGGTTGCGCACACCCAGCGACGGGCATGCGCGCTCCGCTGAGCCGCCGCTCTCTAAGCTAAGCCGCTTCATCGGGCGTGACAGCCTTGATGGAGAGGGCGTGGATGAGCTTCATCTCCTCGCTGAGGGCGGCGTACACGGCCTGGTGCCGCTTCAGGCTGCGCATCCCCTCGAACGCCGGGCTCTCGATGCGCAGCGCAAAGTGGCTCTCCCCTCCGAGACCACGCGCTCCCGCATGGCCCGCATGCTGACTCGACTCGTCCTCCAGTTGCAGGAAGCTCGGGTTGAAGGCGGCACGCAAGCTCTCCTCGATGCGCGTGCCGACCGGGCCCAAGCCTGAGCCACCAGCTTGCATCGTCGGCGCGCCGCTACGCGATGCGCCCGCCGCTGAAGCCGGCGGTGGCGATGGCGACGGTGGTGGTGGTGGCGGCGGCGGCGGCGTGCTCGAGGTGGACAGAGCGGCCGCCTTGCGTTTCATCATGCTCAGCATGTTGAGGAAGCCGTTGTTGCGCCCCGGCGTGAGCGACTGCTCCAGGCCCGAGAATTTGATGAACTCGGGCTGCACTCGTTGGATCTGATCGCTGGTACACCCATCGAGACCCATCACGAGAAGCGCCACCAGACCCTTGGTGAGCTGTGCGTCAGACTCGCCCACGAAGCGCACCTTGCCCTCAGCGTCGAGTGTCGCGTGCACGTGCACCGTCGAGAGGCAGCCCGGAACCTTGTTCGTCTCGACCATTAGTGCCTTATCCATCGGCGGCAGCTTCTTGGCAAGGAAGAGCTGCGGCGCGGCGCGCGCACGTGAGCGGATGTGAGCGAGTGGCCGTGGGGCTGATGCATACATGATGGGTGTGCCGCACAAAAGCGCGCGTCACGCTCACCAGTTGCTGATATCGCAGCTTTTGGTCTGGCACCATCTTCAGCGCCTTGACAGTCTTCTCCAGGTATGGCGTCAGGCCGAGCGACGAAAGGTCTCCTTGAGCCGCAGCGACACACGCGGCTGACGTACGGCGCGATGCGGCAGCGAAGGACGTGGACGGGAGTGGAATCACTTGCGGATGCACAGTGAAGCTCGCCGCGAGCAAGAAGGTCTGCAGCAGCATCACTCGGGGGAGATCTCACACCTCAATTTCACACCTCGCTAATTTGGGAGCTCATCCGTTAACATGGTAAGACGTAAGTACGATTCGTCCACGAACGTGCGCAGAATGCACTCTCAGCTCGAAGCACACGCGAGCTCAACAACTCAGCATGGTCGGGTTGACTCTCTTCGGGTGCCCCACGCACCGGGAGCCACTATCGCGTGCTGCTGCTGTTCTAGTATGGGCCCCCGCTCATCATGGCGCACGATCTCGCCGTGCCGACCCCATGGCCACGCACCTCGACCTCCCACACCCAGCGCCCCCTGCCAGATCCAGCCTCACCCCCGCTGCCACATCTTCTGGGTATCTGGCGCTTTGGCGCACCCCCGTCTGCTTGGGCGCACCCCGTTTAACTTCTCGGCCGCTTGCGGCGTGCCCTGTCATCAAAACGACATCGGGACCTTCCCCACACCTGTTTCACGCTCGGCAGATTCGGGAGGACTGATGTTGGAGGGAGTCCCGTCGACCAGAAAGCTCTCGTGTGGCAGATGGCCCTCGTGGCAATCTGGATTGTCGGCCTAACCTCGGCGGCCTTCGTGCCCATCACGACGAGAATCTGCGCGCCTACTCCACCGCTGATAGGAGCACCCGGCGCCACACGCTTTTCCGCACCGACGCAATCGTCGGTTGGAGATGAGACACAATCTCAACACGTGCCTGCGCCGGTGTTTGCCCTGAATGCAGCCACAAAGTGGCTTGTCGTCGCCGCCCAGACGACCGCCGTCATCACGCGGCGCGATCTGGTCAGCCCATACATCGTGATAGGATCCATCGTTGCATCGTTCGGCACAGCAGCTCTCAAGAGACTGATCGGGCAGCAACGACCTGCAGGCTCGCCGTTTACGGATCCGGGCATGCCATCGTCGCATGCGCTCGTGGGTACATTTGCTGCCGTTGGCTGGGCTGTGCATCTGCGTGCACCACTGGCCACATTTTGGCTGCTGCTCTCTGCTGCCGTGATTGCGTTGCTCCGAGTGGCAGCAGGATACCATACATGGGCGCAGGTTATAGTTGGCAGCACGCTGGGTGCAACGACGGCGTGCGCCTGGATGGCCGCCGGGGCAGAACTCGCCCCGCGCATCCCACGGCCCGCCGCGCTCAGGGTGGTGTATGCGATTTACGTTCTCGGCTCGGCGCTCTTCATCGGACGCAAGATGGCGACATGGCCTGGATCGGAGCGACGACGGACTAGAGGCGGTGCACCCGTCGAATGAGCAAGGTATACAAGCCGGGTGAAAAGCGGAAGAGTCTCTCAGAGTGTGGTTGTGCTGCGCAGTGTGCGGAGGGTGGCGGTGACGAGTTGTGTGCGTGGGACCCCTGAGCCCTGTGCGTGTGGTTGTGACGCATGGGCTGTGAGTCGCCAAACTCGTCCAGCAAAGCTCCAAGCTGCATGGGACGCAGGGGACCTCACGCCGTGCGGCGCCACGAGTTACGCGTGTCGAGCCGTGAATCGCAATCGAATATAAGACCGCTCTCACACTCAAGCGCAAGTTTCAGTGTGGGGACCCTACAGACTACACAGTGTTGACGAACCCGTTATGACTTGACGGGGGATGGGTGTGAACGCTGCTCTCCGGCAGTCCGGCTCCCCGAGACAGGCTGGGCCGGGTGGCCGGCCGTGCCGAAGCAGAAAAGTGGGGTGTGGCAAGAGGCACAATTATCAACAAATCAAGTTGGTGGAGGATTAAGTAACTCCTCGTGACTTCGTCGGTGTGACGTGTCCCTCATCGTTTTCCGAAGTTTACTCCATTTCGCCTGTCCGTCCTCTGGTGGTGGTGCAATTCGAACTACGCGCATCAAAGATTATAAAAAAGGCTTCGTCTCCGCATCAAACATGCATGCAAATGAAGACTCACAGTGAAGCTCGCCTGTGGTTCGCCTGATAACAAACTGCACAAGCACAGGCTTCCTCGTTCACTCACACGCACTTTCGCAAAACCCGAAGACCGCCGCGTATGCAAGTTGACGATCTTGCACTACGCCCAGCAGGGAACTATGATTATGTCGGGAACCCCGATTAGCCACCCAGACTGGGCCGTCCAGGCGGGTGGCAAGGCCACGACGTATGGCCGCGGCATCGCGAATGATGGCGGCGGCGGTGCTCTTGTGACGGGCTTCTTCTATGGCGTGGCATCGTTTGGCTCGACAGTGCTCACAAGCGGAGACGGAGACACGAGTGCCGACGCTTTTGTAATGCACGTGACGGCGGCGGGCGTCGTCGACTGGGCCGTCCAGGCGGGCGGCACGGCCGACACTAGAGGCTTCGACGTTGCGTATGATGGCGGCAGTGGAGGTGCTCTCGTAACGGGCGACTTCAGCGGCAAGGCATCGTTCGGCTCGACGTCGCTCACAAGCCGAGGCAGTGTCGATGCGTTCGTGATGCACGTGACAGCGTCGGGTGCCATCGACTGGGCTGTCCAGGCGGGCGGCACGTTCGACACTAGAGGCTCAAGCGTCGCATACGATGGCGGCAGTGGAGGTGCTCTTGTGACGGGCGACTTTAGCGGCGAGGCCTCGTTCGGCTCGACGTCGCTCACAAGCCGAGGCATTTACGACGCGTTCGTGATGCGCCTGACGGCGTCGGGCTCCATCGACTGGGCCGCCCAGGCGGGCGGCACGGACAGGACGTATGCACGCGGCATCGCGAATGATGGCGGCGGCGGTGCTCTCGTGACTGGCTACTTTAGCGGCGAGGCCTCGTTCGGCTCGACGTCGCTCACAAGCCGAAGCGTTGACGACGCATTCGTGATGCACGTGACGAAGGCGGGCGCCATCGACTGGGCCGTCCAGGCGGGCGGCACGGACTGGACGTATGCACGAAGCATCGCGAATGATGGCGGCGGCGGTGCTCTCGTGACTGGCTACTTCTATGGCGAGGCATCGTTTGGCTCGACAGTGCTCACACGCGGAGACACGAGTGCCGACATTTTCGTGATGCACGTGACGGTGGCGGGCGCCATCGACTGGGCCGTCCAGGCGGGCGGCTCGGCCGACACTAGAGGCTCCGGCGTCGCGTACGATGGCCGCAGCGGAGGTGCTCTCGTGACGGGCGACTTCAGCGGCAAGGCATCGTTCGGCTCGACGTCGCTCACAAGCCGAGGCAGTTCCGACGCGTTCGTGATGCACGTGACGGCGGCGGGTGCCATCGACTGGGCCATCCAGGCGGGTGGCAAGCTGAGGGACTCAGGTTATGGCATCGCCCTTGTGGACGGCCGCGATGGCGTTGATGGTTTTCTCGTGTCAGGCACTTTCAGCGGCGAGGCATCATTCGGCTCGAACACACTCAATAAAAGTGGAGACGCAGGAGCCTGCTTTGCAGCTCGTCTCATGCCGCCGCCTCCATCCCCTCCATCGCGGCCTTCGCACTCGCCGCGAGTGCCACCAGGGCCACTAGGGCCACCAGGGCTGCCCCCAGTCTCTCCTCTGATACCATTCCTGACGACAGCATTTCTGACGTTATTTCTGCTTCTTCTATGCGTCTGTCGTCGCTATCGCCGCCTGGTCGATAACTTAATTGTCTCGCGCGAACGCGCCCAGCTCGACCTGCGCATGCTCGAACACCGCGTTAACGCGGTTGAACTGCAGACTGATCCACAGGGTGGGGGTTTGCTTCCAGAGTCTCCGCCCAACTCAATCCCGCCCGGTCCACCATCCTCTCGTGGCATTAAGAGCAGTGGGGCTGGGAGTGGTGCTGGGAGCTCAAGTACGAGCTCAAGCCATGCCGCGCCAGAGCCGCAGCATGCCGACCCTTTCCCCGTGCCAGCTCCCAATCTCGAGGTCACCGTGCCAACTTCAGCCCACCAGATGACGGTGCAATCGCAACAGCTCTTGTCGACTGCAGGCTCGTCCGGCTCGTTGGCTGCGCCGCCTCGCGCCCCTCCGCCGGCGCTCCCGCCGCCACCAGGCGACTCGGCCACGGCGGCAGACGGCGCTGCCTCGGATGCAGAGAAGGAAAGTGCTCGGAAGGCTCGCGCCCGCATCTACACCGAGTTTATTGCCGCCGTCCTCAAGTCGCCCTCGAAGAAGGCGAAGACAGGAGGGGGAGGCGTCGCCATGTCGTCAGCCGCCGGATCGGCCGGATCGTCGTCGGATCCGGTTTCGGCTGTGGCTGCGGCTGGAGCGGCTGCGGCTGCGACGGACGGCATGGCGGCGGGTGGCGCGGCGGCCGACGGTGCGGAGGCGCCGCCGATGCCCCTTCCCTTTTTGCATTTGAATCCCGATCAGATTCCACCAGGCTCGGTGCCGGGCGATGAGATCAACGTGTTCCACGTAAACGGCGGTCCGGGGATGTGGATCACAATTCCGCCCCACTGGATCCCCGGCAATGGGCTGCGCTTCCAAAGCACGGAGCCAGCGCCCGAGGAGAAGGATGGAAAGGGGAGCATGTGGCAACATATGTTCCCCAAGCGAGAGTGAGCTGTGTGAGCTGTGTTCCAGACAGCTTACGCCGTACCAGATAGCGTACTAGGGCTCAATCTGCGATCAGGGCCATCCAGGGTAGGTCATTGAGGCCTCTCCAGCCCGCCGCAGGCATCGCCGGAGAACGCGTGCGATGCGGGGTGTGATGAACAAGGCGACCTCACGGACGCTCGCCCTAGGGTATGGATGACAAGTGACCATATGGCGCTTGAGGTGAGGCCGTGTGATACGCGAACGCTGCCGAAAGTGCTCCCGTCAGACGGAACAGGAAGCCGAGCTGCGGCAGCTGCGGAAACTGCGTCCCGTCAAAGGTCAAACGGGGGGGCATTGTGGATGAGCGGCGGCCCTATACGCTACAGATACTCTACCGGGTGTATACGGCTGTAACACCCAAACCGACCGCTCCAGGTGTGACCTTGGAGAGCCTCGTGTAGTTGACCTATTGTCATAGCGTCTCCACGGAGATACGTACCCAGGTCCTAGCACCGCACCATACCCGGCCGACTGGACACTCACACTGGTGCTGAGACGGCAGGTCGGCACTCGACTGACTACACGTCCCGAATGCCCACCAAACTTTGAGGCATCGAACTCAGTGTCGTCCACCAGCGGACTGACACTGAGGAGTGAGGATCAGTGTCGCGACCCCTGCTCGACCAGCGCCGCCGGACCACTCGGTCACGGTCGCTCCGCCAAAGTTGCCTGCCCAGAAAGGCGAGGCACAACTAACGTAACCGCGGACACACCGCTCGACTGCGGGCCAAAGACGAATGACTATGTACCGTGGTCGTGGCCTGCTAGTGCCACAGAGCACAGACACCCTGAACTCCAGCAGACCTCTATAATTTACATACGAACACGCCGTACGAGGTTGAGTCATGACCGTGCGCGGCATGACCGATGAGAAAGTAGCTTAAAGGCGCGCGGCAAGGCGCGGTTGCCGGTTCCGGTTGCCTCGCCCTCGGGACCTGACCTCGCCCGGGGGCGCCGGCGATGCGGCGAAGCGCCGGCGAGCGGCGTTCAGTTGACGTTCAGTCGAGAGAAGTCGAGCTCGACTTCTTACATGTCCGTCTCAGAAACAGAAGAGAGAAGGGACATTAGAGATTTATGATATAAACGCACGACACGAGTCACGACGGGGTCTCGTCTAGTACACACAATTGAGTACACCCAGACTTGAACACACACGGCGTGTTCTTGATGTGACACCCCATGTTTCTCTTCTACACATTGGTCGGTTCCCCCCCCTTACACCTGATACGTGTGACCTCTGACCAGCCTGTGTCCTCAACATATGGAGATCGGCCTCACGTCATGGCTTAGGCCTTCTTCTTGCTCGGCGCATCGCCGCTGATGGTGATGCCCCACGCCGCGCGCTGCCAGCGGCCAATCCGTGACCAATACTTTTGGACGAGCTTGTAGTGAAACTGAAGCGCGGGCACAAAGAAGAGGCTGTGCAGCGCGTAGTACCATTCTCCCGAGCCGTTGATGGCACGCCACCACGCGAAGATGACGTCGTGGGTCTCGGCCATGGCCACTTGTGTCACGCCCAGAGTGGCAAAGGTGATTCGCGCCTTCTCGACGAGACCTGGCACGTCTTCGGTCGGCAGCGGCAGCGGCATGCCGAGCAGCTCGTGCAGCCAGCGCTCGCCCCCGAGCGTCTGGAAGCACTCGCACGCCTCATTACCTTGCGTCATCAGGACGGCTATGCAGGCCCATCGGAACACATGAAATACGTGACCCTTGCCCAACACATTTTCAGCGAGCATCGAATAGAAAACGACACCGGCATACGGAACGTGATGCTTGAGCAAATGAATCGTCTCCCAGCGCGGGAAGACCGTATAGGCAGTGAACTGCGCGAGCAACGACTCAAAGATGTACAGAACCGCCAGCACGAAGCTCCACTTACAGACATCGTACGCCAAGGAATCACCGTCGCCTTGTGCGAGCGCAATGGTCAAGCGGATGCCAGTGGCGCAGAGCACGGCGTACGTAGCCGTCGAGAGCAGCACGAGGCTCCAGTGGGCCCGTTGACCCCTCGACGCCATGTTTACCCGCGCGCGTTCAAAACGCTTCACTCTTTTTTCGTGAACGAACAAGCGTCCATGTACCGTGCCAGCCCCTCCTGAAATGAATATTTTGGGGGCCGCACTCTTGCAGACCAAGGAGGAATGCGTGTGTTCGTCCGTCGAGAATCACTCACGAGTTCAATCGCAACACGATTCCTCGCTCTGCGGCCGCACCGCGCAGCATCTCTATCGCGCGCACGAGCGCGTCAGGCGGATTGGCCGCGCCCCACTGCTTGTGGAAGGCGTTAGCTCCCATGCTGATGGAGCGCAACGCCTGGCGCTCGGCGGGCATGGAACGCAGCCCTCGAGCCAGCCAGCGAACGCCAGTGTCGTCGATGGCGTTGTGCTGCAGCCACAGCGTAGTCACGGAGGGCAGCATGCCATTGCTGAGCGCGCGCGCCAGCAGCTGGCACTCAAATCGACCAAGGCCACGGTTGCTCAGGTTGCACAGACCCACAGCCGTTGTAGAACATCGACTCCCGCCCAGCATGTCACAGGTCGGAGGGTCCGAAATGAGCTCGTGAGCAGCCTCAGTCACGTACAGCAGACGGGCATTCTGCAGCCCGGAGCGCAGCTTCGAGCACGAGGTCGATAGCTCGACAGTTGCACGCAGCCGTTCGGTCGCACGCGGGTGAACGGCGGCCACGATGACCAACAGCACATCTTCAGGCAGCATCGTCAGCAACTCAGGGCCTTCGGGATCAGTTGCGGCCATGGATGCCCCGCTCAGGGAACGCAGACGCTGTACGTGCGTCGCCCGCTTGTCGGGCGCCGGCATTCGCTTGTCGGAGAGCGGTGCCTGCGTGTCGGCAAGCTGCGTATCAGGTGATTGCATTCCGAGCATTTCATTGTTTTGTTCCTCTCCAATGAGCATGATGACACGGGTCAGGCGCCAAATTGGGCACTCACAATCACTAGTATCATGTGTCTACGACTACCAAGATCGTGCTACAACATTCAATTCCCAAACAGGTGCGTAGGGTTGGGGCCTTAGAAAGAAAAAAGTGGACCACTCCCCGGGTCAAGAAGATAGTATCGAGCTCACGGTCACGCGCGCGCTGGCTGCCTGCAGACTCCAGACTGAGGTCAGACCATCCGAGAGCGCGTACTGATCCACCCATCAATTGTTTTGTTTTTTACACTTCTCAATTGTCACTTCTGGGAGAGCCACAGGACATGTACATTTTTTTCACACGGCTACCTCAAATCAAAGCCGTCGGCCACTCTCAACAGCTCCTCGCGCGAGTTGCGCTCGGCGACCTCGGCAGCGATAGCATCGGCATCAGCGTCGATGGCCATCCTCTCCTCCTCTTCCTCTTCCTCTTCCGACCCCAATTCCAGGGCCTCGCCGTCCTGGCTCACGGCGCACGCTGCGATTGCACCGCGGCATTGCTCGAGGAGTGCGCGCTTGGCGTCGACCTGAGCCTGCGCGACGGAGATGAGCTCCTCGCGTGCCTGGTATGGCCGAAAGGTATTGATCAGGTGCTGCATGTTGAGCATTAGGTGCCGCATCTCGTCGACGCGAACATGGCACTGCGAGGGCGTGTCCTGGGCCGTCTGCAGCAGCGCGAGAAAGGTGCTCAGTAGCGTGTGGTTGAGCTTGCGCAGCTCACCGCATGGGTCGTCGCTGCCCAGCTCATACAGTTGCTTCTCGAGAGGCGCAGCTGGCGGCGTCTCGCCAAGCGGAGCGCGCGCGATGCCGTACATGGAGATTGGCCCATCGGGCGGTGGTGGCGGTGGTCGTCGCCTTGCCTCGATGTAGTACTTCGGGGGCGCAGGCCATGCCGTCGCGACGTCGGGCTGCTCCATCGCGAAGAGCCCCGAAACGCGAAGTATGAATAGGCTGAAGATCGCCGCAACTCGGAATCAATGGTCGGGCACACAGGAGCCGGTGTTGAGGAGGGGCGTGGGCCTCCAAGAGAAAAGGTGTGAAGAGACGCCATGGCAGACCTGGTTGTGGTACTGGCGGCCTTCGCAAGCGCTCCAACGCCCGCTGAAAGCTCGGAGACCGCCCGCTGGTCGCTGCACCGCCCGCCGCTCCCACGCATTTACACGCCGCGCTCGTGCCACAAGTCAGACTCAACCATCTCGCCGCCATCGTGCGAAGCCAGCACGTGCATGTCCATGCGCATGCTCAGAGCGACCAAGCACAACCGCACATTCGCGGACGAAATCTGCGACCGCTGCGAGTGTGCGATGTGCCTCATATGTGCCAAGCTCGTGAATCGATGGACGAGCCCGACAGGCCAGCAGATCGAGTCGGTCACCACACGCACCCACCCGCCATTCTCGTTCGCCTTCCTCCCGGCGGACGACGACATGCAGCGCATGCGGCAGCAGCTCATCCTCGAGCCGACGCTCACGCTCGCGTGGCACGAGGCCATCTGGCGGTGCTGCGCCAGAGGGGGCCTCGTCGTCGACGTGGGCGGCAACTTTGGCTGGTACACGCTGTACAGCCTCGCTCTCGGCTGCAGAGTGGATGTCTTCGAGCCGATCCCCGCGTATCGCGAGGTGCTCGAGCTGGGCGTGGGGCTCAACCCAGGCTTCCGCGAGCGCGTGCGCGTCTTCCCGAACGTCGTGTACGATCAGCCGGGCAACTACACGCTGCGCGTGCCCCTCGCTGTGGGAAAGCACCGGAAGAAGCTCGGGATGACTGGGATGGTGGGCACACGTGGCGTGCTCAAGACGGATCGCTCGGCGCAGGCGTACATGCACACGGCGAGCTCTGTGCGCCTGGATGCGCTCGTGCAGCGCGACACATGCTTGCTCAAGGCCGACGTCGAAGGGTACGAGTGCCTCCCTGATTGCCTCTCTGATTGCCATCCAATGCTTCCCTGAGTGCCTCCCTGATTGCCTCCCTGAGTGCCTCCCTGATTGCCTCCCTGAGTGCCATCCAATGCTTCCCTGATGACCTCCCTGATGACATTCCTGATGACCTCCCTGATGACCTCCCTGACGACCTCCTTGCTCATCAGGTACGAGCCCCAAGTCTTTCAGACGGCTCAAGCACTCCTCTCCCGCTATCGCGTCCCTGCCCTGCAGCTGGAGCTCACACGCACCCCTTCCCAAAAGGAGCAGACGTGCGCCGCCATCAAGATGCTCGAGCACTTGCATGCGCTCGGGTATGACTTCCGACAGGTGCCCAATGCGCTCGTTGACGCGCCCGCGCCCGCCGGAGCGTGGCGCGCTGCGCCGAGCGCGTGGGATAGCATGCCTGCCTTCCCAATGGCGGGCACGCGAGCACGGCACGCGGGTAGCCTCTCGCCGATGCGCGCGGCCTACCTGCACGACTTCACGACACACAGCACCAACCTCGTCGGCCGCCTCGACGACGCTCGCCGGCCAGCGACGCCGCCGCCGTGGCCCTTGCTCGACTGCTCATAAATTTGTGGCAAAATGCTCGCACGCTTCACCCTTGACCTAAAAAAGGAAACGCAAAGGCGACAGGTCACACGCAACTTGCGGGAATAACACAACGAAAATGATTCGTTGGTTATGAGTGTGAATTGGAGAGGAAGGGTGAAGAGATTTGTCCCCTCGCTCTTTGAGAGTCGCGTCGCCTTTCTTGGCGCGACTTCGTGGCTTGCCATGTCCAAGTTCTTTGGGGGGAAGGATGTGTCGAGCAGCAGCGAGGAGGACGATGACGATTCCGAGGAGGAGTCCGAGTCCGAGGAGGAGTCCGAGGAGGAGTCCGAGGAGGATGAGTCATCCGAGGAGGAGAAGAAAAAGCCGGCGGAGGCAGCCAAGGGTCCTGCTCCAAAGGGTGTCGCCGCCTTCATGAAGGGCGGTGACGACAGCGACAGTGACAGCGATGATGACAGCAAGCGCATCGTCCGGTCGCATCGCGACAAGAAGTGGGATCAGCTGACGGAGGCCGTGACCCAGCTCCGAGGCCACATCAAGCAAAATGATTGGTTGTCCATCGAAGAGTCCTTTGCCGGCCTCGCCAAGCTGCAGGTCAAGCTGGCGCAGCTCATCAAGACCGAGGGCCTGCCGCCTGTGTACTACAAGTCCCTCATTGAGCTCGAGGTGGCGGTAGCCAAGGTCGCAGGCGACAAGGAGGCGCAGAAGAAGATGTCCAAGACGAACGCCAAGGCGCTCAACTCGATGAAGCAGAAGCTGCCCAAGACGACGAAGCCGCTGGAGGCCGAGCTGGCCAAGTTCCGGTCCGCTGCGGGCTCCAAGCCGGCTGGCGGCGACGGCGACGACGACGACGGCGACGGCGACGACGACGATGACGACGACGCGCCGAAGAAGAAGGGCGCTCCTTCGCCTCCTAAAAAGGGCGCCAAGGGTGGCGAGGCCGGCCCGAAGGCCATCAAGGACTACAACGAGGAGGACATCGACAAGAAGCTCGACGAGCTGCTCGCCGTGCGCGGCCGCAAGGGCACGGACAAGAAGGAGCAGATCTCGATCTTGAGCCAGCTCGCCGAGGTGACGACACGGCCCTCCAAGCTCGTCGAATTGCTCGGCCACTTAATCTCGTACAACTTCGACATCCACAACAACATGCTCACGGCGATGCCGGTGGCCGTGTGGAAGTCGGTCTTCGAGCTCTTCACTCGCCTACTGAGCACGCTCGTCGACCACCCGGATTTGAAAGTGGAGCAGGTCGAGGGGACCACCGTGGTCGACGCGGTGCAGATGACGAAGGCCGAGTTGGACGAGGACGCCGACGACGACGACGAGCCCGTGTACGTGGACACGGGCGTCACGCAGATGACGGGCAACGTCCTCTCGTACCTCGAGCGCCTCGACGACGAGTTCTACAAGTCGCTCCAGCTCGCCGACCCGCACACCCCGGACTACGTGTCGCGCCTCAAGGACGAGGTGCCACTCATCAACCTGATGCAGGACACGCTCGCGTACTACGACGGGCAGCGCGCGGCGGGCAAGATCGCGGCCGAGGAGGCGGATCGCGAGGCGGCGCGCGTGGCCGCGCGCATTGTCGAGCACATCCATTACCGCGAGCAGTCGCTCTTTAGCACGGCGATGCAGAACGCGATCAAGCGCAAGCAAGTGCTCAAGGAGCAAGCCGAGGCGGCTGCGGAGGCCGAGGAGGCGGCGGTCGCGGCCGCCGACGCGGACGACGAGCGCCGGGCCGAGGAGGAGCAGGACGACGACGACGACGACGAGGACGTCGTCAAGCCGGTCACCGAGGCGCGCAAGGCAGCCAATGCCGCGGTGGCGGCCGCCAAGGCCGCCAAGAAGGCGTATGACGAGTTTGTGGTGCCGCGCGATATGAACTTGCGCACGGAGATCACGACGCTCGCGCGGCGCGTGTACGCGTCGGGCTCCGAGCGCGCCAAGACGCGCACGCTGCTGTGCGTCGTGTACCACGCGGGGCTCCATGAGCGCTACGAGGAGGCGCGTGACCTGCTGCTCATGTCGCACCTTGCCGACGCCATCCATCAGTTTGACATCTCGACGCAGATCCTGTACAACCGCGCCCTTGTGCGCTGCGGCATCTGCGCCTTCCAGCAGGGGCTGCTGCCCGAGGCCCACGCGGCGCTCATGGAGCTCGCCGCGGGCGCGCGCCTGAAGGAGCTGCTCGCTCAAGGTCTCTCCTCGTCGCGCTTCGGCGACCGCAACCCCGAGCAGGAGAAACAAGAAAGACGCCGGCTTGTGCCGTACCACATGCACTTGAACGTCGAGCTCGTCGAGGCGGTCCACCTGGTGTGTGCGATGCTCCTCGAGATGCCCAACCTCGCGCACAACGCCTTCGACCCGCGCCGTCGCACCGCCGCCGTTTCGCGCTCGTTCCGCCGGCTGCTCGACCATTTCGAACGGCAGGTGTTCAACGGCCCGCCGGAGCAGACACGTGACTACGTGATGACCGCGTCGCAGATGGTGCTCGAGGGTGAGTGGCAGAAGGCGGCGGCCACGCTCGGCAAGCTGCCCGCGTGGGACCTGTTGCCCGACCCGGCCGCCGCGCGCGCCTTTATCACGCGCCAGCTGATGACCGAGGGCATGCGCGCGTACCTGATCTCGTCCTACGCGCACTTCGAAGCCATTTCGCTCGCGCGCCTCGCCGTGCGCTTCGAGGTGACCGAGGCCGAGGCGCACGCGGTGGTTTCGCGCATGCTGCTCAACAACGAGCTGCACGCGTGCTGGGACCAGCCCACGTCGACGCTCGCCGTGCAGCGCACTGAGCCGTCCAAGCTCCAGTTCCTCGCCCTTCAATTCGCGGAGAAGGCGGCGCAGTTTGTGGAGACCAACGAGAGGATGCTCGACACGCGCACTGGCTCGTACGGCTATAAGAGCTCCGAGGACCGAGGCGGCCGCGACGGCCACCGCGAGCGTCGCCCGTGGGTGGAGCGCGGGGGGCGCGGCAGGGGGCGCGGCGGCGGGCGCGGCGGCGGCGGCGATCGCGACGGCTACCGCGGCGGCGGCGACGGCGGCGGCTACCGCGGCGGCGGCGGCGATCGCGACGGCTACCGCGGCGGCGGCGACGGCGGCGGCTACCGCGGCGGCGGCGACGGCGGCGGCTACCGCGGCGGCGGCGACGGCGGCGGCTACCGCGGCGGCGGTGGCGGCGGCGGCAGCCTCATGATCGATCGCCCGCGTGACAGGAACCGATCTTGATCGGAAAGAGAGATGAGGACGCGGCCGGCACGCCGACGTGACTGTCGACGAGTCGTCGGGCCGCTGCCGGCCCAAAGACGTACGTTCCACCATCGTACGTTGGCAGGGAGAGGGAACGGGACCCAAGAGGGCGTGGGGAGGGCATTGGTGCCATGTTTCTTTAGGGGGGTTTCTCGAGAGCCCCGAGCCCCCCGACGAGTTTTATAACTACTGATTACACCGTTAATCAGACGACTTTTCGTTTGCCGCGAGTGCGGAGCTACCAGTGCACAGGCCGGTCCGCGCAATGAGCGCCGTGGCGCGACCAGCGACCGCGGTAGCAGCACGGCCTGCAGCAGCGACGGCCGTCGCGGCCAGACCGGCAGCAGCGACGGCAACGGCCGCGAGGCCTGCAGCAGCAACGGCGACGGCGACGGCGACAGCCGCGCGACCTGCAGTGGCGACAGCGACGGCAGCCCGACCTGCAGCAGCGACGGCGACGGCGGCGGCGCGACCCGCAGCAGCGACCGCGTCGCCCGCGACGGCAACGGTGGCGCGACCCGCAGCAGCGACGTCGTCGGCGGCGGCGCGACCCGCAGCAGCGACCGCGTCGCCCGCGACGGCGACGGCAGCGCGCCCTGCAGTGGCCACTGCGGCGGCGGCGCGACCCGCGACGGCGACGGCCGCCGCCACCACCGCCACGGCGGCGCGACCCGCGTCGGCGACGCCCGCCGCCACCACCGCAACGGCGGCGCGGCCCGCGACCGCGACGGCTGCCGCGGCGCGACCAGCAACCGCGACGGCTGCCGCCACCACTGCCACGGCGGCGCGACCCGCGACGGCGACGGCCGCCGCCACCACCGCAACGGCGGCGCGGCCCGCGACCGCGACGGCTGCCGCGGCGCGACCCGCGCCGGCGACGGCCGCCGCCACCACTGCCACGGCGGCACGCCCCGCAACAGCGACGGCGACGGCGGCGACGGCGGCGCGGCCAGCGACAGCAAGTGCTTCGCCTGCTTCGGCCGCACGGCCGGCGGTCGCCACCGCTACGACGGCGGCCACCGCCGCGCGCCCGGTCACCGCTACGACCACCGCGACGGCGGCTCGGCCGGGATCCGTATCGCCTACTAGCACGGCGGCACGACCCGCAACGGCCGCTGCCGCGCGCCCGACGACGGCCTCACCTGTGCGTACAGCCTCTCCCACGTCAGCCTCTCCCACGTCCACGGCGGCGGCGGCGCGGCCGGTGGCGGCGACGAGCAAGGCGGTGAGCTATGGTTCTCCCACGGCGACGGCCGCGGCGACGGCGGCGCGGCCCGCGACCGCGACGGCCGCCGCCGCTCGACCGGCGACAGCCACGGTCGCGCGCGCCCAGCCGAAGGTGCAGGAGCCGGCGCCGGCGCAGGGCGTCTCCCAGACGGTGAGCACGACGTTCGCGACGTTTGACAAGGACAACTCGGGCACGCTGGACAAGACCGAGCTCAAGGCGGCGCTCAAGCATCTCGGGATGGACTACACGACTGCCGAGGCGATCGCTATCCTCGAGCGGTACGACTCCGCCACGACCAACAAGGACCTCGACATCAACGAGTTCAACGCGATGGTGCTCGAGCTGCAGGCCGAGCAGCAGCGTGCAAAGGAGGAGGCGCGCCTGGGTGTGCGCCCGTCGGCGACGGCGGCGACGGCGGCGGCGGCGGCGGCGGCGGCCACGGGGAAGGTGACGGACGCCGTAAAGCCGCAGGAGATTTCCCAGCAGATGAAGTCGCAGGAGGTGCTCAACGCGCTGACGAATTTCAAGGTGGCCCTCTCGGAGCTCTTCGAGCAATACGCGCGGCTGCAGGGCAAGTCGATCCGGCTCGACCCCGAGACGTGCGTGCAGATGCTCAAGGACTTCAACCTGGTGCCCGGCTCGCTCGGCGAGACCAACGTGCGCGCCGCGATCAAGCAGCTGCGCGCGGCAAATCCGCCGCCGCCCGACGCTGCGAGCCGGGAGCCCCCCGCGACCTACGAGGGCGTGACGCGCAAGGAGTTTGACGAGCTGCTCCTGCGCCTCTCGCGCCTGTACGCGGAGCCGAAGCCCGCACTGAAGACTGCGCTGCCGCACAAGAAGCTGTACGAGCTGCTCAAGTCGTTTGATGTGGGCGACATCGCCAAGATGCGGGCCAGGTTCACCAAGAGCTCGAGTGACAACAAGCCCAAGAGCGGCGCGGCCAGTGCGGCCGGCGGCGGTGCGGGCAAGGGCGCCGTTGCGGCGCCCACAGCGCTCGGCGCCGCGCCGCTCGAAGCTCGTAAGAGAGAGGCGGCTGCGCTGAAGCTCCAGGCCGTTCAAAAGGGGCGGATGGTGCGTGAGAATTCCCCGCAGGCGATCGCCAAGGCGCACCGGCGGCCCAAGGGGATCGAGGTGACCGTGCACACGGTGCGCCTGTCCGCGTCGACCCTTGCGGCCGACCCGAGCGTACGCACGATTTCGGTGGGCACAAGATTGGCCGAGCTCAAGGACACCGCCGAGATGAGCGAAGCCTCCCACGCTGTGCGGATGGCCGAGGGCGCCGACGGCGGCGGGCCGCTGCCAATCGCCGTCGAGTGGTCGGCCACGTACCGGCTGGGCCCCAAGTCGGCGGCGCTGCGTGCGGTGCGCCAGGGCATCTTCCGCCCACCGCCCAACGCGGCGCTCGCCGCGCTCGAGGCCGTGGAGGGCGTGGTCTCGTCTGGCGTGCGCGACGCGTTTGAACGGTACGACCGCGACCGCTCGGGCCTGCTCGACGAGCGCGAGATTCGGGAGGCGTTCAAGCAGCTCGATCTCGACGCCTCGGCCGACGAGATCAAGGCCGTGATGAGCAAGTACAGCGACGCGGCGGACGGCAAGATCGACATCGGCCAGTTCAATCGCATGGTCATCGACCTTCACCGGCGCGCGCAGGAGGCGGCCGACCGCAGCGTCGTCGCCCTGGAACCGTCGTTGCCGCTGCGCGTGATGTTGCATGCCGGGCGGGGAGGCGGCTCCCTCGCGCCCCCGGCCGAGCTCGCATACGCTGAGATCGACCTCGCGCGTGGGCACGACCTCCGCAAGGAGGAGTTTCCGCTCCTCTCGAGCGCGGACGGCGGTCCTATGGGCACCATCACCCTGACGGTGCGTGCGAGCGCAGCCGTCAAGCCGTTCATCGCCGTGCGCAAGGCGTTCACATCCATCGATGCCAACGGCGACGGCGCGCTCACGCAGGCCGAGTTGCTTCCGGGGCTGCGCAAGCTGGGCGTCGTCGCAAGCGAGTTTGACGTGAAGGGCTTCCACACGGCCAACTCCAACAATGACGGCAAGCTGTCGCTCGCCGAGTTCGAGAAGCTCTACCGGTAACTCTTCGACTGCCTCTGAGGGCCTCTGATGGCCTCTGATGGTCTCTGAGGGCCTCTGAGGGCCTCTGAGGGCCTCTGATGGCCTCTGATGGCCTCTGATGGTCTCTGATTGCCTCCCTCATTAGGTACCTCGGCCAATTTGACAACCCGCCGGCGCGCCGCTCGCTCGCGCTCGATGGCCGTGGCTCGCCCACGGCCCAGCGCAAGGGCGCCATCGCTTTGTACGGCGGCGCCGGCGGCGCCGCCGATGGCGCGGGCGCGGGGGGCGGCGTGAACGGCGCGGTGCTCTTTGCCAAGCGCGTGGCCCTCGAGAGACTCGAGCCGGAGCGACCTTACTCGTTTTGGGTGGACGCTCACGGCCGGCTCGAGATTACGGAGATCACGCTGCCCGCGAACGCCGACTCACACAGCCGACACTGCATCGTGATGAGCGCGCGCGATGCACATGGGCAGACGCGCGTCGAGCACGCCACCATCTTCGACTCGGGGGCGTACTTCAACGTGGAGGCGGCGCCGCATGCGAAGGCGGTCGCCGTCAAGGGTGGGCTCGCTTGGTCCTTCCCCGGGCCGTGCATGTACGAGTTCGTCAACGCGCGCGCGCCCGGCGGCCCGCCGCCCACGCCGCTGCCTCTCAAGATGCGCATGGTGCTTCGGTTCGAAGTCGACGAGCAATTGGGAGAGCGGGAGGCGCGCGAGCATCCGCTCGTCTCGGCGCCGCGCCGCGCGCCGCCCGCGGTCTTTGCGAGCGCCATCGGCGGCGCTGGCGGCGCCCGGTACTCGCCACCGCCACAGTACTCGCCGCCGGCCTCGCGCCCGGACACGAGAGATGCGTACGAGTACTTGAGCGGCGCCACGGCCGGCGGCGGCGGGGCTCCGCCCTCGCGTTTCGAGCCGCGCGACCTGTCTCTGTCCGGCGGCCCAGGCGCCTCGAGCGGTGCCGGCGTCAAGTACGAGGCTGGCAACGGCAGTTACATCAAGGGCTACGACGGCGGCGCCACGCGCCCCGCGCCTTCGTCTACTTCGTACCCCGCCCCAGCGGCGGCCCCGAATCCCAACGACCCGTACCGTTCGTCCCAGGCCACGCCCGCCTCCTCGGTCTACCTCAACTTGCAGCCCGCTGCTCCTTCCTTGGGCGCCAAGGGCGGCACAAAAGGCGGCGGTAGGTCGGGCGCGCCCGCGTCGGGCAGTCTAGGCATGGCAACCCTCGATAAGGCCTTCGACAAGTTTGACCGCGATGGCTCGGGCTACCTGTCGATGAAAGAGGTGGCCGCGGCGCTGCGCTCCCTCGGCATGGAGGTGACCCCCAAGACCCTTGCGCACTTTGCCGATGCGGACGCCGACGGCGACGGCGCTCTGCGGCTGGGTGAGTTCCGCGCCCTCGTCGCCACTCTGGAGAGCGAAGCGACCAAAGCCCTGCCGGGTGGCGGCGCTGGTAGCGGCGGCGGCGGCAGCGGCGGCGGCATCGGCGGCGGCGGCGGCGGCCGGTCTGGTGGTGACAGCGTGGCCGTGGCCGAGCTCATGGAAGCCAAGGTGATCTTCGATCGGCACGACCAAAAAAGGAATGGTTTCCTCACGTCCCGCGAGCTTCGACAGGCCCTCAAGGACCTTCATCTGCAGGCCGACTCGGCGCAGGCCATCTCGGTGCTGCATGAGTTCGATCGCGACACGGACGGCCGGCTCGACCTTGCAGAATTCGCGCGGCTGCTGCGTAAGCTGCGCGCGCTGCAGGGCGTCGCACCCTCGGCCCAGGTCGCTTCGCTTCGAGCAGCGTTCCGGGCATTCGACACACGTGGTGTGGGCACCATCCCCGTTGCAGATGTGCGCCCCGCTCTCATGCGCGCGGGCGTGGACACTACTGGCGGCGTCGCCCTTGCCATCTTCGCGTCGCTGCAGGATCAGCCACGGACCCAGCTCGACTTCAGCCAGTTCCAACGCATATCACATGCCATCTCCTCCGCCGGCGCGGGCGGCCCCGCCGGCGCCAGCTGGTCCTCGGCCAGCGGAGGCGCGGCGGGCACGGGCGCGGCCTTCGAGGCACCGAGCTCGTACACGCCCTCGCAGCAGCTGCAGCCGGTGCCCGCGGCGTACCCATACGGCCGTCCCGCCACCTCGAGCTATCCGCCCCCTATGAGCGGCTCCTCCTCGGCGCTGGGCGGCAGCGGCTTCTCGGCGTACCCTCCAGGCTACCAGCCGACACAGCTGAGCGGACCTCGTCCTCCGACTGCAGGCTCGCCCACCCGCGGCGGCCCGACGGAGGCAGAGGGTCGGACCCTCGGGCGCGACGAGGCGCGCCGACTCGCCCGCAAGCCGACCACGCCAGCGCATGCGACTGGCGGCGCTGTGGCGGCGGCCGCCGCTGACCCGTACGCGCTGGTGCCGCCGTATCAGCGGTAGGACCCGGGGCGCTTGCAGCCGCGCTCACTGAGGGGCGTCTGTGCGCCATCGGAGCGCGGCGGCGCGCTGCCGCCACGCTCTTCAGCATGGGCCGTGCGCTCGGGGCTTTTCGTGGCGAGGGGACCGGGGCCAGCGAACCTTGCGAGAGACAACAGCGAGTCAGAGAAGGGGTTGTGACGTGTGGGGAGCAGGATGGCGGCCAGAGAGCCACCCAGCCAGCCAGGGGCACAGGGGAGCGTGCGCGTGCGCGCCGAGAGCTCGAGACGAGCGCGAGGAGGTGTGACGTGAGTACATGCGTATCGCCCTCGGCAGCAGACCTCAGTGCAGCGTGGCATGAAGGCACGTATACGTCGCGGCGGGTCTTGAGGGGTCCAGTGTGGTCACATTCACAGATCCCCGCGCGGGTGCGTGCGGAGCCGCGTTGGCGGCATCCCATGCCGAATGTAATCGCCCAAGACATATCGTGTGATGTGCGGGCGAGTTCTGATGTGCCGCAGTTCTGACACGACATAAATTTACAAGAACCGAACTCACCGCACACGTTTCTAAGACGGTTCTAAGAGATTGCGCACGCTCGCCCCATAGCTCGCCCGGTACGAGAACCCCTCAAAATGGTTTGGTTGGCCTGCTTGATGGCTCGGCTCGACGAGTGAGTCGACGGCGTGCTCTCTGGTGAAGGTGGGGTCGAAGTTGGCGACGTCGGTGACGCATCCAAGGCTGGGCTTGTAGATGGGCGTGTACTCGCGGTTGAAGACCTTGCTGAAATCGAGCAGCTGGAAGAACGGGTGCCTCTCAAGCTCTGCGAGGTCTCCCTGGCCCGAGCCGAGCCGGCGCAGCGGGTCGCGGACGAGCAGCTTCTCAATCAAGTCCTTGATGTCGGGTGGCAGGTAGGTGGGGCAGCGCAGCTCGGCTCTTAGGATCATTTCGTACATCTGGTTAATGTTGCGGCTGTAAAAGGGCGGAAGCCCCGTGAGCATTTCGAACACGAGGGTGCCGAGCGACCACCAGTCAACGGCCTTGCCATGGCCCACGCCCTGCAAGATCTCGGGCGCGATGTACTCGGGCGTGCCGCAGAAGGTGTGCGCCGCGTTAGGCGTGCTGATCATCTCCTTGGACAGACCAAAGTCGGTCAGGCACACGTGGCCGACCTCGTCCAGCAGGATATTCTCTGGCTTGAGGTCGCGGTAGATCATGTCGAGCGAATGTAGGTGCCCCAATCCCATGCCGATTTCAGCCGTGTAGAGCCGGACGCGTTCGATGGAGAAGCGCCCCTCGCGCTTGAGCTGATAGAACAGTTCGCCGCCCGGCAGGTAGTTGAGGACCATGTACAGCTTGCCTTCGCTCTGGAAGGCGTACGCCATGTGAGTCAGGAAAGGATGCCGGATCTGCTTTAGGATGTGTGTCTCGGTCTTGGTGTGCGCCACCTGGTTGCGTCTGATGACAGCCTCCTTTTTGAGCACCTTCATCGCGTAAAAATCGCTCGTATTCTTCTTGCGCACGAGCATCACCTTGCCAAAGCCGCCCTTGCCGAGCACTTTGAGCAGGTCAAAATCATCGAGGCTCACGCCTGCTATGTCCCTGGGGATCTCGACCTCAGGCTCGGGCAGCGGCGGCGTGACGGCTACCGTCGGAGTTTCGGAGCTCCCTGCTTTCTTTGAGGGCAGTGCGCGGCTGAGGGCCTTGGAGGGCAGGGCGCGGCCGAGGGCGGTAGCGAGCCGGCGGAAGGGGGGAAGCATGGGTGGTTGGACGGTCGTGTGAACGATGATCGACGACGAAGAAAAGGGTCGAAATCACATTCGCCGTGCGCGCATATACATGTAGGCAACATCAGGCATGACGCGGGCTCTCTGTGCGTATAATCGTTTGCCCCTCGTATGAAGGCGCCGTACCGGCGCGCTTGGTTGGCCGTTCCCAGCAGCCGGACGCGCTGACCTAGGTCCAAGCTCGCGTCGTCGCTCGCCAGCTCCGAGGCCGTCATGACGACTACCTTCGAGACGCAAGTGTACAACGAGACCATCCGCCGCGAGGGCAAGTCTAAGCTCTCGTGGAGCCAGCAGCATGCCGAGGATGCGCCATTTGCGCCGCGCCCTGTCTTCCCGCTCAACTCGCAGGAGCACGCGAGGCTCGAGAAGCTTAAGAATAAGGTGGCCGACCTATGCGACCTACAACCGACGCCCGTCTCCATGCTACGACCGCCGCGTAAGGTGCGTTCGCGTGCACCACTGCCGCACACCCATGTTGCACGCATGGTGCGGCTGCGGAGCAAGCGTCCCGAGCTGAGCATATCCTATCGGCCTCGCGCGCGCGCGCGCAGCAAGTGCTAAAGGAGCTCAAGAAGGAGCTCGAGGAGGCACTGAACGAGGTGTCGACGCAGCTGGATGCGATGGGCGGCTCGGAGTACACGATGAGCGTTAAGTCGGCGGCCACAGCCAAATCGATGGCCAAGAGCATGAAATCGACAGCCACGATGTCAACAGTCGCCGAGTGAGCTGCGTGAGCAGCAACAGAAGCAGCAGCAGCAGCACGTATACGGTCAGCGTGTCGAGATAGAACCACCGACTTTCGCGGCCGGCCGGCCGCCCTCCGCGGTCCTTCACCTAGGGACGGGCACCCGGGGCACTGCGAGGAGCCTCTATGAATGACGGCTCAAGCCGACGCCGCCCCGACCTTGTCGATGAGGACCGTGCATGGGAACGTGTAGAAAACCATTCGCGCTAGTTGAAAGCGATCTCTTTCACACAGTGTAGGAATTGAATGCAGGAGCAGGTCCGAACGTCAAAAGCGAAAAGGCCGCCCGCCGCATGATTTCTCCCACTGCAGCTCCCGAGGCCGAGGAGGATGGATCTCGCCGTCCTCTCGGCTGAGACCCATTTGTTGAACGTGTATTTTGTGAAAAGCAAAAGGCGGGGTACCCCCCTTGGCGGCGCCATGCTCGCACTCATGCTCGCCGCCGCCGCGCCGCGCGCGCATCCACCGACGCCGAGGCATTCGGTTGCACGATGCATCCCTCATCACCGCATGGATGCGGCCGCCGACGATGCGGCCGCCACGGCCGCCGCGGCCGCCGCGGCCGCCGCAGCCGCTCTGGAGTACAACATGGCAGGCTTTCGGGAGGCGACAGAGCGTTGGTACATCCTCTCATGCGCGCTCACCCTGTCTGGCGACAAAGGCCTTCAGCCCTTTTCGTCGCCCGTCGGCTGGATGGGGCCAAGCTCACCCCCGCCAGCGCAGGCCTACTCGCAGGCCGAGCTTGAGGCCGAGTACGAGCGCAATCAGCCATCTCTCAATGCACTGGTTGACGCTTGCACCGAGCGCGTGCCGTTGCTCTGCACGCCTGACATGGCCATCTGCCTGCCGCTCGCACGGCTGGCGGCTTGGACCTCCGCGGACAAGTGGGTGCGTCCACTGGACGGATGGCAGCATCCAGCAGAGGCGACCTCATGCGAGGAGATGCTGCGCAGCCTCACCGTGCACTTGCTTGAGAAGTGGGACGTGCCGCCCGCCTTGCATGGCGCGCTGACCTACCGAGACGGTAGCCCGGTGTCCGAAGGAGCGCACCGGATCTCGAAGGCCTTCCTGCACGTACACGCGGAGGTCGGGCGAGGCGCTTCAGTGCTCGACGGCATGCGAGCCGCGGTCGCGCCGAGCATCACCAAGACGATTGCGAAGCACTTCGTGCAGCTCCCCGCCGGCCGCATCGGAGAGGGCGCACCTGCTCGGGTCTCCGCTCCAGCAGCATTGCAGGCTGGGAGTGGCGTCATGGGCCTCGTGGACGACGAATATGAAGCAACAGAGGAGGAGGCGGACGAGCGCAGCAGCGGCAGCGGCGGCAGCAGCGGCGGCAGCAGCGGCGGCAGCAGCGGCGGCAGCAGCGGCGGCAGCAGCGGCAGCCCGCTGCACGCGCTGCGGCGGGCGCAGGTGGCCAGCTTAGGCGGCGCGGATTGGGTGGCCGATGCCGCGTGCGAGAGTCGGCTCGGCAGCACTCTCGGGCGGGCGGACATCGAAGAGTTTGCTCTTGTCATGCTCGATTGGACCGTTCGCCACCAGGAAGCGCTCACGGATCCGTACACCGTGCGCTCCTACTTGCTCCTCACTTGCACACCTGTTCGCCGAGAGGCGCCTGAGGGCGTCTGAGTGCGTCTGAGTGCCGTCTCTGATTGCGTCTGATGGTCGTCTCTGATTGCGTCCCTCATCAGGTGCGTTCTTACCTCGACTTTTTTGCCGAGATGCGCCAGCTCAACCCGAGCTACACGTGCGTAGGGCGCACCCCGAAAACGGTGGGAGCCGCCTTCGAAGCTTACGTCGCGTCGAACATGCCGCCCGCGGCCGCCGACGGCGCGGGCGGTCTGCCGGCCGAGTATGATGAGGCCTTTCAGCCCAATCCCCGTGGCCTCAAGGGGCTCTTTGAGTTGGAGGCGACCATCCCGGCAGGCACGGCTGTCAAAGTGCCGTACGACGGCACGTACGAATTGGGAGGCGAGGGTGAGCCGGGCTCGCGCAAGGCGACGGTACGCATCGCCGAGATCCTCTCGCTCTCACGCCTCTTTTACGAAGGCGAGCAGCTCTGCAACTGCCTCGAGGACTCGCGCCGCTCGCAATCCAAGTACCTCTCTCGCGCGCGGGCACGTGTCTCGAGCTTCTGGAGCCTCACGCGCCAGGCGGCGGGCGCTACCAAAGCCGAGCACTTGTGCCTGATGGAGGTGTGGCACATGCGCGACGAGAACATCATCCGTCAAGCCGAGGGGCCGCATCCACGCACCATCCCCACCCCCGAGGCGTGGTACTGGATGGACAAGTGGTGCAAGGCCGAAGGCATCGACCTTTCCACTTGGGACTGTTACTCGTGAGCACTGCTCTGCCCGTCACAGCGCGCCAGACGTGTCTCCTCGCCGCCACTGGCCGTGAAATGCCGGCGCGCGGGCTCTAGCTGCTTGCTGGGCGCCGGCTTGTGCTGGGCCGGACACAACCACAACACGGTCTGAACACTGGGTCACGTGGAACATTTGGTCCAAGAGCAAGAGGCGTGCGCCAGGGCGCACTCGCCGGTGCCGGTGGTTGCGCGGTTCAGACATTACCTGAATTTATAACCCCAAACGACCGACGGCGCCCCCGCTCGCCTCCAGCGCACGCACGGCCCCACGAGCGCGAAACCCTGAAACCGAACAGTCGCCGAACGTCGACGGAATTGACGCCCGCCACAACGCCATCATGGCGGACCTATTCACTGACCTCGACTATCCGGCGTCCATGACCTCGGTAGCCGGTTCGTCCGACACTGCATATAGCAGTGAGCCCGCACAGTGGCGCCGCTTTACCGAATTGTGGCCAAACGAGCTGGTGCCTCCGCCGGCTGGCACTCCAGTGGGCACGGTCGTACAGCAAGGCAGCACGCTCGGCGATTGCTGGCTGCTCAGCTCGCTGGCGGCGCTCGCTGCGCGGCAACCGGCGATCGTGCGCGGGATGTTTGCACTCACGACCGCCGAAGATTGGGCAGCAGGCCGCGTTCGCGTCCGCCTGTGCCCGAACGGCTGGTGGCGGGAGGTGGTGATCGACACGTTGCTACCGTGTGACGCCTCTGGCAGGCCGCTCTTTTGCGGCACGAGCGGCGCTGGCTGGGCGGCGCTGGTGGAGAAGGCCTTTGCCAAGCTGCACGGCTCGTACGCCGCGCTCGAGGGTGGGCGGAGCATAGAGGCTCTCGTCGACCTGACTGGCGGCGTGTGCGAGCAACTCCGACTGACAGACGAAGGCGCCGAGGCGCAGTCGCTTCTGGGCACGTCGCTCAAGAAGGCGTACGAGCAGCGTGCGCTCATGTGCTGCACGCGGCGCGGGCGCGCCAAGGGCGAGCCCGACGACGCGCCGCACATCCCGGCCAATCACGCGTACGCCATCCTCGAGGTGAGCAATCAGGCGGCTGGCCTCTCGATCCTCATCCGTGACACGGCCGCAGTCAAATCGGGCGGTGGCGATGGGGCGGCGGCGCGCGGCGCGGACGAGGACGTGGGCGAGGTGGATGCGGGCGACGCGTGGGTTCGCCTCGAAATCTTCCTCAAGCTCTTCGACAAGGTCCTTCTGTGCCGCACGCTGCCCGAGGCACCTCCAAGGCCCTTGCTCCATCCGGCCGCCCATGAGGACGCCGTGCTGAGCGGCTTGGAGGCGAGCTGCTGGCTGCAGCACCGGCTGCGCGTGCCGACACTTTCGGGCGGCGTGCCCACCGCCCCCACCTGGTGCACCAACCCGCAGTGGCAGCTGAGCTGTAAGGGCAAGGCACTGATCTTCGCGAGCCTCGGCCAGGCAGGGCGCAAACCCCGCGTGCTCGCTCTGAGTGTCCTGCATGCCGGCAGGAACTCATCGAATACAAGCGGAGGCGGCACGGGCGCGCGCGTGTGGACGCTGGACGCGGAGCAGCTTGCGGCCCAAGCCGGCCCGCAGCTCAGCCGTGACGTGAGCGTGCGCTGGCTCGCTCCCGAGGCCGCGAGCTTTGTGCTCGTGCCGTGGTGGTACGCCGAAGTGACGAAGCCGACGGGCGCCGAGATGGGCGCCGTATTGGGCGCCGAGATGGGCACCTCACGCGCAGAGGGCACGGGTGATGCGTCGGCGGCAGCGTCGGCGGCGGCGGCGGCGGTTGCGAGCACCGCGGAGGTAGCGGTCGGCGGCGGTTTCTTCCTTCGGTTATGGAGTGACGCTCCAGTCACGCTCACGCCGATCGCGCCGCTCCACCGCACGAGCCTCATCGGATGCTGGCGGGGCGTGGGGCCCAGTGCCGCGGCAGACACTCAGATGGCGGCAGACTCGGCCGCCGCGCGGCGCTCTGATGGCGGCAGCTGGCCGTCGGTCTCGCGGGCGGTCAACCCGCAATACGGCCTAGGGGCGGCAGTCGACGGGCGGGCGATCGTAGTGCTAGAACGACTCGTCGAGCGCCCGGGCGCCTCACCGACGCGCGCCACGGTGGAGGCGGCCTCCGTCGCGGCAGCTGCTGACGGCGCACCTTCGAGCGCGCCGTGTTGGGCACATTCTAGTGCGGAGGCACCGGCCGCGACGAATGAGGAGGCGCCGGAGGAGGCGAAAGACGACGTGGTGATGCTGGACGACCTGGCAGCTCCATTCGAACGCGCCCGAGCCATTGGGGTGCAGGTGCTACGCGCCGCAGCTGCCCCTAGCGGCGGCGCCGGCGGCGCCGGCGGCGTGGTGGTGTTGGCTGGGCTGAGCGGTAACGTGCGCGGTGCGTCGGGGCAGCTGCTGCCAGTGCTCTCGCATCCTTCGCTCTCCAAGACCGACGAGGAGCTCGAGTTGTTCGGCATCGGTGGCCCGCGTAGGCCTCAATCCACGAGGACTGTCGCCGATGCCGCGAGAAGTGTGCCGCCTGCCGCGCACGCCACCCCGGAGGCGATCGCCGCTGCGCACGCGGCGGCTCGGAGTTTGCGTGGCATGCTGACAGCGTCGGCCGACACTCTCGAGGCGTCCATTGGGTACATGAGCGGAAAGCCTCGCGAGTGGTCTCGTGATTGCCACCTGATGACCTGCCTCGCATGCACGTGCTCACCACGGCGCCGCCCGGTATCTTGATGGCCACCTGATGCCCTGCCTTGCATGCACGTGCTCACCACGGCGCCGCGTCCCCACAGGTACGTGTCCGAGAGCCTCGCGAGTGGCCTGATAGCGCTCCGAGCGACTGTGCCACGGGTCCTCGTACCGTCCACGCTTGAGCCTGGTCAGCCCGGCCGCTTCCGTCTCACTGTACTCTCGGACACCCCTGTCTCGTGCGTGCCGCTCGCGCACGAGGCGTACTCCCTGACCATCAAGGGCAGTTGGCATGGCAAGCCGCTCCCCCCCGGTGGCCCCCGGCCGTCCGAATCGGCCGCTCAATCGGGGATGGGCCCCGCCCCCGCGCGCCTCAAGGCGGACTCGACCTCGTCAGTGGCCTCCGGGAGCAGCCGCGCCAGCCGCGCCAGCCGCGGCAGCCATGCGGGTGGCGGCGCGCCGAACGCGGGCGGCTGTCATTTGGAAGAGACGTGGGGCACCAATCCGCAATACGCCATCACCGTCGGCGTTGCCGGCGCGGCTGGCGCTCGGGGCGCCGCCGCGAGCCTGCACATCGTGCTGCGGCGCCCCGAGGCTGAGTGGACCCTTCCGATGCTTGACAAACCGGTGGACAGCATGGTAGGCTTCTACTTGCTTCGCGGCCCGAGCACCGGTGCCGGTGCCAGTCCGCCCGGTGCTGCGCGCCGCGTGCCTCTACGCAGCAAGTCGCACGCTCGCCTCGTGCACGAGACCTGCTTCGCGCCCACGCTCGAGGCGAGCTGTGCGCTCGAGCTGCACGAGCCTCGACCCGTCACGCTCGTGCTCGTGCCTTCTACCTTTGGGGCCGGCCAGACGGGGCCCTTTAGCATCGAACTCGCGAGCAATGAGGTGTTGAGCTGTGAGCAACTGTCGTAGTACGCGCGTAAATTGCCATGCTATACCTCGCGTACCCGACGCCCGTGTATCTATCGTAAAAGTGTAACGTCTCAAGGTACCTCGCGATCCCGATCGCTCGAACCCATCCGTCTCGCGGGTGATCTGGACCTCAAACCCATCTCGCCGAGCTCCCCAGTGCCCAGACTGGAGACTGGCGAGACGCCCCACAAACTGCCCCCATCGGCACTCCATTCTTAACTCTCGACCCGAGCGTTGCTAGAGCGTTGCCTTCTCAACAGTCGAGTAATTCTTCGACCTGGGAGCCAGTCGGGAGCCAATCGAAGCTGCTGTCCTGGCTCGAGGGTGGGCTCATGCCCTCCTCCGCGACCGCACCGTCGGATGGCTCGCCGCACTGCGAGGGCGACGACGAGCGGCACACGCTGCCCTTGGCGTCGGTGTCGAGGTCGAGGTCAAAAGCGTCGGAGTCGAAGTCGAAGTCCACCACGTCCACCTGCTCGTCGTCGTCGGCGTCGTCTTCGGCATCGGTGCTCATAGGGTCGGCTTCGGCCTCGTCCGCATCGTCCCGATCGCACACACCACCCTCGCACGCACCACCCACGCACACACTCTCGTCGGCACTCCCCTCGTCCTCCTCGTCGTCCTCCTCTTTCGCGACAGAGGGCCCGCGCGCCGCCTTCGGAGCGCCGTCGTGAGCAGCCGGCATGGATGTCCCTCTCGCACCATGCGCCGGCACGACGCCCTCGGGCGCCGAGATGGGCGTCGATGTGACGAAACCGTCGGGCGCCGAGATGGGCGCCGGCATGCCGCCCTCGGGCTCGGCCTTGGGTGCACCGCCCTTCCTGCACGTCAGCGACCGCTCGATGCACAGCAGCCGCTGGCCCGCATCCGCAAGCGTTAGTGGCGGCCCGCGCGCGATCTTCAGTGGCTGAGCCCCTAGTGGCGGCGTCGCATGATCCAGCTTGCACGGAGAGAGGTTGTACCACAATCCGGTGGTGTGCAGCTGCAGCTTCGGCAGTTTGCACGGAGAGAGGTTGTACCCTAGCGCAGAGAGGCGCGCGTGCGGCGGTGGCAGCGTCGTCGTCCTGAGAGGCGGCAGCTGCGCTTCGAGCGGCGGCGGCGCCGCCCACCATTTGAACTCGTCGGCTGCCTCCCACAGTTGCACAACTGACGAGACGGCAGCAACTGACGAGACGGCCGAGGTCGGTGGATGGGTGGCCACGGAGTTGGCCGTGGGGAGGACGCTCGTGCCGCGGTAGTGGCGGGCTATGGCCTTCACTTGGAACGGCTCCGAGTCGGCGCACAGCCAGGGCAGCTCCTTCCGCATCCCCTCGTCGCGCGGCGCCAAGCGCAGACGGAAGCGGCGGCGCTTATGATCTGGTACTAACACCACTGCCTTTCCGAGGCGAAAGCGGGGGAAGGCGGCGATGCCCGAGCGGGGGCTGATCATCGCATCCGCACCCGCCGCAATGAGGGGGCTATTGTCCGCGTCGCTCTCCGGCACGGGCTCGCCGTCGTCGGCGAAGATGAGCGACACGCGCAGTGCGACCTCCGGCACGTCGCCAGCGCCGCGTACGCACGCCTCGAGGGGGCAGATGCGCTGGTAGATGATGACATGGTCGAGGTCGCCGACGACACTGCTCTTCTCCGAGTGCGCCAGCAACTTGGTGATCACCAAGCTTGGGCCCATCGACGTGGCTTCGGAGGGGCGTGCGATGTCCGGCCCACCCGTGCACGTGTGGCCCTTGATGGGCGAGAAGCCGCACAGGCTGCAGACGCGCGTCGAACTCGAGGTGTCTGCGTTCATTCGGCTGAGACGGTTGCGGCACATCGCAACGGTCCGATCGAAGCCCAGCTGCCCTAGCGTTTGGGCGATGAGGGGCCATGAAGGACCTTTGGGTGTCGTGTGCTGCTCGATGGCCGCCCTCAGGGCCTGATCTTCCTCTTGCGACCACCTGGTGCCCACTTCCTTGGGGCGCTCATAAGGATTCGCCACCGCCGTTGGTGCCACCTGTTCGCTCCTCCGGGAGGCTACTGTCTTGGGCATGTGCGGTCCCGCTTTGGAGGGACGCGTCCGCTCCCACGAATTCCGTTTTTGGTGCGGTTTTTGCGCTTGGGCGAGAGGATTTGTCAAGTACCGCCATCACGGCGCGAGTTCAGAACTCATATGAGGAGGACTCTTCGCGACGCGCGACTTCGACGTAAACCACGCATAGGGCCTGATCTAGCGCGGTCAAAGATGACAAGCGGATCTCACATGATCTGACCGGGGACAGTGGACCCTCTTCTTCCCTGCTCTTCCGGCTGAGTGGATGCAGGCTGTCATGCACGCACAGAGATCTCTACATATGAAAACGCACGCACGCTCTTAGGGGATGGGCGCGGCGCGCGCGGCGCGCTACGCCTCGAGCGGCTCCATGTCACGCCCCCGCGCCGCCGCCGCCGGCCCGCCCCTAGTGGACACGAGTCCGGCCAGAATCCCTTTCCCTTTGGGTTTGCTCCTCCCTTCATCGGCTGGCTTCTCGGAGTGGAGGCCCGGCAGCAGCCCGTCCTGCTCGTCCACGTGGAGGCCAACGTTTGGGTTGACGAGAGTCTTTCGGCTGCCCATGCCGCGGGTGCTGATCAGCCCAATCAATCGGTTCCCGTCCTTCTTGGGTTCGGTACTGCCGTCCTTCTTGGGTTCGGTACTGCTGCTGATCGAGGCCTTTTTGCCCTTGGCGCGAAAAGACTTCCCGCCGCGTCTGGTGAGGTTGCCCGAGATTTGCTCGCGCTCGTGCTGCGCGAGCTCTCGCGCCTCTTTCTCACTCGCCTCCTCGGCCTCGCGCTGCGCCTCGCGCTGCGCTTGCTCGGCAGCGGCCACCTTAGCGCGCTCGAGGAGCAGAAATTGGATGCGCTCGTACTCTGCGTCGGAGACCGTCGCGCGGCGATTCGATAAGTCGGCCTTCTTCTTCTCGATTGCCAGCAGGCGCTCCTGCGCTTCACGCAGGATCTTCTGCGCCGCCTCGAGCTTCTGCCGCGCCGCCTCCTGCTGCGCCTCCGCCGCGAGCTCCTGAGGCGTCTTTGCCCGCTGCCTAGCGGCAGCTTCGGCGGCGGCTGCCTCCGCCGCCGCCTCCGCTGCTTTGGCCGCCTCCGCTGCTTTGGCTGCGTCCGCCGCTCGGGCCGCCTCTTCTCTTGCGTCTGCCGCCGCCGCCGCCGCTGAGGTTTTTTCGAATGGATTCTCCTCATCTGACGCGGAAGCGAGGCTTCTCCGATACTCGGCTGCCGCCTCCTGCATCCCCTCGCGGGCAGTATCGAGCGTTTCAAAGCTGCGCCGCATGGCGGACGCCAAGGCCGTCTTTAGCAACTCGTCGCCCCCGTTGCTATTCAAAGCCACAGGCGTGTTGCTGGTCACGTCGACCACGTCCAAGTGTTCAGCGATTGCGAGCAGATCGGCGTTGAGGCCAACGGCGGCCTGCGCAGCGGATGAACGCAGGTCTTTCAGCGAAGGCGCTAAAGTGGTGGACCATCCCGCGCGATAAGAGTAGGAGCCAGAGGCCATGACGGAAAGATATGTGGGCGGCTGCAGGAAAAGCGCAGCCTGAGAATTGGCAGTTTCATACTCACAGAGTGAAGAATTCGTCTCGCGCCACTTTTGCCCAATTTCGAGCCTACAGGATGCAAACTTTGGAGATGAGTCGCGTCGGCGAGGGCCATAATTCTTCTTTTGGCAAGACAAATCCAAACATCCAAAAAACTTCAAGTTTGTGAGGCGAAACGCGGCTCTTTTGCGAGGCCGATCACCCTTCCGCAAGACGCTGGGACACGCTGGGTGCCTTCGGCTGCTGTGTCGGCCGCCATGCCACCTCGCATGCAAGGGGCTCCATCGCCACCCAAGGCAGGTGCCGTCGGCTACGTTCCAACGCCCGGGTCGGGCGCACGCGCGGGCGCGTACCTGGCCAAGGTGGCGGCATCGTCGCCATCTGAAGGGCGTGCAGCCTTCAAATATGACTTTGGAAATGAGGATGCCAATAACCAGGACCTACGCAACGACTCGACCATCGCCCACCATCGGACAGCTGCGAGGACGGGCGCCACCTTTGACATGGCCGACCTGCTCACGCACGGGCACGCGACGAAGTTCCCAGGAGAGAAGCTGCCAGAGAGCCACCCAGCGGTTCAGGTGATCCGGTTGAACGAAAAGAACCTGCCGGGCGACATGCTCGGGCAGTCGCCGCGCCACCCCGCCAACTCGTTGCCCATCGAGGAGCGCATCTCGATGATCTTGCGCGAGCGCAGCCTCAGCATCGTCGATCTGATGGACGACTTTCTCAAGCGGCCGCAGTACTCTAGGATGCCCATCCGCAACCGTTCCTTCTTGGACGTGCCGACCTTCCGCCGCGCCATTTGCTACGCCATGGGCGACCAGTGGACGCGCCTCGCGATGACAAGCGCCGAGTTTGACGCCCTCGTCAAGAAGCACATGCGACTGGACGCCGCGCACGGCAGCCAGGGCACGGACGTGCAGGGCTTCGGTCAGCCAGAGCCGCTCATTCTGTGGATGCCATTCGCGTACGCGGTGCAGAAGATGTCCGACGGCGGGAAGTACGACATCCAGCTGCGCGGCAAGCTCAGCGCGGAGCAGCAGGCTCTGTACGACAAGAACCAGGCTGACATCAAAGCGTTCGAGGCGCAGACTGCGAGCGACTCTCGATTCGACGTGGGCGGCTTCATCCAATCGTCGAACACGACAGCGGCGCTCGAGGGCATGCGGGCGAAGCAGGCGGTGAAACAGAGGGAGGAGGACAAGCCCACGGGCAAGCGTGGCGCGCGAGTGGGCGAAGTCAACTTCGCCAAGAGGCTCATCTGCGAGCGGCTCATGAAGAAGCACAGCACCGTGCGTGCGGCTCTCAAGGACATTGACGACTCGGGCGACGGCGTGCTCTCACGCGAGGAGATCAAGAAGATGCTGCAAGACTTCAACCTGATGAAATACTTCGACTTCTACACAGGGCTGCAGCGAGGCGACCTCGACGTCAAGGTGGTGGAGACACTGCTTGACGAGGTCGACTCGAACGGCGACGGCATCATCAACTACGACGAGTTCTCTGCCAGCATCATGAAGGCTGCCAACTGAGGGCTGGCGCGGGCTCTGTGGGCAATTTCGGTGAGGCCACCACCGTGATACTAACGCTTAGCATGCGCGTGCGATGTGCATACGTGTGTCCATCTCGAGAGTACAGTTTGCGGGTTGTGTTTTCGGTGCGTCGTGCTGACGTGTCTGGCGTAGTGTGGCGACGTGTGACGTGCTCGCGCGTGTGCGTGCGTGCTGAGTGGCCGTGGGCGTCTGTGCGTGTTAGGGGCACGTTACGTGAGGTGCATGCATTGGGTGCATGCGGCAGCGCAGCGCGCGCGGACCCGCGGAGCAGTGAGATCTCCGTTACCGGCGGCGCCGCGCGAGGTGTGTCCGCGACGGATACCGATTACCGCACGGAACGTCATTCGCGTATACGCCGCGTGCCGCGTGCGATTAGCGAAAGCGTCTCGTCGTTTTTCACGGACGCCCCGTGGTGATCATGGTTCATGCTGAGAATTGGGCGGTGTTTTACGAACTCCCCCGAGAATTGTGAGAACTGCCCGCGCGATTCCCGCGCGTCTCCACGCTCTCCGCGCCGAGTCCGGGCTCCGGCCGGGCGGAGCTTGGGAGATCGATGCCATTAGCCTGGTCAATAGTAGCAGCAGCTTGGGCAAATGCATCGGCTGCGGCCGCCGAAGTAACAGCCACCGGATTCTGCGCTGTAACTATAGTGGGAAGCGCATGCGATGAGGATGAAGCTGGCGCATTGGCAAGTGCGGTCCGAGGACGCGTGCTGCCAACAATGTTCCGCATGCTCGGGATGCAGCTTCATTTCATTCTCGGCTGCCTCTGGTGATTGTAGTTGGTTCCGTCAATGCGATCTGCAGGCTTTGAAGCAACTGGACCCGGGCGACGACATGAGAATGATCAGCAACACATTCAAGACACACTACATCAAGGAGCCAAGCCCACGGCGTTGGCCGCAAAAGCCGTCATCAACAACCACCAGCTACGATTATACCAACGAGTTCAAACAAGTGCCGGGGTCTTGGGCTCAGTCGGTCAATCTTCGGCCATTACTTGACGTGCACGCTCTCGCTGGGTGTCAGACGACGTACCTCGACCTTGGCTCGAACATTGGGAACTGGATCACAGCTCTGTTTTCAAACAGGTCGCTCAATGGTGAGTTGAACAACGCTTTGGGAGTATATGGCATCACCCGCCAGGCAGGCGAAATATGTGCGTGGGGCTTTGAGCCTAACCCCGCTCATTACGAGCGCTTGCATGCTATCGAGCGCAGACTACATCGTCAGTCGCTTCGACGCGTTCACTTTTTTCACGCGGCCATTGCGTCTAGCAATGGTGAGGCTGACTTTTGGAGTGATAACGCCGCCAAATTTCATGAATGGGGGTCCAGTTTCCTCAACTACAGCACTGGGATGACCAACACAGCCACGGCAAGAGTACCGACCGTCAATTTGACTTGGCTGCTCGCGATGCACGTCGGAGTGCACAGCACGCGCCGTGTGGTGATGAAGATGGATATCGAGGGCGCTGAGTTCTCGACACTGCCCGACGCGGTTGAAATCGTTTGCAGGATAAGACCTTACTCTGATCGAAAGGCACGATTGGTTCTTTAACCCATCTTGCCACAAATGGGGGACGTGCGAGAAGAAACATGCATTACAGCACCAACAACATCTTCTGGTTACTTTCGAGGCTGCGCTCAAACGCATGGAGCGGTTGCGCTACGAATCCAGATGTGCTACTCGCGTCTTGAATTTGGCCACGGAATGAACAGGAGGCGCGCGCCCGCGTGTGCAGCTTGCCGCGTGTGTGCGGTCTGTCGGCAGCCCCCCGTCCCCCCTCGGCCATGCGGAGCGTCGGTGCGGTGGCGGGGGGCCGGAGGGCCGGAGGCCTCGGTGAGTGAGTTTTATCTCAACGAGCGACCCTATACAGCGATGTTTCAGGAATGCCGTACGGTCTATACTGTACGGACAAAACTTCAAACAAGTGGAAACGCTGTCTCGTGTCTGTGAGGTGTGTCCTCCGACCACCGACGCCGGAGGGCGGCGAGGAGGGCGGCGGGGGCAAGAACGAAGACCGATAAATGGAATACTTGCGAGTTTGGGGGGGAAAGGGGTTCTGCATCACTTTGAGAACGGCTACTAAGGGGGTGTGTGGCCTATCAACGTACCTTCTCCACGCGCGACAACGAAACGAGCTTCGTCGATCGAGTAATCCTCAAGTGAATTTTTCCTTCGAAACGAAAAATTGTCGAGCCGTCCACACGTCCACGCAGCTCGCCGCCGCCTGTGCGTTGCCGAAATGGCTACCCCACGATCGTCGTGGGCGAAAGCGGCTCGGTCGCTTAGCTTCGCGCGGAAGAACCCACAGATGCAAGCCTCGGAGCCGACCTCTAAGCCGACCTCTGGAGGATCGGAGATGGAGGCAGCGACGCCATCGCCAAAGAAAACAAGCATGACACGAAGGGTCTTGAACTCATTCTCTCCGACCAAAAAGCCCAAGGCAGCTTCGAGCTGTTCCGCTGCATTCGATGCATCCGAGCCGTCCACGCCATCAGGCGAGAATGGCATGCAAAACAAGACTCCAGAGCCGAAGACCGGTCCCACTGACAGCCCAGTTTCAATCGTGAGCTCACCCACAACGAAAACTCTCGACGAGATGCTGCAGAGTGGCGACGATCGAAACCTCCCAGGAAGCGTAGTGGGTGTTGCTGATTCTACGGGCAACTCCCTGGAAGCTGATCCGGTGGCCACCAAGCCCGAGGAGACCACCACGGTGGCTGCTCCAGCTGCGGCTGAGCTCGACCTTATGGAAAAAGTCTTCCTTCGTCCAGAACTTCGGGCCTATATGTACGAGTGCATGGAAGTGAGCCAGGAGGAAAATCAGGCGGTTGCACTGCCCGTACCGCCCGACGAGGCCCCAGCCATCGAAAAAGCGGATCTCGAGGTGCCGCCAAGCGCGGAGCCAACCTCGACTCTTGCCAACGTGTCCACGCTCATGGCTCCTCTGGCGCAGACAGCTGACCAGCCGGCATCGGAGTGTCCGCAGCCACCGCTCCCGCCATGCACGCTGCAACTGCACAGTGCACCCGTCGAGGGTGAGACGCTGCCGGAAGTAGCCGCCGTCGAGGGGGAGACGCTGCCGGAAGCAGTTGCAGCCGAAGAAGAGCCGATCCTCAAGTCGAGTGCTCCACTCAATTCAAGCGTCAAACCGAGTGACCCCGAGATCATCGAGACTGCCGATATCACCACTGAGATCGCCCCAAGGCCGAGAGCGGCGAGGATGCCACAGTCGTCCGCATCGACGTCTTCGAGCTCTCCCGTGCGCCACCGCAGCTCGTTCTCTGTCCTTCTGCTCTTCTTCGCGATCGCGTTTTTGCTCGCGTTTCTAACCTCTTTGGCGGTGCCCGACGTGATCGTCACGCCGCTGGCGCCGGCGTGCTCTGACTGTACGGCTATGACCGCCGTTGATGTGTTCGAGGGACCGGGCACCGCGGTTGAGTACGCAAAGACCACCTTTCTCGTGCGCGACTCCGAAGCAGCAGCCGCCTTTATCGCGAACCCCGAGCAGGCGATCCCTACATCCTCGCTGCTGGCGATATACACAAGCAGCTCGTACTGGTCTGCGGCGGGGGGAGCTCACGTCTGTCGTTGCTACCCCACGGCGACGGCCGACCAGCTGACGGAAGAGATCTCCGACTTGCTCGGGGTTCCCAAGCTTCTTGGCAACTGAGTGCGCTTTCCTTATGCTCAATGGATATGCTCATTGGGCATGCTTACTGACGCTGTAGATTCTTTCCTTGTCCCCCATGAACTGGAGATCAACAATGGTCAATCTTAATCTCAGCTATATCATATCGCCTGCTCAGAGGTGTGGTGATGAGCATGGCTCCAGGTTTCAAATGGGGTTGTGCATGTGCGGACTGCGGAGGCCGGAGGGTCCGGTTGTGCATGTGCGGATGGACCCCTGAGGGAGGTCCTAGGGAGGTCCGGTCGACGGGTCGAGGCGTGTTGCGTTGTTTGGGCGAAATGACTGTTTCATTAGGGAGACCCTATTGGGGAAACTATGTATCGCCGACGGCGTGTGCGCCGAGTCCAAGCCGCGCCTCGAATCAGGGGCATCTCTAGACAGAGACCGCTCGAGAGGAGCAGCATAAGACAGAAGCAGAAATGCTCAACGCGCTCAGCAGCGCACTGTCTTTCGGCCGCAAGGATGGATTAGTCTCCTCGATGGGTGCGCAGAGCTTCGAGCTTACAATCGCTGGTGACCAGGATCTTGCTATTGGTTGCCAACTGTCCGGCGGGGCTCTCAAGCAGCCAATCGCTCAGGCACTCCTTGAGCCCTTCCTCCAGAAAATGATGGAAGACCTCAACATCCAGGTAGCGTGCACGCACATCCAGATCAACGGAGAGGACCAGACGAACTCTGATCTGTTGAGGCCCGTCAGCGAGTTCTGCGTCCCTGGCGATGCTTGTCAGATCAAACTTTGGGTGCACGCTCTCGACAAGATTGCGGCTGCTCGGGCTGCCCAGCAGCGGTCGCCGTCGGGCGGCCGGGCAAAGGTCGGATTCGGCACGGAGCCCAGCTTAGTCGGAGAGAACTATGATGCGGTAGGTGCTTCGAAGCCCAAGCAGCCCTCACCAGGATCTCCGTTCTCAGCAGGCTCTCCAGTGTTGGGCAAGGTGGGCTCGTTTAAGAAGGGCCAGGCGATGAGCTACTCCATGTTCGCTCTCGACGCGATCATGATTCAGCCGGTCGTCGCGCCAGTCATGACGACCTTCGCTGTCGACTCCACTAGGACGGAGCCGTCTGACGGCTTTTCTTCGCGCTCGGAGGATCCCGCGCCGCCGCCGCCGCCGCCACCACTGGTCGCCCTGGAGGAGCCCCCGCCGCCGCCGCCACCACCACCGGAGGACGAGCCTCTAATCTGAGGACGCTATGACCATGTGACGATGTAAGTGAGTTGCGCCTTTCAAGACAACGCACACGTGGCATAAGGTTGGGACCGCGCTCGACGACCGGACCTATTGCCTGGAGCCAAGTGCTGGACGCGCCCTCAGTCTGTGCGATAATGATCATGGAGGACATGTCGTGGAGCGATTCGGTCGTCCCCTTCTGCCGAGGTCTTTGTGTTGATGGTGTCGTGTGCTTTTGAGATCGGTGACTCGGCCCCGGGGCACATTATATGCGAAGTTAACATAGTCATGAGATTAAGTACCGTTGGCGCATTTCAACCGAATATGGCCATATTGAATATCGCAACATCGTACATCCGCCCCGGACTTCACTACAATCCAATCAATGAATGTAATCGGGTCTCCCCGGATCGGGATCGGGGGGTTTTCATGTTTTTGTTTAGAAAGCCCATCCTACATAGTGTCCGCTACACGCCCCCATTGAGCGTCGCCAACGAGCCAGTGCCTGCATATTGCGCCGCATAGTCACAGGCCAGCATGCAAGACAGAACCGTCAGAACCGTTCTTGAAAAGGACAAATGCCTGATGAGAATCGGATGGGCGACTTCTTTCTGCTCACACCCGCACAGCGCGGGCTCGCGATGGCCATCATGGACAACGAGTTTTCTAACGCTGATTTTGTCGCTCACCATCGCGATACGAGGGGCCGGTCCGCAACACCATCAGAGGCGCTCAGCGTGCGGCTGCGTCTCTTATCGGAGTGGTCTGCACGGCCCGTTTTGCGACCAGCGCCGCGGCGAGAACACCAGCGCACAGCGGACGCGGCCAAGGGGAAGGGGATGCATGCCTCGAAGGGACTCAATAATGAACAGCTCTCCTTCTTCTACATGGCGCTGCCCAAGGACGAGGCCGACAAGGCGCTCGTGACGACGCGGTTGGCAGAGCGACAGCATGAAGCTGGCTTGACGGCTGGCGCGGCGGCTGATACGTCGACTTGCGCGGGACCCACAATGCGCGCGGCTGGCTTCAGCTCGAGCGGGTTCATCATGGAAGCGAGCTTCTCAAAGGCGCAGGAGGCGTGCTGGACACAGAAGACAGTGGCTGAAGTGGTAGTCAAGGATGGTCAGATGGTCTTAGAGCCAGCACGCAAGCATGACTCGGCGACGGGCAAGCACGTGCCTCTGCACAAGCCAAATCCACGACTTCCTTCCGCATCCTCATCCTCCAAGCAGCCGGCAGACTCGCAGCAGCCTGCTCGCCCGCAGCAGCAGGCTGGCTCGCAGCACCAGCAGCAGGCTGGCTCGCAGCACCAGCAGCAGGTTGGCCCACTCCCTCTGACACTCCCTCGGGCGCAACGCTCTCGGCAAGAGCCTTCTGGAAGTCACCGAGCGGACCGTTCTGATTGTAGTGCGTCACCTCGTGCTCGGCGAGGGGCGCAAGGGCAAACATACATGTATCCGAAGGTGGGCGCGGGGTTGGATGAGGAGGATGCACTGATTGCCAGGGTCATGAGCCCGTCCTTGAGCGCAACGTGTCTCTGAGCTGTGGACGAGCTGTGGACAATGGCTGTAGAGAACGAAGTGTTTTGACGGACTTGTATGTGTCGACATGCCGCAGTACGACAAGTGCGCGGAAAGGTGGCACGCGGCGTATACGGCAACACGCAACAGTTATAGATAGTTACGCTGAAAAATTAAACCGGAGCGACCCTCGAGAGCGAGGACGCACCTCTCGAAGTAGAGCGACCCGCACCCGGGGAGCCCCCGGACCCGACCGTAGGATATACGCGTTAACACGCACCACGCTGGTACGATCTCGCGACAGTCAGTACCGGTAAGTCAGTTTCGTCGCGGTCCCAGCACCGCGCTCACCACACCACCGTCTCAAAGGACGGTTCCCGACTGACGTGCGGTGCATACGATATCTAAGGGATTCATAGTGTGAATTATTTCACAGCGCAGGCAGCTCCTGGTCCGGCAACCGCGCTATTTTTACTCCTTTGAAGACGGAGAAGGAACTGAAAGAGCTGGAGAAGAATGTCGGAAGACGATGTCGACGCTCGTACCGCGTCGTCGCACCGACGCACCCGTCCGGTCGAGACAACTGTAACTGGTGTGTGCGTACAGCTGCGTACCAGGCACGGTCGCGGGTAATTGATTGTCTGGCAATTAAAACATGCATTCATTAAAATCTCAAATCTGGGACGCGACTATACTCGCACCGCACGCAACGACGTCCAACACGGACCGTACCGTAACAGCTGTAACTGACAAGTAACTACAGTTTGTAACAGCTAACACACTAAAACTACAGGACTACTACTCGCCTCGTCGCCTGTCTGGTGCGGCTGTGGGCGGCCCACGGCCGGGCGCGAAGACCGAAGTCGATCGGGACTAAAGCGCCCTTGGCCTAGCCCCTACGCACATTCGGGCACCTATTGCCGATCCGCTCTCTGTTGTCTGTACCGTGGCCCAAGGGTCGGGGTCGCCTCACCGCTTGCGCCGGCGCCCACACTCCGGCGACGGCTCTTCGTAAGTTTCGTCAGCCGCCGCCCATCGTGTGCCTGGACGGAAGCAGCACGTGCATCGGCTGGAGGCCGTAACGGTGAATCTCCCACAGGAGACGCACGCCCTCATCGAAGCCGTGCACCCAGCGGCGTGTGTCGAAGGCGGCGTGCGTCCAGCGGCCGCGCGCAAGGCACGTACGCATCGCATCTGCGACCTGTGGGTGCGCGGCCACGGCGGCCGCGTACGCTTCGTATGCACGCAACGAGTCCGCGTGCGGCTGAGGGCAGCCCGCATTGGCAGCATAGCCCGCGGCGATGCGCGACTGCATCATCTCACCCGGCAGCGACAGCACAGGCGTGCCCATCCAGAGCGCATCGCCCGTCGTCGTGTGGCCCGCGTATGGCGCCGTATCGAGCACCTGTATGCCGTGAGGGAGGCAATCCGCGGCAATCAGAGTCAATCTGAGGCACTCAGAGGCAATCTGAGGCCATCAGAGGAACGGCTCCGATTGTCGAGCACCAGGTCAATCTGAGGCCCATCTGAGGTCCATCTGAGGTCCATCTGAGGTCCATCTGAGATCAATCTGAGGTCCATCTGAGATCAATCTGAGGTCCATCTGAGGTCCATCTAAGGTAAATCTGAGGTCAATCTGAGGTCAATCTGAGGTCAATCTGAGGTCAATCTGAGGTCAATCTGACTGTCGAGCACCAGGTCGGCCAACGCCACGCGCGCGAGGTGGAACGAGCGCTCCGCTGTGGGGGCGCTCAGCAGCCGTCGGAGGGAGATGCCGTTCGCTGCCGCGTGCCCGAGGAGGTTCGTTACCGCGCCGCGTGGGAACTCGAGTAGCCAGAGACGCGTTGTGATGGGTGCGGCGCGCAACGCGTTGAGCCACGTGTCGAAGACGCGCGGGGTGACCTTGTACAGCTGAAGGAACGTGGCCAGCACGAAGCCGTTTTGAGGCAAGCCAAGCGTCGCGCGCGTCGCGTGCTCGGGCCACGGGCGGCGTGGGCCAGCGGGCGGCGCGCCCTTCGGCGGCTCGCCCAAGCCTGTCGGCCGGTCGGAAGGGCCACGCGCATTGAATGCATGCGAGAAGCGGTAGTCCGTCACATGCCACTGCGGCAGCGAGAGAAGATGTTCCGAAAAGTGTGTGCGCGCGCGAGGGGCTGTGGCGATTGGATCAGTGAGGACGTACTGCACGTAGCTCGCGCCGCTCGTGCCCGGATGGCCCATATAGGTGAGCTGCAGGGGTGCCGCGCGCAACGAGAGGATTTCAAATTGGGGCCGACCGCAGTGGCCGTTGAGGTCGACCAGCAGATGCAATCGCCGCTGTCGGATCTGCTGTGCAGCTGCCGCCCATGACAAGCCAGTGAGCTCGACCCACTCCTCGCACGTCTGCATCAAGAACGCACGCTGCTCCGAGCCGTCATTCGAGCGCGCGAAGCAAGTCGCACGCACGCGCCCGTGCTCATGCTGCAGCCTCCAAAACGAGCGCATCAGGTGTGAGGTGGGGTGCTCGCCCAAATCGGTGGACAGGTAACCGACACGCAGCCGTCGGTCGCCCTTGCCCTTACCACCATTCACCTCGCCTTCGCCCTTGCCCTTCACCTCGCCGTAACTACGCCCGTCCACGTCCAGAGACGAAACTGTCGACACTGACGCAACGTCCCCGTCCACGTCCAGAGACGACGGGCGCGCGAGCGGCAGGCGCGTACCGGTAACGGTACCGGTACGGGTACCGGTACCGCCCGCGCGCTCGGCGGCGCGCTCGGCGTAGGCAAGGGCGAGCTCCCGGAGCACTTCGGGGCGCAGTCCATCGTACGAGAGGGCGTGGTAGGGGGGCAGGAAGAGGAACGGGGCGGGCTGCAGCGGCTGCAGCCGTCGGGCGGCAGTCGCAGCCAGAAGTTGGGCGCCGTGCCCTCGAAGCGTCGCATGCCGTGCCTCGTGATCCCGCCACTCACACAACTTGGTGGCGAGATACAGATGGTTTGCATGCGCAAGCGGGTTGGACGGGTTGAGAGTGAGCGCGTGGCTGTATTCCTTCATGGCAGGCGCGAGTTCGCCGAGCTCCAGCAGCGCCGTGCCCATGTCACAGTAAGTCTCGGCCGATGTTGGGTCCAGAGCAAGCGTCTGGCGGTACCAGCCGATGGCCTGCCGGCTGCGGCCACCTTGCTCATACTCAAGTAGGCCTAGGTTGCGATAGGGCGAGGACCACGTGGGAGCGAGCTGCGTGGCGGTCTTGTACGCTTTCACGGCCTCCTCGAGCCTGCCTGCTGCATGCAAAGCGGTGCCGTGGCCGTTCACGTACTGGTGGTCGCTCGGCTTGATGGCGACCGCCATTGCGTACGCCGCGGGCGCCTCCATGTGCTGCTCGCTCGCCTTGAGCATGCGCCCCAGGTTGTAATAGGCGAGGTGGCACGTCGAAGGGAGCATCCGGATGGCACGCCGCGAGGCTGCAAGTGCCTCGGGGAATCGCCCTTCCCCTTCGTAGGCGTTGGACAGGCCGTTGAATGGGAGGCAGGTAGGCGGGTGTGAGGCGGCCGCTTCCTCATACACGGCGATTGCCTCTCGCGCCCGCTGAAGGTCGAGATACGTGTTGCCCAAGTTGGAGAGTACCGTTGGGAGCAACTCCGCCTTCCGCTTCTCGTGTGCGTGTGCCGTAGGCGACGCGAGGACCCGCCGGAACGCTGCCGCAGATCGGACATAATAGGGCTCCGCGGCTTGGGGATCTGCGCGGCCCAGATGCGCGTTAGCGAGCTCGAAGAGCGCATTCGCGTGGTCGGGCCGAGCGGCGAGGGCTTTGTCGAAGAACGGGATGGCCTGCTCCGCCTGCCCAGCCACCACAAACATGCCGCCGGCCATGTACCACGCGTCCGCATCAGTTGGATCCAGGCTCGCCGCTGAATGGAAGCAATGGAATCCAGTCTGCAGGTCGCCGGATTGGTAGGCGCGCTCGCCTGCGCCGAAGCGGGCGGCAGCTGAGCCCTTCTCGGCGCACTTGTCGTCGCCGCTCGTGGTCTCCCTGGATGAGGTGGCGGCGGCTCGGCTCTTTGTGGGGCTCGCGGCGCCAGTGGTGCGGCTGTTGCTGATGCTGCGTGAGGGTTCTGGACGCTCGGGCGGTGGCGGTGGCGGGGGCGGTGGCGGTGGCGGCGGGGGGGGGGGGGGTGGTGGCGGTGGGGGGGGTGGTGGGGGGGGGGGGGGAGGGGGCGGGAAGGGCGAGGG